>WNFX01006545.1_pt1 | contig 12084 bp, 13 predicted proteins | sample 5400111 | NCBI WGS metagenome assembly WNFX01 (sample SAMN13153363, study PRJNA577476) | soil metagenome | isolation source: 40 cm soil or saprolite under grassland replicate 1 | place: USA:California | collected 2016-06-15
AAGACCGTGGCCAAGGGATCGCCGGGCTGGGACATGGGGCTCATGGGCGGGGACAAGATCGCCGTCATCGCGGGAGAGCAGGTCGCCGTGGGCGGGGACATCATCCTCTCGGTCGAGGGCGTGCCGGTGGGCCAGGCCGATGACCACGACCGCATCCGCGACATCCTGACCAAGAAGTCGCCTGGGGCGCCGTTCCGCGTGAAGATCCTGCGCTCAGGCAAGATTACCGAGCTGACCGGTAAAGCCCCCTGACGAGACGCGCCCTCCGCTACGACGCGCCAAACAGTTTCCGCAGGAGCAAATGGGTGGGGAGATAGATGGCGAGCGGAAAGAGCGCCATCATCGTGGCCAGATACGCCAAGGGCGGCATCCGCTTCTGGGGCGTGCTCCCCGGTCCATAGACCCAGTTGATGTTGTCGGCCGGATCCGTGACCCTATAGGTCACAGGCAGAACGATCAGGGCGACCAGCGTCTGAAGGACCCACGCGCGACCATCGTAGCCGAGTCGAGACAGTATCCAGATGAGGACCACGGGCAGGACCACATGGAAGAGTGACAGCGCCCGAAGATAGCGCGGCCTTCCGGGATCGAACATGTAGTCGCTCAGTCCGAAGAGATGGCGGCCGGTGAGCAATCGCCCGAAGAAATCCGCATTCCAAACAAGCTCGGGCAGGGCGACGGCCAGGGCCATCATGCTGGCCAGCAGGGGGCTCTCCAGCCACAGCGCGACCGCCGTGGTGAGCAAGGCGATGTCCGAGAACCACAGGAAGTTTTTCGGGCCCCAGTGGATCCAGTACACGGGCACGAGCACGCCGAGGAAGAGCGTGTAGAGGAGCTTGCCCCACGTCGGAAGCTGCTCTCCTGTCACTAGTTGCCGATCTGGACGGAAGAGCCGAGCTCCTTCAGCATGGCGATGGCGGAGAGATAGGAGAGCTTGCCCGTGCGCGGGTTCTCCGAGGGCACGTTCTCGACCTCGACGACGAGGCGGCCGAACTCGCCCTCGACGGTGACACGGTGCTGGTTCCGCAGCTGGCCGGGGACGGCGAAGATCTTGATCCGCGTCTTCTCCGGCCCCACGCTGGTCCGCAGCTGGCCGGGGACGGCGAAGATCTTGATCCGCGTCTTCTCCGGCCCCACGCTGGCCAGGGAGACGGCGGCGACCACGTTGACGTTGGCGGGGAACGCCTTGACGGCCAGAGTGGCCGGCCCCTCGAAGATCAGCGTCTCCTCGGTGATGGCGTCCAGGTCGATCTTCCGCTCTTCGATCCAGGGCGCCCCCGCGAGCCCGCGGGGCGGCTTGCGCGTCTCCATGGTGACGGCGGTGATGCCGCCCTCGCGGGCGCCCTTCATGCCGTCGAGCCCGGCGATGGCGCCGGAGGGGACGAGGATGCGGCAGCCGTGCTTCTCGGCCAGGCGCGCCCACTCCTCGAGGGTGCCGACGAGGCCGCCCACCGAGAGGACCATCAGGTGCTTGCCCGCGCCGAGCACGGACGGAGCGAAGTCGCGGAGGGCGGCCTGGGTGGCCGCCTCGACCACGAGGTCGGATTCGCGGATCAGGCTCTCGAGGGGCAGGGCCGTGAAGCCGGCGGCCTTCGCCGGGCTTCGCACCGTCACGCCCGCGAGCGCCACGCCGGGAATTCCCTCGTCGATGGCGCGCGCGATGTGCGTCCCGATCACGCCCATCCCCACGATGCCGACCTTGAGCATGCGCGTCCTCCTCGCGGCGAGGATAGCAACCGACCCGGGAGCGGGCAAGGGGCGTGCTAAGATGCCGGATGGGAGGCGCATGAATGCCTGCTGGATCTCGGCTCAAGGAGCCTCTCGATAGGCTCTACCGCGAGTTCGACTGGAACTCGCGCACCGCCGCCGACGCCATCCAGTTTCCCCGGCGCTACCGCGATCCCGCCGACCTCGAGATCGCGGCCCTGCTCGCCTCCTGCATGGCCTATGGCCGCGTCGACCTCTTCGGCCCGTGGGTCGACTGGACGCTCGAGCGCATGGGCGACTCGCCCGCGGCCTTCGTGCGCAGCTTCGACCTCGAGAAGGAGCGGCCACGCTTCGCGGGCTTCCGCTACCGTTTCCACCGCGAGCGCGACGTGCTCGCCCTGTGCCTGGCCAGCCAGCGCGTCCTCGCGCGCTGGGGCTCCCTCAAGGGGCTCTTCCTCGGCCACTACTCCACGGCGGACCCTCATGTCGGCGCCGCGCTCGAGGGCTTCGTCTCCGCCTTCCTCGAGCAAGACCTCTCCGCCGTCTTCCCGCGCAACCGCCTCTCCTATGGCTACCGCCACTGGTTCCCGCTGCCTTCCACGGGCGGCGCGTGCAAGCGAATGCATCTCTTCCTGCGGTGGATGATCAGGCGCGAGCTGCCCGACTTCGGCCTCTGGGTCGAGGTGCCGCCGGCGGCGCTCCTGATGCCCGTGGACACGCACATCGAGAACATGGCCCGGTCCGTGGGCCTGACGCGCCGGCGCAGCCGCAACTGGAAGATGGTCGAGGAGATCACGGCCGGGCTCAAGCGCCTCGACGCCGAGGATCCCGTCAAGTACGACTTCGCCCTGTGCCACAAGCGCATGTCGGGCCAGTGCCTGAATCGGCGGGCGGCCGTCGTGTGCGCGCCCTGCGCCCTCAAGCCTGCCTGCGTGCACTGGAGAGGTCGACGCTGATGCCGTGGTGGGGGGCGATCCTTCTCGTCGTGCTGATCACGCTCGTCGGAGTCATCGCCTGGGCCCTCTTTCGCGTGGCGGCGAGGCTCGGCGAGCTCGAGGCCGGTCGCGCCCAGCCGGATCAGGCTCTGCTCCTCCTGCAGCGGGAGATCGAGACGACCCGGAGCGAGAGCCAGAAGGGCCTGGCGGACACCATCGGCTCCGTGCGACAGGAGCTGGCGCAGTTCGCGGGCCAGATGACGGCGCAGATGGGGCAGGTGGGCTCGTCCGTCCAGCAGCAGCTCCAGAACGTGGGCCAGGTCGTGAGCGACGTCCAGGGCAGCCTGGGCAAGCTGGGCGAAGCGAACCAGCGCATCTTCGAGGTCGGGCGCAGCATCTCGGGCCTCGAGCAGATCCTCAAGTCGCCCAAGGTCAGGGGAGGGCTCGGGGAGACCTTCCTGGAGAACCTGCTCTCCCAGATGCTCCCGCAGGGGCACTATGGCCTGCAGCACCGGTTCTCCACGGGCGATCGCGTCGACGCCGTCATCCACATCGGCGATCGCCTCGTGCCCGTCGACGCGAAGTTCCCCCTGGAGAACTTCCAGCGCATCCTGGAGGAGACCGACGAGACGGCGCGGCGCCAGTGGCGACGGGCCTTCGTCCGCGACGTCAAGGCGCGCGTGGACGAGATCGCCAAGAAGTACATCCTGCCCGACGAGGGCACGTATGACTTCGCTCTCATGTACATTCCCGCCGAGAACGTCTACTTCGAAGCCATCCTCCGGGACGACGCCATCGACGAGGACGCGCCCGCCGTCTACGCGACCTCCAGGCGCGTGATTCCCGTCTCCCCCAACAGCCTGTACGCGTACCTGCGCGTGATCGTCCTCGGGCTCAAGGGGCTGCAGATCGAGCGGAGCGCGCAGGACATCCAGGCGCGGCTCTCCCGTCTGGGCGGCGACCTCGACAAGTTCCGCGACGCCTTCGACGTGGTGGGCCGCCATCTCACCCATGCGCGCAACAAGTACGACGACGCGGCGAGCGCGCTGAATCGCGTGGAGGCCAAGCTGGAGGGGATCGAGAAGCCCGGCGACCAGGGCGCCCTCCCCGGGATCGCGCCCTGATGGGCTATGGTACGATGGCGCCATGAACCCGATACCCTTTCAGGTCTTCGGCATCAACTTGCTCGTCCGCATCCTGGCCGAGCCGCCCGCCGATGTGCGCGTGCATTGCCCGAAAGGCTCGCCCATCCGATATGCCGAGGTCGTGGGCCGTGGTGACGGCTTCGACGAGGGCGCCAATGCCTTCCGCGAGATGCCGCCCATCAAGAGCGTGGTCGCCTTCGAGGAGAATCCGGAAGAGGTCGAGGGACACTTCTTCTACATCGCGGGCGAAGAGCACCGCGTGATCCGCCTCGACGCCATCATCCTGTCGTTCCCCCTGGAGTAGCGCCCGCCCGGTGCGCGCCCTCGACCGCGTCTTCGGTCAGATCAGCGCGGATGAGGTGGTCGAGCTCACGCGCGCGCTCGTCCGCATCCCCAGCGTCTATCGTCCCGGCGAGACGGGGGCGAACGAGGCCGAGGTCGCGTCGTTCGTCGAGGGATGGTTCCGTCGCGAGGGACTGCCCGTCGAGGTGCAGGAGGTCGCTCCCGGCCGCCCCAATGTCCTCTCCTGGATCGGCGAGAAGGGCCCCGGCCGCCGCTGCCTCCTCCTGGAAGGCCACACGGATGTCGTGACGGAAGGCGATGCCGCGGAGTGGACGTGGCCGCCCTTCGGGGGCGAGCTGCGCGACGGACGGATCTACGGGCGCGGCGCCGCGGACATGAAGAGCGGGCTTGCCGCGGCCATGGTGACGCTGGCCGCCTTCAAGCGGGCAGGCGTCACGCCGGCCGGCAAGCTGGTCGTGGGCGCCCTCGTCGACGAGGAGGACGGCATGATCGGCGTCCGCCACCTCGTCAAGACGCCCGCCGGCCGCGAGCTCGACGCCGCCATCATCTGCGAGCCCGAAGAGAACGAGCTCTGCCTCGAGCAGCGCGGGGTGGTGTGGGCGCGCATCCGGGCCCGGGGCCACATGGCCCACGGCGCCATGCCCGAGGCGGGCGCCAATCCGATCACCGCGCTCGGCGCGCTCCTGAGGGAAGTGCCCGCCCTCGAGAAGCAGCTGCGCAAGCTCTGCCAGAAGTCCCGCCATCTCAAGCCCCCGACGGTGACGCCGACCATCGTGCAAGGCCCGCCGCGCGGAGTCGGCGCGCCCCAGTCCAACGTCATTCCCGCCCTGGCCGAGATGACGCTCGATGTCCGGCTCACGCCCGGGATAGACGCCGAAGGGATGCGGGGCGAGCTCGAGGCCCTGTGCCGCAAGGCCGAGGCCGCCGTGCCGGGCGTGAAGCTCGAATGGGAGCCCGTCAACGCGTTTCGCCTCGCGACCTCCGTGGACAAGGCCGAGCCCATCGCGCAGGCCATGATGCACGGCGTGCGCAAGGCGACCGGCCGCGCGCCCCGCTACGGGGGAGTGCCGGGATCGACGGACGGGACCATTCTCAGGATGGAGCTCGGCATTCCCATCGTCACGTGCGGCCCCGGCAACCGGCTGATCCCGCATCAGGTCGACGAATACGTCGAGGTGCGGGAACTCGTCGAGGCGGCAAAGATTTACGCGGCATCAGCTCTGAAGTATCTCGAGCAGTAGGCTCGCGGTGGAAGAAGGCGTGGAGCGGCCCCGACTGCGCGCGCTCGAGGCCTTTCCCGTGGAGCAGGCCGGCGAGCGCCTGATCGGGCTCCGGGATCCCGGCGGCTTCACCGATCAGATCGCGCTGCTCCCCATTCCCCTTCTGGATCTCGTCTCCCTCTTCGACGGTGAGCACACTTTGGCCGAGATGTGTGACATCCTGGCGCGCCGGCGCGGCGACGAGGCGCCGGGGCCCGAGGACATCGCGAAGGTCGTCGAGCGCTTCGACGAGGCGGGCTTCCTGGACAGCCCCGGCTTCGCCCTTCGCAAGGGCCGGATCGAAGGCGACTGGCTGGCGCGTTCCAGCCGGCCGGCGGCCCATGCCGGCGGCGCCTACGCGGGCGAGGTGGATGCCCTCCGGAGCCAGATAGACGGCTTCTTCACTCATCGCGAGGGCCCAGGCGCGCCTCCCCCTCGCGACGGCGCACCGAGGACGAGGCTCACCGGTCTCATCGCGCCGCACATCGATTTCCGTCGGGGCGGGCCGACGTATGGCTGGGCCTACCGGGCGCTCCTGGAGCGCGCGGATGCGGATCTCTTCGTCATCCTCGGGACATGTCATGCGGGCATGGCGGAGCCATTCGCGGCCACCCTCAAGCCGTACGAGACGCCGCTCGGCGCGGCGGCGGTGGACCGCGACTTCTTCGAGGCCCTTCAGCGGCGCTACGGCCACGATCTTCTCGCCTCGGAGACCGCCCACCGGGCCGAGCACTCCGTCGAGTTCCAGGCCGTGATGCTCCGCCGGCTCCTGAGCGAGCGGCCGTTTTCCATCCTGCCCGTGCTCGCTTCCTTTCTCCACGAGGCGATCTGGGGAGAGGGAAAGCCCGAGTCCGATCCGCGCGTGCCGCGCTTCCTCGACGCCCTCGGCGAGACGCTGCAGGCGACGGAGCGCAGGGTCTGCGTCATCGCCGGTGTGGACCTGGCGCACGTGGGCCCGCGCTTCGGCGACGCCGAGCCGAACACGCCCGACTTCCTCGAGCGGGTGGCGGGCGAGGATCGGCGCATGCTGGAGGCGGTGATGGCGGGACAAGCGGGCGCCTTCTTCGACTCGGTGGCCGCCGACGGCGACCGCCGGCGCATCTGCGGGCTCTCGCCGATCTACGCGTTCCTGCGCGCGCTGCCCGGGGCGCGCGGCGAGCTCCTCCGCTACAGCCAGTGGCCGGACCCCGCGGGCGCCGTCACCTTCTGCGCGGCGGCCTTCTCCTCATGACGCCCTCCGATCCGTCGACGTGGACCCTCCCGCGCCTCCGCGTGGACAAGGACGGCGCCTGGTATCACGAAGACGAGGAGGTGACGCACCCGGGCATTGTCTCGAGCCTCCGCGCCGCCCTCGAAAGGGACGCGGAAGGGTATTGCATTCGCATCGGGGCGGTTCGCGTTCCCGTCGTGGTCGAGGACGTTCCGTACGCGGTGGTGCGCTTCGAGCCCGAAGGCGACGGCTTCGCGGTGACCCTGAACGACCTGACCCGGGAGCGGCTCGATCCGGAGACGCTCAGGCTGGGAGCGGGCGAGGTGCCGTACTGTCGTGTCAAGGGCGGGGCCTTCGAGGCGCGCTTCAGCCGCGCCGCGGCCTATCAGCTGCTGGAGCGGGTCGAGCCGGACGCGAGCACGGGGCGGGGCGCGCTCCGCGTGGGCGGTCGACGCTACGCCCTCGGCTCCTGAGTGCGAGTCGTCTTGACGGCCTTCAGAGTCTCGAGCATCTCGACGTGAATGCCGCCGTTTGAGGCGAGAGTGCTGGCGGAGGCGAGATCGAGCGGGCCGCCATTCATGTGGGTGACACGCCCGCCCGCTTCCTCCACGAGGACGGCGCCGGCGGCGACGTCCCAGGCGCTGAGACGCGGCTCCCAGTAGGCGTCGAGGCGTCCCGCGGCGACCCAGGCGAAGCTCAGCACCGCCGATCCGATGGCACGGATGCTCCGACAGCGGACGGCGAAGGCATCGTGCTCGGCCAGGTTGTTCTCGCGCGTGGAGCGGATGTCGTACGGATACCCGGTGGCGAGGAGGCTCGTTGCCACGGTCGGCGTGTCCGAGACGGAGAGGGGCTGGCCGTTGAGGAAGGCCCCGCCGCCGCGGCGGGCGGTGAAGCGCTCATCGCGGCTCGGGTCGACGACCACGCCGAGCTCGAGGCGACCCTCCACCTCGAGGGCGATGGACACGGCGAAGAGGGGCACGCCGTGGGCGTAGTTCGTGGTGCCGTCGAGGGGATCCACGATCCACCGGTAAGGTGTCGCGCCGCCGCTCGCGCCGCTTTCCTCGGCAAGGACGGCATGGTCCGGGAAGCGTCGCCGGATCGCCTCCACGATGAGGGCTTCGGCCTGGCCGTCCATCTCAGTCACGAGGTTGGTGGGGCCGCTCTTGTAGGCGATGTGCCGTAGGCTGCCGAAGCGGGAGCGAAGCAGCTCGCCTGCGCGGGTGGCCGCGTCGACGGCCACCTCGAGGAACGCGTCGGACATGTCGATCTCAGCGTAGCATCCATGCGTCGCGCGGGCGCACAGAACGGAGAGCCAGATGCGCATCATCGTCATGGGATCGGGAGGCACGGGCGGTTACTTCGGCGCCAAGCTGGCGCGGGCGGGGGAGGACGTCACCTTCGTGGCCCGCGGCGAGCACCTGCGGGCCATCCAGGCGGGGGGACTGTCCGTCACCTCCGCCACCGAGGGAAGCTGGACCGTGAAGGCGCCCGCCGTCGAGCACCTCGACGGCCTCCCGGCCGCCGACCTCGTTCTCTTCTGCGTCAAGTCGTTCGACACGGAGAGCGCAGCGCAAACGCTTCTGCCCGTCATCGGCCCGGACACCGGCGTCCTCTCCATCCAGAATGGCGTCGACAACGAGGAGAAGCTCGAACGGATCGTGGGCACGGGGCACGTGCTCGGGGGCGTGGCCCTGGTCTTTGCCACCATCGCGGGGCCCGGGGCCATTCAGCATTTTCTCCTGGGCAAGATCCAGTTCGGCGAGATGGACGGTCGAGACTCGTCGAGGGCTCGCGCCTTTCTCGCTGCATGTGAGCGAGCGGCGATCCCGTGTGAGCTGTCGCGCGAGGTGGCGCGGACGCTCTGGCAGAAATACGTCTTCCTGGTGGCCCAGTCAGGCATGTCGGCTCTGACCCGTTGCCCGGCCGGTGCGTTCCGCGCGGTGCCGGAGACACGCCAGCTCTACCGGCTCCTGCTCGAGGAGATGGCGGCACTGGCCCGAGCGGCCGGCGTGGACCTGGGCCCGGACATCGTGGACGTGAACATGCGCAATCTCGACGCCCTCGGCGCCACTGCGTACTCGTCGCTCCACCACGACCTGACTCACGGCAAGCGACTGGAGCTCGAGGCACTCCAGGGCCATGCCGTCAAGCTCGGGGCTCGCTACGGCGTTCCCACGCCAAACCTCTTCGCCGTCTACGCCGCGCTCAAGCCTTATCTCTCAGGCCCGCCGCAGGCGCTTCCGGTCTAGCAAACCCTTCATCCCTCTCCCCCATCGGGGGAGAGGGCAGGGTGAGGGGGCAAGTGCTCGCCGCGTGCTCGCTGTATCGGACTCGCCACATTCTTGTGCCTATCCGAGGTAGGCGCTATGCTCCGACCCGTGACGGTCCAGCGAATGCCGAAACCCCGTGCGCGCCCCTGCCATATGAAACAAGCCAGTTAGCCGACACTCAAAGATGGCTGCCGACAACGGGACCTGGAAGCCCCAAGAAGCCTGGCGCCGGTTCCGCCTTGAGGCCGAGGCCGCGAGGAACTATCCCTCGTCCTACGCTTTGTATATCGGCCAAACCCATCGAGATGTCCTCTTGGAGGCGCTCTTACCGACGCTCCTTTACATCAAAGCGGTTGCGATCCTCGATGACTCTCTGGACCTGTGGCTGGAACAGAATGGGCACCAGCTTCGCCCGCCGTATCGAAATGATCTCAACGGACGGCTCGAGTATCTTGGCGAGAAGCGACTCCTCGAAGACGTGGACGCACTCCAGGCCGTGCGAAAGGAGAGGAACAGGCTTGCCCACGAGCCGGGGGCGTCATGCGACTGGGGGCGCTTCGCCGACGATGTATCCGTAATCGAAAGGTTTTTGCTCTCCCTCGGGCTTGTTCGCCCAACGCCGCAGCTTGAGTACTTCTGTGAGCGATCCGCCGTGGATGACTCGGACGAGCCGGGGGTGAGCTTCTCTCGGCGGTTCAGCTACGGGGTGAAAGAGAATGGCATAACGGCTCTTGAAGTCGCCTGGACTCAGAAGTTCCTCGCTGACTGAACGGTGCGGTGTGTCGGCTAATCACAGGCTCGACCCGACCCGCTGAGAGCTAACGACTGAGAGCAGAGCCCCAGAGTGAGTGCCTACAACCGGATCGAGTGTCAGGGCGCTTGTCCGGATTACAAGGCTAGCCTGCTCCGCGCGTAGGTCAACGCCGCCGCCAGCTATGGATCGGAGGTAGACTTGGCCGCTAGGAGAGCCGCTGATTGGCCGGTGGTCGACGAGCTCTCTTCAGGCGGACAAGGTCGCGATCTCTGGGCGAGGGGGTGCAGGACGTCGATCGCCCACCCGACATTCAGTCCCTCCCCGAGCCAACTCGGACACCCCGTCCGCGCGTCGATTCGAACGCCTTGCGAGTCGTGACGCGCGTGGAGAGCCTCGACCGGATCACCCGGCACTTTGGCAGGCGGCGGCACCTCAGGCAGCGGGTGGCCGTTTGGTCGCCGGAACTGGAGGGTGCCGTCGGGTAACCGCGCGACCTGGTAGCCTTCCTCGTGCACGGCGCGGTGGTGCCGGCGGCAGAGCAAGGCTAGGTTCGAGAGCGTGGTCGGCCCCCCGTGAGCCCAGTGGCGGAGATGATGCCCCTGGGTGAAGCGCAGGCCGCACCCCGGGAAGCGGCAACCTTGGTCCCGATGGTGGAGGGCACGGCGTAGAGCGGGGGGAATCGTCCGGGTCCGGGCCCCGACCTCCAGGAGGCGGCCCTCGCCGTCGTGGCGCATGACCACCCGGCTGGCGTCGCACGCGAGGCGCTGGGACGTTTCCGCGGAACCCAGCATGTGGCTGTCGCCACTCCCCGTCCTTGCTGAAACTTTGTATGCTTCACGCGTGGAGGGTCCAGAGGTCGGTCACGTTAATGGTGCCGACAGAGCCCGACGCGGAACCTGACCCGGGGCGTTTCGAGGTCCCCCATCGTGTCGACACAGCGCTGGCCGCTGTGATCACGCATCAGGAAATTCTTCACCCATAAACGCCCTGCTCCCTCCGGAAAGGCGGACGCCATGGACGTCGTGAACGCGCGGTGTGCGGGCCTCGACGTGCACAAAGCGACCGTGGTGGCCGGCGTGCGGGTGCCCGGGCCGCAGCCCGGGGCGCGCCGCGGGGAGACGACGACCTTTGCCACCACGACGCGTGGGCTGCGCGACCTCACCAACTGGCTGCGCACCCATGGCGTCACCGTCGTGGCGATGGAGTCCACGGGCGTGTACTGGCGGCCCGTGTATGAAGCCCTCGAGGGCCTCGTGCAGCTGGTCGTGGTCAACGCCCGCCACGTGCAGATGGTGCCGGGCCGCAAGACGGATGTGAAGGACTGTGAGTGGCTCGCGCAGTTGCTCGAATGCGGCCTGCTGCGCGGCAGTTTCGTGCCGCCCCGCGCGGTGCGCGATCTACGCGATTTGACGCGCTTGCGGAAGGCGCTCATCCGAGAGCGGGGCCACCACGTCAATCGCATCGCCAAGACCTTGGAGCTCGCCCACCTCAAGCTGAGCTGTGTCGTCACGGACCTCATGGGCAAGACCGGCCGCGCCATTCTCCAAGCCCTCAGCGCGGGCGTCGACGACCCCGAGCGGCTCGCGGCGTGCGCCCAGGGCGTGCTCCGGAAGAAGCAGGCCGCGCTGCGCGAGGCGCTCGGGGGCCGGCTCACTCCCCACTATGCGTTCCTGCTCCAGCAGCACCTGTCCCTGATCGATGGCTTGGACGCCCACATTGCCACGCTCGATACCCGCATCGAGGCCGCCCTGGCGCCCTTGGCCGAGGCCGCGGCGCTCGTCCAGACCATGCCCGGCGTGGCCGCGCGCGCCGCGCAAGCGATCCTCGCCGAAACGGGCGTCGACATGGACCTCTTTCCCACGCCCGCGCACTTCGCGTCCTGGGCACGACTGTGTCCCGGCAATCACGAGAGCGCGGGAAAGCGGCAGAACACGACCACGGGCAAGGGCGCCACGTGGCTGCGGGCGACCCTGCAGGAGACGGCGTGGGCCGCCGTCCGAAGTAAGAAGAGTTATTATCGCGCGCTCTACCACCGGCTCAAAGGACGGCGCGGCGCGAAGAGGGCCATCGTGGCCGTGCAGCACGCGATGATCGTCGCCCTCTGGCACATGCTCAAGCACCGTGTTGCCCACCAGGACCTCGGGACCGACTACTTCGAGCGCCGTAACATCGCACGCATCCGCCGTCATCACGTCCGCCGCCTCGAACAACTCGGCTACGACGTCACCCTCAGGGGAAAGGCGGCCTGATGCGAGGGTAGTTTCATAGGAAACGTGTGTGCCGCCTTCGAGGACGGACTGGCCCGGCTGCTCCGGGTCGGCCAGCACCGGGGCGTCGACGTGGACCACCACCTGGTAGCGCTCGCCGGGGGCGCCGGGATCGAGTCCGTGATGCAGCGCCGACTCCGCGAGCAGGGCGAGGGCATCGGCCTGCTGCTGGGAGATCGGGATCGCTTCCGCGGAGACCTCCCCGGCGCCTGCATTGAAGGTGGCCCGCTG
>WNFX01005598.1_pt1 | contig 12083 bp, 10 predicted proteins | sample 5400111 | NCBI WGS metagenome assembly WNFX01 (sample SAMN13153363, study PRJNA577476) | soil metagenome | isolation source: 40 cm soil or saprolite under grassland replicate 1 | place: USA:California | collected 2016-06-15
TGCCGGTGACCCCGAGGGAGGGATACGCCCATGAACGGCGCCGCCATCATCGCCGAAATCCTCAAGCGCGAGGGAACGGAGTTTCTCTCCTGCTATCCCCGCAACCCCTTGATCGAAGCCTGCGCCGCGCTCGACAACCGTCCGATTCTGTGCCGGCAAGAGCGCGTGGGCGTCGGCCTGGCGGACGGCTATACCCGCATCAAGCGCGGCAAGCGCAACGGCGTATTCGCCGCCCAGGCGGGGCCCGGCATCGAGAACGCCTTTCCCGGTGTTGCCCAGGCCTTTTCCGAGAACGTCCCGCTCTTGGTCATTCCGGCCGGGCTGCCGCTGGCGCGACAATATGTCCGGCCGGTATTCCGCGCCGCCGATGTCTACCGGCCGGTCACCAAGTGGTCGGCGCTGGCGCATTCGGTTCAGGAACTGCCCGAACTGATGCGGCGCGCCTATCATGCCATGCGTAGCGGCAAGGGCGGGCCCGTCCTCATCGAGATTCCGGCCGAGGTATGGGAGGCCGAGTACGAGGGCGAGCTCGATTACACCGCCGTCAAGGCCCAGCGCGCAGCCCCCGATCCCGACGCGGTCAAGACCGCGGCGCGCATGCTGCTCAAGGCGAAAAATCCGCTGCTGTTGGCTGGGCAGGGCGTGCTCTATGCGCAAGCGAGCGACCGGCTCAGCGCCTTGGCCGAACTCATTCCGGCGCCGGTGGTCACCACCAATCCAGGCAAGAGCGCCATTCCCGAAAGCCACCCGCTCGCGCTCGGGGCGTCCACGCGCTCGCGGCCAAAGATGTTCACCGAGTTCATGGCCAAAGCCGATCTCGTGCTGGCCATCGGCTCGAGCCTCACCCGCACCCCGTTCGGGCCCGGCGTGCCGGCCGGCAAGACCATCATCCATTCCACCAACGACGCCGACGACATCAACAAGGAGTACCGCGTCGACCATGCCGTGATCGGCGACGCTGCGCTGGTGCTCGATGCGGTTATCGCCGAGGTCGGCCGGCAAAAGGGTGCGGGCGGCGGCAATGCGCTCGCCTCGCTCAAGGAGGAAGTCGCGGCGGCCAAGAAGGGATGGCTCGCGGAATGGGGAAAGCATCTCGACTCCGAGGAAGTGCCCATCAACCAGTACCGCGTGATCCGCGATCTCATGCGCACGGTGGACCGCGACAACGTGATCATCACCCACGACTCCGGCAGCCCGCGCGAACAGCTCATTCCGTTCTGGGAGACGACCGCGCCGGGCTCGTATATGGGGTGGGGCAAGTCGACCCAGCTCGGTTACGGGCTCGGCATCACCATGGGCGCGAAGCTCGCGGCGCCGGACAAGCTTTGCGTCAACATCATGGGCGACGCGGCCATCGGCATGACCGGCATGGACATCGAGACCGCGGCGCGCAACCGCATCGCCATCCTCACCGTCGTGTTCAATAACGGCGTCATGGCGGCCGAGCGCGACGTGCTCGAGCTGTCGACCAAGAAATACGGCGCGCTGACCGTCGGCGGCAATTACGCCAAGGTGGCCGAGGGCCTCAACGTGGCCGCGACGCGCGTGGAGAAGCCGGCTCACATCGCGCCGGCGATCAAGGACGCCGTGCGCGTCACCGAATCGGGTGCGCCGTTCCTGTTGGAGATCGTCGTCAAGGAAGGCTACGACTTCTCGCGCTATCCGCTCGCGGGGTTGTAGGGTCCGCTCACTCCGTCTTCCACGGAATGGCTTTGCGCTCGATTTCCTGGAACAGCACCGAGGTGATCAGCCCGAGGATGCCGATGGTCACGATTCCCACGAACATGACGTCGACCTGAAGCAGCTCCCACGAGTTCCAGATCAGGTAGCCGATGCCGCTCTTGGTGGCGACGAACTCGGACGCGACCAGCACGATGAACGAGACCGCGAGCGCGATGCGCAGCCCTGCGAAGATCGTTGGCAGCGCGCCGAAGAACACGATGCGGGTGAACATCACGCTTTGACTCGCGCCGTAATTCTTCGCCACGTCCCAGTAGATCGACTCGATATTGGCGGCCCCGACATAGGTGTTGACGACGACCGGAAAGAACACGGCGATGGCGACGAGCGCGATCTTCGAGGCGTCGCCGAACCCGAAGGCGAGCAGGAGGAGCGGCATCAGCGCGATCTTCGGGATCGGAAACAGCGCGGCGATGAGCGGATCGACGAAGATGCGCACCGGCTTGAACATGGCCATGAGCAGCCCGACCGCGACCGCGGGCACGGCACCGATGATGTAGCCGAGGACGACGCGATAGAGCGTGACGGCGACGTGCCATTCGAGTTCGCCGCTGCCGGCGAGTTTGACGAAGCGCTGCGCGATGTCGCTTGGCGCGGGGATGAACCGGCGATCGCCGATGCCGACCATCAGCAGGATTTGCCAGATGATGATGAGCCCGATCGGCGAGATCAGATAAAGCAAGCGCTCGCGCGCCTTGGTGGACATCTCGATCTTCATGGAGGACTCTCTGTCACGTCGAGTTGGGCGAAGCCCAACGGTACTGCGCTCATGTCTCCTCGTCGCCGCGCGCGCGCGTCACTTCGGCCTCCAGGACCTGCCAGATGTCAAGCTTAAGGCGGCCGAATTCCGGCGATGCCGACAATGTCATCAGGTTGCGCGGACGTGGGAACGGCACGTCGATGATCTGTTTGATCCGGCCGGGATGCGCGGTCATCACCACCGTGCGGTCGCCGAGCAGCAGCGCCTCCTCGATCGAATGGGTGATGTAGATCACGGTCTTGCGCGTCCGCTCCCAGATGCGCACCAGCTCGGCCTGCAGGATCACACGGTTCTGGGCATCGAGCGCGGCCAGCGGCTCGTCCATCAGCAGCATGCCCGGGTCGGTGACGAAGGCGCGCGCGATCGCGCTGCGCTGGCGCATGCCGCCGGAGAGCTGGTGCGGATAATGCCGCCGGAATCGGGTCAGCCCCACGAGCTTCAAGGCGGCCTCGACCCGCGCCGCGGCTTCGTTAGCGGGAATGCCGCGCGTCATGAGGCCGAAGCCGACATTGGCCTCGACGCTCATCCAGGGAAAGAGGCCGCTCTCCTGGAACACCATCGCGTTCTCGACCGCCCAGCCCGACGCCTCGACTTTGATCGTGCCGCTGGTCTGGGCGGTAAGCCCCGCGAGGATGCGCAGCAGCGTCGATTTCCCGCAGCCCGATGGTCCGACGATGCAGACGAATTCGCCCGGCGCGATGCGCAGGTCGATGTCGTCGAGTGCAACTATGCGACCCGGACCACTCAAGTACTCCTTGCGCAATCCGACGATGTCGATCGCCGCGCCGCGCCGCTCGACGGCCATTGATGTCATTCCCCCGCCGATGCGTTGACTTCAGCGGCACCCGGCGAGCTTGCTCTCCTTGTTCTCGAGCACGAACGGGGGGAGCTTGCGGAGCGCGTAGTCGACGTAGCTCTTGTCCACGATCCGATCGGCCGGGAACTCGGCGTTGCTCATCTTGCTCTTGCGGAACCAAGCCTGCATGTCGAGCATGCTCTCGACATTGATAGTGCCGTTCGGGCTGCGGGCCGGCCACGGATATTTGTGCAGCAATTCCGGGCGCGTTTCGGTGCCGGTGCGGATCGCGAGATCGATCAGCGCCGACCGCAGCGCGCCGCCGTGATAGGCCTGGCAATAGTCGCGGATGGCGCGCAGATAGGCGACGTAATAGTTGCGCACGAGCTCGCGGTTGGCGTTGGCGAAATCGGTGTTGACCATGCTCACCGCGATGGTGAGAGGATACGGCTTGACCACGTCGTCGGGGTCCTTGAAGTTCACGGCATGCCCGCCATCGAGCAATTGCGCGGTGAAGGGCGGGATCGTGATCGCAGCATCGATCGCCTTGTTGTTGAACGCAACGGCATATTGCGTGAACGGGATGACCTTGATGTCGACATCGTTGATGGTCAGCCCGTCGCTCTCCAAAAGCTTGCCGACTTCATAGGTCGACACCGCGCCCTGGCCGTTGGTGGCGATGGTCTTGCCCTTGAGCTGCCGCAGCTGCGTGATCTCGCCCTTGAGGTCGGGGCGCAGCATCAGGTTGTGCCCGAGCGGACTCGAGACGCGATCCAGCACCATCGTGACCGGCAGGTTCTTTTCCAGCGCGTTGAAATAGCCGGCGGAAATTCCCCCCTCCACGAGCTGCAACTGGTTCTGCGCCAACAGCGCGATCGAGTTGGCGGCGGTGTCGAGCGTCTCGGTCACGACCTTGATGCCGTAATCCTTGAAGTAGCCCTTCTCGACCGCCCACAGGATGGTGGCGGTGGAGATCGAGCGCACCGTGCCCACCTTGACGGTGACCTCTTGGGCGTAAGCCACGCTCGCGCCGCCGATGATGGCAAGACACGCAAGCAAGGTGCGCTGAACCGTCATGCGATTTCTCCCATCGCGCGTGAACGCGCTATTCGGATTTGATGAGCGATGCCCATTGCTGTCACGCCCCTCGGCCGTGTGCGGCACGGTGGACTATAGCGCAAAGCGCCGTCCCGATCATAACCGACTGCCGCGGCCAATTGGCAACGGCGTGCGTGCTTGGATAGGGTGATCGGCGAATAGATGGACCGCTGAGGCGGGTGAGAACGCAATGGCGAAGAACGACGGCGTTTCGGCGCCCCATGGACGTGGCGCCTTCATCGGGCGCGCCATGCCGCGCTTCGAGGATCTGCGGTTCGTGCGCGGAGCCGGCAATTACACCGACGATGTCTCGGTGCCGGGTCAGACCTATGCCGCGTTCGTGCGCGCGCCGCACGCCCATGCCCGCATCGTTTCGATCGACGTGTCAGCCGCGCGCAGGTGGCCGGGCGTGCTGGCCGTGCTCACCGGCGAGGACTATGTCGGCGACGGTCACGTCGGCATGGCGCATTTTCCCAATCCAGCCGATGCGAATGACGTCAGCATCCCGACCTTCGCGCCGACGCCTGAGCGAAAAATCCTCGATCAGCTGCAGCTGCCGCTCGCGGTCGGCTGCGTGCGTTTTGTCGGCGAGGCGGTCGCGGTGGTCGTGGCGGAAAGCGCTATGGCCGCGCGCGACGCCGCCGAGGCGGTCGCCGTCGAATACCAGGTGCTGCCGGCGGTGACCGACGTCATGGACGCGCTCGCGAATGGGGCGCCGACGATCTGGCCGGATGCTCCCAACAATCTCGCGCTCGACTGCGCCTTCGGCGACCGCGCCGCCGTGGAGGCCGCCATCAAGGACGCGCACGTCGTCATCGAGCAGACCATCCGCAACCAGCGCACCGCCAGCGCGTTCCTGGAGCCGCGCGCGGCCATCGGCAGTTATGACGCGGCGCAGAAGCAGCATACGTTGATTTCGGGATGTCAGGGCGCCCATCGTTTGCGGCATGCGCTCGCGGCTTGCTTCAAAGTGCAGCAGGAGCGCGTGCACGTGATCTGTCCCGATGTCGGGGGCGCGTTCGGATCGCGCTTCAATATCTATCCGGAGCAGGTCGCGGTGGTATGGGCAGCGCGCCGCGTCGGGCGGCCGGTGAAATGGACGGGCGATCGCAGCGAAGCGTTTCTCACCGACTATACCGCGCGCGACGTCGTGACGCGCGCACGCCTTGCCTTCAACCGCAGGGGGCGCATGCTCGCGCTTGCGCTGGAGCTCACGGCCAACACCGGAGCGCACACCGTCTCCTACGTTCCGCTCAGCAATGGTTACCGCGTTGCGCCAACCGTTTACGACGTGCCGATCGCGTGGGTGCGCTTGCGCGGCGTGATGACCAACACGGTGCCGACGGCGCCGTTCCGCGGAGCCGGAAGGCCCGAAGCCACCACCGTCATGGAGCGGCTCATCGACATCGCCGCAAAACGCTTGAAGATCGACCGCGTGGAGCTGCGCCGCCGAAATTTGATCCGGCGCGACGCGCTGCCCCATCGCACGGCGACCGGGCTCACCTACGACAGCGGGGACTTCGCCGGTAACCTCGCCCGCGCGCTGCAAACCGCGGACTGGGACGGCTTTCCCGCCCGCCGCAGGGAGGCGAAGAAGCGCGGCCGGCTGCTCGGGATCGGCGTCGCCAACTATGTCGAAACTCCGGTGGGCATGCCGCACGAGCGCGTCGCGATCAAGGTGTTGGCCGCGGGCAGCGTCGCGCTCATCGTCGGAACGCAATCGAGCGGGCAGGGCCACGAGACGAGCTTCCGGCAGGTCGTGGCGGATCAGCTCGGCGTTCATCCCGAGGCGATCAATTTCGTGAGCGGTGACAGCGCGACGCTCGCCTCCGGCGGCGGGACCCATTCCGACCGTTCCATGCGCCTGGCCGGTGCGCTGATGGTCGAGACGTCACGCACGGTGATCGACAAGGCGCGCCGGATCGCCGCCGCCATGCTCGACGTTGCCGAAGGCGATATTTCGTTCGCCGACGGATTGTTCGTGGCGCCCAACAGCAATCGGCGGCTGACCCTGTTCGATGTCGCCCGCGCCATCGACGATCTCGCCTCGTTGCCCGAGGATCTGCGCGCGCCGCTCGCGGCCGAAGCGAGCTTCACCGGGCGCATCCCGGCCTATCCGACCGGCGCCGCCGTGTGCGAGGCCGAGGTCGATCCGGAAACCGGTGCGATCGAAATCCGCCGTTACACGTCGATCGACGATGGCGGCCAGCCGATCAATCCGCTCATTCTGCACGGCCAGGTGCACGGCGGCGTGGCGCAGGGCGTTGGCCAAGCGATGATGGAGGCGGCGGTCTACGAGCCGGGCTCGGGTCAGCTTCTGTCCGCAAGCTTTCTCGACTACGGCATGCCGCGCGCGGATCACCTTCCGCACCTTGACGTCGCGTTGACGGAAGATCCGACCAAGGGCAATGCGCTGCGCGTCAAGGGCGGCGGCGAGGCCGGCATCACGCCGAGCTCGGCGGTGCTCATGAATGCGGTGCTCGACGCGCTCTCCGGCATCGGCATCGAGCACATGGATACGCCGGCGACCCCGCAACGCGTTTGGAGCGCGATCCGCGCTGCCCCCGACGGATCGAGGGGTTCTCAGCGCTGAGCGCGCCGTTGCGGCCACGGCAAGCATTGCGGATTTTGCGCCACCGATGGCGGCGCCGCCATGCTAGAGTGAGCGCGCGGGAGCCGCCCCATGCCGGAATGCTTCGTTGCCAAGACGTCCGAGATGCAAGACGGCGATCGGCGCATCGTCGTTGCCGGAAACGTGGAGATCGGCGTGTTCTACAAGGACGGCGCCTACTTCGCCTACAGCAACACCTGCGTCCATGCCGGCGGGCCGGCCTGCGAGGGAATTATGATCAACCGCGTGGTCGACGTGATCGCGCCGGACCGCACCTATCAGGGCCAGACGTTCTCGGACGAGGTTCATTTCGTCTGCCCGTGGCACGGTTATGAATACGAGCTGCAAACCGGCGAATGCGTCGGCGACCGGCGGCTGCGACTGAAAAAGTTCGACGTCGTCCGGCGCGGCGACGATATCTTCGTCGTCGTTTAGGAAAGCCTGCCGCGGACGTGATCCGGGGCAGACTTCCGGGTCGCGGTGGAAGGCGCGTCAACGCCAAAAGCCAAGGAGAAGGCGTTCATGGACATGGCCCGCAGCGAAGTGCGCAAGCTCGCCGCCGAGGACTACTCGACCACGCAACACCTCGAGCACGCTTCCCGGCAGGCGCGCGAGCGCAACTACCAGGATTTTCTGATCGTCGACGTGGACGCGCACCACTACGAGAGCGAATCCTACAGCGAGGTGTTCGGATACATCGAGAGCCCGGTGATCCGCCGTCAGGCGGTCGAATCGGCCAAGCGCGGCGCCCGCGCCTCGATGCTCGGCGGCACGATCGGCTACCAGGACATCGGCGGGCGGATCACGCGCCACGAGCTGCGCCGGCACGACATCCGCAGGCACGACAAGCTCGGCGCCGGGAACCACCGCGACGTCGCCATGACCGTGGAATGGATGGACGCGATGGGCGTCGATTATTCCTGCCTGTTCCCGACGCCGATGCTGTTCCTCGGCCTGCATCCGCAGGTCGAGGTCGAAGTGGCGATGTGCCGCGCCTACAATCGCTGGCTCTGCGAGCGCATCCTCGCGGTCGAGCCGCGCATCGTCTCGATGCTGTATCTTCCGTTCAACGATCCCGACGCCGCGTACAAGACCGTCAAGGATTTCGGCGACAAGAAGGGCGTGGTCGGATTCATGGTCACGTCGCCGCGCTACAAGCCGGTGCACGACAACGCCTACGTCAAGACCTACGCGCTGCTCGAGGACATGGGCAAGCCCATCGCCTTCCATGCGGCCTACAATTGGCACGACCAGTCGCTGTCGCTGACCAATCGGTTCATCTCGGTGCACGCGCTCGGCTTCATGTGGTTCAACATGGTCCACATGACCAATTGGGTGATCAACGGCCTGCCCGAGCGCTTCCCCAAGCTCAAGGTGATGTGGATCGAGAGCGGGCTGACCTGGGCCTATTGCCTGATGCAGCGGCTCGACCACTCCTACATGATGCGCACGTCCGATTGCCCCTCGCTCAAGCGCAAGCCGAGCGAATACATGCGCGAGATGTACTACTCCTCGCAGCCGATGGAGAAGCCGCGCGACCGCTCGATCCTCGAGGCGACGTTCAAGATGATCAACGCCGAGACCCAGCTGATGTGGTCATCGGACTACCCGCACTGGGACTTCGACCTGCCGAGCGTGATCTACGACCTGCCGTTCCTGAGCGAAACCGGCCGCCGCAACATCCTGGGGGGCACCGCCGCCAAGGTGTTCGGGCTCGATCCCAAGCCGGTGAAGAAGATTCCGTAAGCGCGTCCCGGGTTGCGTCGAATCCGCGCAACATTCCGCTCGTCCCCGCGAGGGGCACCCCGCGACGCTCGCGTCGCGGGGACCCCGTTGCGGGGACCCAGATCATGGATTGCGAGCAGGCCGCTCTCGATTCCCGCTTGCGCGGGAATGAGCGGAAGAGGCATCACGACTCGAACGGAATCAGCGTCAGTGCGCGGCGGCGCTTCCCTTCGCGACGGCGGCGGGGGCTGGCCGCGCCGAAGCCGCCGGCGCGCGCCCCGGCAGGTATTTGGCGACGACGGCGCGATCGACCTGCGCCATGGCGCTGTCGGGCAAGCGCTGCCAGACCTCGTCCTTGCCGAGCAGCGGAATGCCGAGATAACCCCGCACGGTCAGCACCTGGCCGTCGGGGCTCAGCGTCATCATGGCGCGATAGACGGTGCCGTCGCGCGGATCGACGATGTTGCCGTCATCGTAGCGCAATCCGTTGCGCTTCATGCCGCGGATGAAGGACATGCCGAGCAGCGGCGCATTCCTGCGATCGTCCGTGCATCCGGCGCAGGTCGGATTGGGAGCGTCGCCGGGCCGCGCAAACAGCTTTGCAAACGCGCCCTCGAAGACGCCCTTGCGCTCCACGAAGAGAAACCATCCCATCGACTTGCCGGATTCGTCCTGCTTCTGCCAAAGGCCGGCGACGGTCGGCTCCGCGGCTTGGATCGGAAGCGTGGCGCTCGTGAAGGCCACGAGGCTCGCGACGAGCAGTATCGACAATCGTGTTTTCAATGGAGTGACCCCCCAGTCTAGATCATCGGCGTGATGGTCTACGGATTCGCCCAACAATATGCCCATTTCAGGGCGCCGCCGCGTCATACCCATGGGGTTTCGAGGGGCTGCGAATTGGCGCAATAAGCCCCGGAGCCGCGACAATTTCGCGCCTTGGGGCGCTTTGACCGCCTTCCATGGTCCGCCGGCCGGCCGCGAGGCGATCGCCGGTCAACCACCCTTGTTTTTCGACGAAGACGAAGCCTTGTCTTGGGCGCGCGTGCAAGGCAATCATGCACGACGCTTTGATGGCTGCACTCGATACCGCCGAGCTTCGTCATTGTCAGTGTTTGAACGCTGAGCAACCGCGTCCGCCCATGTCGCTGATCTACCGGCTCGCATCGCGGAACCTGTTGCACGATCGGTTGCGATTCGTCGCAACCGTCATCGGGATCGTCTTTTCCATCGTGCTCGTGACCGTCCAGTTGGGTCTCTATTTGGGATTCGGACGAATAGTCACCACGATGATCGACCACGCATCGGCGGATCTGTGGATCATGCCGGCGGGAACGAAGTGCTTCGAAGATCCGTCGACGCTGGACGAGCGCAAGCGATTTCAAGCGCTGGCGATCAACGGCGTGGCGCAGGCCACACCGGTCGTCATCGGCTATGCCGACTGGCGGACAGCGGAGGGCGGAACGTCCCCTGTGTTCATCGTCGGATCGGATTTGAGAGCGGAGGGATTGCTGCCCTGGAATTTGGTCGAAGGCAGCCTCGATGCGCTGGCGATTCCCGGCGCCGTCGCGGTGGACCGGTCCTACTTCGACCGACTCGGCGTCAGCGGGATCGGCGCCAACGCCGAGATTCGCGGGCACAAGGTGGAGGTGCGAGCGGTCACCAAGGGCATCCGTTCATTCACGACCACGCCATACGTCTTCACGACGCTCGATCGGGGGCGGCTCTTTACCGGAACGTCGGCGAACAAGGCCACGTACTTTCTCGTGCGCGTTGCTCCCGGCGCCGACGTGGAAAGCGTCCGCCGCGGGCTCGAGGCAAATCTCTCCGATGTCGACGTTCTCACGCCCACGCAGTTTCGCGACCGCAGCCGCTCGTTCTGGTTGTTCGGTACCGGCGCCGGCTTCGCCTTGTTCGCAGGCGCGCTGCTCGGCATGATCGTGGGCACCGTTATCGTCGCACAAACCTTGTATTCCAGCACCAAGGATCATATCAACGAGTTCGCAACGCTGCGCGCCATCGGGTCGTCCAGCGTGTACATTCACAAGGTCATCATCTGCCAGGCGTTGATCAGCGCCGTCATCGGGTTTTGCCTCGCCGCCGGCATCGGCTTGATCGTCGTCGCGGCGACCGCGGACACCGCGTTGCCGGTCATCATGACACCCGCGCTCACCCTGGTGCTATTCCTGCTGACGTTGGCCATGTGCGTCGTATCGGCGATGGCCGCGATCCTGCAGGTCACGCGCATCGATCCCGTGATGGTATTCACGCGATGACCGAACCCATCGTCGAGGCCGTCGACATCGTCAAGTTGCTAGGCAAGGGGGCGGCTCAGGTCCAAGCGCTCAAGGGCATAAGTCTGGCGCTCAAGGGCGGCGAATTGACGCTGTTGATTGGGCCGTCGGGCAGCGGCAAGACCACGCTGCTGTCGATCCTCGGATGCATGATGACGCCCACGCGCGGAACCGTTCGCATGGGCGGCCGCTCCACGGAAGGTGCCGGTCCCGAGGAACTGGCCAAGCTCAGGCGCGAGCATGTGGGGTTCATCTTTCAATCCTACCATCTGTTTCCGACCTTGACGGCTGCGGACAATGTTCGGTTGGCATTGGACGTGCGCGGCGACAACTCCGCGCATTCCGTCGCCAGGACCAAGGACGCCTTGGCCATGGTCGGTCTCGCCCACAAGAGCAACGCATTTCCGCTCGAACTCAGCGGCGGCGAACAACAGCGGGTCGCCATCGCACGGGCGATCGTGGGACAGCCATCGGCCATTCTCGCGGACGAACCAACCGCCTCCCTCGACGGCGAGAACGGCAATGCGGTCATGACGCTGCTAGCTGGGATCTCCAAGGATCGCTCGCGCGGGGTGTTGGTGGTCGCGCACGACCCGCGTATATTGCGCTTCGCCGACCGAGTGGTTCACATCGAAGATGGATGCATCGTGCGCGAAGAGCGCGGCGGTGCAGCGCTCACAAAAGACGAAGGCGATGGCGCAATCCATGATCACGCCGAAAAGCATGATCGGGTCGAAGAGTAAGTCGGCTGCTCGCGGCGCAGCCGCCGTCGTATTCGCGTTGGTGGCGCTGGCTGCGCGAACGGGCGCGCAAGACGCGCCACACGCGGCGCGACCTGAGGCAGCGGACGACAAACGCTGGCAAACGGTGGCCCCTGGCCGGGTGGAACCCGCCTCGGGCGAGATCAAAATCGCGGCACCGGTCATGGGCGTGATCGCGCAGGTGCTGGTCAAGGTCAACGACAAGGTATTCGCCGGTGAGCCGCTGATCCGGCTCATCGACAATGAGGCCCAGGCGCGGCTTGCCGCCGCCGAGGCTCAGGTCGCGTTTCGCCTGCGGGCG
>WNFX01015556.1_pt1 | contig 12083 bp, 14 predicted proteins | sample 5400111 | NCBI WGS metagenome assembly WNFX01 (sample SAMN13153363, study PRJNA577476) | soil metagenome | isolation source: 40 cm soil or saprolite under grassland replicate 1 | place: USA:California | collected 2016-06-15
AGGATGAGAATTTTTTTTCATAGGGAATTTACGGGGCGGCAAGACCGATTTCGATCGGCTCATTTGGCTTCTGAGTATTCACGATCACGGCCTTGGTTGGTTGAACATCTGTGACCTTATACTTGATCTCTTCCAACGGTTTCAATGAAAATTCTTGATCTTTTCTTACCTCGAATTCGCGGCGGCCGCCCCAGGTATAGACGAAGGTGGCCACCGATTGCGGGGAGGTGGCGACCTTTTCCTTCACCAGCGTCAGCTCCGCTTTGGTGTCTTCATGTTCCAGGAGCAGCTCGGAAACATCGATCTTGGTGCCGTACTGATTGCGGTCGTGTTTTTCGGTGAACTTGGTGATCTTAAAGCGGGTGCCGCGGATTTCGTCCCCAATTTTCAAAAATTGCGTCGGCTCGCTCTGATCGATTGAGTTGAGCGCAAATTTCTTGCCGACCCATGATGAAAACATGAATGGAAAAGGTTCCTCAGTGGCCGATATCAAGTGTAGTTTCGTGAGATAATCCGGGTGCGAATTCTTGTCGATTGGATTGGTGCCTCCCTGCCACTCATCGAGATTGGTGAAGCCGTCACCGTCAGGATCTTGATCGAGAGCATCCGCGTCCTCGACGGGCAAAGCGTATTGCTCAAACCACTCATTCGGAACCGGGGGATGAACCTGCGTGTTTTGCAGCGTCGCCGGCAGACCGTTAGCGGCGATAAAATGCCTTTCCGGAACGAAAAGCCCGGAGCGCCTGCTGGATTTCCATTGCGCGGGGTGCTGGAGATGCTCTGCGGCATGATCGAGCTCGATAGCCGTGGCAGGCGGAGACGCATTTTTTGGCGGCGGCGCCCGTTGGCCGATTAAACGGTTTCCGAATTGAATGACGCTCCACCAAATGGAGATTGAGCAAATAAAAAGAAATGCCGCCGCGGCGATGAGCGCGACGCGATCGTAATGTGTCTTAATCCAGTCCATTGCCTTCGCGGTGTTAAATCGTTAAATCGTGAATCGTTCAATGGCTTCCCGTTGTAACAATGTAACGGTGTAACGAATCACTTGGGTTTGCTTTGCGGGCCAGTATTGGTGTTCATTCGTGTCCATTCGTGGTTAAAAGGTGAATCGCAACATCTCGATCGTGGCCGATACTTCGATGTGCTCGTTGCCAACGATGAAATTTAGCGGAGCATTGCCCGGCTGGTTCGGGGCTGCCTGGTTGGACGGAGGCGGATTTGGTTCAGCGTTCTTTTCGCGCGGCGGACCTTTATCCTTTTCATTGTGGACGTACAAGGTGCGGACGATGAAAAATTGTCCACTCGAGCTTGCGATCTCATTCAAGACTTTTCGCGCTTCGGCCGGCGCTGCTTTAAACGTAAGATCGATAACGTTGCGCTTCAGCAATTCCGGGGGAGTCGCGCTCGGCTCCACCGGCTTTGCTCCGCGGGCCGGGCTACCCTTTCGTCCGGGAGCTGGCGTCGCCGCTGGGGCAGGGGAAGCTCCCCGTTCTTCCAACAAAGGCGAGCGCCGAAGAGAGGTCACGCTGTCCACTTTGGCGTCCACCAGGATATTTATGAGCATCTGTATTTGGGAAAGCTCCTGTCCAAGCAGCGGCGACACGGCTGTTTTCGGCATGGCGGTGGTAAATTCATCGAACCCGAGCTCAAATTTGTCTGGGAGTTTGACGTTGTTGGCGTGGGCTCTGTTTAAGGTGGCGATCACCGCCTGGCGCAAACGCGATTGAAATTCATTCGGCGCGAGCGGCGTCTCAGAAACGGCCTCTTTTTTTAGCTCCTCTTTGAGCTTGTCGAGCGCGGCACTGTAATTCTCGAGGATAACTTTCAGCTTCTGATAATTCGCGTCGCTTGGGAATGGGTCGAGACGCTGAAGCCGGCTGCGCTCGGCCGCGGCCTTGTCGAACGCTTGTCTGGCATCACTCCATTTGCCCCTTGTCCAGTAGAAGAGAAACCCGGTAAATAATACACATATTCCGAAGAGAATCAGAAACGTGCCGAGCCAGCGATTTTGCTGAAACCATTTCATGGCATTAACCACGAATCCACCTTCGCCCGGGCTACGGCGCGACAGGTGAACACAAATGGACACGAATTCATAGATGACGAAATGTGAATGACCCGCCTTTGCCAGGCTTCGGCGTGACAGGCGAAGGACTGACAAGAAAGAGGCCCGCGAATCACGCGAATTAACGCGAATGATTTTCTTTTCCTGGAATTTTTTTCGCGTCTATTCGTGTGATTCGCGGGCAACCTCCTTCTTCGATGTTTGGCGTTGGGCCCAGCATTCATCCAGCGTTTAACCGCGAATGAACATCGATTTTGCTGAAACCATTTCATGGCAATTTCACCGGTTTGCGCAGTGTGAGCTGAAGCTCGTATGGGAACGCCCATTCTGCGTCATTCGGCACCGAGTTGGATATAATCACGCGCTCCGGTTTTTTTGCGTCGATAATGAAAAATGGCGAATCGGCCAAATTGTGAAGGTAATCGACGACTATTTCCTGCTGTTTCGGATTGTACAGGTAGAGACCGCGCACAACAATGCCATCAATTGCCGCTCCTGCGCTCTCTGGCTTTGTTTTCGATCTCCCCGCCGGAGACGGTGAAATTACCGGCGCGGGAGTCGTGATCTTTTCCGTGATGTGTTTTTCACCCGCGCCGAGCGGCTTTCCACCTGACATGGCGTAAAGTTCCGTGATCCAAATGTCTGCTTCCGGCAGACGCGCATTGAGTTCTGCAAGAATTTCGGGCCAGAAGTTGCGGTCGTTAATTGCTGTGATGAGCGGCATGGCGACACTGTCCAGCGAGGCGGTTTGCTTTTTAAGCGTACCAAGACGTGTTTCGGCGACGCGCATGGTGTCGTTCTTTTGTTGCAGTGTCTGTATGCTCTGCCGCGCCACCTGGGCGGCCCGCGCGTAGTAAGCCGACCAGCCGAGCAAAGCGAGAAGAAAACACGCTGCCGCCACAATGATAAATGGCCGCCGCTTTTCTAATTCCTGCCTTCGAACCACGCTCGCCGGGAGCAAATTCAACTGCATCGCACAGGTGGTTACGCTGCGGAGCGCCAGGCCAACCACTTCCCCAAGTAAATGAGCCGAGCGCGTCACCTCCTGCGCCGGCGCCGACTTCGACACGGTCACGTGTTGGAGCGGATTAAAAAACTCGGTCGGCACCTTCAATTTTTCGTTAAAAAACTCGCGCATGTAAGGCATGCCTGCGCTTCCTCCGCAAAGAAAAACGCGTTCCGGCCGGCTTCCCTGTTGCTGCGCGCAGTAATGACTGATGGAACGCATCAATTCGGCGTGCAGCCGCGTCATGGTGCTGCGCGCTATCTTCGAGACGCGGGCAACATCGGGGTTTGCCGGCTCGGCATAGGCGCCTCCCAAACTGACAAAACCGTCACGCCTTTTGCGAAGCTCCGCGGCCGCGAAAGGCTCGCGAAATTCCTTGGCAATTGCAGCGGTGATCGAATTGCCACCAATGGGAAGGCTGCGCGAGAAAACCTTTCGGGGCTCAATAAAAAGAACGTTCGTCGTGCGTGCTCCGATATCCACCAGCAACGAGCAGCCGCTCAGATCCGTGTAGTTATAGCGGAACGCATTATAGAGGGCCATCGGCGCAACATCGACGATGGATGTGTGAAGCCCCGTTTCTTCAACCCCACTGTTGATTTCGTCGAGCAGATCGACCTTGATTGCGACGAGGACGACCTGAATCTGTTCGTCCAGGCCACCGCCAACAACCTGGTAATCCCAGACGACCTCGTCAATCGGGAAGGGGACATTTTGTTGCGCCTCGAACGAAATGATCTGCTCGATCTTTTCCTGCTCGACTGCGGGCAGTTTCACAAAACGCGAAAAAACCGATTGCCCGGCCAATGCATAGTTTACTGAGCCGTGCTTGATGTGCAGCTCGTCCATCATCTCGCGCAAAGCGATGGCCATTTGTGTCCGCCGCATTTCCTCTCCGGCGGGGTCGCCGGGGATTTCGCGCAATCGATAGTCCAGCAAAACCAGGCCTCCAGGGGCTTGCACGCGAAATTCCGCCAAGCCGATGGTCTGAGATCCAAGATTGAGAGTGATGAGACGCGTCGGCGCGATAGCCATGGCCTAGAAGCTCCGAATCCTCCGCCACAGGACGGATTCGCCGTGGCGAACAATTCCCAACAAATCCCAAAAGGAATTGCGAATTTCAACTGCCAAATCCCGAACAAATCCTGGCTGCCAAAAGATCCCGCGCGCAATGTTGTAGCCGGGGTCGGTGACCCTGGCCGGGCCGCTGGCCCGTCGCGCGCGTCGCCTTCGATTTGTCCTTGGCATTTGGATTTGAGCTCTCTTTCGAAGCTTGGGTTCTGGGATTTCGAATTTACGCGTCAGCGGCTCTTGATCTGCTGGTACCGATCCCAGTAGATCGGCGCGAAGGGTGTTTGGTCTTTGTTCAGGACAAATCCCGAAACCTGAGGCAACGCCGCGAACCATTGTGGCGGCGCCCTGTTGAGGCTCGCTTCAGCTTTCACGGTGCCTTGCTGCACGATCTGCACCGCAACGTTTTGGCATGAATTCTCCGCAATCGGCCGATTGTTTGCGAAGCGCGCAAGGGTGCGAGGCGGAACGTACATGACCGATCGGTTCTCGCGGCCCGCTGGGATATTTACGTGTGTCACTTCGCCGGTGAGAAGGTTTCCGTTGAAAAGAATGTAATACTTGAACGTCAGCTCATCGGTCAATTCAGGAGCTGCGGCAAATTCAACCTCCACTTCCAGCCAGCGATCACGCTGGTTCGTCGGATATGATGGCGCGCCGGTGTAGGCGAACTGCGGCGTCGAGACCAAGCTCTTGGTGATTTTCGTAATCTGAAAGTCGATCGCGGCGCGCGGCTGCGCGACGGCGCGTGGCTGCGCAGAGGCAACTAGCGGCAGGAAAAGGGAAAGGCTAAGCAGAGAGTTAGCTTTCATATCTGTGTACTAATATTGCAAACGACCCAGCACGTATCCTCGCACAACTGCGGATTCGGAAAATATTGAATCATGCGGGTGATTTCTCGTTCAAAATCCATCCTTGTTCCACTTCTAAAATTCCCAGCGGTTTTTAATCACGCGCACGCAGCCGGCCGCGCAATGAGGAATCCAAATAACAGACATCATCAGTTCGATTGTGATCTCCGCCTGTCGCAAGATACTCTTTAGAATCTTCGGACACCGGAATGCATTTGCACTTGACTGCTTAAAACAGTCAAGTCATAAGCGATCGGTTGAAATCAGAGCATGCAATCCTAAATGTGTTGTTTCCGAGAGTGCGTGCGGAGATGTTGCGTTTGTTTTTCTCGACGCCAAAGGAGCAACGTTTCGTACGCGAGTTGATGAGGATGAGTGGGCTCGCTCTTTGCACTGTCCAGGACGAGCTATGCAAACTTAGCGCAGTTGGTCTCGTCACCAGTTGGTCCAATGGCTACCATCGGTTTTATCGGGTAAACCGCGATCACCCGCTCTTTCCGCAACTGCTTCGGATTGTCCAGCTGAGCGCGACACTCCCGCGGACGAAACGCGCTGCGCTATATCGACAACGACGCTCTCGTAATCAGAGCGCGCTGCGGCGAGGAAAGGTCGCTACGCTGCCGGCCGATCGACCGGTAAAATGGCACCTGTTTTCGCGCGGGGCCAAAAACTCGACTGCTTAAAACACTCGAGTCCTGCGTTAATCGCCAGCTGCAATTCTGGATCGTATTGAAAATGAAGGCCGACTACCTTGGATGCGGGACGATCAACGGAGTGACATTTCACGGCTTCGAGACCAGTTTCATTCGTTACATCGTTACGATGGACGCGCTTCCGCGCTTCAACCCTTCAACCGATTCAAGAACTTAACGACTAACGATTAGATGGTTCGACGGAGCGGAACCGCGGCAGGTGCCCGCTCGACTCTTCGTATGACGCACCGACTGTGATGTGAAATTTGTCATTGCCGGCGTCGCCCAGGATATAGGTGCCGAAGTCGTCGCCACTAAACTTGCCGCTGGAGTGCCCGTAGAAAACGCCTACTTCACCGCCGTAATAGACCGGATTCAACGGCGAACTCGTCACCTCGGACGACAAATCCTTTCCATCCGTTCCAAAGTCTTTTCCGTCCGTGCGATGGCCCGATGCTGCATTTACTTTCCATGCGTTCGCAGCGCTTACGTATGCGAGCGAAGGAAGATTGAGGGGCGCCATTCCCATTCGTCCCAATTCGCTCGAAACCGGCAACCGCTGTCCGTCCAAAAGAGTTAGCACCGGGAGGTCGTGAATCAGAACTGAACTGTCTACCGTGCTGAAAATTTCAGGTCGATAGAGCGCGAGCGAAGCAGCCGTGTCGAATTCGCCGGTACGATTGGTTTGCTGCGCCGATAGGGGAATGCAAAGAGCGAGAAAGGCGAGCCCGACAAGAACTGCGCGCTTAATCATGAGAGAATTCACAACCGAAATGCCGTGAGCGCCAGCAAAATCTTGCACGAATTTAAACTGCGCGGACGGCGTATGCCCGCGTGGATTCGTTAAAAGGGTTACATCGTTACACCGTTACAAGGGAGTCCCTTTTGTAACCTTTTGTAACTTTTTTAACGTTGTGCGGGGCGAAGCCAACGATGTAACCATTTAACGATTTAACGAGTCTTTAAAATATTCGATCGTCTTTTTGATTCCTTCTTCGAATTTGACTCGCGGTTCCCAGCCAAGAACCTCTTTTGCGCGCGTGATGTCGGGTTGGCGTACCTTTGGATCGTCAACCGGGAGCGGCTTGTATTCGATCGTCGATCTTGTCCCAGTGATGCGAATGATTTCGTCGGCGAATTGTTTGATCGTCATCTCGTTTGGATTGCCCAGGTTGACCGGCTCATGAAAATTGCTCATGGCAAGTTTGAAAATTCCGTCGATCAAATCGGATACATAGCAAAACGAGCGTGTCTGCGAGCCGTCGCCGAAAATGCTAAGCGGCTGACCGCTTAGCGCCTGTCCGATAAACGCCGGCACAACGCGCCCATCGCGCAAACGCATCCGCGGACCGTAAGTATTAAAGATGCGCACAATTTTCGTGTCGATTCTATGATAGCGATGATACGCCATGGTTATCGCCTCGGCGAAACGCTTCGCTTCATCGTAAACGCCGCGTGGGCCGATCGGGTTTACGTTGCCCCAATAATCTTCCTTTTGCGGATGGACGAGCGGATCGCCGTAACATTCCGATGTCGACGCAAGAATAAAGGAAGCCTTTTTGTCCTTGGCCAGGCCGAGCGTGTTATGGGTACCAAGGGCGCCGACTTTCAGCGTTGGAATGGGCAGTTCGAGATAATCAAGCGGGCTGGCCGGGGATGCGAAATGAAAAACGTAATCGATTTTTTCTTCCGGCAGGAAAATGAAATTGGAAACGTTGTGCTTAATGAAACGATAATTCTCGTTTCCGGCCAGATGCCCGATGTTCGCCGTGTTGCCCGTGATCAGATTGTCGATCGATATCACGCGATGACCTTCCGCCAACAGACGATCAGTCAAATGCGAGCCCAAGAAGCCGGCACCGCCGGTCACGACGGAAACGGGATTTTGTGCGCGCGCTGGCATGGCCTTTTTTCTAGCGGTTGCGAGCTGAATATGCCAGAAGATTCCTCTTCGCATAACCGCGGATATCTGGTGAGCGCAGGCTGCCAGTCCGCAACAGGACGGATTCGCCGTGGTGAACCTGCAGTCGCCGGCAGCTTGCCGGCAACACGCTAGTTGGAAGCGCCCTTGAACGGAGCCGCATCTCGGCAAGCTGCCGAGATGAACAGGCTGGCAGCCCGTTCGACTTCGCTCAGAACAAGAGTCTGTGCTCCCCAGAATGCGGAATTCAGCATTGAAGATTGAACGTCGAACGTTGAACGTTCGTCCATGCGCATCTTATCCGGCATCCAACCCAGCGGTGTGCTGCACATCGGCAATTACTTCGGCATGATGCGGCCAGCGATTGCGCTGCAAGCAGAGGGTGAAGCCTTTTATTTCATCGCCGATTATCACGCTCTCACCAGTGTACGCGATGCGAAAGTGCTACGCGAGAACAGCCGGCGCGTCGCGCTCGATTTTCTCGCCTGCGGTCTCGATCCAGAACGGGCCGCGGTTTTCCGGCAATCGGACGTGCCTCAGGTAACAGAGCTGGCCTGGATTTTATCCACGGTTGCGCCGATGGGCTTGCTCGAGCGTTCGCATTCTTACAAAGACAAGCTTGCGCGCGGGCTGCCGCCGTCCGTCGGATTATTCAATTATCCGGTGCTCATGGCAGCGGACATTTTAATTTACGACAGCGACATCGTGCCGGTCGGCAAAGATCAAAAACAACATATCGAAATCACGCGGGATCTGGCGGTGAAGATAAACGAAACGTTCGGCGAGATTTTCAAGCTGCCCGAGCCGCGCATTCAGGCTGCGACTGAAGTCGTGCCGGGAATTGATGGCCAGAAAATGAGCAAGAGCTACGGCAATAACATCGACATCTTTGCCGAGGAAAAAGAAATGCGTAAGCGCGTCATGAGTATCGTGACTGATTCGACGCCAGTGGAAGCGCCGAAAGACCCGTCAAGATCGACAATTTTTCAGCTCTATTTGCTTGTCGCTTCCAAGAATGAAATCGCGGAAATGCGAGAGCGGTTTGAAAAAGGCGGAACAGGCTACGGCGATTTCAAAAATCAACTCTTCGAAAAACTCTGGGAGTATTTCGCACCGATGCGAAGACGCCGGGATGAAATCCTGGCTGATAAATCGTACATCGACAACGTGCTGGCACGTGGCGCCCAGCGCGCAAATGAAATTGCAGATCAAGTCATGGAGCGTGTCCGCAGCGCGGTTGGGCTCGGTTAGGTGACTGATTGTGGAAGAACGAAAACGTGATTATAAAGGAATAGATGAAAACCAAGCGAGGCATTCGCATTTTGAGCGGGAAGACGCTTCGATCGACGTCCGAGCGCTTTGATCGTCTGCAGAGGACGGCTAATTTGCTGGCGGGCGGTGTGCGCGAGCCAAAAGGGGTTCATCGTTTCAAGACTTGGGAAGAATTTAACGAATGGAAAATGAAGTACCAAGTCCGGGGCGGCTGCCAAACCAAAGCGACCTCATAGCTCTTTGCCGGTCGCACAATAAGGAGGGAGCGCGGTACCTTGTCGTGGGCGGCTTCGCATTAACCACCACGGTTTTATTCGTGCCACCGAGGACATTGATATTCTGGTTGATGTCGATCTTGAAAATCAGCGCCGCGTTAAGAAGGCACTCGAAATTTTACCCGACAAAGCAATTTTGGAGCTGGGAGACGACGACTTGCGAGATTACACCGTCGTCCGCGTATCCGACAATATACTTGTCGATGTGATAACGGCTGCGTGCGGGATTGATTTCGAAGAGGCGAGCGGGTTGTGGAAATTGCCCACATTGAAGGCGTACCGATTCCTTTCGCGACGCCGCAGTTGTTGTTGCGAATGAAGCAAACATATCGCGAGAACGACATTGCGGACCGCATTTTTCTTCATCGTAAGATCGCGGAAGAAACACGCGAGAACGACGAGCCGCAAAGTGAGGGGATTGCTCCGCTCAGGTAAAGAAGTGCGACGGTCACAGACCGCCGCTACATTTAATCGAATGGCGACTGTTCGTTTTCACATCGTTCCCAACGCGAAAGCGAATCAGGTGATGGGCGAACATGGATCGGCGATCAGGATCAAGCTGCGCGCGCCTGCTGTGGAGGGGAAAGCAAATGCTGCTTTGCGCAGTTTTCTGGCAGACGCATTGAAGATCTCCGAACATCGCATCACGCTCGAGCACGGCCAAAAGTCGCGCGACAAGCTAATTCGCATCGATGGAATGGGCGAAGAGGACGCGCGCCAACGCCTGCTTGGCGCAATCTGACAAGCATGGAGGGCGGAGCTCCGCGACGCCTAACGAGAGCCCTCCGGCGGCCGCGGTGAACGGGACTCGCGGAGCTCGCCCCTCCATTTGCCCTAGAAGCCGAAGAGTCTCAAAGGCAATGATACAATCTGACTCCCAGCGTTAGAACGCCGGGCTATTCTCGTTTTCCTTACGTTGCCTCAGCCGCTTCGGCGCGGCGTGGTGCCATGCGACGGCGAGCGCCTCACGTACTTTCTCGATCTTTGCAGAGCTCAAACACACATTCGTCGCTCCCTGCCGTCCCCATGCGCCTTTGACGGGCCGGAACACATCAGGAGCCAAGCTAACAAAATCCTTTTGATCCGCTACGGTCAGCTCCACCATGGCCCAGTTTTCATCCGGGTAGCCAAGCGTCGCGAAGATTCTGCCACCCACGCGAAAATCGGGATGGCTCATGTGTACGGATTCAACTGCCTCAGGAAAGCTAAGAGCGATCTTGCGAAAATCTTTCGCTGTCATCCGCCGGCTACGTTTCGGTGCTACTCCGTGATCACTTTGTCCGCCCACTCTATCAGTGAGACAAAAATCTTAGGGTTGCCGAACTTTGCGCCGTATCCAGCCAAATCCGCATCCGTTATGCCCCTGGCGCGGGAGCATGCGCCGCAAGCGTAGATTGGTATTTTCCTGGCGACGATTTTGCTGAGAACATCGGACAGCGGCGGCCAACCGACCGGGACGACTGCATCAGCTACTGATTTTCGCATCAGGGATACCGCTTCGCCGAGAAGAAAAATCTGGACTTCGTGGCCGGCTTCAGAAAGGGCATCGCCGTGAAGAAATGGAAATGCTGCCTTCGTCGGATCGTCGGATCCCCAGGCACTCTTCATGAGAATTTTTAGTTTCGCAGCGCTTGCGCCGGCAGTCGCGGAGGCCGCGGCTGCGAGAAGCGGAACCGCTGCAAGCTGCTTCAGGAATGATCGCCGTATCATTGCGATCCGATCTCACCAGAAACGGACTGCGTCATGCAATCCATTTCGGACAAGTTCAACGGCCCCGGCTTTGGCGGGGGGGTTTAGTTTGGTCTGGCGGCTTCGTTTGAGTGGTTGATGCAGTATCGCGGTAAAACAATACGCCGTGCGTGCGCAAATTAGTGATCAGGGCGTGCAGATCGTTCGCTAACTGTTGATCGTTTAAAAGCGCGGCTACCAAACCTTTCCCCTGGGTTGCGCTGCGCACCACTTTCCGCGCATCAGCGATCGCATTCTGCAAATTGTCGGCTGCTTCTTTTGCAGAAGCCATTGTTGAATCCGCCTGCTCAATCACGCCATCCAATTTCTTAGAGGACTCCGCAAGCGAACCAGTAGCCTGGTTCAAATGCTCCATGCTCGACTTCAGATTCTCCATGTTCGCAGTGGAGAGTGTGTCTTGATTCAAGCGGTTCACAGTCGTGTCGATCTTTTGCACAGTCCCGCGGAGATCGGTCACCAGCGCGCCGCCTTCGCGTGTGAGATCGTCAATGCCGGTTTCTCGCGCGCCGCTGATGTACGTGTTTGGCGCTAGAAAAGCTTTCGGCTGCCCAGGCGGCATTACCACGTTTACGAAGCGATCGCCGAGCAAACCGGAACTTCCCACTGTGAATTTGCTTCCCTCGGGCACCTTAATGTAATCATAAATCTTTAGCGGTACATCCACACCCTGGCCTTGCCGAACCATTCGGGGACCACCAGAGACTTTTCCGATTTTCGCTCCCGCGAGCAAAACATCGGAACCTTTTAACAGGCCGCTCGCGTCGGTGAAGCGAACGGTGAGTGGATAATACGTTTTGAGGCCTTCTCCCAGTCGGCCGAATTGCACGACCAGCGCGCCTAACATCGCCAACCCGACGAAAACAAACGCGCCAACCTTAAATTCCAAACCTCGTTCATGCCGATTCATTGAACATTATTGTCGATCTTAGCGACCTTTTCGCAAGGAGCGGCGATTTCCAAATCGCCGTGTTTTTACTCGGCAGCTAGGAAGCCACCGCTCCTTGTTCGGAGCGTCCGAGCAGGAAATCCTGCAAAATCGGATCGCGCGCCTGCTGAAGCTGAATGGGTGTGCCGTAGAAATAAATCCGGCCTTCATGCAAGTAGGCAATGTGATTGGCGACGTCGAATGCGCTTTTCATGTCGTGCGTAACCACTACGCTCGTCACTGCCAGCCGCTG
>WNFX01013054.1_pt1 | contig 12082 bp, 16 predicted proteins | sample 5400111 | NCBI WGS metagenome assembly WNFX01 (sample SAMN13153363, study PRJNA577476) | soil metagenome | isolation source: 40 cm soil or saprolite under grassland replicate 1 | place: USA:California | collected 2016-06-15
GCACCGCGACCACGATCACTTCCGGCGGAAACCGGAACCCGGTGAACGCCGACTTCGGTGGCAGCCAGCGAGGACAGATCGACAACTTCACGGGTCAAGCTTGCCCCGATCTTGCAAACGCCCAACGCAACGGAACCACTTTGGAACATCCTGACATCGGCACGGGCGGACGCCAGCCAGCTCGCTCGCTGTGACGGTGGGTAGCGCCCGGTCGGCGGCAAATCCGTGCGCTCAAGGCTGCCCATGGGCCACGTGTTCAGGCACCACGGCTCACGACTCTGAAGCCGCGGGCTGGCCTCGGTGAAGCGTATTGGGACATGCGGGGCAGACGGCCAGGTCACTACGGGAGGGCGGTACTGATCGTCATCATGGTCGGATGGAGCCGTACGTGCTGAAACGCGGTAGTCACCAGCGCTGGAGCATGTACCCGCCGGTCGACCCGTATCGGGACGGCTACGTGGCGCACCTACGCGTCCAACTACTCGACGACGGGCTGCACGCGGAGTCCACCGCGACGATCGCCGGGTACGCCACCGGTGGCGTACCCGGCGATCTGGGCCACTTCATCCGTCAGCTCGCCGACGACTGGCGGGCTGGCGCGATCGTCGGGTATGGCACGCCCTCGAACACGAGACGACGGTAGACGCCGAGAATGACCGTGCTCCCCGGACTTGCGTGGCTTGGCGGGTCGATTGACCGGCAGCGTGCGGTCGGGGTCGAGCGGCGCCCGGATTGCGTTACCGGTGAGATGGAGGCGCTACGGTGGCCGGCGTGTGCGGCTACGCACTGGACCGGCCGCCTCGCGGGTTATCCGGCTACCCTCGCGCCGGCTCGGCGTTGCCGTATTCGTCGTGCCAGTGCCACCACTGGTATGGCGGGGTTTGGGGATAGCCCTCGGGCGAGTCCTCCCACTCCTCCTGCCTGCCGAGCGCGGTCATGTCGAGGTAGCTCCAGGTGCTTCCCAACGCCTCGTCGCCGCGGCTGTTGATGAAGTAGGTGCGGAACACTCTGTCGCCATCGCGGATGAACGCGTTCGTGCCGTGCCATTCGTCTACGCCGAAGTCGGCGTCGAACTCGTCGGTGATGGTGTACCAGGGCATCTGCCAGCCCATCCGCGCCTTCACCCGTGCGATGTCCGGCTGTGGCGCGCGCGAGGCGAAGGCGAGCGTGGTGTCACGGGCGTTCAGATGCGCAAGGTGGCCAACGTGGTCGGCGACCATGGAGCAGCCGACGCATGCGTGGTCTGGCCAGCCGGACACGCCAGGTTCGAAGAAGGCGCGGTAGACGATCAGCTGACGACGGCCGTCGAACAGGTCAACCAGCCTCGCCCTACCTTCGGGTCCGTCGAACTCATAGTCTTTCTCCACCGCTAGCCACGGCATCCGGCGACGCTCCGCGGCCAGCGCGTCCCGGGCGCGGGTCAGCGCCTTCTCCTTCACCAGCAGCTGCTGGTGCGCGGCCTCCCACTCCTGTGGGGACAGCCCTACACCCGCGACGAGTGGCTCGACCAGATGCCCACTTCCGGCGCCCTCACCCAGCTCCCGTCGGACAAGCTGGCGGAGGTGCTGGAGGGCGTCGGGGCCGCTATCGACGCGATGGGGGGCAGCTTCACGATGCCCTTTGGCGAACGGTACGAAGCCGTGCATGGACACGCCCAGCTCGATATCTTCGGCAAGTACCAGGCCCGGCAGCGCACCCGCGGCGAGTTCTTCTGCCCGCTCCTGCTGCAGCTCGGTCGGGTCGACGAAGGCTTCTGGGTCCCAACCGACTCGTGCGGCACGGTAGCCGGTGAACAGGGCGAGCAGCGAGTACAGGCCGTCGCCGAGCTCGCTCAGTTCCTCGGCGGTCAGCGGCAGCCGAGGCTGATGCTGGTCCAGTGCTACCCCGAAACCCACCTGGGCAGGGATGATCGACATTTCCAGGTACGGCTCGCCGGTGGCGTTGCGCAATCGCAATGCGTCCTCCAGAGGTAGCTACCTCGTTACCCGGCCCGCGTCAGTCGTCATCGTATGCAGCGCTGTGCACGTTCGGCCGTACCCGGCTTGCACTTCGACCCGTACATCGACGAGCGGCTATCCGAGGTCGATGTGAGGCGTTTGTTGCCCGGCAGTGCCATGGGAGAAGATGCGCTTGAGTCCATGGCGCAGTTGCTCGACCTCGGCGTGATCGAGGCGAAGCTGCACGGTCATGTCGCGAGATCGTAGGCCCCAGGTTCGGGCTGCCTCGCGGGTCAGTTGTAGGTGCAGGGCGCGTCGCGTCAGCCGTAGCGCGGCCAGGCCGCCGTAGACCAGGATATGCTCCTCGTTGACGAGGCAGTACCCTTCGTCGTCGTCTGGGTCGTAGTCGTGGTGCTCGGGATTGCACACCTGGAATTCCACGCTTCGGGGCTTGTCGTCGAGTTCGCGTCCTGCGAGCGCCAGGGACATGACAGCGTCCTCGTCCTGCATCTGCAGGACGGTCGCGGTGAACCCGGTCCGCGCGGTCCGCAGCAGCCGCGCGGCGAGCCGACGTATGACGCCGGGGGCTTCACCCGGCTCGTACGTCCGGCCGCTCTCCGCCTCGATCGTGTGCCGTACCTGGTCGACGACCAGATCCGGACGGCAGTAGCCAATCTCGGTGACTCCGTTCGGCCCAACGAACCGCAGCACGACGTCGCCGGCCGTTGTCGGCCCGTGCCTCTGCCACCAGGCGGCGAGCGGCCCGGCCAGGACCGCCAGTTCAGACCGCTGCTCGGCGGTGAAGAAGACAACATCTCCGGCCCGCCGGATTTCAATACCATCGCCGTCGACAACCGCCGCCACATCGGCGAGCATCCCAGCCGGATCCACCGTCTCGCCTATGACCTGCACGCTGATCCCGAACCCCACCGGCACGCAGCGAAGCGTAGACGCCCGATCGGCACCGGCACAGCCCCGGTCAAGAGAAGGAGTCGTCGCCGTACCCGCGAGATCGCTCGCGCAGCAGCAAACTGGCGGGTTTCGATGCATAGGGTGGCTCGTAGGTCGGCTGGTTGAGTCAACGCATGGCCCGGTGTTCATCGACATCTTGCGCCGGGCCGGCCCCGGCCCCTATCAGACGATTTGGCCGCTCCCTGATGACCTACGCGGATGCAGTAGCGCATCTGGATAGCCCATCGCTACCACCACGGCACCGCAATCAGCGAAAACGACCGGACAGCGGCGGGGTCGTGTGCTGCGCGCCGTCTCCAGACGGGGATCGGGCGGCGGCGGGAAGCCGTTGCGGAGCCCCGCGTGCAGATCGCGGGGCAGGTCGAACAGGACCAGCTGCCGGTGCGCGACCGGTCGGATTGCCGGTAGGGGCGGCTCGGCCGAAGGGTTCCCCGCGGGAGGTTGTCAAGGAGTACCAGGACAAGGCCAACAACTACAAGACCGGTCTCAAACCGATCGCGATCAAGCAACTGTTCCGCAATGGCGCTCCTGGCCGGATCGGCGATGCGCAGAACGTGCAGAGCGGAGTCACCAACGCGATCCAGCGGCAGACCGCGGCCCGACCCCTCGGCGGGATCGACTTCTGCTCGATCCAGTTGCGTTACGTCTCCGACGGCGGGACGGGCAGCAACACGTACTCTTTCCGGGCGCCGACCACACCGGGTAAGGACTCCACCGACGGGACTGAGGCGATCCTCGACGGGTTCCAGGCCCTCAACGTGTGGATGGCCATCAACCCGTCGAAGTTCTGGGTGAACCTCAACCTGTGGGAACCCAACCGGATCCTTGACAAGGACCTCGCGGCCACCGACGTCGGTCACGTCCTGCTCCAGTCGGACCTTGACCTCAAGATGTCGGGGGCGAAACTCATGGACCCCAACACCGCGCTGGGCAAGAAGTTCTGGGACCGGATGGACGCCGCCGGGCTGGAGAAGTTCTGCACCCGGAACTGGATCGTCCCGAAGCAGGCCTCGGTCCGCGAGTCCGGGTCGGAACTGTACATCCTGGACGCGCCGCTCGAGGTGAAGTCCGAGGGCGAGGACTTCCAACTGCCCGGCAGCGGCGAGGACACCTGTCCCGCCGACTCCAAGGCCGCGGTCGAGATATACCGTGAGGTGATCCTCCCGGAGTTCACCCGGGTGGTGAACGAGTCGCCGGAGTACACCGACCTGCGCCGGGTGTACATCAGTCGGGTTGCCGCCGAGTGGTACCGGCAGCGGATGGCCAAGGACGGTACGGCCGAGGAGTTCGGGATCGATAGTAACGACGCGAGCACCCTCGAGTCGGCGGTTCCGTGGGACCCGAAGGCTATCTTCGATCAGTACGTGAAGGAGATCAACGGGACCAAGTACACGGGTCCGGACGGTCGGGTAGTCATCACAGGTGGCGTGGACTTCACCCAGCCGGTGAAGGTCGACAAAGTCGATGACACGATGTTCCAGAAGCAGCACCCGAACCTGCCGACCGTGGTGCAGAACTCCGTCAGGGAGGTCACCAATATCCCGGATGAGAAGAACGCCTTCGCCGGCGGAGCCGACGTGGTGCCGGAGTTGACCACCCCGCCGACGACCTCGCCGGGCGGGTCCGGCGGGTCCAACGGCGCCGAAGGCGGCCTGCCGATCACCGGTACGCCTATCATGGCGATCGCCGCGGTCGGTGTGGTCCTGATCGCCGTCGGCCTGTTCGCCCTGTGGCGGACCAGGCGCGTGGTGTTCCAGGTGACCAAGAAGTAATCCCGAGCCGCCGCACCTGGGGTGATCGACCGCAGGTGCGGCGGCCGGTCACTGTTCCTGTCGTGCCACGGTCATCGCATCCGGGTCGACCATCGGCACCCGGCAAGAAGCCGTCGCTGGTGGCTTTCCTGGTGCGGGGAGTTGGTGCGGCACCACCTAACCGTTGCCCAGCACCCGCAACGCCAGGGTGCGCGGCAGCGGCAGATCGGTGACCCAGCCCGCCTCCAGACCCATCAGCCGCTCGACGAACCGCGGCGCCAGCACCGGCTTGCCGTGAGTGCCGAGGTGGGTCGGTGCCGGCACCGGCCGGCCCAGCAGCACCTTCCACCAGGCCACCGCCTCGACGTACGGACCCCACGCACTCGCCGCCGACCCGGCAGGTGGCTGCCACGCCGCCGGTGCCTCATCCCAGGAGCCGAGTCGCGGGGCAGCACCCCACCGGCGACCTCCTCCGCCTGGCCCTCCAGGCGGGATCCCGCGCGACCTCCGGCGGTGGTCGCCGGTACCGCGGCGGGGGCCCCTGGGGAGGTGCGGGTGGGTAGCAACCGGCCCGCGTCGGCGTTCCCGACCCGGTCGGTTCGGGCCGTGTCCACACGCACCGCCGCCGACGGCAGCGTCAGATCACCCTTCGACCCCCGCTGCGCCGGGCACACCTTGATCCCGTCGGTGGCCCTGGGCGTTAGTAGTAACTGCCAGACCGCGGTACGCAGATCGGCCTCGGCCGATCGGGTCGGGACGGGGCGGAGCCGCCGTAGTAGTCCGAGGTCGGGAAAGCCGGCTACATGGCGAAGGGCGGCAGCGGGGTTTTGGCAGAAGGGAGCTGCAATACCCGAAGACGTCGGGGTGAATGGTCCGGCACCGCATGCGCGGGTACGGGAGATGCAGGCCAAGTTGCACCGTTGGGCGGTGGCCGATCCGGGTCGCCGCTTTGGTGATCTGTACAAACCTGGTGTGCGACCCGGCGTTCCTGCTGATCGGGTGGGAACGGGTCGCGGGCAACTGGCAGAACCACTCACCCCCGCCGATCGCGGAGGGGACTCGGCTGTCAACACAGTCATCTGGTTCGACCGTACGCGGCCATCACGCCACCCGCCGTTCGCTCTCGTAAATCTTGACGGGTTCGCCGTTGACCACTACCTTCGCTTCGCCCGGTCCACACCGGACCGGACTCCTATGGGGAGGTCGTCAGTGAACTGGTATCTCGCTGTTTTGAAGAACTACGTCGGTTTCAGCGGGCGCGCTCGTCGGACCGAGTACTGGATGTTTGCCCTTGTCAACACCGTCATCTACCTCGCGTTGAGCGCGGTTGACTACTATCTGAACACCGCTATCCCGGCACTGGTTTACCTGATCGCTGTGCTGCTCCCCGGCATCGCCGTTGGCGTACGCCGGTTACACGACACCAACCGTTCCGGGGCCTGGATCCTCATCGCCCTCCTTCCACTCGTCGGCCCGATCATCCTGCTCGTTTTCGCGGTGCAGCCGGGCACAGTGGGTCCGAACGAGCACGGCCCGGACCCGAAGCAGGTTCCGGCTGTCGCCTGAACGGCTTCGAACGAGGCCACCGTCGACATTGGGGTCGACGGTGGTCGTCGTCGCCCGGCCGACCTTCGGCAACCGGAACGTTGGTGTGCCGGCCACCCTAGCCTGACCGCCTGCTCGGTGCGAAACACCGCCGTCTTCTCCTGCGCCCGGCCCACGAACAGCACCCTTTCCTGCGCGTCGAAGCGGGCCAGGTGCTCGTGCATCACATCGTCCTGCGTTGCCCCTTGGCGAAGTGCACCACCGGGATCTGGTGGCGGCGAGTGAACGTCTCGATCGTGGCGATGAACGCCGCCGAAAATGGGCCCAGCGCCGCGGTCGAGGCGATCGGATAGCCCAGGTGTTGGTGGATGAACCCGACCAGCGCCCGAGGATGCTGCAAGGTCGGCACGTACACGTTGAGCAGAAGCCGATTGATCGACTCGATCTCGAAGCTCACGTGACGGGACAGGACATCGGCAACAGTACGCGGTAGCGTCATCACAAGGCTCCGGTCGGACGGGGGCCAGCAGGCCAACCAACCGCTTCGGGCGGTTTATACACCGTGACCGGCACGTCCAGCCACGGTCTAGATCCCGCCGACCGGAGCCCTCGAATGGGTGACCACCTCAACCACGTTCACATGCCTGACGGGACGGGGCGAAGCCCGGCTAGTTGTTGGTCGAGCGCCTGTCGCGCCCGTGCCGACCCATTGCGGATCGATCATCACCCCAGCCTCCACACGACGCTGTGACGGCGCGAGGTCCGGCATCACGACGGCACGGTCCACGATCCCGCCGGCGGCGGCCTGCCCGGCGGCCTCGGCGGCTTGCGGTGCAGGGCGATGTGGGCGGGTGGGCCGCCGAAACCGATACAGCCGATGCGGCCCCACTCCCTGAGCACGGTGGACAGCCGTACCCGCGGTTGGATGCTGGCCTTCGGGCCGGGCTCGTCGGCCCCCGCCTGGGGGTTGCTGCCCATCTACGCCCCGGCAGGTTGGAACAGCTCGACCGGGTTGCCGGAGGGATCCTCCAGCAGGATCTGCCGCCCGCCGGGGCCGGTGACGATGTCGTTGCGGAACTTCACCCCAGCCGTTCGTAGCCGATCCACCTCGGCGGTGATGTCGTCGACGATGAAGTGGATCCGGTTCCAGCCCCCCGGTGCGGGCTTGCGGCCGTCGGGCATCGGCCGGCCGGCCGAGCTTCGCGGTCCGGCCAGCAGCAGTCGCAGGTTGCCGCGGGTGACGTCGGCGAACGCCGGCAGCGCCGCGGAGTTGACGGTGAAGCCGAAGTGGGTGGTGTAGAAGTCGATGGCGGCTTGCACGTCGTCGACCATGTACCGGACGTTGACAGTGCCATCGGACACGATGCTCATGATTCCTCCATGATCGAGGCTGGTAGGACACGGTGCAGTAGGACACGGTGCAGTAGGAAACGGATCCGGTCGGCCAGCTTTGCGGCGGTGCGTTGGAACGCCGGGTAGCCGTCGGGGTCTTGGGCGGGGTCGGGGATGCTCCAGTGGATCGGTTGCGGGTCGCCGGGGAACTCGGGGCAGACCTCACGGATCCGGTCACACAAGGTGATTACGTAGTCGAACCGGTGGGCGGTGAACTTGTCCAGGTGCTTGGCGCGGGCACCGGTCATGTCGATCCCGTGTTCGGCCATCACCGCCACCGCGTGCCGGTGCACGGTCTTGGGATGGCTGCCCGCGCTGGACACCTGCACGGTGCCGCCGGCCATCTGCCGCAGGAGCGCCTCGGCCATCTGCGAGCGGGAGCTGTTGCCGGTGCACAGGAACAACACCCGAACCGCCGCCCGGCCCGATCGTGGCACCGGTGGTGCGGGCGGGGCCAGCAGCAGCGCGGGGTGCAACGCCCCGCCGGTGGCGGCCAGCAACTGCCCGCAGCGGGCCAGGTCGAGGCTGTAGTACATGTCGCGGGCGTCGGCGCTGCTGCGCCGCGCGGTGACCAGGTTGGCGCGGCGCAGCCGTCCCAGGTGGTAGGAGACCAGGTTCTGCGGCTGACCCAGCAGTGCGGTCAACTCGTGGACCTGCCGGTCGCTGCCGGCCAGCTCGCCCAGCAGCCGCCAGCGCAGTGGATGCCCAGCCAGGCGCAGGAACAATGGCGGCGCAAGGTCATCTGCCGGTTGGCGTCCCACACCCGGATAATACATCAAACTGGCTTGATATAGTACGCGGCGGCGCGGACAGCCACCCCGGGCGACGGCGCACCGTCATAGACCTGCCGTGATCAGCCCGGGGGTGGTGGCGCGCCCCGCGCATCGCCCAGCGCCGGGTCACAGCGGGTGGGATCATCGGCGCGTCCCCGAGACACCAAGCGAGACACCAAGGAGGAGCGGGCCAGGTGAGTACGTCGATGCCAGCACGCACACCCTCGACACTGCGGACGACACCGTGGCCGAAACTGTGGTCGATACCGCGGTGATCCCCGATGCCGATCCAACGCCACCGGGTATCGGCCTCCGCAGCTGGTGGGCCGGCCGTTGGTGGCGACGGGCAGGACTGGTGGCGTTGCTGCTCGTCGCGGGTACTGGTGGGCTACACCGCGCGGTCGATGTTGAAGCGCTCTCCCGGCCAGGGGACGCCTCGCCGGAGGCCGGCTTCGCCCGAGACATGGCCGCCCACCACACCCAAGCGGTGGAGATGGCTCTGCTCGCCTACCCCAAAGCGGAACTGCCCACGACCCGGACGATGGCTTACGCGATCGCCACTTCCCAACAGGGCCAGATCGAGATCATGGACACCTGCTAACCGACTGCACCTGGACCTGACATCCACCCGCCAGCCGATGGCCTGGATAAACGATGGGATGCGCATGCTCGGCCCGGACGGGCGCATGCCCGGCATGGCCAGCGGCAGCGACCTCGATCAGCTCCGCGCCGCTACCGGCCGGCAGGTCGACATACTGTTCTGCCGGCCCTGATGACCGCCCACCACCTCGGCGGCATCACCATGATCGACGGTATCCTCGCCCGCACCCACAACGAGCACGTCCTCACCCTGGCCCGGCAGATGAAGGCCAACCAGCAGGCCGACATCGCCAGCATGCAAGACCTGCTCACCCAGGCCCAGGCCCTGCCCGGATAACCCGCCGCCACATCGTCGTGGCCGCCCTGCGTCCGCCCGAGGCCGGCGACTACCCGGCCGCCGCGCAAGCGCCACCTTCGACGAGGTGACGGGTGAAGAAGCGCGCCGAGCTGTCCAGCTCGAAGGCGGGTACGCCGCATGGCGGCCGGGGTTGGCGTGCAGCGTCTTCTCGCGGGAGGCGAAGGCGTCGAACAGCGCGAGGCCCGAGTCGCGCGGCACCAGCTCGTCGTCCCACTGCAGTAGGAACTCGACCGGGACGGTGACCTGGGCCGCCGCCTCGGCCAGGGTTTCGTGGCCCGCGAGGCCGAAGACGGCTGCGGTGATCCTCGGTTCGGCCGCGGCGAACGGCACGCCGATCGCGCTGTCGATGGCGTTCCTCGTGCTGCTGGAGGCCCTCTCGCCGGTGGAGCGGGCGGTGTTCATGCTGCGCGAGGTGTTCGGGTACGGCTACCCGGATGTGGCGAGGATCACCGGCAAGACCGAGGTGAACTGCCGGCAGATCTTCGCCCGCGCCAGGCAGCGCATCGCCGCCGGAGGGCAGGCGCGCGACAGCGCGCCACCCCCGGCGCGGCGGGCGGAAGGCGAGGAACTCGCCCGCAGGTTCTTCGAGGCCGCCGCGGGCGGCGACATAGACGCGCTGCTCGGCATGCTCGCGCCCGACGTGGTGCTCCACGGGGACGGCGGCGGCAAGGCGCAGGCGATCGGGAAGCCGCTGGCCGGACGGCAGCGCGTCATGCGGCTGCTCGTCGGCGGGCTCCGCCGGGGCCGGACCCTCGGCGCCTCCCCCCGGCTGGCCTGGGTCAACGGCCAGCCGGGCGCCGTGATGTACGACGCCGAAGGGCGCGTGGTCAGCGTGGTCGAGCTCGACGTCGCCGGTGGCGTGGTCCAGGCGATCCACTCTGTGGTCAATCCCGACAAGCTCGGTCATATCGGACAGGTGTCTGATGTGGCGCGAGTGCCGGAGAAAGAATTAGCCCCAGTGGTGGAAGGCCCGACGGACATCACGAATTGAAGGTCTTTTAGCTGCGGCCTAGCGGGGAGCGGCCGGCCTCACTCGAGGCCACGCCCACGCAGTTCCGGCAGCGGTGGAACACCACAGACCACACGGCCCGGCGCGTCGACGCGACTCCGAAGAGCAGTCTTGTCTACGCTGAGGGCTCTCCGATCATCGGACAAGCCAGAAACCGGGCCGACGTCGGCGACCTTCGAGTTGAAGCTGTCGAGATAAAGTCCGGGCACCCCGGCGGGTCCGTGTAGCGGATCAACTCGGCCGCCCGTGGCCCGCGGAGAAACGCTACTGGGGCAGTGACGATACCGCTTTCTTGCAGTACTCCCGGAGTGTCGACCGGCGGCTCGGCTTCTCTCCGCGAGCGGGGCGAGCGACGCTGATAGCAACCCTCTGCACGTCGCAGAGCAGCCTGGGAGTCGGAGCGAGCGGGCCCGGATACCGGCCGCGACTTGACTTCGAGCTTGCTCGAAATCCTAGCGTCGGGGTCATGAGTGCTTCAACGCTGCCGAAGACCACGGCCCGCGAGCGAGGGCGGGCCGTTCGTGGGACGGGGGTATCCCGATGAAGGTGCTGGTGACCGGCGGGACGAGCGGACTGGGACTCGCCATGGCCTCCGCCCTGGCCACGGCGGGAGCGACGGTCGCGCTGACCGGCCGATCCGGCCAGCGTGCGAGCTCGGTCGCCGCCGAACTGCCGGGGGCGGTCGGCATCGAGCTGGACGTGCGAGACGAGTCGTCGGTGGCCAGGGCGGTCGACCAGGCGTGGTCGCGGCTCGGCGGCATCGACATGCTGGTGAACAACGCCGGGATCGGCATGCGCACGGTCAACCCGCGCTTCATGACGGACCCGCAGGGCTTCTGGGAGGTGCCGGTCGGCGGCTTCCGTGCGGTGATCGAGACCAATCTGACCGGCTACTTCCTGGTGGCGCGCGAGGTCATGCCGCGGATGCTGGCCGCCGGCGGCGGCCGCATCGTCAACATCTCGGTGAGCCATTCGACCATGTACCGAGCCGGGTTCGTCCCCTACGGGCCGTCGCGCGCTGGCAGCGAGGCGCTGTCCCGGATCATGGCCGCCGACCTGCGGGACACGGGCGTCACCGTCAACCTGCTGCTGCCCGGGGGCGCGACCGTCACGGGGATGCTGCCGCTGGACGCCGTGCCCGAGGGCCAAGGGTTCCTGGAGCCCGCGGTGATGGGCCCGCCCATCGTCTGGCTGGCGTCCGACGACGCGGCCGGCGTGCATGACGAGCGCATCGTCGCCGTCGAATTCGAGCGCTGGCTGCGCGACCGCAACGGCAGACGGTGAGGCGGGGCTGACGGCCCCGCCCTCGACCGGTCGGGCGTCGCTAAAGTCCAGGTTGCGCGACGGCCGGGAGGTCGTCGCGCCCACCGCCCCGACCTGGACGTCTGCCACGTGGACGGCGCCTCGCCCTCGCAGCCGGACGCCGAAGGCGATGGCGCCGGCCTCGACCGGGACGTCGAGCGTCACCTCCAGCTGGCGCCAGCCGAACGTGCCTTCGAGCACGGTGGACTGGACCCTATGGCCCAGGTCCTCGGCTCGCCTGTCCATGAACTGCACGAGAGCGCGACGGAGCCCGCCGCCTCGCCGCGCACCGACGCCGCGAACCGCACGGCCTAGACACGATAGGCTCCCGCGTCGGCCACCTGGCACAAGAGGGCAGCGCCATCAACGGACCCAGCTGCCGCCTAAGCTTCGCGTTTAACGTTTGATCCCTTCTGTCGCCCCCGCGGGACAGACTGGGCGGC
>WNFX01008676.1_pt1 | contig 12081 bp, 12 predicted proteins | sample 5400111 | NCBI WGS metagenome assembly WNFX01 (sample SAMN13153363, study PRJNA577476) | soil metagenome | isolation source: 40 cm soil or saprolite under grassland replicate 1 | place: USA:California | collected 2016-06-15
GGGCGTCAACCCCGATCTGTTCTGGGCGGTACGAGGCGGAGGCGGCAACTTTGGCATCGCGACCGCCTTCTCTTTCCAACTGCATCCTGTCGGCCCGGTGCTCTCTGGCAAGGTCGTGTACCCGATGAAATGCGCGCGGGAGGTGCTCCGTTTCTACCGGGAGTATACCAGCACTGCTCCCGATGAACTGACCGCCTATGCCTGCCTCGCGACCACGCCAGATGGTCTTCCCGCAGTGGCTATCAGCCTCTGCTACTGTGGACCTCTCAAGGAAGGCGAACGCGCCGTTTCGCCGGTCAGGAGGTTTGCCGCGCCACTTGTCGATCTGATCCGTCCGAGGTCCTACCTCAAGCTGATCGAACGCGCCGACTTAGGCGCACCGGCGGGACGCTCCTACTATGAGAAAGCAAGCACGCTCTCAGCGTTGAGCGACGAAGCCATCGAGGCGATGGTGGAGTATGGCGCCGCCTTCACTTCACCATGGTCGCAGATCCTCATCCAGCATGTCCACGGTGCAGCCAGCCGGGTCGGTCCGAGCGAGACCGCCTTTGCGCTACGTGGTGAGTCCTCTGTCATCTGCATCCTGGCCGCGTGGGATGACGGCGAAGCAGACCGGCATAGTGCATGGACAGAGCGATGCTGGCAGGCGTTGGAACCGTTGAGCCGTCTTGGGGTCTACGTCAACTTCCTGGGCCATGAGGGAGAGGGACGGGTGCGAGCCGCGTACGGGGGCAACTACGAACGGTTGGTCGATCTCAAAAACAAGTATGATCCAACCAACTTCTTCTCGCTCAACCAGAACATTAGGCCAACGGGGGGTATGGCAAGGGCGATCTTTGTGATTGATCGAAACGACCATACCAACCGTCCCTGAAGACGTGCAATCCTCTTGCTGTCGCAATGATTTACCTATCAGAGGTGTAAGGAGCACAACGATGAGATCACTACCCGGTACGCTCTCGAACATGCTTTCACCAGGAGAATGGTACAGATCCCCCCAGTTTAAGAGGATTAAGGCCTCTGGGGAACAACGGAACGAAATCGCAGTAGCCGCGCCGCTCCAACGCCAACAGATCAAGTGGCTGAGCTTTGGTTTTGGTGCAACAATTTTGCTGCTCCTGCTGCTTCAGGCTGCTCCAGGCGTTTTCCCTGACTTAAAAGCGCCCGATTCCTGGTATCAACTGAGCGCTCCCCTGACAGAAGTTATTGGCTATGCTTTTCTCCCTATAAGCGTTGGCATGGCCCTTTTGCGGTATCGGCTGTGGGACATTGATACAGTAATCAATCGTGCATTGGTCTATGGTCTGTTAACAAGCACTTTGCTTGCACTCTACATCGGGTTAATTGTGGGGGGGCAGGCACTGCTGTCTGGAGTGATTGGGGGTGGGAACGATGTAGCACTGGTGGTCTCAACACTGCTTATCACGGCTCTCTTCCAACCGTTACGCAAACGTATTCAGACCATGATTGACCGGCGCTTCTATCGTTACAAATACGATGCCGCGCGCACGCTTGCCTCCTTTAGCACAACGCTGCAAAATGAGATGGATTTGGTTCAGTTGCAAGAACGGCTGGTGAGCGTGGTAGCTGAGACAATACAGCCCACACACGTTTCGCTCTCCTTGTTCCGGATGAGAGAGACTGAGGCAACATCTGAGCTAGGCGTTCGAGACACCTTTTCTTGAGGTAACGCTATGTAAGGTTTTTAACCATTTGCAAACGAACGCTGGTGCGTTTCTCGCGCAAATGGTTAAAAACCTTACATAGCGCAGGGCCTTCTTAAGAGAGAGATGCGCTGAAGAACTCCTCCGGTTTCATGGACTGCTCAGCGTATTTGCCTGGATGATCATTACTGGAGACGGAGAGGGAATAAGACGTTCCAAAACGTATGGAAAATAACGGTCGTTAACGCTTTCCACACCCTCATTGGCTCTGACTCATCAAGGGTGTGGAACGATCGCTTTAGCTGGCAGCCTCCTGGGGAGTTTCCTCTCCTTCTCCTCGTTCTGATCTGCGCAGGGGTCGAAGATTCTCCAACGAGCGCCCCGGTTGCGGCGCGAACTGATACTTGCCAATGAGGTTGATGTGCTCCCAGCCCAGCGGTGCAATATGCGCGACCGTTGTTTCTGAAATCACTTCGCCTTGCCTACGCAGTGTCGCGAATGCTTCGGTCAGATAGATGGTATTCCAGGCGGCAATGGCTGCAATCAGCAGATGCAAACAACTGGCCCGGTGGATCTGATCTTCCAGGGCGCGATCACGCAGCTCCCCCAAACGGCCAAAGAAGAGTTGGCGGGCAAGCGAGTGGAGTGCTTCGCCTTTATTGAGCCCAATGATTATGTATAATCTGGCTCGACCTCTCTGGAAAAGGATATCGGAAACGAGCTCAGAATATACATAATGAAAGTTATTTAGTAATCTTCCACTGCGTTTCAGATTATAAATAACATTCAGAATCCGACGACGGAGTGCAGCATCGCGAAAATACGCCAGCAAAAAGGAGGTCCGTTCGAGCTTGCAAAATTCGGTCAGCGCCCTCGCCACCTGATTTTGACGTGGATACGCTGCCAGTTTACGCATCAGCAACGAGGCTGACACGGTGCCGTGACGAATTGAGGAAGCGACGCGTTGCATTTCATCCCATTGCTCAACGATGAGCTTCTTGTTGACCTGCTCGAAAAGCAGGGTATCAAGCGGGGCAGATGCGGTAGGAGCATCTAACAGATACAATTTCTTGTGTCCCAATCACCTGCGGCTTGCCAAACGGCATCCAGATGTCAGCCGCGTGGACATACATGTTGGTGCCCCGCCCGACACCAGGACGAAATTATCCAAACAGGCCAGCGATGCGAGCAGCGTCTCCTCACGGATATGCCAATCCACCGACCAGGAAAGTTGACGATAGGTATACGGGCAGGACTGTTCCATCTTCGTGAGCCCCAGGTTCATGCCCATGCCCATCAGGGCGGCGACAAGGACCAGCTTCTCATCGCCGACCGGGGCATCACCACTGGTCAGGTGAGTGAGAGGCTGCAGAAATCCCGTCCAATTATCCAGTTCTAGCAAGAGATCGGGAAGCGTGATCTGAGGAAGCATGTTATAGACGCGTGGTCTCAGACGTTCCACCTCAGCAGGGATCTCCTTTTCCAGCGAGGGCAGATACAATTTCCCTTTGTCATCCAGACAGAGACTCCCTTCAACCTTGCCAATACTCTCCTGGAGCGCCTCCAGCTTCTTGGCGATCTCTTGCTGTTTTGCTGCCAGATAGACTTCCGCATCCTCGGTTACTGCTAGCCTGGTCTGCTTCTTTTGCACGAGTTGTTCAAAGCGAGGTGTCGGTAACAGATACCCTTCAAAGGCCCGATAGCGTCGGCTTCCGCTCACGGCAATATCTCCTGATCGCACCCGCCCTTTGAGGGCTTCAAAGGCCGCCGCCTCATAGTAGTTAGGGGCGATCTCGTCGCCTGTGAATGTATGCTTGCGCCACCGCTCCGTCAGATGTCCCAGAGGCGCAGTCATCGTGACCTTTCCCACCTTCTGCTCACGACCAGTCACACGTTTGCGGCGCTCTGCTAACTGCGAGACATATTCCAATGCCTGGAGCGCTGGCTCACTCTTGCGCACCGGCTGGAAGTCCAGTGCCTGATAGAGAGCAAGCAGGCTGTGCCGCATCGGGGTGTAGCGGGACTCGATGAGATCCAGCGAATCCAAATTTTCTGGTCGAAGGAGACGCTTTGCGGAATCAACGGTGGCCTGAAGCTGCGTTTCCGAAACCTTCGCGAGCACCGCTGTGACCGGATCGTCCCCTTCCGTCCTGGCGACTAAAAAAGCCTCCGTCGCCTTCGTCAACACCGCAAGATGGCTATTCAGCGTGCGCGCATTAAGGCGAAAATGCTTCTCCTGTCGTCGTTCTCCCTTCCGCATCAGCTCTCCGAGCAACCGATCAAATTGATCCAGCGCTTGATCGGTCAAATCCTGCGATAACTCAAACAGGTGAGCCATGAGCAGGGCATGCTGTCGTTCTGCTTTGAATTTCAGCAGCGGCTGTGGCTGATATTTGGTACATTTGCGGGCCAATTGTAAGACTCTATTCTGATGCAGCGTCTGCGGAAGTGCCGGGAGATCGAGTCCACGCAGAAACAGCAAACGTTCCACAATCTGTTTAACGCTTTTCGCGGAAGTCACGCCAGGAGGCTCCCGCAGCCAGATTAAACGCGCAGTTCCTCGCCGTCCGGCATCTGCATGTAACAATCCATCGAGTCTGCTACGGTGTTCCAACGTGAGGGTGGCAGTGAGTATGTGAAACAAGCGCTTCTCCGCAGCTTTGAGCACGATCCAAACGAGCCTCTCAAGGTGGGTCAAGACAGGAGCAATGATGCCTTCGGCACGTAGCAGTTCCAGCGCCTGCTCAATGAGCGGAATGGGACGATCGCTTTCCATCGCCTGGGGAAGCAGTTCGCGGGCGAGCCACAGATACTCTCGCCATCCACACTCACGAAGCTTATACGTGCGCCGGATCTCGTCCAAGTGCTCATACAACGTGTTGTCACGCTTTCCATAGAGCGTCAGAGCAGAAGCTGGTACTTGCACTTGATCCGCTATCGCCAGAAGGATACGGGCAGGGATGCCAGCGAGATCCTTCCAGGGCCGTCCGGGGAAACGTAAGACAGCGAGCTGAACAGCAAAGCCCAGGCGGTTATGATGACGCCTCCGCTGGTTAATCAGGTCAAGATCCTTTTGCGAGAAGGTATAGTAGCGAGCGATCTCACGATCGGACAGATCAGCCGGAATCTGCATGAGCGCGTGGCGCTGTTCCGGGGTCAAATAGGTCGGTGTTCTTGAGGTAAAAGGCACGACATCCTCCACAGATACAGAATATCTCTGCTTTTCTTAGCATGTGCCTGTGGAGCATGTCAATCAAATCGCCTCTCATGAGACGAGAAGGCTACTCTTTCAGCTTAACGGGAACGATTTGGGCTTCTTTTCGCTCTGGCAAGCCTTAGCGGGGAAACGTGTACGAAAAAATGTTATCAGGCCTATTTGTGGATAGAAATGTATATATCTTATAGCCATGGAATACACTTTCTTGTATATTGTCGTCTCAACAAAACACCTCAGGCGGTCCTCGTCTTTCTCATTGGCCAGCACGATCCTGCGCCGCTTCCCGCAGCCGTTGCACGTCGCGCATCGGGGGGACACCGAAGAGGCTTTTGTACTCCCGGTTGAAGTGGGAGGCGTCGTGGTAGCCCACGCGATAGGCCGCACCGGCCGCATCGAGGTCTTCGCCTAGCATCAGACGCCGGGCCTCCAGGAGCCGCAGCCGCTTCTGGAATTGCAAGGGGCTCATCGCCGTGACAGCCTTGAAGTGGTGGTGGAACACCGAGACGCTCATGCCCAGCTCTCGCGCCATCTGCTCGATGCGCAGGGGCTGGTCGAAATCTTGACGGAGTCGTTCGATCGCTCTGGCGATGGAGGGGGAGTAGCCCCCCAGAATCGCCAGGTGACGGAGCCGAGCACCTTGCTCTCCTCTCAGAAGCCGGTAGATAATTTCCCGCGTGATCAGCGGCAGGAGCACCCGCGCTTCGTCAGGGGCATCCAGGAGCCTGGCGACCCGCACCATGGCGTCCAGCAGGTGCCCATCCACCGGGCTGACGGATATCGCCCTCACATCCGCATGATCTCGCAGCGAGGCGTGACCGACCTCAACGAGGACCTCACCGACGAGGGTGGGGGCGAGGTCCAGGCGCAGACTGAGGAATGGCCGCTCCTGCGAGGCTTCCAGAACCTGACCGACGTAGGGCAGATCGACCGTAACGAGAAGATAGTGGAAGGGGTCATACCGGTAGCGGCTCTCGCCCAGCAGGAACTCCTTGCTCCCTTGGGCAACCACGCACAGGGATGGCTCGACCACGCTGTAAACCTGCTCCAGAGGGAAGGAGTGGCGGTACAGGTGCAGCCCTGGGAGCGGCTGAGTGGTCCCATCTGCGCGCATGGCCCGCGCAATCCGCTCAACCAGTTTCTCGCGATTGGCTTGCAGCAGCTTCGCCTCGCGTTCTGCCTGCTGGGGGTTCATGACATCCATAGGAACCTCTTCTCTTGTTTCTCCATCGCCCATCTGGAAGATGCGCAGAATCAGACAATCATTTGCGAGAATCATTCTACCACCCTGTGCTCCAGGGTGTCTATAATACCTCCAGACAGAGAACATGCCTCGCTGCCTTTGCAGGCATGCTGGACTTTTCTTCAAGGGAAGATCCAACTGTGAGAGAGCAGAAAAGCCGCCAGATAGGCAACCAGAAGAAGTAAAGAGGAGGAATTGAGCAAATGGACATCACAAGAAGTGGCTCACAACCTTCCGGCAAAGGATCAGCCGAGTACTTTACCGGCGCGGTACGCATAGACCCCCTATTCCAGGCACCCGACCCGGCACGCGTGGTTGGCTCCAGTGTCACCTTCGAGCCCGGCGCTCGAACAGCCTGGCATACTCACCCCCTGGGCCAGACCCTAATTGTGACGGCTGGCTATGGCCGGGTCCAACGCTGGGGTGGTCCAATCGAGGAGATTCGGCCAGGTGACGTGATCTGGTTCCCGCCGGGTGAGAAACATTGGCACGGCGCCACGCCAACCACGGCCATGACACACATCGCCATTCAGGAACGTCTCGACGGCAAGACCGTCGATTGGATGGAACAGGTCAGCGACGAACAATACCAGGGCTGATCGTGCAGGAAGATCGTTGCGATCTGTAACTCAAAGACAGGAGACAAGACGAATGCAGAAGCGCACACTTGGAAAGAGCAACTTAGAAGTTTCAGCTCTCGGTCTCGGGTGTATGGGAATGAGCTTTTCCTACGCTCCGTTTCCAGACAAGCAGGAGATGATCTCACTGCTTCGGTCAGCCGTCGAACGCGGCGTCACCTTCTTCGATACCGCTGAAGTGTACGGCCCGTTCACCAATGAAGAACTCGTGGGCGAAGCCCTCTCTCCCCCTTCCGTGGGCACGTGGTGATAGCCACCAAATTCGGGCACAAACCTGCTTTCAACGGTGAAGCGAGGTGGAGTGCGCTGGATAGCCGACCAGAACACATCAAACAAGTTGCTGAAGCCTCGCTCAAGCGACTCAAGGTCGAGGCCATCGATCTGTTCTATCAACACCGCATCGACCCGGACGTGCCCATCGAGGACGTGGCCGGAGCAGTCAAGGACTTGATTCAAGAGAGGAAGGTCAAGCACTTCGGCCTTTCGGAAGCAGGAGTACAGACGATTCGCCGCGCACACGCCGTTCAGTCGGTCACGGCGGTCCACAGCGAATACTCGCTGTGGTGGAGACGCCCTGAAGCGGAAGTGCTGCCGCACCTGGAGGAACTCGGAATCGGCTTCGTTCCCTATAGCCCTCTGGGGAAGGGCTTCCTGACGGGAAAGATCAACGAACACACGACGTTCGACAGTACAGTACCGACTTCCGCAACACCATCCCTCGCTTTACGCCAGAGGCTCGAAAAGCGAATCAGGCGTTGGTTGATCTGCTTGGCACGATCGCAGAACGGAAACAGGGGACCCCTGCTCAGATCGCGCTCGCCTGTCTGCTGGCCCAGAAGCCGTGGATTGTGCCCATCCCAGGCTCCCGCAAGCTTTCTCGCTTGGAAGAGAACATCGGAGCGGGTGCCGTCACTCTCTCGTCCGACGATCTGCGTGAGATCGAGAGCGCCGCCTCACAGATCACGATACAAGGGGCTCGGTACCCCGAACATCTGGAGCAAATGACCGGTCGCTGAGCAGCGGAAAGGGAGGTTGTTCGGCTTCTGCTTTACAACAACGCTATGAAAGGGGTGTATTCATGAACGAGTGTTTCGACGGGAAGGTCGCACTTGTCACCGGGGCCGGTTCGGGCATAGGTCTGGCGACCGCGAAAGCCTTCGCGGAGGCGGGCGCGTCAGTGGTGCTGGCGGACACCCATGAGGAAGCAGTGCGTGCCGCCGCAGAGCAACTCATCGCCGATGGCCGCAAGGCTCTCGCCATCCGCTGCGACGTGACCGATGATGCCCAGGTGGCGTCCATGATCGAACGAACCATGTCCAGCTTCGGGCGTATCGACGCCGCGTTCAACAACGCTGGCGTCATGCAACGCCGCGTCGAAACGGCTGAGATCAGCGGCGACGAGTGGGATCGCGTGATGGCGATAAACCTGCGCGGCGTTTGGATCTGCATGAAGTACGAGTTGCGCCAGATGCTTCGGCAAGGCAGCGGCGCAATCGTCAATTGCTCGTCGATCGGCGGCGTAATCGGCGTTGCCGGGGTGGCGGCCTATCACGCTGCCAAGCACGGCGTGATCGGCCTAACCAAGACTGCCGCCCTCGAATACGCCGCCAGAGGCATCCGCATAAACGCGGTTTGCCCAGGCTCGATCAATACGCCGATGGTGCAGTCGATGACCGGCGGTGATCCCAAGGTCCTGGCCGAAATGGTGAAGGACGAACCAATCGGGCGCCTCGGTGAGCCGGAGGAGATTGCCGCCGCCGTGCTGTGGCTCTGTAGCCCTGGTGCAAGCTATGTGGTCGGTCACGCGCTCCTTGTGGACGGCGGCTATACGGCACGCTGAAGATGGTTGTTCATTTGGGGGTTGTGCTGCACCGGCAGGTCGGTGCCGTTCTCTGTGAGGCTCTCCGAGAACGTCATCAATGTGGTTCAAGGGTTTCGCCGTAGCCGAACTCAACCAGATGTCCCGGAGCAATCCTGCACAGGAAAGCCGTCATGGAAAGGAGCAGTCAAGATAATGAGCGGGAACGCCGGAAGGATACAAAGAGCACATTCCAGCAGAGCCTCATTAAATAGGAGAGGTTATGACATACGGAGCATTTGGGTTTACCACTGGTAAAAAGGAGAAGGAGTAATGATGAAAGCTGCAATCTTTAAGGGGAAGGGCGCTATTGAGCTTGGCGAACGACCAGACCCGACCATCAAAGAGCCGACCGATGCTGTCGTTCGCGTCGTGCGGTCATGTGTCTGCGGTTCTGACCTCTGGTACTATCGAGGGGAGTCCGACTATCCTGTGGGGAGTCCGATTGGTCATGAGTTTCTTGGTGTTGTGGAGCACGTTGGGGAGAGTGTGCAAAACATCGCGAAAGGCGACCTTGTCATTGCGCCGTTCTTCTATAGCGACGGCACATGCCCACACTGTCGGGCAGGGATCACCTCGGCCTGTGTTGCAGGTGGCGTATGGGGAGTGAACGGCATAGATGGAGGACAGGGCGAGGCGGTACGCGTGCCACTCGCAGACGGCACCCTCGTGAAGATTCCCGGTTCAGGTCATTCAGACGAAACATTCGCCTCTCTGCTCACGCTCTCCGATGTCATGTGTACAGGGCATCACGCAGCCGTTAGTGCAGGGGTGAAGAAAGGTGATACTGTTGCCGTTGTCGGTGATGGAGCGGTCGGTCTGTGTGCCATCATTGCGGCGAAACGTTTAGGTGCAGAACGAATCATTGTCTTGAGCCGAAACCCGACTCGCCAAGAGCTTGCGCGAGCATCCGGTGCTACGGATATCCTGGCCTCGCGTGGTGAAGAGGCAAACGAGGCGGTACTTTCGCTGACAGACAGAGTCGGTGTCGATGCTGCACTTGAATGCGTTGGGACGAACGAGGCGATGCAGACGGCACTGGCGATCGCACGACCCGGCTCGATCGTTGGGTATGTTGGTGTCCCTCACGGCGTCGAGATCCCTGTTCCAACGCTCTTCTATCGGAATGTTGGGGCGCATGGTGGCCCGGCGCCTGCGCGAGCCTACATCCCTGAGCTTCTTGATGATGTGTTAGAAGGCCGCATCAATCCTGGACGCGTCTTTGACTTCACGACTGACCTGGGTGGCATCGCGCAAGCCTACGCTGCCATGGACGAACGTCGTGCGATCAAGTCACTGGTCAAAGTAGGGACGGTCTAACCAGGCTGGCGAAAAAATAAGGAAGAATAGAGTAGAAAGGTAGCAAACGATGATAACCGGAGAAGAGATGCTTTCTGCCAGCAGCGTGCGCGCACTTCCTTTCCAGGAGCGTGTTGGTCTTGTTGTGAAGACGGTCAATGCGAGAGAAGCCATTCAAGCGGTCATCGATGCTGAACAAGCTGGCGTGCGACAGCTCTGGACCACGCAAGGTCCCACCACGATTGATGCGTTGACCGTCCTGACTGTCGCGGCCACGCGGACCTCGACGATTCGTCTGGGTACATCTATTCTCCCCACCTATCCACGCCATCCTCTGGCCGTGGCTGCGCAGGTGAGCGCCTTCAACGCGCTGGCCCTTGGTCGCCTCAGACTGGGGATCGGTCCAAGCCATCGCCCGATGATCGAGGACATGTATGGAATCGAGATGACTGCGCCTCTTGCGCACACACGCGAATACGCCAGCGTGCTGCGGGCGGCGCTGTGGGAAGGGAAGGTCTCCTATCATGGACGCTTCTATCATGTCACTGCCAGCCTGCTGGGAATAACTCGGGTCCCGATCCTGATCTCCGCGCTGGGTGAAGGAGCATTTCAAGCGGCTGGCGAGCTGACTGATGGCGCGCTTTCCTGGAATTGCCCTGTGCCCTATCTCTTGCAGACAGCCCGTCCTGCGCTTGAGGAGGGTGCGAAGCAGGCACACCGACCTGCCCCGCCGCTCGTTGCGCACATTCCTGTCGCACTCACGACGGATCGCCAGGCGGTCCTCGCTGCTGCTCGTAAGCAGCTTGGAGGTTATGGACGGCTACCTTTCTATCGGCACATGTTCGCTGAGGCCGGACATCCTGTCCCTGAAGATGGAACGCTCTCTGATGCGCTGATCGACAGCCTGGTCGTCTCTGGCGATGAGCAGACCATCGCTACACGATTGAGCGATTTGTTGTCCAGCGGGCTGGATGAACTGCTGCTGATGCCCATTCCTGTCGAGAATGAAGTACAGGAATGGTCTTACCTGGCTCATCTGATCGGGCAGCTTTAGCCTGTTACTGAGAGATGGGGGAACGAGAGAGCGGGCACCCTGTGTTTCAGGGTGTCTATACTACCTCCAGGCGCATGAAGATGAGCGAACGCGCGCTTGTCTTGATCGCCATTGAACGACAAACAAAGGAGAACAGGCCATGCCTCAAGAACAGCCTACCACCCAGGAGAAGATACAGAAGAGAAAAGACTTTGTACCCAAGTTAATGGAACTGAACGAAAAGGTCCTCTTCGGCGACATTTGGGAACGTCCTGGTCTCTCCAAGCGCGACCGGAGCTTGATTACGGTTGCGGCCCTCGTCGCGCTGTATCGGACCAACGAATTACCCTTTCATCTTGTTCGCGCCCGAGAGAATGGGGTAAGCCTCGACGAACTTGCCGAGCTGTTCACGCATCTGGCTTTCTATGCTGGATGGCCGAGCGCGATAACGGCAGTCAATATAGCCATGGAGGTCTTCGCCGAAACGGAATAGGCTTGTCCTCTGCCGTACATGACGTGAAAAGTTGAGCAGCTTTGGCACAGAAAAGTGAGCATGTGGCGCGAATGTTGAGGAGGAGGAAGCCATCGGATGGCGAGCGTGGCTCCGCGCCTCGGTTCGCGACACTCGATGCGTATCCATTGACAAAGGAGATCCCTATGGTCCAGACAGATTTTCGCACTGCCCTTCGGGGCACCAACGAAATCGAGATCACCGTGACCGGGCGCTCGTCCGGTCGATCCTTTTCCTATCCCGTTTGGTTCGCCCTGGAAGGCGAAAAGCTCTATCTGCTTCCAGCAAAGGGATCAGAGACCGACTGGTACAAAAACGTGCGCAAGCGACCTTCCATCCGCCTGGAGGCCCGCGGGAAGACCTTCAAAACGCTCGCCACACCGATCACCGACGAGGCGCAGGTTGGCGAGGTAGTGAAGAAATTCCGAGACAAGTACGGCGCGGGGACAGTGAATACCCTGTACTCCAGGCTCGACGTTGCCGTCGAAGTCCCACTCACGTGAGGTGCCAGCTCAGTTCTGGCATATCATTCTGGAGTTGTTTCTACTACCCTTCACCTCGCATGACGTTCTTCGTTGTTGAGGGGAAGATGAGAAAAAAGGAGAAAGAAGCATATGCGTG
>WNFX01005601.1_pt1 | contig 12080 bp, 9 predicted proteins | sample 5400111 | NCBI WGS metagenome assembly WNFX01 (sample SAMN13153363, study PRJNA577476) | soil metagenome | isolation source: 40 cm soil or saprolite under grassland replicate 1 | place: USA:California | collected 2016-06-15
TCGAGCCCACCACGGTCTTCAACATCCAGTACAGCGTGGACATGCTGTTCATGGTGCTGATCGGCGGGATGGGCACGATCGAGGGCCCGGTGCTCGGCGCGCTGGTGCTGTTCGGCCTGCAGGAGGCGCTGTCCTCCTACGGCGCCTGGTACCTGGTCATCGTGGGTGGCCTGGCGGTGGCCGCCACCCTGGTCTCGTCGCGCGGGCTGTGGGGATTCGCCGCCGACCGGTTCGGCTGGTCCCTGCTTCCGGTCGGCTACCGGGTGCGTCCGCCGCGCGGATGACCGCAAATAGGCCGCTCGGGTGACGTGCCTCAAAGAGGCGGCGCGTACCATATGTCTTGTGGAGAGTCGCGATAATCGCGAACTCGCGCCAACGACGGGGGTCGAGGGCGGCACCGGGGCAACCGTGCCCGGGGTCTGGCAGTCCCTAACTACCATGCCCTGGGTCTGGCTAACCGCCGGCCTGCTTGCCTCCGCCCTGTTCGCCGGCGGGGTCTCGCTGTTCAGCACCGATCCGCGGCACCGGCTGTGGGGCCAGGCCGCAGTCGGCGGGTACGCGCTGGCCGCGCTCGCGGTCATGGCCTGGCGGTCCCGGCGGACCCGCGGCGTCGACGTGGCGCTGGCCGCGATGGTGTGCGGCGCGCTCCTTTTCCCGCTGCTCTGGCTCATCGCGCACGGCTACGGGGAACCCGAGGTCGGTGTGGTGGCCACCTCCGCGAAAGAGCTCATCCAGGACGGCACCCCGTACCGCAGCGCGCAGGCGCTGGCCGCCACCACCAACCCCTACCAGTACAACCCGTACCTGCCCCTGATGGCGGTGTTCGGCGTGCCCCAGGCGCTGCTCGGCCACGGCGTGCTCACCGATCCCCGGGTCTGGTTCGGCGCCGTGTTCCTAGCCACCTTCGCGGTCGCGCTGCGGATCGCCGGGGCCAGGGACAGCGTCCGCTGGGCGCTGCTGCTGACCGCCTCGCCGATCATCTCGTTCGAACTGTGCGTCGGCGGCACCGACGTGCCCATGGTGGCGTTCATGTGCCTCGGCTTCGCGCTGCTCTGGCGGGCCCAGGTGACCAACCCGGTCCCGGCCGGCCTGGCCTTCGGCGTCGCCTGCTCGATGAAGGCGACCGCCTGGCCCGCCCTGGTGATCGCGTTCGCGCTGGTCTTCGTGCGCGACGGCAAGCGCATGGCGTGGCGGTTCGCCGCGGTCGCGGTCAGCGTGGTCGTCCTCATCGTCGGCCCGTTCGCCGTGCTCAAGCCCGGCTCGCTGGTGAAGAACACCATCTTGTTCCCGCTCGGCCTGGCCAGCGTCAGGTCGCAGGCGGACAGCCCGCTGCTCGGCCACGTCCTGGCGCAGACCGGCGTGCTCGGCCACACCATCGTGGTCGTCCTGCTCGTCGGCTCGGGCCTGGCCATCGCGGTGTCCCTGGTCGTCCGCCCGCCCCGCGACGTCCCCGCCGCGACCATCCGCCTGGTCCTCGGCCTGTCCGCCATGTTCGTGCTGGCCCCCTCGACCCGCTTCGGCTACTTCATCTACCCGGCCGCGATGGTCCTGTGGCTCCTGGCCTCCCAATCCGGCCGCGCCCTAGCCGAACGCCCCGCCCCCGAAGTCCTGGTCTCCAGCTAGCCCGCATATACAGCATTACGGATCGTACGTATATGCCAACGGCGTGTTATCGTTGTCACACACTGGCAAGGAAGTTGCTGCTGTTGCGGGCGCGGGCAGGGGACACTATGGGGGTTACTCGCAGGCGCGCGGCGCTAGCCGGCCGCCGCCGGAATCGTATGGGGCAGAAGATTCCGCTGCGGGCTTACGTGGCGGGCCTGGTCGTGCTGTTCGTGGCCGTGGCGGCGGTGAACGTCGTCTACCAGCGGCAGGCGTCGCTGAACAATGCCCGGCAGGCGGCGCTGGCCGGCAACGGGTACGCGGCCCAGACCGCGGCTCGCCAGCTCGCCGCTGAGCTTGGCGCGGTCCGCACCCAGGTGGCCGCCCTGGCCGCCCAGCCCACCATCGGCCAGGCCTTCGGGCCTGCCGCCGCTACCGGGTGCACGCTGGCGTTCGGCGGGGCGGGTGCGTTCAGCACCGGGCACCTCGACCTCGTCCGGGCCGCCGGGGCCGTGGCCTGCTCCTCGCTGCGGGCCCGTACGCTACCCGGCTACCCGGGCGCCAAGTGGCTGGCCGCCGCGCTGACCGGCCCGGTACTGACGGGGCCGGTCACGGACACGCGCACCGGGCAGCAGGTCGTGGTGGCGGCCACGCCGGTGCCGGGCAAGGGCGTGGTGGCCGCCTTCCTGGACCTCGCGCCGCTCGGCCCGGCGCTGACCACCCAGTTCGGCGGCGCCAAACACCGGGAGTTCGTGGTCACCACCGCCGGCGGCACGGTCGTGCTGGCCCGGTCGATCCAGCCCGCGGCCTGGGTGGGCAAGCCGGTGGCCGGCACCCCGTTCGCCGGGGCGGCCGGGCAGGCCGAACACCGCGACCTGAACGGCACGGCGCGGCTGTACGAGCAGGCGGCCGTGCCCGGGACCGGGTGGCTCGTGTTCGCCGGGGCCAGCGCCGCGGCGACCTTCAGCGCGGCCAACGCGCTCAGCGACCGCCAGATCCTCATCACCCTGGCCGGCCTGGCGGTGCTGTTCGGGGCGGCGCTGGTGCTCTACCGGCGGATCGCCCGGCCCATCGCCGTCCTGGCCGCGGGGGTGCGGGCCGCGACCGCGCACCTGCCCGCCGGCCCGGTCCCCGTGGCCGGCCCCGTGGAGGTATCGGCGCTGGCCGGGGACGTCAACCAGCTGATCGCCGCGGCCGGCCGGGAACTGGAGGCCAGGTCGCAGCTAGCCGCCATCGCCGAGTCCACCGCCGACGCGATCTACGGGATCACCCTCGACGGGGTGGTCACCAGCTGGAACACCGGGGCCGAACACGTCTTCGGCTACTCTCGCGAGGAGATGACCGGCAGCAGCATTTCAATGGTCGTCCTGCCCGGCCGGTCCGGCAGGCTAGCGGCCCTCCTGGAGGGAGTACGCGCCGGCGAGGGGGCCGAGGCCGAGGCCAGCTGCCTGCGCAAAGACAACACGATCGTGGAGGTGACCTACACCCTCTCCCCGGTCCGCGATGCCAGCGGCACCGTGACCGGGGCCGCGGTCGTGGCCCGCGACGTCACCGAGCGCAACCGCGCTGAAGCCGACCGCCGGGCGCTGGAACACCGGCTCCGCCAGTCCGAACGGCTGGAAAGCCTGGGCCAGCTCGCCGCCGGGATCACCCACGACTACAACAACCTGCTGGCCGCCATCATGAACTACGCCGAGTTCGCCGCGGAGGCAACCGAGAAGCCTGAGGTCCGGGCCGACGTCCAGCAGATCCAGGCCGCCGCCGAACGCGCCGCCCGGCTGACCAGCCAACTGCTCATCTTCGCCCGGCGAGAGCCGGCCCAGCCGCGGCCGCTGGACCTCAACGCCGTCGTAGACGACATTCACAACCTGCTGTCACGCAGCATCGGGGCGCATGTCGAACTCGCCGTCGAGCCGGCCGCCGGCCTGCCCGTCATCCAGGCCGACCGCGGCCAGATCGAGCAAGTACTGCTCAACCTGGCCATCAACGCCCGCGACGCCATGCCCGGCGGCGGCACGCTGACGATCAAGACCGGGCTGGCCGAGCTGGATCAGGCCTACGCGGACGCCCATCCCGGCACCCACCCCGGCCAGTACGTCCAGCTCACCGTGGCCGACACCGGGACCGGCATGAGCGCGGAGGTCGCCAGCCGCATCTTCGAGCCGTTCTTCACCACCAAGCCGGAAGGCCAGGGCACCGGCCTGGGGCTGTCCACCGTCTACGGCATCGTCACCCAGGCCGGCGGCAGCATGCGCGTGGATTCCGCCGAGGGCGCCGGGACCACCTTCTGCCTGTACTTCCCGGCCGCCGCCGCGGCCACCCCGGTAGCATCAGACCCCGCCGCGGACCGCCCCACCGGAGACGGGCAGACCATCCTCGTGGTCGATGATGAACCTGCCGTGCTCGCAGCCGCCGCCCGTATCCTGAGCCAGAACGGCTACGCCACGCTGGAGGCCGTCAGCTACGGCCAGGCCCTGGAACTGGCGGCCTCCCGCCAGTTCCAGCTGCTGCTGACCGACTCCATCATGCCCCACATGTCAGGCGCCAGCCTGGCCGATCGCATCATCGAACTCAAACCCGGTATTCCCGTGGTGTATATGACGGGCGGCCCGGTCACGCCGGGCCCGTCTCACGCCGACGACCATCCGGCCACCAAGATCCAGAAACCCTTTACGGCCCAGACCTTGCTCCAGACCATCCGCCAGGCCCTGGACACGACCTGACAGGGCCTATTGTGGGTTCGTGCGTCATGGGCCACGTACCACAGGGGTCACTGAGGCAGACGATGCCGTAGCAGCGACGCCGGCGGCGGAGAAGGACCCGGGACGGGCCGGGTGGCTGTTCGGCGCCGTCACCGTGGTGCCCGCGCTGCTGGCCGCGGCCTGGCTGCTGCCGGCTTTCCCGCTGCTGCTGGCCGGGCGCCTCGCGGCCCGGCCGATGGTGTTCATGTTCGCTCCGCTGGCCGCCGGGCTGTGCTACTTCGCCGTCCGCCAGCTCCCCGCCGCCTGGCCCGCCGTCCGCGAGACCAGCCGGAAACCCGCAGGCAAACCAGCCTCAGCGCAGTGGTGGGCGCTGGCCGCCACCGTCGCCATAGCCGTCGCCTTCACCGTCTGGCAGCTGGCCGAACGTACCGAGCAGATCATCTACCTCCGGGATCCCGCCACCTACCTCCAGGTCGCCTACTGGATCGCGCACCACGGCCTTCTGCCCATACCCGATAACGCGACCGCGTTCGGCGGCCCCCACCCGGGCCTGGGCTTCGCCAGCTCCAACTACTACCCGCGCGGTACCGGCATCGTGCCCCAGTTCATGACGGGGGCCCCGCTCGTCCTCGCCGCGGGAATCTGGCTGCACGGCATCAACGGCGCCCTCCTGGTCACGCCCGTGATCGGCGGGTGCGCGGTGCTCTCGTTCGGCGGCCTGGCCGGGCGGCTGGCCGGACCCGGCTGGGCGCCGGCCGCCGCGGCCGTGCTGGCGCTGAGCCTGCCCGAGCAGTACACCAGCCGCGGCTCGTTCAGCGAGCCGCTGGCCCAGGTGCTGCTGTTCGGCGGCCTGTGCCTGCTGGCCGACTCGCTGGTCATCAACAGAAACACGGGTAAGAAACCAGGCTGGCCCGGCCAGGACAAGGTGCTGGCCGCGCTGGCCGGGCTCGCGCTCGGGCTGACAATCGGTGTCCGCATCGACGGGCTGAGCGACATCCTCCCGGCCGTCCCGTTCCTCGGCGTGCTGCTGGCCGCGCGCCGCCGCCAGGCCGTCCCGTTCGGCGTGGCCCTGGTCGTCGGGGTCGGCTACGGCCTGGCCGACGGCTACCTGAAGTCCCGGCCCTACCTGGACCTGGAGGCGCCGTCGCTGCGCCCGCTGGGCTACATCGTGGCGGCTGTCATCGTCGCGACAGCGGCCGGGCTGACCGTCACCGCCAGCCAGAAAGCGCGCGGCACCGCCAGACGGATCCTGGAAGGCAAGACGGCGCGCTACCTGCCCGCCGCGGCCGCCGCGCTGACCGTGCTCATCTTCGTCGGCTTCGCGGTCAGGCCCCTCGTCCAGACCGTCGCGGGGGAGACCAACCCGACCTCGATCGCCTACGTGGCCGAACTCCAGAAGCTGACCGGCCTCCCCGTCAACGGCCACCGCCAGTACTACGAGGACAGCCTGTACTGGGTGATCTGGTACCTCGGCGTCCCCGCCGTGCTGCTCGGCGCGTTCGGCCTCGCCGTCCTCGCGAAAAGAACCACCAAGGCCCTCCTGACCTGGAAAGACCCCACAGCGGCCGCCCGCGTCTGGGCGCTGCCGCTGATGATGGCCATCTGGGCCGTCGTCACCGTGCTCTACCGGCCCGCGGTGTCCCCGGATCAGCCGTGGGCGAGCCGCCGCCTGGTGCCGTTCGTGCTGCCCGGCCTGATCCTCGGCGGCATCTGGGCCGCCGCCTGGCTCAAGGGGCAGGCCGCCCAGCTCGGCCGGACCCGGGCCACCGCGGTCACGATCGCCTCGTGCTGCGCGGCCTCGCTGCTCATCCCGACCGCGCTGACCACCCTCGACCCGAGCTTCACGAAAACCAGCGGCGTCGACGCGCACGGCATGGCGTTCCGCGCCATCGGCACCGGCGAGATCACCGCGGTCGGCAGGCTGTGCCGGAGCATCGGCCCCGGCGCCTCCGTGGTCATCCTCGACCAGCTCACCGCCGACCGGTTCGCCCAGGTCGTCCGCGGCATCTGCACCACCCCCACCGCGATCCTCAGCCATCCCGGCGCGCTTAGCACCGTCGTCCAGGGCATCGAGAAGGCCGGCCGCCGCCCCGTGCTGCTGGCCGAGAACGCCGATGAACTCCCCGGGACACCGAGACAAGTCGTCGACCTGCTGACCACGCAGGAGGCGCACAACTTGACCACGCCCCCGACCCGAACCTGGCTGATCCACTACACGGTCTGGATGAGCACGCCGTCACCAGCCCTCGCGGCCTAGTATCCTCGCCGGTCGTGAGCACTTTCCCGGCCGAACCCGAGCCCGCCCCGCTCGAGCCCGCCCCGCACGTCTCCATCGTGCTGCCGTGCTTCAACGAGGAAGAGCACGTGCTGCTCGAGATCGAGCGGATCTGCACGGCGATGGACAAGAGCGGGCTGTCCTACGAGCTGCTCGCCATCGACGACGGCTCGACCGACCAGACGCTGGCCAGGCTGCGGCGGGCCGAACCCGACTTCCCCAGCCTCACGGTCATCGCCTTCCGCCGCAACGGCGGTGCCGGCACCGTGCGCCGCATCGGCACCCAGCAGTCCCGCGGCGACATCGTGGTCTGGACCGACGCCGACCTGACCTACCCGAACGAGCGGATACCCGAGCTCGCCGCGATCCTCGACGAGGATCCCACGATCGACCAGGTGGTCGGCCTACGCACCAGCGAGGAAGGCACGCTCAAGATCGCCCGCGTGCCGGCCAAGTGGTTCGTGCGCAAGCTGGCCGAACGGCTCACCAACGCCGACATCCCCGACCTGAACTCGGGCCTGCGGGCGTTCCGCCGCTCGATCGCGCTGCCCTACCTCAAGCTGCTGCCTCCCGGGTTCTCCTGCGTCACAACGATCACGCTGGCGTTCCTGTCCAACGGGCACGAGGTGCGCTACATCCCGATCGACTACGCCAAGCGCGCGGGCCGGTCGAAGTTCCACTTCTTCTCCGACGCCTACCGGTACGTGCTCCAGGTGCTGCGCATGGTGATGTACTTCAACCCGCTCAAGGTGCTGATGCCGCCGGCCCTGACCCTGCTGGTCCTCGGCGTGCTCAAGGCCATCTACGACCTGGTGGTGCACCCGCTGCACTTCGCCAACGACACGATCCTGATCTTCGTCACCGGGATGATCCTGGCCTCGCTCGCCCTGCTGGCCGACCTGATCGTCCGCTCCCGCGCCTGATGAAAATCGCCCTGGTCGGCCCGGCGCACCCCTACAAGGGCGGCGGCGCCCGGCACACCACCGAACTCGCCCATCGCCTCGCCGCCCAGGGCCACGACGTGATCATCGAGTCCTGGCGCGCCCAGTACCCCGGCCGCCTCTACCCCGGCCAGCAGACCGTCGACGTGCCCGAGGGCGAGCCCTACCCGCGCACCCGCCGGCGGCTGGCCTGGTACCGCCCGGACGGCTGGCGGGCAGAAGGCCGCCGCCTCAGGCCCGCCGACCTGGTCGTCTTCGCCTACCTCACCCCACTCCAGGCGCCCCCGTACCTCGCGATCATGGCCGGCCTGCGCCGGTCCGCGCGCACCGCGGTCATCTGCCACAACGTCCTCCCGCACGAGCGCCGCCCCGGCGACATCCCCCTCACCCGCGCCCTGCTCAGCCGCGCGGACACGGTGATCACCCACTCCGCCGCCCAGGCCGCCCAGGCCCGCGCACTGGCCCCGGGCGCGACGGTGCGGACCGTAACCATGCCTCCGCACCTGCCCGCATCCCGCCCGCAAAACCAGGGTGCCGAACGGGCCGGGCTATCCGCCCCCGCGCCCGCCCCCCTGCCCGCCCTGGCCAACCCCTCCAGGCCAGCCGGCTCTCCCGCCCCGGGCAAACCCCTCGCCCCAGCCGATTCTCCCGCCCCTGGCAGCTCCGCGACCCCTACGCGCCTGCTCTTCTTCGGCATCGTCCGCCCCTACAAGGGCCTCGACCTCCTGCTCCGCGCCCTGGCTCAGGCCCCCGCGCACGTCACGCTCACCGTCGCCGGCGAATTCTGGGGCGATAGTACGGAAATGGATAACCTGATCACCGAGCTAGGCCTGGCCGGCCGGGTGACGTTGCGCCCGGGGTACGTGCCCGCGGACGAGATCCCGGAGCTGTTCGGCGCGGCGGACGCGCTGGTCATGCCGTACCGGGAGGCGACCGCCTCGCAGAACGCCCTGCTGGCGTTTGCGCACGGCGTGCCGGTGATCACCAGCACGGCCGGGGCGCTGGCCGAGCCGGTGCGCGACGGCGTGGACGGGCTGACCTGCGCCCCCGGCGACACCGAGGACCTGCTCCGGGTGCTGAAGGAGTTCAGCGACCCGCAGGTGGCCCGTCGGCTCCGTGCCGGGATACCAGCGGTGGACCCGGATCGGGGCTGGGCTAACTATCTCGGGGTCCTGCTGGCCGGCTAGCCCGGCCGATGGCCAGGCCGGCCCCGGCCCAGGCCAGGTCGCCGACTGTCATCACCACCCGCGAGGCGAGCGCGACGACCAGCGCGGACGCCGACGGCATGACCGGGGCGAGCACGGCGATGAGCGCGACCTCCCGCGCCCCGATGCCGCCGGGGAAGAAGACGATCAGGAAGCCGACCGCCCAGGCCAGCGCGTAGCCGCCGAGCGACAGCGCGAAGGTATGGCCTGACTTCCCGGCGAACACGCTGATCAGGAACCAGGCGTGCGCGCCAAGGCAGAGCCAGCCGAGTATCGTCCAGCCCAGCGCCCGGGCCATCCCGCCCCGGCCGACCGAACCCTCCAGCGGCGCCCTCCGCAGCACCCGCAGCACCAGGTCCAGGCCGAACTTGACGACCGGCGGATACAGGCACGCGGCCGCCAGCGGCGTGATCGCCAGCACCCACCAGTACTGCCTGACCGCGTGCGCCGAGACCAGCGGCAGCGTCACGCCCGCGGCCACCAGCCCCACCACCAGCGTGACCGCCATGCTGACCAGGCTCGCGGTGGCGCTGCGCCGGCGCGGGACGGCGTAGTCGCGGGCCAGCTCGACCTGGGCGGCCACCGCCCACACCGCGCCCGGCACGTACTTGCCCAGCTGCCCGACGAACATCACCCGGATCGCCGCGGGCAGCGGCAGCGGCGAGCCGAGGTCGGCCAGCAGCGCCCGCCAGGCCAGCATCATGCCGCCGAGCCCGGCGATCGCGCTCACCGTGGCGCCGGCCACGTCCCAGCCGTCAAGCCGGCCCAGCGCCGCGTGCACCTGCGGCCACTGCGAGACCAGCCCGTACCCGGCCAGCCCCACCGCCCCCGCCAGCAGCGCGGCGCGCAGCCACGGGCTCCTGGTGAGATCGGACACGCCAGTAGCGTACTCGCCGGCGCCGCCATGGCAGCATCTCTCGCAAGTATGGCGATCCTGCCACTCGCCAGCGGCGCGACCACCTGGCAGGCTCGATGGTTGTGGGTACGCAGAGCACCCAGGCCGTTCGGGAAAATAAGAAAGCGGTATCGGTGCGGCGCGCGGGACCCTTTCCCCTTGCCGCCTGGATCTGCCTGCTCATCGTCTACGTCGTCTGGGGCGGCTACCTGATCGTGATCGGCGGCGGCGTCCTCGTCGTCGGTGCCGTGGTACTAGTAGTACGCCGGAGCCCGCCCGCCCATTGAGGCCCGGCTATTGAGGGAGGCCCTGATGACGCTGGAGATCAAGCGGCTGCACCTGGCCAGCCTGCAGGGCCTGGACGGCGGCACCTGGCCGGTGCACGGGTTCGTGGTCACCCATCCCGGCGGCGCGGTGCTCGTCGACACCGGCGTCGGCGGGCCGCAGGACGTGCTGGACGACTGGCGCGTGGTCAACCGCTCGGTCGCCGACGCCCTGGCCGAGCTGGACATGAGCCCGGCCGACATCGGCCTGGTCATCAACACCCACCTGCACTTCGACCACTGCGGCCAGAACGCCGTATTCAAGCACGCGCCGTTCTACGTGCAGCGGGCCGAGCTGGACCGGATGCGGCGGGAGGCGGGGGAACTGTACGACTGGTTCGGCTTCATGGATGCGAGGTTCGAGCTGCTGGACGGGGACGCCGAGGTCCTGCCCGGCCTGGAGGTGATCACCACCCCCGGTCACACGTCCGGCCATCAGTGCGTCGTGGTGCGCGGCGACTCGGGTGCGTTCGACCTGCTCATCGGCGACGCGGCCTATACGCCCCGGCAGTACGCCGACCCGCTGGGCCCGCTCCCGGACGGCCAGGCCAGCGACGTCGCGACCTGGCGCGATTCGGTCCGGCGCATCCACGCGCTGCGGCCGGGAACCGTGCACTTCTGCCACCACACCGACACCGTGCACAGCTGAGGAGGCCCGCCGTGCATCTGATCGGCAGCGCCGGGACGTACACGCCGCCTGACGGCGGTCAACCCAACCACTGGGTGGTGCACATGAACAGCGAGGACCTCAGCCTGGGCACGTACTCGATCCCGGCCGGCGGGGCGGACGACCAGGAGCCGCACACCGAGGACGAGGTCTACGTGGTCCAGGCCGGCCGCGCCTCGCTGGTGACGGCCTCGGGGACGGTGCCGGTCGGTCCGGGCAGCGTGATCTTCGTCCCGGCGGGCGAGACGCACAGGTTCACCGACATCACCGAGGACCTGGCGCTGGTCGTCGTCTTCGCGCCGCAGTACGGATCGCGGGCTCCGGGCTGAGGGTTACCGCCCCGGGGTGGCCACGCTCGCCGCCTCCTCGATGCCGCGCCGCGCCAGCGCGTCGGCGCGCTCGTTACCGGGGTCGCCCGCGTGCCCCTTCACCCACACCCAATCGACGTTGTGCGGGCGCATCGCCTCGGTCAGCCGCCGCCACAGGTCGTCGTTCTTGACCGGCTTCTTGGCCGCGGTCTTCCAGCCGTTACGCTGCCAGTTCGGGATCCACTTGGTGATCCCGTCGAGCAGGTACTTGCTGTCGGTGTGCAGGCTCACCGTGGTCGGCCGCTGCAGCGCCTCCAGCGCCTGGATGGCCGCCATCAGCTCCATCCGGTTGTTCGTGGTCACCGGTTCGAAGCCGTACAGCTCCTTCTCCTTGCCCTGCCAGCGCATCACCACGCCCCAGCCGCCCGGCCCCGGGTTCCCACTGCACGCGCCGTCTGTGTAGATCACGACCTCGGTCATGCCGGAAGGCTACGCCTTGTCGCCGCCCGCTTCCGCCACCCCGCCCGTGGCGTCCCGCCGATTTGCTTTGGCCGCCAGGAGTTCATACAGTAAAGGAACACCGACGCGGGGTGGAGCAGTTCGGTAGCTCGCTGGGCTCATAACCCAGAGGTCGAGGGTTCAAATCCCTCCCCCGCTACCAAGGTCAGAGGCCCTTTCTTGAACAGAGAAAGGGCCTTCTGCATGTGGTCTGCTAACGGATTTGCTAACGAGGTCTGGCCTCAGGCCGTCTCGCCCAGGTGATGACCGTCGTCTTCCTCGCCGCGGGCTGTGGAAGCCAGCGAACCGCCGATGATCAGCTCAGCGAGCGTGTTGGCGACCTGGCGGTCTGCTTCCAGATCGGTCTGGACGTACTGCTTCATGGTGAACGCGACATCCGAGTGGCCGATCCGCTGGCTCAGCGTCTTCCAGTCGATCTTGGCGTCGCACGTCAAGGTCGCGGACGTGTGGCGCGAATGGGGGCTGCAGCCGTGGCGGGCCGAGAGCTTCAAGTTCTCCGCCGACCCGCAGCTGGAAGCCAGGGTCCGCAATGTCATCGGGCTGTACCTCAACCCGCCGGACAAGGCCGTCGTGCTGTGCGTGGACGAGAAACCCCGGACCCAGGCGCTGGAACGCAAGGCGCCGGTGCTGCCCGTGCGGCCCG
>WNFX01005602.1_pt1 | contig 12080 bp, 14 predicted proteins | sample 5400111 | NCBI WGS metagenome assembly WNFX01 (sample SAMN13153363, study PRJNA577476) | soil metagenome | isolation source: 40 cm soil or saprolite under grassland replicate 1 | place: USA:California | collected 2016-06-15
GCAAGATCGCCCACAACGTCTTTCTCGGGGTCGTGATCGAGAACCTCGCCGAGATCACCTTGCTCGCCAACAAGGCCGGCGTGCCGCGTCATGCGTTCCTGTCCTTCATCAACAACAGCGTCATGGGCTCGATCTTCACGGCGTATAAAACGCCGGCCCTCGTCAATCTCGACTGGACGACGACGTTCACGCCGGAGCTGCTGCGCAAGGACCTCGATCTCGGGCTCGAGCTCGGCCGCGAGCTCGAGGTGCCGATGCCGATGACCGCGACGACGCGCGAGCAGCTGCAGGCCCATTTCGGCGCGGCGACGCTGAAACCCGACCCCGATGCTTACCTGCAGCAGGATTTCTCGGCGCTGCTGGAGACGCTCGCGCTCGGCGCCGGCATGAAGCTTAAGAGCGAGAACAAGAACGTGCCGACCGGGCTGGAGACGTAATGATGACATTGCAGGGATTTATGTCTCGGTGACGCCTCGGGCTCTTCCCCTCTCCCCGCAGTGCGGGGAGAGGGTGCCAAGCCGACATAGTCGGCGAGGCGGCTGAGGGGCAAAGTGCAAAGTCGGCAATCTACTCAGGGAGTTTTCCGGTCAATTCCCGAAAGATCAGGGTCAAGACGCCCTCGCGATTTGAAAATACATCCGAGTTCCAGAACCGGAGCACTCGGTATCCCTGCTCGGTGATATAAGCATCTCGTACGGCATCGCGCGCACTTTCCGCGTGCTGGCCGCCATCAAGCTCGATGACCAACTTCGTTTCGCGGCATAAGAAGTCGACAACGTAGGGTCCCATGGGTGCCTGTCGCACAAATTTGAACCGAACAAATCGGCGGTCACGGAGGAAATACCAAAGCTTCGCCTCGGCGTCAGTCATTTGCCGACGCAGGCGTCGGACCATTCTGACAGTCTTACGATCAGGTCCGCGCATTGCAGGTGCCCCTCACCCGCGTCGCTTCGCTACGCTCGCTCGGCACCCTCTCCCCGTAAACGGGGAGAGGGGAAAGGACCCAAGCTCGGAACTGGTGAGAGCAGACCTTTCCCGCAAACCCGGGACGGGGGCTGCGCTTCAGTATTTGTTCGCGATCGGCAATTCCTCGGCCGGGAACAGGCTGATGACGCGGCAGCCGTTGTCGGTGACCACGACCTCTTCCTCGATCCGCGCCGCCGAATAGCCGTCGCTTGCGGGGCAATAGGTCTCGAGCGCGAACACCATGCCTTCCTTGATTTCGAGCGGGTGCTCGAGCGAGACGAGGCGGCTGATGATCGGCCGCTCGTGCAAGGCGAGGCCGAGCCCGTGCCCGAACTGCAGCCCGAACGCCGACATCTCGTCGGGAAAGCCGAACTCGTCGGCACGCGGCCACACGCTCGCCACCGTGTCGGTCGTCACTCCGGGGCGGATCAGCTCGATCGAGCGGTCGAGCCATTCGCGGCATAGCTTGTAGGCGTCGTGCTGCGCCGGCGTGGCGCGCCCGACGTTGAAGGTGCGGTAATAGCAGGTCCGGTAGCCCATGAACGCCTGCAGCACGTCGAAGAACGCCTGATCACCCGGACGGATCATGCGGTCGGTGAAATTGTGGGGGTGCGGATTGCAGCGCTCCCCGGAAATGGCGTTGATGGCTTCGACGTCGTCGGAGCCGTGCTCGTAGAGGAACTTGGTTGCCATCGCGACGATGTCGGCCTCGCGCACGCCCGGCTTGAGCTCCTCGCTGATCAACTGATAGACCCCGTCGACCATGGCGGCGGCGCGGTTGAGCAGCGCGATCTCGTCGATGCTCTTGATCTCGCGCGCGTCGAGCATGACCTGCTGGCCGTCTGCAACTTTCAGCCCGGCTCGCTCGAGTTCGAACATCATCGGCGGCTCGATGATGTCGACCCCGAGCGGCATGTCGGCGACCCCGGCCTCGTGCAGCAGCGCGGCGATCTCCTCCGCATGGCGCCGCATCAGGCCGAACGCCGGCGGCACGGTCCCGCGCAGCCCGACCAGGCCGGCCTTGCATAGTTCCGGTCGCAGCCACGGCACGTAGAGCCGGTGGTGCACCGCAGCCGAGCCGAAATCCCACAGGATCGGCTCGCCGCCGCGGGCGAGGAGCGCAAACCGGCACAGCTTGTCGCGCTCCCATTCGCCGATCTTGGTGCTGGTCACGTAGCGGATGTTGTTGACGTCGAAGCACAACAGCGCTCCCAGCTCGGAGGCTTCGAGCGCCTGTCTCGCGCGGCCGAGCCGATAGCGGTGCAGGCGCCGGAAATCCACGCGCTCCTCGAAATCGACGCCCATCGGGCCGAGCGCCGGCAGCGCGCGGTTCCAGCGATAATGCGGATCGACGTCCTCGGCGCGCACCTGTTCGGGCCGGAGCAATACCTCGTCCATGACAGCCTCCCGGGCTTGCGGTATCGGAACCTGCCGTCGATCATAGCATCGCCGCCGAGGCCGCGACGAGGATAGCGAGGATTGCGGGACGCGATGACGCGCCAAGCGCCGAAATGAGCATCGTGCGCCAGCTCGCCTGCCGGCTGTTTGCGCTCGCCGGGGCGGCCGTTCTGCCGCTTGCCGCCTTCGCGCAGGGCCTGCCGGCGGTGGAGCCGGAGCGCCTCGGCCTGTCCTCGGAGCGGCTCGAGCGCATCGCGCCGGCGCTTCGCAACGATATTGCGGCCGGTGTCATACCCGGGGCCGTCATGCTGGTCGCGCGCCACGGCAAGCCGGCGTATTTCGAGGCGTTCGGCATGCGCGATAGGACCCGCGACGCGCCGATGACCCGGGACGCGATATTTCGCCTGGGATCGATGACCAAGCCGATCACCATCGCGGCGGCCATGATGCTGGTCGAGGAAGGCCGCTTGTCGCTCGCCGACCCGATCTCGAACTACCTGCCGCAATTCGCCGACATGCAGGTCGGCGTCGAGTTGAAGGATCCCGCCACGGGACAGGCAAGCCTGCGGCTGGTCCCGGCCGCGCGCGAGATCCGCATCGAGGACCTGATGCGGCACACCTCCGGCTTCACCTATGAGGCGCTGGGCGTGGGGCCGAAAGTCAAGGAGATGTACCGCGATGCGGGGATCGGCTCGCGCGACGAGACCAATGCCGACATGGTGACGAAGCTGGCGCGGCTGCCGCTGATGTATCAGCCGGGCACGGTGTGGGAATACGGCCGGTCCGTGGACGTGCTCGGGCGCATTCTGGAGGTGTTGTCCGGTATGCCGCTCAGCGAATATCTGACGAAGCGCGTGTTCGCGCCGCTGCGCATGGCGGACACCGGATTCTGGGTTCCGCCGGAGAAGCACAACCGCATTGCCGACGTGCTGCCGGCTCCGCCGGAAGGCCGGCGGCTGCTGCTGGACGTCAGCAAGCCTCCGAAGTTCGAAAGCGGAGGCGGCGGTCTCGTCTCTACCGCCGCGGATTACGCGCGCTTCCTGCAGCTGCTGCTCAACGGCGGCGAGCTCGACGGCGTGAGGGTGCTCAGCCGCAAATCGGTCGAGCTCATGACGAGCAACCGGCTCGCCCCGGAGGTCGACACGCAGGGCTGGAGCTATTATCCCGGGCCGGGATACGGGTTCGGTTTGGGGTTTGCGGTGCGCCTTATGCTCGGGGTGGCGCCCCAGGTCGGCTCGCCCGGCGATTATTTCGTGGAGGGGCTCTATGGGACCTTCGCCTTCGCCGATCCCCAAGAGCGCCTGCTCGCCGTGTTCATGATCCAGTCGCAGCAGTGGCTCTATTATCGTCCCCTCGTGAAGGCGCTGGTGCTGCAGAGTCTCACGAATTGATCTCGGCGCGGCTCATCGTACCGCGCCGCAGGCCCGCAGCCGTCGAATCTCCGCCTCATCCCAGCCGAACTTCCGCAGCACCTCATCGCTGTGCTCGCCGACTTGCGGCGGAAGCCGCGGCTCGACCTTGTCCTCGCCCTCGATCCAGATCGGGCTGTTGATGGTGAGCATGCTCTCTCCCTGAAAGGGGACCAGCACGTCGTTTTCGAGCATCTGCCGGTCGCCCGGCACGTCGTCCACCTCGGCCACGACGCCGAAGATCAGTCCATGGGCGTCGAGGATGGTTCGCCAGTCGGCCAGATCCTTGCCGGCGAACACCTCGTCGAAGATGGCGCTCAGCGCACGCGCACGCGCATGCCGGTCGGGCGTGGTGGCAAAGCGCGGATCGGCCGCGAGATCCTCCCGTTCCAGGCACTCGAGCAGCACCGGCCACTCGCGATCCTCTTTCAACAGCGAGAGGATCAGCCAGCGCCCGTCCCGGCAGCGATAATGGTTGGTCATGGCGTTGAACGTCTGCTCTCGCGGCGGGCGGGTCGGGATCGTCGCGCCGCAGAGTCTGGCCTGCACCATGAGCCCGTTCGACCACACGCCATTCGCCATCAGCGAAGTGCCGACATGGGCGCCCTTGCCGGTTCGTTCGCGCCGGTAGAGCGCACTGACGATCGCGCCGAACAAGGCGAGTGCGGAGGGATGATCGCCCATGCCGGCAGCGATCGCGCCGGCGGACCGGCGTGGTCCGGCCGCACGAGGTCCATCATGCCCGAGCGCGCCCACCAGGCATTGCTGTCGAAGCCGGGCTTGTTCGCCTCCTGGCCGTTCTCGCCGTAGCCGGTGAAAGATGCGTAGACGAGCCGCTCGTTGAGCGGCGCGAGATCCTTATAGGCGATGCCGAGGCGCCGGCGCACGGCCGGCGGAAAATTGGTGATGAAGACGTCGGCGCGCGGCACCATCCGGTAGAGCACCGCCTGCCCGTCCGCTTTGCTCAGATCGAGCGCCAGGCCCTGCTTGTTGCGGGATTCCAGCATCCAGGCCCAATTGTGCTCGGATTTGGGATTTCCCGGCAATTGCGGCAGCTGCCGGAACGGATCTCCCGCCGGCGGCTCGATCTTGATCACCTCCGCGCCGAAATCGGCCAGGATGGTGGCCGCCGCGGGCGCGGCGATGAAGCTCGCGCAATCGAGCACCGTCAGTCCCTCGAAGATCCGCTGCATTCCGAATGCTCCACGGCGTTTCTGTGCCAGCGAGGCGGATCGCCTTACGGCCCGCCGGGAAGTTCGAGCTGGCGAATATAGCTTCGGTTCCAGGTCGGGCTGATCAGCACTTCGTTGACGCACACGTGCTTGGGCCGGGTCGCCACGAACAGGATGAGATCGCCCAAATCCTCCGCCTGCAGCATGCGGGCGCGCTCCTCGGCGCTCACCGGTACCGGGCGCTGCGCGAGAATGGGCGTCGCCACTTCGCCCGGACAGATGACGCAGGAACGGATGCCGTTGCTGCATTCCTCCATGTTGAGGCTGTGGGAAGCCGCGACCAGCGCATGCTTGGCGGCGCTGTACCCGGGGCCGGTCAGCAGGCTGACGAAGCGTCCGGCCCAGGAGGCGGTATGGATGATCACGCCGTCCTTCTGGGCGCGCATGATCGGCAACGCCGCCGCCGCGACATAGAGCGCGCTCGAGAGGTTGCCGGCCAGAATCGTGTCGATCCGCTCCGGCGTGAGCTCGGCCCAATGGCGCTCGCGCAGATTGGTTCCCGCGTTGTTGACCAGAATATCGAGCCGTCCGAACTCGTCCCGGATAGCGGCCGTGATGGCATTCACGCGCTTGGCGTCGGTCACGTCGCCGGCCTCGACGCGGGCGCGCCCCTTGACCGTTTCGATGCTTTTCGCGACGGCGTCGAGCGGCTGCTCGCGCCGGCCGGTGAGCACGATCGTGGCGCCGGCGCCGGCGAGCGCCAGCGCCGCGGCTTCGCCGATCCCGCTACCCGCGCCGGTGATCCAGGCGACCTTGCCGCTCAAGCTGGTCATGTTGGGCTCCCTGACACGATTGCGGATATCGGCTCGTCCTTGATGCCGAGGTAGATCTTCACCTGCCCGTCGAAATTGTTCATCGCGTTGATGTTGCTCATCTTTTCCTGAAAACCCTCGACATGTCGCACTCGTGTTGCATCGGGATAATTCTCGTGTGTTATCAACGACCCGAAGTTGACCCGAATAGCTCGACGCGACAAGCTGCGGCATGCACCAGCAGATTCCTCGATCGCGGCGGCCCGTCAAAAGGCACCCCGAACGCCAGAGGATCGCAAGGACGATCGCCCTGATCATCCTAGCGACGAACATTTTCCGCGAGGAAACTCCGCATGTCTCGGGAGGCCGCGGCCGTCCCCGGAAAGATCATGTTCGGGAAGCGATGACGCGCTTCGGCCTGTCGAAGAGCCGGGTCTACAAGATTTTGGAGCAATGGATCGTTTCGAGCTTCGGACTTCCCGGCGAAGGCAGAAGGAATTTGATCGAGCCGCAATTCATGCATCCGGGCGACAGGACCGTATCGGGTTTGGGTCGCATCGAGGACCTCTCCGGCAAATTCATCGACGCCGACGTGGCGACGGAGCCTTGCTCCGGGAGCGCGAAGGAGAGCTGAACCCGATTATTTTCCACTTTTCGTGCGCGCCAGGCTGAAAATTTCGGGTTACTTCGGTCCTGACGCCCCCCTGATGTTGCCAACGACATCAGGTGAGTATTTGTAGGGTTCCGTCGAAACTCGACGGAGCCAACCAATGCCCCTCCCCAACAATCCGCAGAAGCGCCGGCGCGTCTGGCACGCGCGCGGCATCGCGACCGAGCTCGACTTGTACGACGAGAACGGCGAGCCCGACGAGGCCGCCGTCTATTACCTGCACAGCAAGGGCTACCTGAAATCCGTCCGGAAGGTCGGGCGCCAGTTGACCGCTCTCGTGGACGAGCTCCAGGCGGACATTGCCGCGCAAGCACAATCCTAAAAAACGCCGAAGGCCGCCGACTCTCCCCGGCGGCCTTCGATTTCGTTCCAATGCCTGCCAGGACAAGGGAGACGACAGATGTCCCGACATATAAACCAGGATAACGGCGGCGACAACGCGCCCGTCGCGCCGCTCGGTGCAAAGGCTACAGCGGAGGACGCACCGCCTCGCTTGAAGATTCATCCCGCAGCTCTGGCGTTTCCCGAGATGTCATCGGCAGAGCTCCAGGAGCTGGCCGACGATATCAAACAGCACGGCCTCGTGCACCCTGTTGTGCGCGACGGCGATGGCCTCGTTCTCGATGGCAGGAACAGGCTCAAGGCGTGCGAGGTCGCCGGACTTGAGCCGCGCTTTACGGTCTACAAGGGCGAGAATCCGGTCGGCTACATCGTCAGCGTCAACTTGAAACGCCGGCACCTGAATGAATCGCAGCGCGCCCTGGTCGGCGCGAGGCTGGCGACGCTCAGGCTCGGCGCCAACCAGCACAAGAGAGGGTCGGCAAATGTGCCTACCCAGACCATCGCCGCCGCGCTTCTCAACATCAGCGAGCGCAGCATTCGCCACGCCGCCATCGTGCGCGACAGCGGCAAGCCTGAGCTCATTCGCGACGTCGAGCAGGGCAAGGTGTCGGTCAGCGCCGCGGCTAAACAGGCGAAGCCGAAGCCGCAACCGAAGCCGCGCCCCAAGGCGGCAATCGACCCACAGGTGATTGAACCGATCCGGGTCGCGTATCGGGCTCTCATTCATGCGGTTGAGGCCGACGATATGGCCCGCCTGCAAGCGTGCCTTCACAACCTAGCGCAAGCAGCAAAGGCGGTGATGAAATGACCGAGACCAACCGAGACAAGGTACGCATCCGCATCGAGGCGCTGTTCGCGAAGACGGTCGAGAACGGGGCAACCGAGGCGGAAGAGATGGCCGCCGTCCAGAAGGCTCGTGAGCTAATCGAGAAATATCAATTCGACATGGGCGCCGAGGAGCTCAAGCGCGAAGGGTTCATCCAAGAGTACATCGAGATGGAATCGAGCCGGTTCGTCTTCGCACGACGCATCCTAGATGGCATCGAGAAGTTCTGTGAGGTCGAGACTGCGGAGTGGTTTCATCGGGACATTTGGATTCTCGGGCTCGCGTCGGACGTCGAGCTCGCGGTTTATTTGATTGAGAGCCTGACGACGTTCGCCGTCGCGGGTGCGGACCTGCACGTGGCAGCGGAACGGAAAATGCACATTGCGCTCGGCATTCCGTTGGAGTCTCAGGAATCTAGGGAGATGCGGCGCTCCTACCTGATCGGGTGCGCCAAGCGCATCAGGGAACGGCTGCGCGAGATGTGGCAGGAGCGCAGGTCACCAAAATATCGGGAATCGCATGGTGCCCTCGTCAACCTCGACAAGCCTGCCTTAGTCCAAGCCGAGATGGAACGACTTGGCATCAAGCTCCGCAGAGGCAGCGGACTGGTTGGCGCGGGGAGTTCTCGGGCAGCCGCTGCGGGTTCGGCGCGTGGTGACAAGGCTACGTTCGGCCGGCCCGTCGCCGGGGGCCACGTCTCCGGCTTCATCGGACGCAAGTGAGGGCGCCGCGTGACCGCAGCACAAACGGGAACGGCGATGAGGACTGCGTCGCAGATCCTCGGCGAGCTCGGCATCCGCTATCGCCCCGGCCTAGCCGCCTGGTCGGCGGTCTGCCCTAAGTGCTCGCACCTGCGCACGAAAAGACGGGCGCAATGCTTAAGCGTCTCGATCGATCAAGTCGGCGCGAAATGGAATTGTCATCATTGCGGATGGCATGGCGGCCAATTCTTCGACGCGATCGGAGGCACGAACGGCGTCGTCGCGGCCCCGCAGCAGAGGTCGGCCTCCGATAACGCGAACGGCCGCCGCGCGCTCGAGTCTGGCATGAGAGCAAGCCGCTGCTCGGCAGCCCCGGCGAGGCGTACCTGCGATCGCGCAAGATCACCGAACTGCCTCCGGGCATAGAGCGCGCCTTGCGCTTCCATGGGAGATGTCCCTTCGATGGTTCGTTCCGCCCGTACATCATCGCACTGTTCCGCGACGTCATCACCAACGTCCCGAAAGCCATCCACCGCATCAGGATCGACGGCGGCGGGAAGCTCTCGCTCGGGTCCAAGAGCGGGTGCGCCGTCAAATTGTCAGCTGACGAGGACGTCGAGCTAGGGCTCACGATCGGCGAAGGAATCGAAACGACCTTGGCCGCCTGGCAGCACGGCTTCCGCCCGGCCTGGGCGTGCGGAGACGCCGCCAACCTCCGCGCGTTCCCGGTGCTCGCCGGCGTCGACGGCCTGCACATCATCGTCGACCTCGATCCACCAGACGAGCATGGGCATCGCAAGGGGCCGGAGGCGGCAACCGAAACCTCCGGACGATGGACCGCGGCCGGCCGCGACGTCTTCCGCGTCGTGCCCACCAGGATCGGCGCCGACTTCAACGACGTGGCGAAGGCGAGACGATGAGCGCCGAGCAGATCCTCAGCGCCGTTCGCCACCGCGGCGTGAAGGCGTTGTTCGAGCCGGAGGTGATCGCGCTCGCCGCCGGGATGAGGAGCATCGACTGGATCGCCGACCAGGCGGGCGCGACCGAGGAGCAGACCGAGGCGTGGAAAAACACGATCGAGCAGTTCAGACAGGCGAACGGGCACAACGAGGATTTCGAGGTATTCCATGATGAGCCGCGCGCCGGCAATGACGCGAACTTCACCAACGACGCGGATTTCGACCCCGCGTTCGAGCAGGCGCGCGCCGAGGCTGATCCCAAGCCGGAACAACCGGAGCCGTTGCAATTTATCGACGTCACCGCCTGGGACGGCCAGCCAGTTCCCGAGCACAAATGGACCGTGCTCAACCGCATTCCCGACGAGGAGGTGACGCTGCTCAGCGGTGACGGCGGCATGGGCAAGAGCTTGCTGCTCAAGCAGCTCGCCGTGGCGACGGTCGTCGGTCGCGACTGGATAGGCACGATGCCGGAGCCGGGGCCGGTCATCTACGTCACCGCGGAGGAAAAGCGCGACGAGCTGCACTATCGCCTTCACCACATCGCCCGACATTACGGCGTTCGACTCGCGGACCTCGGCGACCTGCATCTGTGCTCGCTGAAGGGTGAGGACGCGGTGCTCGCCTATCCGGACCGCAACGGCATCATCCGCCCGACGACGCTGTATGAGCGCCTGTTCCTCTCTGCGCGGAATGTCAAGCCGCGGTGGCTCGGCATCGACCCGAGCGCCTGCGTGTTCGCCGGCAAGGAGTCCGACCGAACCCAGGTGCAGCAATTCATCGGCTTGCTCGCACGCATCGCCCTGCGATGCCACTGCGCGGTCATCCTGGTCTCGCACCCGAGCCTGGTCGGCATGAACACCGACACCGGGTTGTCCGGCACGACGCAGTGGAACAACGCCGTCCGCTCCCGGCTCTACCTCAAGCGCGCGACGACAGCCGAGGGCGACGAGCCCGACCCGCTGCTCCGAGAACTCGAGGTGATGAAGCAGAACTACGGCCCGGTCGGCGAGCGCGTCCGCCTCCGCTGGCGCGACGGCGTCTTCGTCCCCGAGCACTCCGCCACCGGCTCGCTCGAGCGCCTCGCCCAGGACCGGAAAACCGACGAGACGTTCCTCGCGCTGCTCAAGCGGTTCGCCGAGCAAGGCCAGGACGTGAACCACAAGCCCGGACCCTCCTACGCCCCCGCTCTGTTCGCCAAGCACCCCGAAGTAGGCGGCCTCAAACGCAACGACCTCGCAAAAGCCATGCAGCGCCTGCTCGACGCCGGAAAAATCCGGATCGAAACCGGCGGCAAACCCTCACGGCAAAGCTTCCGCCTCGTGATGCCAGGACCATGAGCGTGCATCCGCGTGCACCCCCAGTGTATCCCCTCAAAAAACCCGTGTATCCCCGGGCATCCCAAGCGGTGCATCCATTCACTCCCCTATAGGTATAGGGGATGGATGCACGCGCCCCCCAGGGATGTACGGTTACACCTTGCCCTCCTCACAAACTGTGGCGCCCGCGCGCCTCCACGCACTCGCTAATTTTTCCGCAGGACGTCGCTCCGGCGGTCCCGAGCGCAGCAGGGGAGCGACACGGTTAGCCACTGGGATAAGAAACGCCTGCGGCTGTGGGACTTTCGAGCTGATGGCGAGCGACGGGCAGAGACGCAGTCCGCTTGTCGGGCCGCTCGTGGTGCCGTAACATCGCGAATCATGACGCAGTCTGCAACGCAGTCTTTGACACAGTCACCAGAGGCGGAACCGTCGAAACCGTGGGAATACAGGCGCGGTCAATCCGGCAACCCGTCGGGCTCTCTATCGCGCGCAGCCAAGCTGGCGCGACGTGACGCGATCATCGCCGAGTGGACCAAGGACATCGGCGGAGAGGCTGCGCTGTCCGCTGCCGAGCGCGATCTTCTCCGCAAGGCGGCCGATCTGATGCAGCTTCGAGCCACGAGGGCCGAGGATCAGGTTCGCATCGCGAATTCGGTATCGAAGATCCTGGCGCAATGCGGCCTGGTCAACCGGCGCGACAAGCGGCGCAACGAGGAATCCTTCACCGAGGCGCTCGCGCGCCACAAGCAGGCGCGGGACCAGGCTGGACAGCCGTGAAGCGTCTTCACACCATGCGGGAGGCTCTCAGCGACCGCGCGTTGCTCGGTGACGCCCTTCGCGGTGACAGCTGGCAGGTGTGGCGGGTCCTGCTCATAGCCGCCGTGGGCGAGTCTTTGCGGCCCGCTGAGAGGGTGATTTTCAAGCAGTTCACGGGCGGCCGCGACGTCGAGCCCGGCGAGATGGTGGACACGTTTCTCGCGGTCGCTGGCAGGCGCTCAGGCAAGACCACTGCCATGAGCGCGCTGGTCGTCTACTTGAGCTGCCTGTGCGATTGGGCGGAAGACTTTTCCCTCGGCGAGCGCGGCGTTGCGCTGTATCTCGCTCCCGCGACCGTGCAGGCCGAGCGGGCCTTCCGCTTCACCCGCACGTTCATCAAGAACTCGCCGCTGATGAAGAAGCTGGTGCTGGGCGAGACCGCGGACACCATTTCGTTGTCGAACGGCATCGACCTCGAGATCCAGGCTGCCAATTGGCGGCACGTTCGGGGTGCGACGTGCATCTGCGTTTGCCTCGACGAGTGCGCCTACCTGCAGAGCGCGGCCGAGAGCTCGAACCGGGACGAGGACCTGTTGACGGCGTTGAGGCCGAGCGTGGTGACGACCGGCGGGCCGATGCTGCTCATATCCAGTCCCGGTTCGGATATCGGCGTCGTCCACAGCATCCACCGGCGACATTTCGGCTCCGAGGGCGACCGGCTGATGTTGGTCATCCAATCGGACTCCAAGG
>WNFX01005604.1_pt1 | contig 12078 bp, 20 predicted proteins | sample 5400111 | NCBI WGS metagenome assembly WNFX01 (sample SAMN13153363, study PRJNA577476) | soil metagenome | isolation source: 40 cm soil or saprolite under grassland replicate 1 | place: USA:California | collected 2016-06-15
GCGGCGGCGCCGGTGGCGAGGTGGTCGGGGTGGCAGCTGCGGAACCGCTGCCAGTTCCACTGCGGGCTCCAGGTCAGCACGCGCTGCGGGCGGACCTGGCGGATGATCCGCACCAGGCCGGCGTGCAGGTCAGCGCTGGCGGGGTGCGCCACGATCGCAAGGGCCCGATGGACCTGCTCCCGCTGCGGCCGATGAGTGGCTCGACGCACTCGACGAGCGCAACCTCCGGCGGGACGTGCCGTTCGACGAGGGCACCGTGAGCGTCCGCGATGTACTCGTACACATGATCGAGGAGTACGTCCGGCACGCCGGCCACGCTGACCTGCTGCGCGGGTGCATCGACGGCCGCACCGGTCAGTGAGGCGACTCGGTCGGCGTCTTGACTGGCGACGGACGAGAAGACACGTCGGCTGCTAGCGAGGCAGCTAATCAAGGGTCGGGACTTGGCTGCTGTCGATAAGGCTCAGCCCCAGCCACGATTGATTCATCTCACCGTCACCCCCACCAGGTGGTCACGCAAGGTCACCACCGTGTTCCTAACCGTCGCTCCTGCCGATTCCGTGCGCCAATGAGCTTGGCCGACCGTGCCCGCTGGCCAGTTATTGACCTTGAGCATCACCATCGCGCCTTGATCCAGGTTCCCGGCCTGCTGCCCGCGAGCCGCGCACATGACGTTGTCCGCCACCACCTGAGCTGCCTGGCAGCAGAACCGCAGAGTCGGCTGTCCGGGCGCGTGGCGATCCAGATGGCGTCGCCATCTGGATCGTGCTCGCAGAACTCAAGCTCGGTGACCCGCGCCAGTAACCCGTCGACCACCGCCTGGCCCTTCGGCCCAATGGCCGGCAGTGACTGCTGACGGCGTTTGCGGTTGATCATTCGGCCAGTGCAACCCGGATCAGGGCGATGCGCAACAGATCACTTGCACCGCCGGATGTCGGTGTGAGCCGGGTGCCGGTGGACCAGCCCCTGCCGCTGCTGAGCGGGTCCGCGCGGTCATCCGTTGCACGCTCGCCCAGCGGCAGATGCGAGCGCCCGTCGGTGATCAGGCTGCCGCCGGGGGGCTGCTGCCGAGGAGCGTCATTTGGTCACGGGCAGCAGGCGGAGACGTTTCTCAATTCCAGCAGCGTCCAGCTGACCCGCTGCGGCTGAGAGGGTGAGGTCAAATGCCTCGTCGTCGGCCAAGTCCAGGTGATAGCCGTTGATCCGGAGGAAAACCACCGTGGCGAGCAGCGCGAGCCGCTTGTTGCCGTCGACCAGCGCATGATTGCATGCGAGTGAGTGCATCAGCGCGCCAGCCTTCCCGGCGAGCGTGGGGTAGGCCTCCTGACCGAGGAGACCCGACTGGGGCCGGTGACAGGCAGAATCCAGGAGGCCAAGGTCTCGCACTGGGCCCGCAGCCAGCGCGTTTACCAAGCCGAGAAGATCTTCCAGGCTGAGGTACTCCACGTCTGCGCCCCGACCGCTCATGCCTGGCCGAGCCTGTCGAGCACCTCTCCCCACTGGTCCAGCATCTCAGCGGTGGCCTCGCGCACCCGGGCGGTGTGTGCCATCTCCCGTGCACTGCGGCGGATCGCCCGGAGCGCCGCCTCGTGCAAAGACACGTGCTCCGCCTCTGCCAGGGCCTTGAGGAGTGCGCTGTCTTCCTCGTCAAGCCTCAGGTTCATCGCCACAGAGTCATGGTACCACTTTGGTACTATGATGGTGCTTGAAGAAATCGTGGGCCACCGGAAGTCAGGCGACAACGGTTCCACTGCCCCGAGGCACGTCTGACCGGACACGCACTCAATTTGGCATGTGCGGAAGCCACGACGTTCGCGGACGTGACCGGCGGGTTTCAGCCCTACCCTCAGCGCGAGAGCTTGCTGAAGCCGACCCGCGACATCTCCGAGCTCGATGCGACCGCGCACGAGCGGCGGGCGTGGTCAACCTACCTTTCCTCGGCACGTGACCAGCAGGCGAAGCGCGCCTACATTGAGGACCGTTGCACAGGTGTTCTGGTGTGATCGATCCGGCCATCTTTGTACTGCGCAGTGTTGCTTTGATGCCTGGAATGCCCCAGTCCAACGACGCTGCACTGCAGAGAGTAAAAAGTGCTCGCATACGCTTGCTTGCCACCGGCGGCGACGGTCCGCTGGCTGCGTGCGGTGCCGGCCCGGGCTGGTGCACCGTGACACCGACGATGACCAGAGCGATCCCGGTCAGGTCGGCGGCGGTGGGAAGCTGACCCAGCACCACGGCGCGGTCCACGCCGGCGTCAGCATTGGCGATCCGGTGGGGCGCCGGCCGGGTGTGGGGCAGAGGTAAAGCCCGGCGGCGAGGTAGAGCAGCGACACCCGGAAGATCGCAGCGGCCACGTCGATGAGTTCGCAGCCAGCGTCGGCGGCGTCCGGAGCCCGGGCGTGCGAGCCAGCGCGGGTTCCGCTGCGACATGCTGCGCGCGGTTTGGCGCTGCCCCTGGTCCATGATCAGGGAGCGCGCTTATGGCCGGCTTGCGCGTCTCATGTCGTGCTGACGATTCCGGTTGAGAAACGCAGCGAGGCAGGCGACGCGCAGCCGGTTCCCCATCGCGGCCAGCCGCAGCTCCGGCGGCGCGCCGCCGGTGCGGGTGTGCCGCAGCGCGTTGCCGGCCGGTTCGGAGACCAGCAACGCCGCGGTTTCCGCCAGGTGGTCGAGATCCCAGGACCGCAGCGCCTTACGAATGACGCGCCTGGCCATTCCGGCGGCCTGGCCGTGAGCCGGCAGCGTGATGCAAAGCCGCGGCGGCTGGTGTGGATCAGCCGTCATCGCCCGATTGCCTTGGTTGACATCATTGACGGGCATTTCGTGATCAACACAATCCGGCGGCCCCTGATGTCGGACAGCGTCGGCCGATGTCTGCGACAATTCGCTGACACGGCTTCTGCAGCCAGATGGAGATTACGGGTGAGGGATTCGGAGGCCGTCGAGAAAGCGCGCCGCGCGCTTGGCGGAGAGTTAGCCGCCTACCGCCGCGCGGCCGGGTACAGCCAGGCCGAGTTCGCGGCGCTGGTCGACTACAGCCGCAGCACCATTGCCAATGTCGAAACCGGCCGCCAGCACGTGCCACCCGGTTTCTGGAAACGCGCCGACGCCGCGCTTCACGCCGGAGGGGCGCTGACCGAAGCTAACGACGATTTGGAGGCTGCTGCCGATTATGAACGGCGCGTTGTCACTCGGGCTCGCCGCAAAACGCGCCTTCAACACTTGCGCGGTGCCGATCCGTTTGGCACCCTGCGTCTCGCCACAGAGAAAGATCAACGAGGCTCGTGATCGTCATCGCCCCCGCTGAGCCGGGCCACGCCGAAGGGATTGCTGCGCTGGCCGAGGAGATGGACCGCTTCTACGGCGCGTCCGAAGTCGAGCCGTTTGACCTCCGTGTTCGCCAGATCAACGAGGCGCTATTTACCAGCCCGCCGTCCGCCTTTGTCCTCCTGGCGTGGGATGACAGCGAACTTGTCGGGTTCGCCGCGTACTCCTTTGTCTGGCCGGCCGTCGGGCTCACACGCTCGCTCTATCTGAAAGAGCTATATGTCGCTGAAAAGGCGCGGAGAAGCGGTGTCGGGAAGCTGTTGATGCATAACCTGTACAAGATCGCCGTCGAGCGCCGCTGCTCGCGGGTGGAGTGGACGGCCGATCGCAGCAACCCCGGTGCCCAGCAGTTCTATTCCGATCTTGGCGTGCCAATGGTGGAGTCCAAGCTGTTCTACCGTCTAGACGGCCGGGCGTTGCTGCAGCATCTGAAGGATAGAGGCTGCATTTGCCAGCTTGCCTGCGCCAGTTCTCGCATTGGTGCCCGTGAACTGCTGGCTACCCGCCATGTCGGCTAGCCGGTTAGGACGACCTGGAAGGCTTCCGCTAGCCGGTCGCCGGGCAGGCCCGCGGCGGCGGTGTTGGCGGCGATCCGGTCGCGCAGCCGTTCGGGAAGGGTGTCGGGGTTTTCGATCTGGCTGCGGTGCGCGCGGACCGCCGTGGCCTTGCGGTCGAATGTGGCGGTGATGTCGGCGTGGTGGTTGGTCTCGCGGGCTGGGCTGTTGAGCAGCCATGCTTCGCTGACGGTCCAGGCGGGCAGGCCTGGGCGGCCAGGTCGGGCAGCGCGAACGGGTTGCCGGCGTCGGGGTAGATCGCGGCCGGGGCGGCGCCGCCGCCACCTCGTGGCGCTGAAGACTTGCCTGACCAACGCGGTGGACTAGCTCGCTCTGCTGCCGAAGCGGGCGAGCCCGTTCTCGAGTGGGGCCAGCGCGTGCCGAGCCTGTGCGCGGAGCTCGCGGACAAGCTGGTGGTGTTGTGTTCCTGCCAACGTACTGCGTCGGACGAAGTCGATGAGCGTCCGGTGAAACCCCATCAGGGCGTTGGCAACGACCCAGGGCTGCGCGTCGTGTGGGTGGGTCCCGGTCTCGTCGGCGATGAGGACGGCCAGCGATGCCGTGAAGCGGGCGAACACCTGTTGCTCGTGCGCGAGCAGCGTCGGACTATTGACGATTGTCTCTCCGAGCGCTCTGTGCTGCTGGCTGGCGCCCTCGTCGGCGAGCAGCCCGTGCGAGTCGATCACGAAGCGGGAGAACGCCGCCAGGATCGATTCGCCTGGCTTGCGCTGGCGGACCGCATCGAGCAACGCAGCCTCGAACGTCTCAAGGCGGTGGTAGATGAGCCACGGCTTGGACGGAAAGTAGTTGTAGACGGTCTTCGCGTCGACCTCGGCCGCCCGCGCGACCTCGGCGATGGTGACCACGTCGAAGCCGTGCTCGAGGAACAGACGCATCGCTGTGTCGGCGATGAGCTGCCGCGTGCGCTGCTTCTTGAGTTCGCGGAGTCCGGGCTGCTGCGTCATGTCAGGTACCGCCGTGGCGTCGGGGCCTCGTGGTTAGGCATGGGCGGCACGAGCATAGCAAAAATCCATGAACTAGAAACTTCCAGTTTAGGGACGTTCTCGCGGGGAACCTTCGCGTAGCGCGGGCGAGCAACGAGGAGGGAGCCCGATGACGCAGCCGGCCACGGCGACCGAGGTGTTGGCCGATGACCTCACCGCGGTTGGCCCGGTGCGGGCAGGGCTCTGGGTCCGGTCGAGCCTGGACCACACCGACCTGTTCGTGCGCCTGTGCGACGTCGACCCCAAGGCGCGGTCGTGGAACCGCAGCGACGGCATCGTCCGGCTGCGACCGCAGGCCGCGCGGCGCGAGGCCGACGGGACCATGCGGGTCGGCGTCGAGCTGTGGCCCCGCCCATCGCCAACACCTTCCGCCGCGGGCACCGCCTGCGGCTCCAGGTCAGCAGCGGCGCGCACCCCGTGTACGCCCGAAACCTCGGCGCCGGTGAGCCGCTCGGCCAGGCCGCCACGATGCGCGCCGCCGACATCGAGGTGTTCCGCTCTCCGACGCGACCGTCGGCGGTCCAGGTGCCCGTCGTTGCCTTCCCTGGCAAGGATCTTCGACCAGAAGGACGAGCCTGAAAGGGAGCACTCATGCCCAGTGCAGCCACTCCACCTCCTGACCCTGGAGCGCTCAGCGGGCTCCTGGCCGGCCTCAGCTTCATCGGCGGCATCGGCGGAGCGAATGCCCTCGCCGACGGTCGGTACCCCCGACCCGGATCATCGCCAAGTCAGGTTCGGCAGTACTTCACCCAGAACGCCGGTCCGACCCGGCTCAGCGCGGCCGGCCAGGCCATCTCCGCGGTCTCATTGGCTCAGTTCACCGTAGCCGTGGCACGGTTGGCCGGGCGCGCCGGCCAGGGGTCGCGGGCGTTGCGGACAGCGGCAATAGCCGGTGGCGCACTCGCCGCCGCGTCCCTGGCCGCCTCGGCGGCGGTGCATGCCGCACTCTCCGGCCCCTGGGGGCGGCGGGAGACCAGCGCCGCCGCACTCGCCCGCCGCGAGTTCCTCGCGGGCGGCATGATCCACACCCCAGCCTTCGGGATCCTGATCGGCGCCCTCGGACTGGCCGGCCATCGCACCGGAGAACTGCCTCGGCCGGTGGCGATCACCGCACTGGCTTCAGCGTCCAGCTGCCTGCTGTCGCCGCTCTACTTCGTCGCCGAACCCCTGGCGTGGTTCATCCCGGCGGGACGATTCCCCGGCTTGATCGTCAGCGGCATCGCCGGCGTCCAACTCGCTCGCGGCGGACGCCCCGCGGCGTAGGGCCGGACCTCGTGGTCCGCCAGGGCGCAGCTGACGCACCCCGGCCAGCGACCCATGAGGAAAAGACCTGCCCTGCCGTGACCACCACCAACGGCAAGTTCCAGGAGCGTTCAGCATGAGGACCTGCTCAAGATGTCACGACCCCGAACGCGGCAACCCTGACCTTCTGGATGGTCGCCGGGGTCACGTTCTTGGCTCTGAGATCGGTGATCCACTCGCGGACGTGGCTCGCCATGATCTCGTTCATCCCCATCGGGCCGAACCACGGCAGGATGTGTTCCGATCTGGTAGGTCTAGCCCTCCCGGGTGGGGCCTCGATGGGGGCACTCCAGGCAGGACGGATGGAGCGGGCCGGCCGCTCCGCCGTAGGCGTCCTCGCGGGTCAGGACGACTGGGACTCGAGCACGTCAAAGTCCCGTTCGGCGTACAGCCGGTGCTCCCACTCCTCGTTGAGGATGACCTGTAGGCATCGGCGTACGGCGAAGCTCTCCGGCTCCGGGTAGCCCGGCTCCATGACTGGTTCGGTCATGCCGGCCAGTTTCTCGTCGGTGAGATCGGCGATCACCTGGCGCACGGTGGCCATGCGGTCCGCGCGCAGTGCGAGCACCTCGTCCAGCGACGGCTGCGCGCCGCGGTCGCGCGGGACGCTGGGTTCGTCGGGCATCTCGTCGTGGGGCAGGTCCAGCCGATCCCAGGGCGACGGCGCCCCCAAGATCGCGCGCTTCACCCAGGCGTCGGTGGCGAAGACGAGATGGCGCAGCGTCTCGATGAAGGACCACTCTCCCTCGACCCGCTGGTGGAGCGACTCCGGGGCCATCCCGCGAGCCCGCCCGACGGTCTGCTGCCACAGCCGCTCGAGGATGTCCCATGCGTCGCGGAACCCGCCGGCATCGGTGGGCCGCATCTTCACGCGGTCGGGGTAGCGACGGTTGAGCTCCGCCTCCACCAGGGGCACGACGTCGACGCCGTTGACCCGCAGGTTCTTGATCTCGCCGCTGATGTCCACGTTCACCAGGGCCGCGCCACGGATCATGACCCCTGTCAAATCAACCAGGTGGAAGCGCGCGCCGGTGAGGTCGACGTCGTGGAACCGGGCGTCGGTCAGGTAAACGTCCTCGAACCGCGAGCCGGTCAGGTTCTCGCTGGTGAAGTCGGTCACTCGGCCAGCCTTCCACGAACCGCACTCATCTGCCGATGAGGTATGTCCGAGTCGGCGAGAGGGATGCCTGTCTCACCGTGCTCGATTCCGGCGGCTAGCTCACGCTGGGAGGAGCGACGCCTGCATGGTGCGGACCAGCCACGCCTGGTAGCGCTCGGTCGGCCAGCCCCGGTCGCCGACCAGCGCGGTGTACAGCGCTGGATCCTTCAACAGCCACAGGACGTCGGTCGCCGCGTCGAGGTCGAGGTCGTCGCGAAGCGGGCCGAGAGCGGCCAGCGCCTCGGCCACGACGCGCGCACCGGCGGAGCACACGGCCAGCCGGTTCGCCCTGACCGAGTTCGTCAAACCCCGCTGGCTTCGCCAGCCCACTGCACGTTCACCACGACGAGCACGAGGCCTTCTACATCCTCGAGGGCAGGGCGCAGGTCCACTGCGGAGACGAGGTGTTCAACGGCGCCCCGGGCAGCTTCGTGCTGCTGCCCAGGGGGATACCGCACTGGCATCAGGTGAGCTCCGACGCACCCATGCGCAGCCTCGTGATGACGAACGACCGGGCAATTCGAGCGGTACGTCGTCGCCTGCGGCGAGCCTGCCCGGCTCTGAGTTGACGCGTCGTAGCCCAGCGATGATCTCGCTGCCGATGGAGTCCGCACCAGTCAGCAGATGGCAGCTCACCTGTCGTAGCGCCCCCTTGATGGCCTCGCCGCACCAGCGTCGCGCCAGGCCACCGGCCGTGCGGGCCGGGCGGCACGGCGACGGCTCAGCGGCGGTGTTCGGCGAGTTGTCGTTCCGCCTCGGCAAGCACGTAGACAACATCCTGGCCGAACCGCACATCGCAGGGGTGGGCGGTCTGCCCGGATGTGGCATTGCCCGCGAGTTCGGCGAGAGCGACCCGCAACAGGGTCACCGGCTGGACGGTCACGCCCGGAGCGGCCGACCGCCCAGCGTCGCCCCACACGTAACAGCCAAAGCCCTCCGCGGCCGCGGACGCGCTCAGACTGACCGTCACCGTGCTCGTTGCTCCGCTGCGATGATGCAGGACAAGATGCGCGACGTCGGCCTGGCCGGCGTCGGCCGTGACGGAGCCCACCGGGCCCAGACACGCCCAGAGCAGCGAAATCGCGTGTGGCCCAAGGTCCCACAGGCCGCCTTTTTCCCTCCGCCACGGCGTGTTGAACGGGCTGGACTCGCGCAGCGATGAGCCGAGCCAGACCAGGTCTGCGCCGGACCAGTGGTGGTGGCCGCTGGTGACGTCGGCCAGCCAGGCCCTGACGTCGGATTGAAAACGCAACGTGAAGAAGACGACCGACGCGACCTGGGCAGCCTGGACCGCTTGCACCAGCTCGTTGCCCGCCGCCGCTGACGTCGCGATGGGTTTTTCCAGGAGCAGGTGCTTACCCGCGGCTGCGGCCCGCGCCGCCATCGCGGCCTGCACATCGGGCGGCACCGAGAACGCCACCCCATCCACCTCCGCGAGGAACGCGCCGAAGTCAGCGTACGCGGTCGCACCGGTCCCGGCCGCGAGCGCGCGCGCCGCGCCGGGGTTGCGGCCCCAGACCGCCACGAACTCGATGCCCTCGGCCGAGGCGAGAGCGGGCGCATGCGTGGTGCGAGCCCAGTAACCGGTGCCGGCCAGGCCGAACCTGAGCGGTGAACTCGAAGCCGTCATCCTTCGCCTCTTCCTTGCCCGCAGGCCGGCTCAAGCTGCCGCGCCGGCGCCTCACCCGGCGACCGCTTCGCCGGCGGCCCTTTCAGCGCCTGCCACCCACCCAGCACCTGCCCGCGCGTCCCCGGGGGCAGACGCCCTGGTCAAAGCACGCAAAACTCGTTCCCTCCGGATCGGCCATCACCACATAATCTGGCGTCCCATCCAGCCTGTCTTCACCGATCAGGCTCGCGCCGGCCGCAATGAGACGCTCGACCGCTTCCGTCACCCGGCCAACTCGCGAAACCCTCGGGCGGCGAAGCCTCAACGTATCCCAACGCCAAGCTCCAAAAGCAGCCAACATCGCTTGGCATGCACGGTCGATCGTCGCGGTCCGTTTGGTGCTCATCAGGCCTTCTTCACGCCAGATGCGCGATTGATGTCGAGTAAACCAGGCCCGCGGATATCCATCCTCTCGGCGTGAGCGGTCAACTTCACCCATGCGAGCCAGCCTGCGTTCACGAGTGCGCCATTGAGCCATAACGATCCGCCGGGGCCGGGCTGGCAGCCACGGAACTGGATGCCACGGCAGAGGCGGGCTTGTCTTGCCATGGTCGAATGGATCGATCCGTCAGTCGCCGAGGATGGCCAGGTGGAGCTGGCGGAGGCGCGACGGGTCGGCGATCACGTCGATCTCGGCAATCTTGTCGTCCTTGATCGTGAGACCGATGGCGAGGCGCAGCTTTCCACGGGGGGCCACGACGATTCCCACCGCGCCGTCAACGAGCGCCGGTCGCGCGAATCGCGCCGGCCGCGAGAACACGCGGGTCTCCTTCGCCACGGCTTGGGCGCCGCGGAGCTCTGCCGGGCCCGCCGGGAGCGCGGCGCGGTCGGCTCGGCGCACGACGTCGGGATCGAGGACCGCTAGGAGCGCCTTGATGTCACCGCCGCGCGGCAGCCAGAAAGGCGCCGGCGACTTGCCGCTGCCGGGCGAGGTCGGTGCCGGGACTCGGGGCTGTGCCCTGGATCCGGCGGCGGGCCCGGCTGGCGAGCTTCTTGGCGGCGGTCGGGGTGCGCTCCACGATGGGAGCGATCTCATCGAAGGGCATGGCGAACAGGTCGTGCAGCACGAACGCGACCCGTTCGGCGGGTGCCAGCCTGTCGAGGACTACCAGCAGCGCGAGACCGACCGAGTCCGCCAGGAGCGCTTCCTGCTCGGGGTCGCCCTCCTCCTGGCCGTTCACGATCGGGCCGGGTTGCTGCGGGTTCAGGGGCTCCTCGCGTCGTGATCTGCGGGTGCGCAGCATGTCGAGGCCCACCCGGGCGACGACCCTGGTCAGCCATCCCGCCAGGTTCTCGACATCGGCGGTGTCGGAGCGGCTGAGCCGGAGCCAGGCCTCCTGCACGGCATCGTCGGCCTCGCTCAGCGAGCCGAGCATCCGGTAGGCGACCCCCCGCAGGTGGCTGCGGTGGGTCTCGAATCGCTCCGCCAGCCGGTCGTGGTCGGCCATCGGTCACCTTCGCTGGTCGCGTTCCGTCATCGTAGCGACGGTCCAGACCGAAGACGGTGGGGAGCCTCCGGCGAGGCTCCCCATCACCAGGTGAACCGCCAGGCGATCTAGCTCCGAGGAAGGTCATTCCCATGTTTGCCGCCTACGTCGCCGTCACCGTCCTGACCGCCGCGGCCACTGCCTTCGCGGCCACCGCCGACTTCATCCGCCCCCGGTGGCTGCTTGCCAACATGGCCAACGCGGGCGTGCCGCAGTCGTGGCTGTTCTCACTGGGTGCCCTCAAGGCGGCGGGCGCGCTTGGACTCTTGGTCGGTCTCGGCGTGCCCCTGCTCGGGGTTGCGGCCGCAGTCGGCCTCGTCCTGTTCTTTGTTGGTGCGATCATCACCCACATACGCGCCCACTGGTACTCGTTCACTTACCCGGCGGCGTTCCTCCTGCTGGCCCTGGGCTCGCTGGGGTTGCGACTGGCCTCGCCCTGAGCGGGATTTCTACCCCCAAAGGTCCCAGGTCCCCAAATATCGAGGCAGGATCACTGACCGTGACGGAACCATAGGGAGACGAAGCGCCGGATCGCCGGATACGTACTCGTCGTGGCCCCGACGGAGACATCGAATTTGGCGTCGATATGTGAGTCCGAGAGTCGGCTCGACAGTTGTTGACCTCGCCGGATTCCCGCAAGGCACGCAACCTCGACCGCGATCCACGGGTGGCGATATCGATCGCCGACCGGAATCAGCCGTTCGCGATGGCTCTGGTCCGCGGCCGCGTTGGCGAGCGAATCGATGGCGGCCGCGCGTGGACGATCATCGACCGGCTCTCGCAGAAATACCTCGGACAGCCGTACCCGCTGCGCACCGACCGGGTGTACCTGATCGAGCCCGAACGCGCCCGCGCAATCACCTACGGGTAGCCACGAATGATCCTGGTGACCACCTGCACCGGACGCGGCAGAAGCGGATGCCAGACGTCTGCGCCCCACCCACGTGACTCACGACGCAAGATCGCACACATCAACATAACCGCAAGCGCGTCGCCGGCCACTCGTCAGGGCCTTCCGGAGGGGTCGTTGGGAGTGCCCGAGACTCATGGTTTTTCATCCTCCTTGTGGAATGCGCCTGCAGTGCGCGCCGCTGGGGGCCGACCGAGCGGCTCGCGCGTGGGCGATCGCAGTTGATCCCGGGGTCGCCCTACCCCGGTGTCGGCAACGCGCGGGAGCCGAGTGCTCGCGGTGGTTATGCTTTGGGCACCTGCGAGATGCGCACCATGTTGCCCGAGGGGTCCCGGAACGCGCAGTCGCGCGGACCCCAGGGCTGGTCGATGGGCTCCTGCAGCACCTCGGCGCCGAAGGCCCGCACCCTCTCGAAGGCCGCGTCGACATCGTCGGCGCAGAACATGCTCATGGGCAGGGCTCCCTTGGTCAGCAGCTCCTGCAGGGCGTCGCCGTCGGCCTGGGACCGGCCGGCGTGCGGCTCGGAGAGCACGATCTCAAGGTCCGGCTGGGACGCGCTGCCGAGGGTGACCCAGCGGAACCCGTCCGAGGCGACGTCGTTGCGCACCTCAAGGCCGAGCGCGTCGCGGTAGAAGGCGAGCGACTCCTCCAGGTCGTTGACGGTGA
>WNFX01005606.1_pt1 | contig 12076 bp, 13 predicted proteins | sample 5400111 | NCBI WGS metagenome assembly WNFX01 (sample SAMN13153363, study PRJNA577476) | soil metagenome | isolation source: 40 cm soil or saprolite under grassland replicate 1 | place: USA:California | collected 2016-06-15
ACAGAACATGTCTCTTCAAACGATAACAAATAGCAGGAGAAAAAGGAATGGCAACACAGGTACAAAGCGTTCGTGCCGCCGTCGTGCAGGCTGCCCCGGTTGCCTTTGATCGGGAGCGCACTCTGGAGAAAGTTCGAACCTTGACCGCAGGGGCGGCCAGCCAGGGAGTACAGATCGTTGTCTTCCCGGAGGCCTTTGTCTCGGCCTATCCACGGGGTCTGACTTTTGGGGCTGTGGTGGGCAATCGGACTCCAGAGGGACGTGAGCAATACCGTTGCTACTGGGAAAGTGCGGTCGATGTTCCCGGCCCTGCTGTTGACGTCCTTGCGGACATTGCCAGACACCATCAGGTATATCTGGTTATCGGAGTGATCGAGCGAGATGGAGGAACGCTCTACTGTACAGTGCTGTTCTTCTCAGCCGATGGGCGCTATCTGGGGAAGCATCGCAAGCTTATGCCCACCGCATCTGAAAGGCTCATCTGGGGCTTCGGCGATGGCTCCACTCTTCCTGTCTTCGAGACCCCATTGGGACGACTGGGAGCTGTCATCTGCTGGGAAAACTATATGCCCCTGCTGCGTATGACGATGTATGCCAAAGGGATCCAGCTCTACTGCGCTCCGACTGCCGATGGACGAGATAGCTGGATTGCAACCATGCAACATATTGCGCTGGAAGGACGCTGCTTCGTCCTCTCCTGTAATCAGTTTGCCCGGCGGCGTGATTATCCGCAGGACTACAATACCTCCTTTGGGGATGACCCTGAGACAATCCTCTCTCGTGGAGGAAGTTGCATCGTCAATCCGCTGGGCCAGATACTTGCGGGTCCCAACTACAGCGAAGAGTGTATCCTGACGGCGGAGCTTGATCTGGCCGACATTGCACGAGGCAAATTCGATTTCGATGTTGTGGGCCACTATGCTCGACCCGATATCTTCTCACTTCATGTCAATGAACACCCTCAGTCTCCTGTCATACACAACTAGGACTGAGATGAGAGCAGAAAGCTTGAAACGCTGGGTTGCCTGTCTGGCGGGCGGAATTAGTATTACGTGGATCTTGCGTGTGCTCTGGGTCCAGTATGGGCAACATTCCAGGGCCATTCGCCTCTTCAACAGAGTCGTTCTTAATCCCATTGTGCTGGCCTTTGCCGGGCGAGCAGGCATGCCCTATGCCCAGTTCCCAGGCCGCCAGTTGCATATTGGCCGCCGCCTGCCCGAGATCGAAGCCATCGGCCACAGAAGAAATCAGGGCGATGGCAAAGGGAGCTCCTGCCAGGTGTCCAGCATAAGCTCCACATTGGGCAAGTTGTTGGAGTGTTGCCCGGTCACGAATGGCGATGAAATGCCAGGGCTGCGTATTCTTCGAGCTTTGTGCTCGTCGGCCAGCATTGAGAATTGTACGGCTCGCTTCTTCCGAAAGAGGTTCATTGGTGAACTGGCGAACAGCGCGCTTGGTGCGGATCAGTTCGGAAACCGTCATGTTGATCTCCCTTTCTCTCGTTGTGTTCATGGTCAAATGTGAGCACCTTTTGCTCTCTGCCTTGCCTACCTTCGTTCTTGCTTTGGATGGCGCTCAAGCAAAAGGCCTCACTTTTTTTGTGAGAAAAGCTCTATTCGTTTGTTGCATTCAGATGCGAACTGGAGGCGAGAACAGCGGTTATAGCCTCGTCGATGATGGTGATGGCTGTGTCGATCTCCCTTTCGGTTATCGAGAGTGGCGGAGCCATGCGGAAGCAGTTGAGCATGCCGCCGGTCGAGCGCACAATATTCATAGACAGACCCCGTCGCAAGCATTCGTCACCGACGGCGACCCCCAGCATGTCGGCTGGTTCTTTTGTCTCTCGATCCTCGACAAGCTCGAGGCCGACGAGCAGTCCCTTGCCCCGTACATCCCCAATGTGCACGTGGCGTTGCTGGAGTTCACGCAAACGGGCCAGCAGGTACTCTCCCCGTCGTCGTGCCTGTTCGACCAGCCCCTCCTGCTCAATCACGTCGATGACGGCCAGCCCGACTGCTGCCGGAAGCGGGTCGGAGACGTGCGAGGTCACGTGCATGAAGCCTTTATTGTAGCAATCTTCCTCGATCTCGGTGGAGGTGAGGGTGGCAGCGAGTGGGATGCCGCCGCCAAGCGTTTTGGAAACCGAGAGCATATCCGGCCCGACGGCGAACGACTCAAAGCCGAACATGGTGCCGAGCCGCCCAAAGCCGGTCTGGGCTTCGTCGAGAATCAAGAGCATCCCGCGCTCCTCGCAAAGCTGGCGCAGGCGCGGGAAATACTGAGGTGGGGGGACAATAACGCCCCCGGCTGAGAGCACCGGTTCAGCGATTACAGCACACAGCGAGCCTACCGACTGCTGATCAATCAGGTCGAAACCAGCATCCAGACAGGAGCAGTCACAGGTTCCATTGCAGTGCCGGATCGGACAGCGATAGGCATAGGGAGCGGGCAGTGTGAGCGAACCCGGCATGAGCGGGCCATATCCACTGTGACCTCCTGCCAGGTTGAGGGAGGCAGTACCCGCCTGTTAGCCATGCCAACTGCGCGTCAATCCAACAACCTCGAAGCGGCCTGTGTGCATTTTCGCGATGCGCAAGGCAATTTCGTTGGCTTCTCCGCCCGTGTTGACAAGGATAACTTTATTCAGCGATGCCGGCAGCAGGCTGACCAGTCGCTCTGCCAGCTCAAGAACAGGCTGGGAAAGCATCCAGGAGTTGAGGTGGATGACTTTATCGAGCGACTGCTGCACAGCCTCGACGATGCGCGAATGATTGTGACCAATCGTCGAGCAAATCTGGCCCGAGGTGAAATCCAGGATGCGTTGTCCGTCCTCTGTTTCCAGCCATGCGCCAGAGGCACGCGCCACGATGAACGGGGCAAAACCTCGCGCATAACGGATCAAAAAGCGTTGGCGTTCGTCGGGCATCTTTCTTTCCTTTCCGGGCAAGTTGGCCTGATTGTTCCATTGAGGGCGGCTAACAGCCTGCTGCAGGCAAATAAGTGGTCGGCATTTGCGGCGGGCTTATGCGCTGATTGCCGGTGGAAGCCCATGATCGAAACAATAGTACAGCGTCTGGTAGTTTTGCCTGAATGCGGCCACGTCCTGAGCCACCTCTGCCGGACTCTCCTGCTCAACGACGACGCGAGCAATGAAATCCGCAATCTGTTCCATTTCCGCTTCACGCATGCCCAGCCGGGTTACTTCTATCGTCCCCATGCGCAGGCCTCCTGGTTGATCCCAATCTTCGACTCGGTCAGCCGGAATGAGATTCTTGTTGGTGATAATATTGGCCTGAGCCAGTCGCTGCGCCACCGCCAACCCTCTGCCAAATGAGCGCACGTCGGCGATGACTTGCTGTGTGGTTGTGTAGCCCTTGTGTGCTCCAAGTATGGGAATGCCGCGCCGTGCCAGGGCAGCACCCAGAGCCTGGGCGTTGCGTATGATCTGCGCCATATAGACGTCACCGAAGGCGAGCATTTCGGCGGCTGAGACGGCGAGGGCGGCGACCCGGTTCACCTGATGGGTGGCTGCCAGCATGGGGAAAATCGCATGGGTGAGCCGAACCGTCAGGCCTGGATCGTCCCAGACGATGACGCCGCTCTGCGGCCCGCTAAAGGTTTTCCCTGCCGATCCTGTCAGGACTGCCGCTCCCTCTCGCAGTGGATCCTGGTACTGGTGGCCGGCGATGAGGCCAAGCTGGTGAGCACCATCAAAGAAGATAGAGCCTCCCCATTCAGCGACAATCTCATGCATGGCCTGAACAGGAAATGGGAAGAGGGTCATGGAAGTTCCCAGCGTGATCACACGTGGTCGAACCAGCGGGGCTACCTTACGGAAGAGGTCCAGGTCCACTTCGAGTTCAACCGGATCAAAGGGAATATCGACGATCTTGAGTCCTCGTATACCGGCAGGCCCATCGACGCGATTACTGGAGTGACCTCCGACGGGCTGAGGCACGCTCATGATCACGTCTCCCGGCTTGGTAAGGGCAGTATACACGGCCAGATTGCCGATCATGCTGGCCACCAGGCGATGGTCGGCATAACGTGCCTGGAAGACCTGTTTGAGCAGTTCGACGCACAATGCCTCGACCTCATCGATGTGTTGTGTTCCGGCAAACCAGCGGTTCGCTGCGCCAATATGGCCCTCGGCAGCCCGAATCCCAATTTCAGAGGACAGCAGTGCCCTGACAGTTGGACTCGTCGGAGCCTCGGGTGCCAGCAGGTTCAGACAGCGTTTTCCCCTCCATTCCTCATTGCGTGCAACGGCAGCAAGAACAGCCACCTGTATATCCTGAAGGGAATGACACGTATCTAAAATGGCTCTTGCCTGGGTCAGGATTTCAGCATCATGAACTTCAAATTGGGTTACAGACTCATTGGTCTTTGCCATGCTATCGTCTCCTCATAATCAGTCGGTCGGGTTATCTCGCTCCGATCTGTGAACTCTTGTATTCACTATACCATATAAACTGAGGCTCCTTGCCCGGCTCCATCAACTTCCCTGGCCTTTGCCCCTCTCGGTAGCCCTGGGCGATCTGACACGTGAAGCACTGGCATTGAGGCATTCGCTACTTTCGACTGCTCCTACACCCCTGAAGGCCATCGGTTTGTGGTACCATGAGATGAGAGAGGAGGAGATATGACAGTAGAATCGCAGGAGATGGGGGCGGTGCAGAGACGAGAGTGGTTCATCCAGGACCGGTTTGGACTCTTCATTCACTGGGGCATCTATGCGCTGGCGGCTCGACATGGAGGCAATGGACTGGCGGAGTGGATTAAGAGCGGGGAGAAGATGAGTGATGCGCAGTACCAGCGGTATTTCGATCACTTTGACCCTGATCTCTATGATCCTGCCGCCTGGGCGCGCATGGCGAAACGAGCCGGGATGTGTTACGCGGTGATCACGACGAAGCACCATGATGGCTTTTGCCTCTGGGATTCGCAACTGACTGACTACAAAGCGACGCGCACGCCTGCTGGTCGGGATTTGCTGCGGCCCTGGGTAGAAGCTTTTCGCACCGAGGGGTTGAAGATCGGCTTTTATCATTCGTTGATTGATTGGCATCATCCTGAATTCCCCGTCGATGGTTTTCATCCTCAACGCGATGATCTGGCTTTTCGAGAGGCGAGCCAGCAGCGTGATATGCGCAAGTATGTGGAGTATCTCCACGGTCAGGTCCGCGAATTACTCACGGGCTACGGCCAGATTGATATCCTCTGGCTCGACTTTTCTTATCCATCAATGGATTGGGGCTGGTCGAAGGGCAAGGGTTCTCAAGACTGGCAGGGGCAGCGGCTTGTGGAAATGGTACGTGAACTGCAACCGGCTATCTTGCTCAACGACCGCGTGGGCGTTGACCCGGATTTTTATACACCTGAACAGCTCCAGCCTGCTCAGTGGGTGCAGGTTGATGGACGACGCGTCACGTGGGAGGCGTGCCATACTTTAAATGGAAGTTGGGGCTACGATCGCGATAACCTGGACTGGAAGTCGCCGGAATTGCTGGTCCGCATGCTGATTGATACGGTGTCTAAAGGCGGAAATCTCTTGCTCAATGTTGGGCCAACAGCAAGGGGGGAATTTGATGCCAGATCGCAGGCAATCCTGGACGCCATTGGATGCTGGATGCGTTTACATTGTCGTGCTATCTATGGGGCGACTGCCAGCGACTGGAGTGCTCCTGCCGATTGCCGCTTCACTCAACGAGGCAATCGGTTGTACGTGCATATCTTTGCCTGGCCTATGCAGGCGCTCCACTTGCCAGGGCTTGCAGGTCGAGTGGAGTATGCCCAACTGCTTCATGATGGTTCTGAGATACATCTGCAGAGCAGTGGGCACGATGATTCACTCACGCTCACCCTACCTGTTCAGCGCCCTGATGTGCTCGTGCCTGTTCTGGAGTTATTTCTCGGGTAGGGCACATGGCCTCAAGGAAAATCTGCCTTTGTAACGGTTTCACAGCTCGATGATGCTCGGCCTCGGAGAGGAGCATGAAAATCGTGCAAGACAGGTATTCCCAGATTCCTCTAGTGATTTTCGCAGGAACCCCAGGTAGTGGTACAAAGAAGCAGGATATGGTAGACTCTGAAGATCAATCCTTCTCAAAAAGAGGAGCCTTCAATGGTGACGATAACCCTTCACTGCACTCACTGAAAGACGCGAAGCTCTGGTCCGCAATGGTCATGCCCCAATGGCAAGCAGTTGTATCGCTGCCGTGCCTGTGGACGTCAGAGTCGCGAGAACCCGACCCCCCATGCCTATCCAGAAGCTCGCCGCCAGGAGATCTTGCATGCCTCTCAAGAACGAAGCAGTCTCCGCGGCCTCACGCGCACGTTTGGCGTCTCTCGCACCACGGTGTCCAATTGGATCAAAAAAAAGGAACTCAGCTTCCTCCCTTAAGTACCACCCTGCTTGCCCCCGATCCAGAAGATGCCGCTTCCACCACGCTGGAACTGGATGAATTGTGGTCGTTTGTGCGAAACCTTGCCAACGACTCCTGGATTTGGATTGCCCTCTGCCGAAAGAGCCGTCATGTGGTGGCCTATGCCCTGGATGATCGGAGTAAAAAAACGTGTCAACGGTTGTGGGAGGCCATTCCAGAGGGGTATCGTCAGGGGCATTGTTTCACTGACTTCTGGGCGACATATGCGGCGGTGATCCCACAGGAGCAACATACAGCCGTGGGAAAAGAGATGGGAGAGACCGCCCATGTGGAGCGCTGGAATACTACGCTGCGGCAACGCCTCGCCCGTTTTGTGCGCATGACGTTGTCCTTTTCCAAGTCAGAACTCATGCACGAGGCGTGCCTGCTTCTCTTTCTGCATCGATATAATTTAGACCGGGCTATCCTTCTCAAGTGAGCCGCTACCAAAATAGGGAACGAGCAGGCGATGTATACGATAGTAGGGAGTGAGAAGCGTCTTATACAGCAACAAAAAAGATCACAGAAGGTACATCGAACACGAAGATCCTGGCGAAAAATGGAGTGATTGCCCGCTCTATGATAAATCATAGGCAAGGGGACAATATCCCAAGAGTCGCGCCTTAAGCAACTTTCAAAAAGCCCTGTCTTTCGCTCTCATGATTGACAGGCATAAAAGCGCAACATACAATGGATGAGAGGGACAAACTACGCCGGGCCTTAGCGAGTATTGAGGCCTATCTCTTGTAGCATGAGCCGTGTCAGTTCAAGCACATTGGTCTGCCCTCCAGATAGAGCACCTTGATGGCCTTGTGCATGAAAGAAACACTATCGGAAGGAAAAGGGAGCACCGCATATGAAACTGGGACGTATTCTTCGCGAATCCTTTGAAGGAGGTATCCCTCGCCTGGTCGTAGCTCAACCAGAACAGAACCGCGTCGTCGACCTGGTAACAGCTGAATATAATCGCCTGCTGAGAGAAAGAGCCACGGCTGACGCCGCTCGCCGCCTCGCAAACGCGCTCTTTCCATCGAGCATGGCTGCTGCCATCGGGTCAGGCCCCCTGTTGCTGGCGGCCGCACAGAGGAGTGTCGCATCGCTCCAGGACGAAGGGGCGATTCTTCCGATGGAAGGCGTCACCTGGCTGGCCCCCATTGATCCACCCATAATGCGCGACTGTCTGGTATTCGAGACGCACCTGCGCAACTCCTTCCTCAAGATACTCGGCAAGGTACCTGAGCAGTACTACGAGATGCCCCTGTACTATAAGGGTAATCCTCTCACTCTCATCGGGAATGAGCAGGAATTGTGCTGGCCGGATTACACACGGCACATGGACTATGAATTAGAGCTGGGTTTCGTCATCGGGCGTGCGGGCAAAGACCTCACACCTGAACAGGCAAAAGCGCATCTGTTCGGCGTGACGATCTTCAACGACTTCAGCGCGCGTGACATGCAGGCGAACGAAATGCAGGGATTGTTAGGACCAGCGAAAGGCAAGGATTTCGCGACAGCACTCGGGCCCTGGATTACGACTGTTGACGAACTGGATGTGCATAAGCTGATGATGATCGCGCGTGTGAACGGCGAAGAGTGGTCGCGGGGATCAAGCGCCACTATGATGTGGCAGATTGAAGAGATAATCGCCTATATCTCGAAAAGCGAAGAAGTCCAGGCTGGCGAGTTGATTGGATCGGGAACAGTCGGCTTTGGCTGCGGCCTGGAACTCGGCAAGCAACTAAAACCGGGCGACGTGGTAGAACTTGAAGTTGAGGGTATAGGCGTGCTGCGCAACCGTGTAGGCACGCCCGTTCCGACCGGGTGGATGCCTCAAAAACGCACACCTGCGACAGCGTAGGGAGAGCAAAGAAAAGGAGAATCACATGCGCACCCGGCACTACACGAAAGGGCTGCACGATCTCGGCAACTCCGTTTATGCCTACTTGCAGCCGAATGGTTCCTGGGGCTGGAGTAACGCTGGCCTCATCACCGATGGCGAAGCATCGCTGCTCATCGATACCCTCTTCGATGTGAAGCTCACGCAGGAGATGCTGGATACGATGCGCCGATCGGTTTCTGCGGCATCACACATTGACATGGTGGTCAACACACACGCCAACGGGGATCATTGCTATGGCAATCAACTGGTATCCGTTGCGCAGATTATCGCTTCGAAGAAGACTGCAAACGAAATGGTCGAAGGCCTGCAGCCTGCGCAATTCGCTATGCTCCTCAAGCAGGCTCCGACGATGGGGCAGACTGGCGCGTTCGCAATCCACGCCTTCGGCCCTTTCCACTTCGAACATATCACGCTGACGCCACCCAGCAAAACCTTCGAGGGTGAAATGACGTTGAAGGTGGGGAATAAGACGGTCCATCTCATCGAGGTTGGCCCGGCGCACACCCTTGGTGATACGCTGGCGCATATCCCTGACGACCGCGTTGTCTTCACGGGCGATATCCTCTTCATCGGCGGTCACCCCATTATGTGGGCCGGGCCGATGGGTAACTGGCTACGAGCCTGCGACCGCATCCTGGATATGGATGTGGAAACCATCGTTCCCGGCCATGGCCCGATCACCGATAAAAAGGGCGTGACCGAGGTCAAAGGCTACCTCGAATACATCTATGACGAGGCGCGCAAACGATACGAGGCGGGTATGCCTGTATTCGAGGCGGCAAAGGATATACCGCTGGATCGCTATGCCTCGTGGTCGGACGGCGAACGTATCGTCGTCAACGTAGCAATGATCTATCGCGAACTGAGTGGCGACCAGTCGCATCCCGATACGGTCAGCCTGTTCGCGCAGATGGCTCCACTGGCGGCACTGTGAAACATTAATGGTTAAAACTGTCTCTTTTGAGGACGGACGTGCTGAGTAGCCAGTACAGGCCGCCGCCTGCATAGGTCTCTTGCACAAACTCACGCACAAAGGAGAGGTCAAGTGTCCGGTCGAGATGGCGATAGAAGTGATCTTGCGGCACTAACTCTTCCAGTGAGACATTGGTGAGTGGAGCAAAGGAACGCTCTTTCTTTCCCACCATATGCTTGGCCTTTCCGACTCACTACACCGATTGGCAGATAGCATCTCATTCTTGGCTGTGTTTTACAATCGCTAGCTGTGCCACCTGTGCTGGCTACTTGGTCCATCCGTTCAGAAAAAGGTACTGTGAGAAGCGATAGACCCAGGAGAAAAGGGGAGTGCATGTCAAGCGGAACAGAGCCTGTTTCTTGGGGGAAGGACGCCGTGGTGCAGGGGGCAAGTGCTCCCGGTCTTGCCTGCGAGGTGCTCGACACGGAACCAGCGCGTGAGCAGGCACGGAGCACGTTTCTGACACACGCCCCCGGCAGACATCTGTGTGAAGGGTGGCGACTCGTCTTTCCGCAGATCTCTCCGTACAAATTTTGCTATTTCTTTCCTATTCTATAAATAGGCTCACCGGAACCGACGGGTTTCGAGTCCTCTGTCACCAATTTTCTCCCTTTTCCTTGCTCCTTCTGGCAAACTGTATCTCAAGGTCCAAGACGTGCTCGCTCACGACGAAGCACATGACGTCAGCCCTCCTCCGATTGTTAGCAAACGGCGACCAGGGCCAAAACACCCCACATACGGTTTTCCCGCTGAACACTGGCCGCTGATCATTCATCGTGTGGTGGAGCAGAAGGAACCCCTGCGCACCGTAGCAGCAGCGTATAGTGTCTCGCATGAAACGATCCGTCGCATTCTTCTTCATACGCATCAGCAGCGTGGACAGCAAGAAGCGTAACGGGACAGGTACTTTTCCTACGACAGAGGCGCGATGGCATCCTGGCAGCAAGAGAGCTTGCACATGTGCGTGGTCGCCACCTGCACAGCGACCTTTCCTTGCCTCTTCCCTGCATACTGTCTACAGTTGCGGGGAAGGACGCAGCTGGTCCACTGTGCGCTGCTGGTCTCATCGGCGCACAACAAGCGTAGCACAGGAGGGCGGTACAACAACGGGTAGTACCTGGACAGGGGACGGGAGAAGGCGGCAAGCAGAACAACTTGTGGATACCTTACCGGTTATTGTGGAATGAACATTTCTATGTTCAGCGAAAAATAGGACATGCAATGAAGCTTATAAGGTCTTATCCAGTTCTATTTGTTCTTCGTAGTAACAAATGCATCAAAGCAAAAAGGCGATAGTAGAGATAATCCAGACTCTCAGCTTCGGAGATTATTGGTCTATTTGTCTCGCTATCCCCCACGGGTTGCGCAACGGCGAAGGTTGAGCAACACACTCGTGATCAGCGCTTACTCACCGCCCTCATCGGCTTTCGCCCGGCTGACCCAATCAGAGGCTCCAGGAATTCCGTTCTGTCCGAGAAACAGGTTCAACTGGGCCGCATGTTCCTGCACATGGCGCATGTTGTACAACAGGAGTTCGAAAAAGCTCATCGGCTTTCCTCCGATCCAGGGGAAAGCGACCTGTTGGTGCGCTTTCTCGTCTGACAACCCAGCAATCGTCGTCCGGCACTTCTGGCGCAGATGCACCAGATAGGCGTGGAGCTCATCCCTGCTATAGGGCCGTTCGGGAAGGACACCTGCTGGGTCAAGCTCATCCAGGGTGAAGGGCGCAGGGGGAGCGAATCCTTCACGTGAGCCGGTGAGATACACGTCGAGCCAGAAGAGGATGTGATAGGTGATGTACCAGAATGCTGCGGATTCCGGTGGCTGTGGGTGGTCTGAGTGGTCGCTCCAGAGGCGTCCATGCCAATGCGTGCTGGGACAGGCGAGCAGGGCGTTTTCGAGCATGTCGATCGTCGCGCCGAACTGCTGCCAGAGGGCGGTCCTCCACAAGGGATCTAGCTGTATACCTCCACGGGTCATGCTGATCCTCGTTTCACGTGTGTGTCTGCTTGGGTCCATGTTGGCATTCCCTTTCTCTCCCTCGATTGATGTGAGCGTCTTTTGTGCATGTCGCCATGAAGAGCAGACTGCCGCGTTTTCTCACACAAGGACGTATGATCGATCTGACGCTTCTCCTTCCCACAGAATAGTGGCTTTCTTTGCCTTCTTTGCACGTTCCGCTCACCTCAAGTGAGGAAGAGCCTTTCTCAATGATCGCTCAGAAGATCGTGGACAACGGATCAGGCATGGGCGCTGCGCTCCGACGAGAGCGAGAGCGCTTAATCAAGCCGTTGGTGCAAGAACGCAATGGTCCGCTCCCAGGCAACACGAGCAGCCTGGGCGTCATACTCAGGGCGATTCTCCTCGAAGAACCAATGTGTGGTCCCTGGATACGTATGGACAGTGACCTGCCTCCCCGCAGCTTGGAGCGCCTGCTCCATCGACGCTCCCGACTCAGCCGGGTGGAAGGGGTCATCCTGCGCGAAGTGGCAGAGGTAGGCAGCCGAAGCTCTGCTATAGTCCAGTCCGGGGTAGGAGTCATAAAAGGTCACGACGGCGGCGATCTCCTGGGCCAGGGTGACGGACATGTCGAGCGCGTAGGCGCCTCCCAGCGAGAAGCCGACGAGGGCGAGCTTGCCGCGACCGTTCGCCAGCTTGGTCGCATCGTGTTGGCGCAGGACCTGCACCGCCCCCGCGATGTCGCCGCGCCACCGCTCCACATCCCGATCCAGCGCCGCACCCAACGCTTGCGCTTCCTCGACCGACGCGGTCGTCTTG
>WNFX01005609.1_pt1 | contig 12074 bp, 5 predicted proteins | sample 5400111 | NCBI WGS metagenome assembly WNFX01 (sample SAMN13153363, study PRJNA577476) | soil metagenome | isolation source: 40 cm soil or saprolite under grassland replicate 1 | place: USA:California | collected 2016-06-15
CACTGGCTATAGATTTTCTACAAACAGATTTGCTGGCGGGTACGACGGCGATAGGGTTAGGTTTGCTTGCCTGGGTTGGAGGAATTGTCTTGTTAGCGATTAATCGCGATCTTTATAGATTAATGGAAGGGTACCTTAAATACAATCCTTTAAAGTTATTTGGCTGGATGGAAAAACGTCGTTATCACAAAGTGACCAGTGAACTTGAGAAACTTGATGATGAATACAGAGAATGTATCAAGTTGGGCAAAGAGTTCCCTGTTGAGGCAAACACCAGACGTAATGAGGTCATGCGCCAATTGGCAGAAGAGTTTCCTGATAAAGAGGAATATTTACTCCCAACCCCATTTGGCAATGTGCTGCGCTCCTTTGAGGTTTACCCCCGTTATATGTATGGATTTGAAGCAATCGATGGTTGGGGACGTTTGCTAGCTGTGATTCCAAGGGATTATCTTGAACTCATTGATGCTGCAAGAGCACAAGTCGACTTTTGGGTCAATCTCGGCGTCGTGTTCATCCTCCTCCAAATCGAATACATTAGTCTTGCATTTATCACTGGCACTCCGCTTAAGTGGTGGGTTGTCCTATTATTTATTGCGCTAGGTACACTTGCACCCATGCGAGCCACCAGTTCTGCTAGAGAGTGGGGAGATTTTGTCAAATCGGCATTCGATGTCTATCGTTTCAATCTTCTCGAGTCGCTTGGTATTGATCTTCCCAAGACTAGAGAAGAAGAAAAGATTCTGTGGGGAAAATATAGTCAGGCAATCATTTATCGCTTACCTGATAGGCTCCCAGATCTGAAGAAAGATGCAAGCAAACCAGCGGCGAAGAAAGCCAAGTCAAAATGAAGAACTGATCAAGAATCCTTTTTCTCCAAAACTATTGACTAACTGCCTATATGCATATGTCGCCGTTCAACTCTTATTCCCATGGATTGACAATCTCTAGATTTGCGCCATCGAAATCATCCACGTTTCGAGTTACCAAAGCGAACTTATGAGTCAATACCGTTGCGGCAATGAGCGAATCCATTGCAGGCAAAGTTTTCCCATAGATTCAAGCCGCGCGGCGAGAATTCCCCATTCGACTAAAACATCGATATCCAAAGAAACAATCTTTATGAAGCAGTGACAGCTCGTCGGGCAGGAATGGGAGTTGTGGGCATCGGCAGCCCATATACACTTAGGGAAGCGGATATCGTAATTCCTGGACTGTTCGAGTTGGTTGTGATATTAGCATGTTAGGTATGCTCCTGCTGTCGTTACGAAATACCAAAAGCGCATTTCAGGCCCGTTGCTCGATAGAATTGACATTCACAAGGACTTATACTCTGTGCTCGCGTCGATAGACTAGTGGGGAACAGCCAACCTCTTGTCGGAAGACGCGGCTGAAATAGTTATTATCACAGAAGCCGACTGTCATGGCTACTTCGGTGATACTTTGTCCGGTTGTTGTGAGGATCATCTTTGCTTGGCTAACCCGATAGCGATTCAGGTAAGCCATGGGGGTGATACCGGTCTCCTGACGAAAACAGCGTGCGAGGTGGCCTTCGCTGGCATTGACGTGGCGCGCCAAGTCTTCGCGAGTAAGTTGTTCTGTGTAACGTTCGTGGATATAAGCCATGGCTTTGCGCACCAGGCGTTGTGATTCGGTGCCCAGCTTTTTGTTACGAGCTAGGGCAATTTCGATATGTGACAGCATTTCTTTCACATCATACAGCCCCTTGCTCATGACCGTTGCCACGCCGTGGCTCAACTGGGTCATATCATTTTCTGTAAGAGTTTTGGAAGTGAGTACAACCACCGCTATATCGCGGGTAGATTTCCACTCCCGCATTTGCGCCAACACGCCAAAGCCATCTATTTCAGGCATCATCAAATCCAGGAGAACGAGGTCCACATGTGTCCTGCGCAATATCTCCAATGCTTCGCGACCATCATGGGCTTTGAGTACACAATAATCCGGTGATTGCCTCTGGATCATCTCTGCGTACATTTCTAAAAAGCCTGGTTCATCATCGGAGATCAGAATGGTCTTGGACTGGCCTTTTGTGGTGATAGCCCAACCTTGACGAGAAAGGATCTTAAGCAGTTCAGTTGAACCAACCGGTTTTGACAGATAATCCAAAGCCAGCATGGTGCCACTGTTATCCTCCTGCTTCAGCGAATAAAACAGTACCGGAATATCCTCTGTAGTGGGATTGCCTTTTAAGACCCTCAGAAGTTCCCAACCATACTTGGATGCAATTTGATTATCCAGCACGACTGCACCAGGCGGATTGGTCAGCAAATGCGAAAACCAGCTGGAGGTTTCCTCCACCCTTTGTACTTCTACGGTAAATCCAGCAGATTGAAGGCGGTCCCGAATGGGCTGACTGGAGTTGGAATTTTCAGTGAGGATGAGGACGATCTGTCTTAAGACTGGCTGTGAAGAAGCTGGCAGTGATTCTGCATTTTCAAGGATGGGCAGCCGTATATAGAACGTTGAACCGGCGCCTTCCTCCCCAGACGATTGCACACCGATTTCACCACGATGGAGTTCAACCAATCTTTTGCAAATCGCCAGACCCAGCCCGAGACCACCATATCCGCGTGCTGTGGTTCGCTCAGACTGGCGGAATTCATTGAAAATCCAGGCTTGCTCTTCCACAGGAATTCCCAGGCCGGTATCGTGAACAGCAATAACCACATGATCCCCTTCCATGTAGGTACTTAACTTCACATAACCGCGCGACGTAAACTTAATCGCGTTGCTTACCAGATTAAGAGTGACTTGTTGTAAACGTGTACGGTCACCCCAGACGCGAGGCAGCGAGGTTGAAATTTCAGTTTGCCAATCTAAGCCTTTATCATTGGCCAATTGCCTGCCAGTCTCTGTGACAATCTGTAACGCTTCATCTAAATCCAACGGCTCGCATATCAAACGCAACTGTCCCGCGTCACTGCTAGCCAGATCAAGTACATCACGGATAAGGTGACCAAGGTGCTGGGCGCTGGTATGAATCCTTTCCACTGATTTGCGCACATCCGAAGTTGACTGTTTCAACTGCATCTCGCTGAGCCCAACGATCAAGTTGAGCGGTGTTCGCAACTCATGGCTAACTGTAGAGAGGAAACGGCTCTTCATGTGATCTGCCTCTTCAGCTAATCGCCGGCCTTCGGCAGCTTCCCGATAGAGACGAATGCGTTCCAGTGCGGAAGACAGTTGCCGTAGCACAGCCAAACAGGGAGCCAGATTGGCCGCATCGAATGCTACAAAGCCCGCCGGTTTTCTATGGACAGTGAGAGGCAACAGAGCGAGATGGAAAGCTTGAATGTCCGGGTAGTGACCGGGCGGCGGAAATTGCTGCGTTGGAAATCGTTGAGAAAAGGATTGATCTTCCTCAGAAATGTCAGGCGACATCTCCGGAAAAACGCTCCAGCCGACCGGGTTATCGCCATGCGATTCAAACAGAACCAATTGAGCATGCGATATGGCAAGGGCAGGCAAATATTGGTTGATAATCTTTTGAATCTGTGTGAGTTCGAGAGTTTCCGCCAAATCTGCAGACATCAGACTCAACTGCTGTGTCAAGGTATCCTGCCTGGCAAAGTAACGTAAAAGCTGGGCTTGGGCGCACTCGCTGATCGCAATTCTGGCCTGATCCAGCCAGGTGTCCACTTTTTCGCGACAAGACTCCTCTTCGGCTGGTTCCACGAGCACGGTCCACCAATATCTTAACGTTGTGATCGCGTTCTGCCACGCATGAGCATCTTCATCCAACAATCTGACGGATTGAAGGACACTCCCCAGAGCTGCCTGGAAGGGTTCAGCTTCCCTCTGTTTGAGACTCAACAAAAATGCTTCGGTGATGCGTTCGCACTGGACCTGGATGGTTTCCAGATCGAGCTGTCCAACCCCTGCAAACACCGCCTCACTCATAGTTTGAGTCAACCGCTGTTTTGCTATGAACGGTTCCTGGTCTTCCTCTGATTTTTTCAGTTCGTCCAGGGCACAGGTGATAATGGCATCCCGAGGACAGCCGCACGACTCACGGATGATCAGGCGAGCCGGAACGCGGACCATTGTGGAGGCATCAGCCTTCCCGTTCAGTCGCTGCAACATCAGCTTCAGAGCCTGATACCCAATATCATGCGCAGGCTGATTGATGGTCGTAAGTGGTGGGGTTTGGTTGCGGGCTTCGAAACGGTTGTCGAATCCGATCACTGCGATATCTTGTGGGACACGCAGCCCAGCGGCCCGCAATGCCTGTATAGCTCCAACCGCTGATTCATCATTAGCCGCTATAACAGCCGTCAACGGCGCACCCGTAGCAAGGATCTGGCGCATGGCCTGATAGCCGCCTGGCGTGGAGAAACCTCCATATGCCATCAACCGTTGTTCTGTCTCTAACCCAAGTCCCTCACACCCCTCCAAAAAAGCCTGCAATCGTTCCTGGCTGTCGCCTGGCCAGCCGAGTCCACCCGCAACAAAAGCTATCCGGCGGTGACCATGCCCCTTTAGATGAGCCAACGCCTTCCAAATACCACTTACATTATCCGGGCTGATCACTGGCCTATTCTCTGCACTCTCAACAAACACTACCGGATGGTTAATAGCGATAATTTGCTCGAGATAGCTTGATAGGTCTTTTGATCCTTGGTGTGGGGCAATCACAATCAACCCATCTGTATTCCAGGGCCCGACGGGCACGAAATCCACTTCAGGCGAAAGAAAAGGCCATGCAGGATGAGTTTCAGGCGCAAAAGATGACACCACACCGCCCGCGATAAGGATATTGCAATCGTGATCACGCGCTGCCTTGCATATACCTTGAACAATTGGGCCTAGCAGGGTATGGATCGTGCCGGCGTAAAGCTGCCAACTTGCTAACACCCCAACGGTAAAACGACCTCTGTTTCTAGCGCCAGCTACATGCTTAAAAGGGTCAATCAAGGTTACACCTTGAATTCCATGGCTTCATCAATCGAAATTATAACGCGCCCTGACCGCGATGGAGATTGCTGTTTAGTTAAGGGAAATGTCTTTATCCTCAAAATTGCAAAACTTGCTGTCTTTAAGCTGGATGATTCGCTAACAGTTTTACAGTGATATAGATTTGCTCAGGCAACATGTTAAGCACGGCGCGTTGGATTACAACGCGACCGGAATGGGATTCCAGTGAGAAGTTTTTACCGTTGATCTTTACATCTCCAATACCATACTGCCCATATTCCAGCCTTTCGGGATTTTCGAAGACAACCCGAACAACTTTCCCGGCAAACAGCGTCCTGACTTTGGAGGTTCCATCCAGGTCAAATTGACCCGCTGTCAATTTTGGCTCGATCACGAGATCACCCAATTCACCTTTCACACCATAGACCTTATTCAGCAAAGTCAGTAGATACCATGAAGCTGAACCCGTCAGATAAGTGTACATTCCACGCCCGCGCTCATTAAAATATTCGGGGATACCCGGATACATACGGCTGCGCTCGAAATTACGGCTTTGACGATAGATTCCCTCCAGCACCTTCCAGCCCTCTTTGACCAATCCACGCTGATACAGGGCATTGGCATACATAACCGTCATGTGGCTGAACATAGCCCCGTTTTCTTTGTGTCCGTAAGCAAACCCGAAGGCACGCCCCAGGTTAAGCATCAACGCGCCAAAATTGGTGTTCAGGTGATACCCGCCGATAATTTCATCGTAAAGATACTTGTCTACTGCGCGTACCATCGCTTTTGCCTGCTCGTCGGTTGCGATGCCACACATCAGTGTGAAGACCTGTCCGGTGAGTGTCATACGCAGACCCGTGGCGCGCAGGCCCTCCACAGGTCGGCCGTCATCGTCATAATAACCGTTGAACCAACCGATCCTCTCTCCATTTTGAACCCACTCATTTTTGCGAATATGTCCGCTTAGCCAGTTAGCTTTTCTCATCAGATCGTCCGCTAAATCTTTGAGCGGAATGCGTATCTTTTCCCCAGAGACAGTATGCTGCGTAGCTTTAAAGTATCGTTCCAATCGCCTCCGCTTTTCGGTAACAAGGTCAAAGTTTAATGGGTCGTTCATGTAGTCGAGCAAAAGACGCAACTCGCCCGCCAACGCCACATCTCGCACACCTGCTTTGATCAGTGCCTGGCACAATTCAGCCAGCGTCTGTAGGTTTCCTGCATACAGCGCCGAAAAGGCTACGCTCTCACCGCGGGTACGCGCCATGTCGAGTGCATCGTTCCAATCCGCGCTTTCAAGCAGCAGGACATTATGTTCACCGACATTGAAAAATGCCGTCAGATGCTGAACCAAGAGATGTTCCAGCACCGTGCCATGGTAGACCTTTCCTGTATTTGTTTTGAGCTGCGTGCCTTGTTCAGGCGTCCATGTATTATCTGTTACATAACAGCGGTGAGAAAATTGATCCTTGAAGTAGGCTTGCTTCCGTAGCAAAAATTTCAAATCGCCGCTTTGATCGATGTAAAGCTTTGTCGTCAGTAATGGCCATGTGCCATGGTCCATCCATACTCGCGGGATATTATTACGGTCGGCTTTGAACTCCCCCGGCTTTGAGCCAATAATCGTGGCATTCGACCCGTCGACGCGCACGCCGGCAAAATTGCCCAGCAGCATCTCACTGACATCGGTGCGCTCTGTGATCAGCAGCGCCAAAATATCCTGCCACAGATCCCGCCAGCCGCGCCCGCCACGTCCGTAATCATGGTAGGGTAGAAAAGAGTTGCCCATCAACCGCCGCAGCATGGGTTGCAGTGTGACCCATTGTAGCCAGCCGTTGAACTGGGCATCGTTTGTTTCAAAAAGCAGCGTGGAGAGCTTCTCGCACCAAAACGACTTTGTTCTTTGAAGTTCTTCGGCAAACCTCGCACCAGAACCTAAGCGCTTCAATAATGTATCGGGGCTTTCACCATTCTCCAAAATACCCAAAATGAGGATATAGGATTTTTCCGCGCCTGGAGCCAATTCAACATCCTGGAAGCGGATCCCGCCAAGGGATTCATATCCTTCGATCACTCCACCCGTGACCTGTGTGACCATTTTATTAGCGACTACTGCCTCGGGCCAATCTAGCGTTCCCCCTTCACCGACAAAGGATTCTACATCTGCAAAGAATCCAACTGGAGCTGTTCCATCTGCCTCGGTGCCTAATACGGCATATGTGATCTGATTAAAAGTATGACCTCGTTCGTCAAAGGAAAGCGTCGGTCGAACAAGAATGCCTTTCCGATGGCAGGTTGTCCGATGAAGTAGAGACGTGACATGCCGGTGATCGCGCAGATTATCCGCGGAACGCCCATAAATAGGAATTGCTGCGGTTGGCGTTAGCTGAAGAGGCTGATCTCCAACATTTGTCAATGTGACGCGCATGAGTTCAACACGTTCATTTCCTATTGGAACGAAACTAGTCACCTCCGCCTGTATGCCAATCCCAGAATGTTTGCGCTCAACGGCCTGCCAGAGAAAACCTGCAGTGAGGATCACCTCGTCGGCACACGGAGGCAGAATTCGGGTACTTTGTTCCGCACTATTCCCTGTCGCTGACCAGATTTGCGTCTCGTTAATCCGTAGCCAAAAGTTCCGTGCTGCGCGGCTGTTGTGCAGGTCCTCCACTGAAGTAGGCAACAGCAGGAATGTGTTCTGATCTGTTTTGGCATCGCCGTTAAACGTGGGTGTTACCGACGACATCATGCCAGCTTCATTTACTAATGGAAAGTAAATGTAGCTGTTGCGATGAGGATCGGGCAACTTAAAAGTGCCCTGTGCGTCAATGAATTCCCAGCCAGGTGTCATATCTGCGTCCAAAAAATGAATTTCATAACTTAGTTACCCGTACCCAATCGATCAGCACTTTGGCATCATTGTCCTTGATCAGTTGAACCGTTGACTCTGACAAGCCCGGGTATGGCGACTCGACTCTGTTGATCTTGGCAGGATACGAGCCGCCCAACGCACAATTAAGAAGGATGAACTTAGGATTGTCATATGCCCATGGACCGAACTGCTCCACCAGCGCGCGTGTTACGCGGTAAGTTGGTTCTCCATCAGTCTTGAATAGCAGGCAATCGGGCGCCCAATCTACGGAATAAACACGCCAAGCTGTGGCATCATCTTTGCCGGAAAAGTATTTTCTATTGAAGAGCGGCGTATCTCCGAAGTATCCGGGTCCATGCAGCGCTACATTTGTCCAGTCTGGTTCGCCGACATTTTCCATAATATCGATCTCGCCATTCTCCGGCCAAGGTTTGGATGATCCCATCACCCAGAAAGCTGGCCACAAACCTGCTCCAGCGGGAAGTTTCATGCGCGCGGTGATGCTGCCGTATGTAAATTCCGCTTTGCCTAGGGTATTGATGCGCCCGGAAATAAAGTCGAAAGTCTTTCCTTCTGATGTCACGAAACCTGGGCAGTGACGCGGGTGAATTACAAGTACGCCGTTTGCGTCCCCGGATGGGTTATCACTTTTTTTCGTGTAAATAGTCTCAGGTGAATCAACGTAGGCTTGCTGCTCATTATTGAATATGGGTCCAGTAATCTCTACATTCCATTTGGAGCGGTCTAAAACATCAGAGGAAAAGTCATCGAAAAAGAGGATTTCGGATTCGTCGAAGCGAGACTGTTTATTGATCGAGGACATGAGACTCCAGGACATAGAGTTGGAAAAGAATAACTCATCACTTAAGCGATCGCATCTCTCAGGAAAATAAAAACGTTGCAATCGAATTCGGTAGACTTTCGGTAAAGGCAGATAAATCCTCGAATCGCAGGACAAAAGGCAAGGTTTGAGAAGTTCGATTGAGTACTATAACCGCGATCTGACCATCCGGGTTGAGAAAGGCAGTCGTTTCCAATGCATCGGAATCGGAAGTGCAAAGAATCCGGTTGGCGCCCGGGCGGATATAACGGGAGAAATGACCAATATAGTAGTAGGAACTTTGATAGAGAATCTCGCCTGACTTTGTGTCCACCATGATTGGAGCACTGCAATAATTTCCTGCATGATTGGGCCCACCCGTTTCATCCAGCACCATGTTCCAGTCAATCCAGCCGATCGTCCAATGGTTCAGGTCATTGATCATTGACCTTGCATAGCGCTCCCCAACGTACCACTCCCCAAGATGAGGTCCGCCTTCCTGGCAGCCTTCCGTGAAGAGAAGCTGCTTTTCCGGATAAGCATCATGCAGTCTTTGAACATTATCAAACCAATCGCCCACATACCAGTGAAATGCCGTACCCCAAACATAGTGGGCGGCTGCCGGGTCATCGTATATCACTTTGGCGTGATCCACTATGTGGTCCCGGTTGTGATCGAAAACAAGTAGCCGTACTTGTGTTAAGCCTTCCTGATGGAGCGCCGGACCAAGATAATCACGCACAAAATCGCGTTCTTCCTCAGGAGAATAAAGGCAGGATTCCCACGTCTGCATGGCTTCGACTTCATTCTGTACAGACAGTCCCCAAATAGGAATGTTTTCCCTCTGATACTCCCGTATATATCGGCAATAATATTTTGCCCAAGTTTCACGGCAGTCTGGCTTAATTTTGCCGCCCTGGATCATTTGCCCGTTGGTCTTCATCCAGGCTGGCGGACTCCAAGGGGTTGCCAAAAGCTTGATTTCACCACCGGCTGTCTGAAAGGCAGCCAGAATCATCGGCAGAAGTGCTTGGCGGTCACGCTCAATCGAGAAGTGCTGGAGTTCGTGATCACCCTCAACTTCATCATATGCATAGTTTCCCGCTGAGAAATCGCAGCTACTCATATGAGTGCGACAGAGGGTATATCCATGTCCGGCTGTGGGATCAAAGTAAGCCCGCAGAACTTCAGCTTGCTTCTCTACCGGCAATTTATAGAAAGTGACCGCAGTTGACTCGGTAAAGGCACCCCCAAAACCTTCCATCGTTTGGAAGAATTGCGATGCATCAATACTTATGGAATGAGGCGCCTCCGTAGATTCAGAGAGCAGAGTTAGATCCACTTTTTGAGTTAATCTATCATCTGTGTCTTTGGCAGTTTGCACCACATGGACTTTTTTCATGGATTGCTTTCTCTTCTGCGCGTATTATTTTTCTACCCCTGTAATCACAATACCCTGCATAAACTGACGCTGAGCCAGGAAGAACATCACGGCTGGCAGCATCATCGCCAGGACGGCGGTAGCCGCCGAACGGCCCGGATACCTGCTGAACGTGGTAACGAAGGCCCCGATGCCCACAGAGATCGGATACAGCTTTTCCTTGCCCAGCAGGTAAACCAAAGGTTCAAAGTACTGGTTCCACACGAAGAAGAAGTGGAAGATGGTGACGGCGGTGATCGCCGGTATGGCCTGGGGAATAATGATCGATATAAGGATACGCAGCGGATTGGCCCCATCCAACATGGCTGCCTCGTCCAATTCCCTGGGGATGCTCATGAAGTACTGGCGCAACAGAAAGACATCATAGGCATTGGCAAAAAAGGCTGGCACCAGCAGCGGCAGCCAGGTGCCTGTCCAGTGCAGCTTGCTGAATAGGATGTAAAGTGGGACGATCGTGGCCTGCGGCGGCAGAACGATAGTTGAGATCAAAATGACAAACAGGATGTTTTTGCCCGGTAGCTGGAAGCGAGTGAAGCCATAAGCCACTAAGATGCAGGCAATCAGCGTTCCGATGGTGCTGATGCCAGAGAGCAGCAGGCTGTTGCGGAACAGGCGTGGGAAATTAACCTGTTCCCAAGCATCAGTGAAGTTCTGCCAGTTTAGGGCAAAATGGTAAACCGCTTGCCAGGTGCGCCAGCGGCCCTTGACGTTGAACACACCTTGCTCTGGATGGGCGGGGTCGACCATATCGCTGTTTTCGCGGTAGGGGTTTACCAACGCCAGTCGACGAGTGCCGCCTTCCTCAGTAGGCACGTCATAAAGTGGATAATCAGTATCTTCATAGTTGTAGGTCGATTGTGCGGCCGGCCACAGCGGCGCGCCAGGAGCTGTCAACTGTGAATCGAGCTTGAGGGAAGTGGCGAGCACGTAGCCCAGCGGCAGCAGAAAGACTGCCAGCACCAGCAGCCCCAAGCCAGTCACGCCAAACCTGGCCAGCACTTCGCGGACCGCAGGCCACAAGCGTCGATAAACGGGTATGGCGGGCGAGCCGCTGGGAGCGGATGTTGTCGTTGCCATGTCGGAGTTACTCCTATCTAGGAAGTCTCGCCGCTGGCGTAATATACCAGCCGCTGGCCGAAGTAGAATAACAACCCTGTGGCCGCCATCGTCACCACAAAGATGACCACCGCCAGGACCGAGGCGTAGCCCATATGGCTAAATACGAACGCCTCACGGTAAAAATGCATCGGGAAGAACAACAGCGAGCCCTTCGGATCACCGTTCGTGCCACCGATTAACAGTGCTGGGACAAAGTACTGGAAAGCCAGGATGACGCCAATGGTCAGATTGTAGAAGATGACAGGCGAAATCATCGGCACCGTGATGTAGAAAAATTTCGTAATTGGACCTGCCCCATCTACAGTGGCAGCCTCGTAGAGTTCGGTTGGCACGCCCTGCAGGCTGGCCAACAGGATAATCATGGCGTTGCCCACTGCCCAGATGGCGAGCAAGTTGAGTGCAAACCCAGCCCAGGTCGGGTCCGAAAACCAGCGCGGCGGCTCGGCCATGCCCAGGGCCTTGAGCGACAGATTTAGCCAGCCGGACTGGGCGTTCAGGACGCCGCCAAAAATGATTGCTCCGGCCACGACGGGGATGACGGTTGGTAGGTAGAACAGCGTCCTAAAGATGTTGGAGGCGATCAGCCGGCGGGAATTGACCAGCACAGCCAGGAGCAGTGGAACAATTAGACCAAGGGGAATGCCGATCAGCGCGAACTTGAGGGTCACGCCCATCGAGGGCAGGGCGATCGGGTCGATCAACAGGTGCTTGTAATTCTCCAGGCCGACAAAATTGAAATTTCCCAGCTTAAATTCCGTGGCACCTGTATAGTCGGTGAACGACAGGAAGACGGTGAATGCGATCGGAAGCAGTTGGAAGGCAAAAAACCCGATAATCCAGGGCAGCAGAAAAAACAGCCCCCAATTCCACTGCCGGCGGGTGTG
>WNFX01011813.1_pt1 | contig 12072 bp, 9 predicted proteins | sample 5400111 | NCBI WGS metagenome assembly WNFX01 (sample SAMN13153363, study PRJNA577476) | soil metagenome | isolation source: 40 cm soil or saprolite under grassland replicate 1 | place: USA:California | collected 2016-06-15
GCCGTCATCGATCCTGGCGAACGCCCGCCCGCTGCTGATCAGCTCACTCACCCGCGCCCGGTACAGCGCGCCGCCGTCACCGCCCGCGGGCGACACCCCGACCTCCTCGGTGAACATGGCGACGCACGCGGGCAGCAGAATGCCGAGTTCGTCCAGCCGGACCTGCCGCACCGTGACATCCGGGGCTACCTGCGGCGGCGTCGATGTGGCCATCACCGGCTGCGCCGCCCGGACCACACGCGCAGGTCCCCAGTAGGGCCGGAGCAATGCCCATAGATCCTTAACGGCTGCCGCGGGGCCCACCAGCGACGAGCAGCGGCGGCCCTGTTTGCGCGCGCGCTCCGCGAACGCGCGGATCGCGGCAGGTGTGGCCTCGACCGGCACGAGGTTGGCGCCGGCATAACACAGCGACTCGAGCCGCTGGCCGGAGTAGTAGCCCCATATCTGCGCACCGAGCGCGCCCGGGTCAAGACTGCCGGCCCGCATGCGGGAGGCCACGAACACGTTCGCCGCCTGATCTCGGTCGCAGACGGCGAGGGCCTCGTCAAGGTCCCGGTCGTCGAGGACGCGAACCGCTGGCGGCGGCCGGAGCGCTATGGTGCGCAACACACCTTTAGCCTAGGCGATCTGGGCGCTGTGTGGCCGGTCGGTCTCGCGCTGCGGCCGGGACCCCAGCTGGAGCACACCCTAGGAGCCACGCCCGGTCAGCTCGGCACGGTCAGCTCTGCACGGCGAGCGCGGCACGGCGCGCGGCAGCCGTTCGGGATGTGCTGGCTGTGCTGGCTGTGCTGGCCCACGGGCAGGACGACCCCCGCTAGATCGACGGCGAGGCGAACGCTCAGCCTGCGGCCGGCGGGGCAGGCAGCGCCGGGCAGGTGGCGCTGACCTGGCCGGCCCGCTGCGGCAGCGCGCCGGTGGCCAGGTAACGGTTCAGATAGCCGTCGACGCAGGTGTTGGGCGGATCGGCGAGCGACTGGCCATGGTTGCCGCCGCCAACGACCACCACCATCCTGGCGGTCGGCATTTGCCTGAGGGCCTGCTGCGCGCCCGCGTACGGGGTGGCCGCGTCCAGCGTGCCCTGGATCATCAGGATGCCCGGCAGGCCGGCCCCGCTGATCTGCGGCGGCGCCGACGGGCCGGTCACGGGCCAGTAAGCGCACGCCGCGTTGAACCAGGCGTTGTCCCACGCCTGGAACGGAGCGCTGCGATAGACCACCCGGGTGTCGTGATCCCAGCGCGCCCAGTTGCGCGGCCACGCCACGTCCGCGCACTGCACGGCGTTGTAGACGGCGAACTCGTTCTCGTTCTGTGCGCCGAAGGCTTCGTACTGGCTGATCATCTGACTGCCACCGGCGCCGTTATCGTACGCCGACAGCGCCGACGCCAGACCGGGCCACAGGCTGTCGGAGTACCCCCCCTGCAGGAATGTGTCGTCGAACTCGTCCGGGCCGATCAGTGGACCTGACGCGCCGCTGATCGGGTGCGCGAGCAGTTGCGCACGGGCGCGGTACCAGGCCTGCCGGACCGCGGCGGCGGTGGTGCCCAGATGGTAGACGCCGTCGTGGCTCGCCACCCACGTGAAGAACGCGATCATCCGGCCCTGGAACGCGTAATCCTGGTCGATATTGTCCTGGTACCACACGCCGGCCGGGTCGACGACGCTGTCAAGTGCCATCCGGCGGACCCGGCTTCCGAACATGGTGGCGTACACCTCACCCAGATAGGTCCCGTAGGAGTACGCGAAGTAGCTGATCTTCTGCTGGCCGAGCGCGGCGCGGATGCTGTCCATGTCGCGCACGGCGTTCTGTGTGGTCATGTAGGGCAGCAGCCAGCCGGCGCGGCGCTCGCAATCGCTGGCGTACGCCTTCGCGCGCGCCTGCAGCATCTGTTCGTCGTGGCTGGTGCGCGGTATGTAATCCGGCCGGGCTCCGGCGAAAAAGGACGTGTCGCAATGCAGCGCAGGGGTGCTGGATCCGACACCGCGCGGGTCGAAACCGATGATGTCGTACTCGCTGGCCACGGCGGGGCTGAGACCGCTCGCCACCCGGCCGGCCAGCGAGAGGCCGGGTCCCCCCGGGCCACCCGGGTTCACAAGCAGCACGCCCTGGCGCTGGCTCGCGGGCGCCGTCGCAAGCACGCGCGACAGCGCCAGCGTGATCTTCCGGCGGCCCGGGTGGCGGTAGTCGAGCGGTACCTGCAGGCTCGCGCACTGCATGCTGCGGCCCTGGCCGGAGCAAGAGTGCCACGATAGCGGCACCGCGGCAGCGGGGGCGGCGCCCGTTCCCGACGCCGCGCCTGACGACCCGGCGGAAGATCCGCCCGATTGCGCCGCCGAGCCTGCCTCGCATCCCGCGCAGGCCACGGCGAGAGCCACCGCCAACACAGCCGACAGAGCCGACAGAGCCCACCCTGGGGCGGCCGACCCGCGAATGCGAGCTGACCCACCGGATTTGGCGGCCTGGATCCGCCGACGCCGTATCACCAGACAAGGATAAGGATCTAGGGTGCGAGAAAGACCATGCAACGCCGGAAGGGGCATCATGGCGGACCGCACCAAGATCACGCTCGATGAGTCGGAGCTGCCCCGGCAGTGGTACAACGTGGTGGCTGACCTGCCGGAGCCGCCGCCACCCCCGCTGCACCCGGGAACGCTGCAGCCGGTGGGCCCCGACGACCTGGCGCCGCTGTTCCCCATGGACCTGATCGCCCAGGAAGTGTCCGCGGAACGTTACATCGACATCCCGGAAGACGTCCTGGATGTCTACCGGCTGTGGCGGCCCACCCCGCTGTATCGCGCCAGGCGGCTTGAGCGGGCCATCGGTACCCCCGCACGCATCTACTACAAGTACGAAGGGGTCTCCCCCGCCGGATCGCACAAGCCCAACACCGCGGTTCCGCAGGCCTACTACAACGCGCGCCAGGGGGTGCGGCGGCTCACCACGGAAACCGGGGCCGGCCAGTGGGGGAGCGCACTCGCGTTCAGCTGCGCCCAGTTCGGGCTGGACTGCGAGGTGTGGATGGTGCGCGCTTCGTACGACCAGAAGCCCTACCGCACTGCGCTGATGGAGGTGTGGGGCGCGACCGTGCATGCCAGCCCGTCCCCGGTGACGACGGCGGGCGCGAAGGTCCTCGCCGACGAGCCTGATTCGCCTGGCAGCCTCGGCATCGCGATCAGTGAGGCCGTCGAGGTCGCGGGCGGCAGCGACGACACCAGGTACGCGCTTGGCAGCGTGCTCAACCACGTGCTGATGCACCAGACCGTGATCGGTGAAGAGGCGCTCAAGCAGCTGGCGGCCGTGGGCGAGAAGCCCGACCTCATCGTCGGCTGCACCGGCGGCGGGTCCAACTTCGCCGGGCTGTTCCTGCCGTTCCTGCGCGAGAAGCTGGCCGGGCGGATGCAGCCGGTCATGCGCGCCGTCGAGCCGGCCGCCTGCCCGTCGTTCACTCGCGGCCACTACGCGTACGACTTCGGCGACACGGCAGGGTTCACACCGCTGCTGAAGATGCACACACTCGGGCATGACTTCATTCCCGACCCGATCCACGCGGGCGGCCTGCGTTACCACGGCATGTCGCCGCTGCTGTCACACATGTACGAGCTGGGCATTTTCGAGGCCGTCGCCAAGCCGCAGCGCGAGTGCTTCGCCGCGGGCGTGACCTTCGCCCGCACCGAGGGCATCGTCCCGGCGCCAGAACCGACGCACGCGATAGCCGCCGCGATCGACGAGGCCAAGCGGTGCGCGGCGACAGGTGAGGAGAAGGTGATCCTCACCGCGCTCTGCGGGCACGGTCATTTCGATATGTCGGCCTATCAGCGATACCTGTCCGGCGAGATGGACGACTTCGAGCTACCGCAGGGCAAGATCGACGCCGCGCTGAGCCGGCTGCCGAACCTGGACCTGTGAGAAGCACGGCCCTACCATCGATCGATGGACTTTGAAGATGCCGAGCGAATTGTGTCAGATTTGCCTGCTCCGCACATACCTGCGAACCGCGGCCGGGTGCTCTACGAGCACATCAGAAAGCACCGGCATGAGGACGTGCTGGAGCTAGGGACCGCCAGAGGCGGGTCGGCGGTGTTCATAGCGGCGGCGCTAGAGGCGAATGGCAAGGGCCACTTGACAAGCGTTGACTCAAGCCGCTGGAAATGGCGCAACCCTACGCCCGAGGAATTCCTGGCTGGTTCCGGGATCAGGCACCGCGTGACCCTCGAGAAGAGGTTCTCGACCTATACCTGGTTTCTGAAGACCCAGCTAGAGGCGTGCACTGACGAGGCGGGAGCAGTCCGGCCTAAGTATGATTTCATCTTTCTCGATGGTGCGAAATATTGGAGCACGGACGGCCTTACTGTTGTTATCGCTGAACGGCTCCTGCGGCCTGGTGGCTGGCTGCTGCTTGACGATCTCGGCTGGAGTTACGAACAGCATGCGAACAGCGCGCGGCATTATGAAATAGAAATTGACAAGCTTTCCGAGGAAGAAAGAGTCCAACCACATCTGCGTGCGGTATTCGACTTGCTCGTGCGCACGAATCCGGCGTTTGATCACTTCCTGATACAGGATGATTGGTGGGGCTGGGCGCGGAAATCGGCGGCTGACACGATGGATGGCGGCGCGGCCCGTCGCACGAGAATCAACGTCGGGTCGAAACCCTACGGTAAGCGGCTCAGCCGTATGCGAGGGCTCGCGCGCAACCGTTGACTCGGGAGATTAGCTCACGACCACCTGCGGGCCGGCGCCGACGGCGCTAGCTCACAACCACCTGCGGGCCGGTGCCGTCGTGGGCAGCGCCGTCTTGGCCAGCGGCATCGCCCATCTCGTCGGCGAGTCGCATCGCCTCTTCGATGAGGGTCTCGACGATCTGGCTCTCGGGGACGGTCTTGATGACTTCACCCCTGACGAAGATCTGGCCCTTTCCGTTGCCCGACGCCACGCCCAGGTCGGCCTCACGCGCCTCGCCTGGCCCGTTCACGACGCAGCCCATCACCGCGACCCGCAGCGGCACCTCCAGGCCTTCCAGGCCCGCGGTCACCTGGTCAGCGAGCGTGTAGACATCCACCTGAGCGCGCCCGCACGACGGGCAGGACACGATCTCCAGGCCGCGCTCGCGCATCCCGAGAGCCTCAAGGATCGCGATGCCGACCTTGACCTCCTCGACCGGCGGCGCGGAAAGCGATACCCGGATGGTGTCGCCTATCCCCTCCGCCAGCAGCGCCCCGAACGCGGCGGCCGACTTGACGGTGCCCTGGAACGCCGGGCCGGCTTCGGTCACGCCCAGATGCAGCGGGTAGTCACAGCGGGCGGCAAGTTGCCGGTACGCCTCGATCATCACGACGGGGTCGTGGTGCTTGACCGAGATCTTGATGTCGGTGAAGCCGTGCTCCTCGAACAGTGAGCACTCCCACAGCGCCGACTCCACCAGGGCCTCAGGTGTCGCCCTGCCGTACTTGGCGAGCAGGCGCGGATCCAGCGAACCCGCGTTGACGCCGATGCGGATCGGCACGTTCGCCGCCTTCGCGGCGCGGGCTATCTCGGCGACCTTGTCGTCGAACGCCTTGATATTCCCCGGATTAACCCGAACGGCCGCGCAGCCCGCGTCGATCGCGGCGAAGACGTACCTCGGCTGGAAGTGAATGTCAGCGATCACCGGGATCTGCGATTTCCGCGCGATCACCGGCAGCGCGTCCGCGTCGTCGGCGGAGGGCACCGCCACCCGGACGATCTGGCAGCCCGACGCGGTCAGCGCGGCGATCTGCTGGAGGGTCGCATCGATGTCCGCCGTCACAGTGGTGGTCATCGACTGCACCGACACCGGCGCCCCGCCGCCCACGGGAACGGTTCCCACCATCACCTGGCGGCACTTCCTGCGCGCCGCGAGGGCGGGCGGAGGTGGCTGAGGCGTGCCGAGATCAACAGTCATGTTCACCAGTACCTCACTGGATGATGTGAACCGGGTTGAAGAGGTCAGCCGCGATCAGCATCAAGCCGATGAAGACGAGAATCGCGAAGATCCCGAAGCTGACGGGAATCAGCTTACGCATGTCGACCAGGCCGGGATCAGGCCGCCCTCGCAGCCGGGCGATGGAGGCGCGCAGCCGCTCGTAGAGAACCACGGCGATATGCCCGCCGTCCAGTGGCAGCAGCGGGAGCAGGTTGAACAGGCCGACGAAGATGTTCAGCGAGGCGACGATCAGGACGGTGAAGGTGACCTTCTCCTGCCAGCCGAGATTCGCGCCGATCACCTGGCCGGTCGCGTCCCCGGCGCCAACGATGCTGGTCACCTTGCCGCCGGCGGTGTTCGCCCGGTTGTGCGCGAACAGCTTCGGTATCGCCTTGGGCAGTTCGGTGATGACGGCGGCCGAGCCGCTCACCACGGTGCCGACGAACGATCCCGTCGAGGTGATCGCCCGCACCGGACCCACGCGCTGGTAGACGACGGCCGGCGAGACACCGAGGAAGGCACCGGACCGGCCCTTGATGGCGGCGAGCTTGGTTCGCAGTGTGATCAGTTCGCCACCGCGCCGCACGGTCAGGGTCGCCTCGCTGCCGACGGTCTTGCTGCGGATCGCCTTGGCCAGATCGTTCCATGAGCGCACCGGCTGGCCAGCGAATGCGACGATCTTGTCGCCGACCCGCAGCCCGGCCAGGTGCGCGGGCGAGCGAGGGTCGGAGGCCTGACACGATGTCGCGGTCTGGCTGGCCGGCACGCAGCTGTCCACGACACCGATCTTGGTGGTGTTCTGGTTCGCCAGCCCGACGCCGAGGAACAACCCGAACAACAGCACGGCCGCGAGCACGAAATGCATGGCCGAGCCCGCCGCCAGGACGATCACCCGCTGCCAGCCGGGTTTGCTGCGCAGGGCCCGCGGCTCGTCCTCCGGGTCGACGTCCTCGAGCGAGGTCATGCCGATGATCTTCACGAAGCCGCCGAGAGGGACGGCCTTGATGCCGTACTCGGTCTCGCCCTTCTGCGTCGACCACAGGGTCGGGCCGAAGCCGGCGAAGAATTGCGTGGCCTTCATGCCGAATTTCTTCGCCGTGACCAAGTGGCCTGCCTCGTGCAGGGTGATGGAGATGAGCAGCGCCGCGATGAAGATGATCCAGCCGATCAGCAGGCTCATCCGGCGTTCCTCCCGTCACTGTGTGCACCGCGGCGTTCGGTGGTCCCGCGGGACACCTTGTCCGCCCCATGTGCCGTACCGGTCAGCTCACGAGCCCTGGCACGTGCCCAGGCGTCCGCGGCAAGCACGTCTTCAACCCGGGTGACTGCCCGCCCGGCACTGTCGTACTCCGACATTACCCGCGCTACGGTGTCGACGATTCCAGTGAACGCGATCTCGCCCGCCAGGAATGCGGCGACGCACTCCTCGTTGGCCGCGTTGTATACCGCGGGCGCCGTACCGCCCGCGATGCCCGCCTCGCGCGCCAGCGAAACCGCGGGGAACGCATCGGTGTCGAGCGGCTCGAACGACCAGGTGTGGGCGTTCGTCCAGTCAATCGCGGGCGCGGCCGCAGGTACGCGGTCCGGCCAGCCGAGCGCGAGGGCGATGGGGATCCGCATGTCAGGCGGGCTGGCCTGGGCGAGCGTGGAACCGTCGGTGAATTCCACCATGGAGTGAACCACCGACTGCGGGTGGACGACGACCTCGATGCGGTCAAAGCCGATGCCGAACAGCAGATGCGCCTCGATTATCTCCAGCCCCTTGTTCACCAGCGTGGCGCAGTTGACGGTGATGACCGGGCCCATCTTCCAGGTGGGATGGGCGAGCGCCTGCTCCGGGGTGACGCCCTCGAGCTCATGGCGGCTGCGGCCGCGAAACGGTCGGCGCGCCCGCCGCGCAGGCATTGCGCCAGTGCGGAGTGCTCGGAGTCGACGGGCACGATCTGGCCGGGCGCCGCTCGTTTCGCTACCAGCGGCCCCCCGACGATGAGGGACTCCTTGTTCGCCAGGGCGAGCGTGCGCCCGGCATCGAGGGCAGCGAGCGTGGAAGCGAGCCCAGCCGCTCCTGTCACCGCGTTCAGCACGACGTCGCACGGCGAACCCGCGACCTCGGCGACCGCGGAAGGCCCGGCCAGGATCTTCGGCAGCTGGAACTCGCCGCGCGAATACCCGCGCCGCTGTGCTTCCGCATAGCAGGCGAGCTGAACGTCTTCGGCCGCGCTCGCCCGGTCGACCGCCACAACGCGGGCACCGAGCTCAAGTGCCTGCTTGGCGAGCAGGCCGGGGTTGCCACCGCCCGACGCCAGGCCGGTCACCAGGAACCGGCCCGGGTTCCTGCGCACGACGTCGATGGCCTGGGTACCGACAGACCCGGTCGAGCCGAGGATGACGATCGCACGCTGGCCACCGGGTTCCGAGGACTTCACGAAGCCATTCTCCCGCGCCAGGCACGCCCGGCGTACCCAGTGTCCCGAGTTGGCAGTCAATCGGTAGTTGGCCACCCCGCAGCCCGCTGGCTGCTGCCCCGCGGGGGCTCCGGGGTCGGGCCCGTGGGCGAGCACTGTCGCTCGCCCACGCAGAGCACCGCTACATGAGCGAGCTGCGGCCTGGCCAGCAAACCGCTGGCCCGCCTCCTAATGAGGCCGCCTGACTTCCGGCTCAGGACATTCGGTTCCCGTACCGCCACAATTCCGGCTGGCAGGATTAAGATTTTACTAATTGTAATCGATCGGATTCAATTCGTACACGATACTTGATCCATGACGCGGATGAGAGCGGCTGTCCGACCGCCGCTGCTGCCGGCCATGAACCGCGTGCTTGCTGCCGCTGCCGCGTTCGCGTTCACCATCGCCGCCACGTTCGCGGCCGCCGGACTGACCGCACCGGGGCGAACGGCCGCCGGACCGGCCGCTTCCTCCGGCGCGTTCGCGGCGGGCCTATGGCCACCCGCGCCGGGGCCGCCCGCGCCGGAGCCGCCCGCGCCGGAGCGGGCAGCTGCGGCGCACCTCGCCGTGGGCCGGGCAGTTGCGGCGCATCAGGCCGCCGTCACCCGCGCGCAGCAGGAACGCGTGCTGCGCTACTGGACGCCGACCCGGATGGCTGCCGCACGGACCGCCGCCCCGGTCAGGCTCGCCTCGCCCGACAAGACCACGCCCCCGACACGGGCCACGCGCGCGTCTGCGGCCCACACGGCGGAGGACATCGGGCCGATGGCAGCGACCGCACCGCACCTTCTTCCCCTCACCCCACGCGCGGCACCCTCAACCGCGGCCGCGGTCAGCCCTAACACCGAGACCGCCGGCTGGCCAGGCGGGGGCGCCGTCGCCCGCACGACAGGCAAGGTCTTCTTCACCATGACCGGCCAGGCCTTCGTCTGCTCGGCTTCCTCAGTGACGAGCGCGAACGCCGACGTGGTGATCACTGCGGCGCACTGTGTCAAGGACGGCAACCGAACGTGGGCCACCAATTGGGAATTCGTGCCTGGATTCACTAACGGCAGCCGCCCCTACGGCACCTGGACCGCGCGGCAGTTCTTCCTCGCGCCCCAGTGGATACGCACTGGAAATGACAACGACGACGTCGCGTTCGTCACGCTGAACCCGCAGCGCGCCCGCGGCGTGACCGTGCACATCGGCCAGGTCGTCGGGGGTCAGGCCATCGCCTTCGGCGCGCGACTGGCCCGAGAGTACGCGTTCGGGTACCCTGCCGAACCGCCCTACGACGGCACCGACCTCTACTACTGCAGCGGCCCCACCAGTCCGGACAGCTTCCACTCCAGCAAGGACACGGGCCTGCAGTGTGACATGACCGCCGGATCGAGCGGTGGTCCGTGGCTGTCGGGTTTCGACTCCGCGACGGGGAGGGGGATCATCACGTCGGTCAACAGTTTCAAGTACACCACCGACCGTTCGACGCTCTACGGGCCGCGCCTCGGGGTTGTGGCGCAGGCCCTGTTCGACCGGGCGCAGGACAGCTAGTGTCCCGGGTCGGGCCGACCAGAAGCGAGCGGTTCGAACCGCTGGCCCTGATCGCCATCGAACTGCGATATCGCTATGACGCGGTCGATACCCGCAGGAACAAACGATTCTATTACCACACTGGTCACGTCCAGTCGTCGACTCATCACCTAATGTGTATTAGTGATAGCCCGTTGCGGCGTGCCGGTGACGGCCGCACGCTCCGGGGGGGACGCAAGACGCGGGGAGCGTGATGAGCGCTCGGGGACATGTTGGTGCGGCGCCGCCTGCCGCCAGTGAACCGCCCACGGCGGGTGCACCGCCCACAGCGGGTGCACCGCCCACAGCGGGTGCACCGCCCACAGCGGGTGCACCGCCCACAGCGGGTGCACCGCCGGACGCACCATGCCCGCGCATTGACCCGGCCGGGCTCACCGCGCGGCAGCGAAAAGGCGAGGCCTGCATCAGCTGCCACAAGAGGTGGCCGCGACCAGCCGTGCTCGCGGGCCGGCTGCCGGGGGGCCAGCCCCTCTACGTCTGCCAGGATTGCGTCGCGGTCATCGAGCCCGTGCCGGACGCCGACTAGCACCTTCCTCGCACTGACCGCATCCGCGACCCTCGCACTGGCCGCATCCGCGACCGCCCCCATGAATGTGACAGCCATGTGGTCAGGACCACATGGCTGTCACATTCATGGGATGACACGACGGCCAGTCGGGCGCCTGACAGGGATCCATCACCAGGTGCGCACAGCCCGCTCAGCCGACGATCGAATTCCACCTGCTCTGCCACTCCCCCCACCCGATGCAGTCATGCTTGCCATTGCCACAGTCAGGGCCAGGCACGCGAGCGAACGCGACCTTGCCGAGATAGGCCGCGTCGGCCACGTGATAGATCCCGCAGACCTGGGGGCCAAGCCCGTCGCAGGCGGCCGGGTTGACCGGGGCCGTGCCCGTCCATTCGGCGACCTGCTGCTGCACGCGGGCCGTGATCGACCACGTCAGCCACTTGTACATGCAGTTCGGGTGCGGCGCCTGCGCGTTCATCAGCCAGAACTCGGTTGACCCCGTCGTGCCCTGCGCAGGAGCGGCGCTGGCGATCTTCCTGCCCGCGCGGGCGAGCAGGTCAACATGCCGCGGTAGCACCGCGCCCAGGACCGCGCTGCTCGAGGCGAGATCGCTGATCACTTGGGGATCGGAGGAGGTGTACTTGGTGATGCTCGGCCGCACGCTCTTGAGCAACGCGATCGCGGCGGCGAACTGACTCCCGTTGAGTTCGTAGGGGTCGGCGATGCCAAGCGAGGGCCTCGTGGCCTTGAGGTAGACGGCAGCCAGGGCGATGGTCATGGGGCTATCAGGGAGCGTGATTCTTCCCGCGTACCGGCCGGCTGACGCGGGATCGAACAACACGCGCCAGGTCATCGGCGCCGGGCTCACCGAGGATGGCGCGTAGCCAAGGACGTAGGAGCTCCACACGTACGGGATGCCGTAGATCTTGCCGCCGGAGCGCACCGCCGCCTGCGCGCGAAGAGCCCGGCTGATGGAGGCGTATCCGTCGACCAACCGGACGTCGAGCGGCGCGACCCGCCCCGCGCTGATGAGCCCGCTGGCCACCACGGGCGGCGCGACCACGCCGTCGTAGTAGCCAGCGCCGTGCAACTGCAGAGCCGCGGGGATCGAGCCGGCACTGGCGACCTGCGTGTAGGAGACGTTGCACCCGGTCCGATCCTGGAACGAAAGAACCCAGTCCACGCGCGGATCGGTGCTGCCGTCCTGCAAAAAACCGGGCGGACCTAGCAGCCGCAGTGTTCCCTCACCCGCCCCGACCGAGGACAAGCCTGTGGTCTTGGCATGGCTTGCGCCACCCGAGCAGGCGCTGAGCACCAGCAACGCTGCGCCAAGGGCGCAGGTCGCGATCCAGCCGCGCCGCCCCTTCCCGCGCGAAGCGGGCCAGCTGCCCATCCACAACCTGGCTTCCCGCACAGAAACCGCCTTCACAGGAACCTGAGCCTAATAGCGACCACGGGCGGCGCGGCCAGGTGGGGTGGCGCGGGTGGCGCGGGCGGCGCAGCCGGGCAGGCGGGCGGGCGGCGCGGCTGGCACAGGTGGCGCGGGCGGCGCAGCCGGGCAGGCGGGCGGGCGGCGCGGCTGGCACAGGCGGCGCAGCCAGGCGGCTG
>WNFX01007926.1_pt1 | contig 12069 bp, 12 predicted proteins | sample 5400111 | NCBI WGS metagenome assembly WNFX01 (sample SAMN13153363, study PRJNA577476) | soil metagenome | isolation source: 40 cm soil or saprolite under grassland replicate 1 | place: USA:California | collected 2016-06-15
AAGTCGAATTTGCCATCGCCGCTACCCAGCTCTTTAACTCGATCAGCTCGCGCTGTGCTGCGCCGGTCTTCGCAGGACTGGGAAGAAACCGTTCCTGAACCTCTTTCGGCAGTTCTGTAAAATACACCTTGGAGATTCCTGATTTCGTCTTAAGGACAATGCCATCGGGCTCGACGCGGCTGACTGTGGCGTCCTTGTATTCTTTGCCATTAATAGTTTTGAAATCGTCCGCCGGCGTGATTGACACGGACACCGCCGCAAAGATTGCAAGCGTGGTTTTCAAGTGCTTCACAGCGGCCCGGAATTCTGCCTCTTTGCTTTCCGCACGGCAATAACAAATGATATGAATGGGGCTGCAATGACGTGCGAAACATTCACGATTGTCACAGTTGCTTTTGTCCGCATCGCAGCGACGCCGCCAGTCACGTTTGTAAATCCGACCACTTTAATCGGCGTATTCATTTTCCTCGGCATATTAGCGGTCCTCAAGATTGTTCTTGAGCAGTGGGTGTCTGACAAACAACGGGAGAAACGCCGCACCTACTACCGCGACACATACCTCAATTCAGACAATTGGAAGCGCAAGCGAGCGGTGGTTTTGAAGCGCGATAGTTATCGTTGCGTGTATTGCGGCGCGCGTGCCACGCAGGTGCACCACAAACAGTACGCTGGCCGGAACATTGGCAGAGAGCCAATCGAGTGGCTTGTGTCGGTGTGCAAATCTTGTCATGAACAGCGGCATAGACGCGGATAAGATCAATCCAAACGTGAAACTGCAGCCCCATGACTGCGAATCTCTGGCATTTCTTTTCTGATGCCCTTCTGTTTTGGCTACTGCAAGCGGGCGTTGTACTGTTGCGCTATGTGCGGCCCTGCGACTGGGTTGCAGTCAGAAAATCCGGACGTCGTGCGCCGGTGGATAAAATCGGTGGACAACAACAATTTTCGGATTCTGTTCTAGCGCCGTTTCTCGTAGGATCTCTGGGGTCTTAGCTCAGTTGGTAGAGCGCCTCAATGGCATTGAGGAGGTCACGGGTTCGAATCCCGTAGGCTCCACTTACATTTGCCGCTAACTGCGTCTGTCGCGGCTCGCGCCCGGTAACAGACGCGTTACTTTTCTCAAGAAGCCCGCATGGTCACTCGCTGCGATTCTACGGCGTGAAAGCAATAAGTAATCCTACAGCAAATGGCTCTAGCAGGAGCGAGAATTGCCCTCTAGAGGTTAACTTGGAGAAGAGAATTAAACCCCGGAAACGGTCCATCAGCCGTCGTTGCTTCCTGGGCAACACAATTGCCTTGGGAGCAGGAACCATGGGCGCTGGATTGTTGGCGAGTATCCGAACCGCAGAAGCGAGCGGCGGTCTAACACGGGGAGACGCGGCATTGCTCCGGTTCCCAGCGGCACTGGAGTTACTCGAGGCCGACTTTTGGATCCAATACAACGAACTCGGCGGTATCCAGGACGACGAAGTTCCAGGCGGCAGTGGCAATGAACCCTACACGGACGCCTTGGAGGTTATTGAGGATGAAATGCAAGACTACATCCATGACAACACCGATGATGAGATCACTCATCACCAATTCCTCAACGCGTACCTGGTCTCCAAGGGAGCGGCACCGGCAAATCTCGATCCGTTTCGCACGTTGATGGGCAGCACCGCGACCGGAGTTAACGCCGACCTGATCGGGCACCGGCTCACCAACCTGACGCAACTCACCATCGACACGAGTTGGTGGACGCGCTACCGCGACGATAGCCATAACCCGGATCTTGACGCAAACCACGTCTTTCCGCAGGCTGTCCCGACTTTAGGGGTAAACCAGCATACGGCAATTCCCAGGACCGATGCGGATACGACGGATCCCAATTTCCTGCAGGCGATCGCGAACACGGCGGCTTTCCACTTTCCAACCATTGAACAAGGTGGCAACAGCCTGTATCCCTCGCTGGCACAGCGAGCGACCCATACGGAAGTCCTGCGCATCCTGATCAGCATCGGACCTACCGAGACCATGCACTTCCAAACGTGGTCGGATGTAGCGGGTAACGCGCCACCCCTGATGGCCGTTGATCCGGTGACCGGAGTGTCGGTGACATTTCCTGATCTGGAGGTGGACGACGAGCTCTTCGACAAGGCCCTGATCATGCCCGAGCCGTGCCCGTTCCTGGACACGAGTCTTCCTATTGTTTCGATCATTCGCCCAACGAACACGGAAGGCGCCGCCATGGGTGCTCTCACATTCCTGACAAATATGGGGCTTTTCATCGGCCAATCGCCGGCGTTTTTTGCGTATATGACCCAACTCGCACGAGATGCAGATCACGCCAGACACGGTCGTGGTTGAGCGGTCAAATCGGTAGAAACATCCCGAACGGTTGCTCCAAATCAGCGACCGTTCGGGAGCCTCAGCCGTGATGAGCGCCTGACGAGAGGATGCGGTAATCGTCGGGTTTGGACGGGGTCTTGGCTGCCACGTAATCATTTTCCTCTTTTCTGTCCAAGGTTTTCGAGGAAGGATGCTGTGTTTGGTAGAAGCCGCGCAACATGGAAAGATTGCGCGGTTTCAATCTGCTCATGCACAAGACCAATTCCCTTCTCATGCACGCGCCGAAGATGGAGATCTTCGAGACAGCGGCGAATCTGGAGCTGTGGCCAAAAATCCTCCCGCATTACCGCTATATTCGTTTTCTCGAGCATGGTCCGGATCGCAATGTCGTTGTGATGGCCGCGAAGCGGTCCGGGATTCCGATCTCGTGGACCTCGGAGCAAATTATCGACCGCGAACGGATCGAAATTCACTTCCATCATCTAAAAGCATGGACGAAGGGAATGCACGTCGTCTGGACGTTTTCGGATCAACCGCAGGGGGTGCTCGTGACGATTTCACATGATCTGGGATTTCGTATTCCAGCGCTCGCGCTGATCGTCGATCCCATCATCGGCGATTTTTTTATCCATGGCGTTGCCAACAAAACCTTGCGCTGTATGAAGGCTTACGTGGAAGCAAAGGCAAATAAGGTGACCGCATGAGCCCGCCTACGCCAAAGGCTTCCCCCTTCGCCAAGGCTACGGCGGACAAGACGGCGCGGCAGGCCCGGAGACGCGCGGTCATCACTGGTATCGGTCCGGTTACCTGCATCGGCATCGGTCTCGATCGGTTTTGGAATGGAATCGTGGCGGAAAGCAGCGGGATCGGCAGCATCACGAGTTTTGATCCCACCGTGTTTCGGGTGCGATGTGCCGGTGAAATTAGCGATTGGAATCCCGAGGAGTTTTTTTCGCCGCAGCGGCTGAAACGGCTTGATCGTTACGCGCAATTCGCCGTCGTCTCTGCAAAGCTCGCGCTGGATGATTCGGGCCTTGAGTATTCCCGCGAACAAGCCCAGGATCGAGTCGGGGTTAGTTTCGGCACTGCGCTGGGTGGCGTTTGCAAAGCCGAGGAACAATACATCAGATACTTGAAAAAGGGCGCGCGCGGCGTTCAGCCTACGCTTGCCGTCCAGGTGTTTGGTGGCTCGGCGCATTCAAACATCGCGATCGACTTCGGGTTCCGCGGAGTGGGCACGACCAACTCAAACAGTTGCGCAAGTGGAACGGTCTCTGTCGGCGAGGCGCTAAGATATATTCGGGATGATTTCGCAGATGCAATCGTTGCGGGGGGAGCGGAGGCGCCGTTGACCGCCATTACAATCGGCGCGTTCGACATTATCAAAACGATGAGCCGATGGGTGGGCGACCCAGCGATGGCTTGTCGTCCGTTTGATATATTGCGCGATGGATTTGTGATGGGCGAAGGCGGCGCTTCTCTAATTATCGAGGAACTCGAACATGCCCGAGCGCGTGGCGCCCATATTTATGCGGAGGTGCTCGGGTACAGCTTAAACAACGACGCTTTTCACATGACCGCGCCGCTACCGACCGGAGAATCATGCATTCGCGCAATGCGCGAAGCATTGGCCGACGCGCAATTGGCGCCTGAGCAGATCGATTACATCAACGCGCACGCCAGTTCGACCCAGCTCAATGACAGCGCAGAGACGGCGGCAATCAAACAAGTGTTGGGCACGCATGCGCAGCGGGTCCCGGTTAGCGGAACAAAAGGGTATTACGCGCATCCGCTCGGTGCGACTGGCGCGATCGAGGCGGCGCTTTGTGCCCTCGCTTTGGATCGGCAATGGATTCCGCCGACGATCAATTACACAAATCCCGACCCAGCATGTGATCTCGATATTGTGCCGAATCATGGGCGCGACGCCGAGTTGAATTACGTCATGAGCAATTCGTTTGGATTCGGTGGAATCAACGCGTGCGTGGTGCTGGGGAGAGTGCGCGATTGACCGCCCGCTCAATTCGCCGTCATTCCGAGCGAAGTCGAGGCTGCAAGGCAGCCACCGCAGGTGGCGAGGCCAGGCTTTCCATCCCGTAGCAATGCCTCAAGGTAAACTCCGCGGGATCCTTCGACTGCGCTTCGCTGCGCTCAGGATGACATGCGTTATGTATTAGCCACTACCTCAGCAAATCCGGGCGATTCTCGCGCGTGCGCTTGATTGCTTGTTCTTTGCGCCACTTGGTGATCTCGGCGTGATTTCCCGAGAGTAAAACCTCCGGGACTTTCCAGCCGCGAAATTCCGCCGGACGGGTGTACTGCGGGCCTTCGAGTCCCGAGCGTTCCGAGCTGAAGCTATCGTCGACAGCGGATCGTTCGTGACCAAGTGTGCCCGGCAGCAAACGGACGATTGCATCGACGAAAACGACCGCGGCGATTGCGCCGTTGGTGAGTACGTAGTCGCCAATCGAAATCTCCATATCGATAAGATGTTCGATCACGCGGTGATCGACTCCCTCGTAATGGCCACAAATGATGATGAGATGCGATTCACGCGAAAGTTGTTTCGCCAGTTGTTGATCGAAGCATCGTCCGGCAGGCGACATCAGGATAGTTTTTGGTGTTTGAAGTTTGATATTTGATTGGGTGTTGGACGTTGAGCGTTGAGCGTTGAGCGTTTGCCGTTGTAGATCTTCTACCGCCGCAAAAATTGCCTCCGGCTTCATCACCATCCCCTGCCCTCCACCAAATGGCGTATCATCGACCACGTGGTGTTTGTCGGCCGTCCAATCGCGCAGGTTGTGGATGTGAATATCGACAGCTCCTTTTTCCTGTGCGCGTTTCATCATGCTCTCGTTCAATGGCGCACGGCAGATTTCAGGAAACAGCGTGACGATGTCGATTTTCATTCTCAGAAGAAAACGTCGAACATCCACCGCTCAACGTCCAACACCGAAACCGTAGGGCGTTTCTGTGAAACGCCGTCGGGTTGGCGTCTGACACAGACGCCCTACAACTACCCAGGGCCTATTCTATAATTTCGAGGATGGCCCGCTCGCCGTGGCGCGCGGCGGAACTGGCTAGCAACGCACGAATAGCTTGAATGGTCTGTCCGCCTCGCCCAATCACACGGCCGACATCTCCTCTCCGAAGTTGTAGTTTGAAGATTATCGTTCTGCCGCTTGGGATTTCTGTCAGCACCATATCGTCCGGAAATTCAATCAGTTGCCGGATGACGAACTCGAGAAACTCTCTCATGCGTAAGGAAACTAACCACGAATCCTCCTTCGCACAATGCTACGGCGCGACAGGTAAACACGAATGAGGCTTCGCCTCACGTGATTCGTTGAAGTGTTCCACCGTTACATCGTGTTTCGGGTCTTAACGCCAATCATCGTGTCATCCTGAACGAAGTGAAGGATCTCTCGATACAATGCTAATCACACTGGCGTCATAGTGTAAGCAAACTCCGATTGTGAGCCCCCTCGATTCGCTCGGAATGACAGTGGATTATGACTGGTTGGCAATCGTCCCTGTCTCAGTCGGGGTCGAGGGAGGCGAAACCTGCTCTTGAGCCGATTGCGAGGCGCCCTGCTCCACTTGCGATGGAGGCTCTGCAGCCGTGGCGATTTTCTTGTTTCTCTTGATCAGACTGCGCACCGTGTCAGACGGTTGGGCGCCCTTGCTAATCCAATACTCGGCCCGTTCAACCTTTAACGAGCTATTGTTACCTGGAGTTTTTGGATCGTACGTGCCGATGATCTCGATAAATTTTCCGTCGCGTGGGCTGCGGCTGTCGGCCACTACTATTTTGTAATACGGGCGATTTTTCGCGCCTTCTCTGCGTAATCTGATTGAAACTGCCATATTTAAACAAGTTACATAGTTGAAAAGGTCACAAGAGTAGAGCGATTCGCCTTTCAGCGATGTAACTGTTGTAATCCTTTTAACATTTTTTTCATTTTGCCCGCGCTTTTCATCATCTTGCGCATTTGATCAAAGCGCCGCAGCAGATCGTTCACCTCCGTGACGGTGCAGCCGCTGCCGCGCGCGATACGCTGACGGCGCCGCGCATTAAGAATGTCGGGGCGCGTCCGCTCTTCGTTTGTCATCGAAAGCACGATCGCTTCCGTGCGCTTCAGCTGCTTCTCGTCAATGGAGAGGCCTTGCATATTACTCATGCCGGGCAGCATGCCAAGAATATTCTCCAGGGGCCCCATTCGTTTCATCATCTTGAACTGCGCCAGGAAATCATTGAAATCGAATGAAGCGGTGCGCAATTTGCGCTCGAGCCGGGCGGCGTCTTCGACTTCCACCGCTTCGGCAGCTTTCTCGACGAGACCAATCACATCGCCCATCCCAAGAATCCGCCCCGCGAGCCGCTCAGGAACAAAGACTTCGAATTGATCAAGTTTTTCGCCCGTACCGGCGAATTTGATTGGCCGGCGTGTCACCTCGCGCATTGATAATGCTGCGCCACCACGCGCGTCGCCATCGAGCTTGGTCAAAATGATACCGGTGATCCCTAGCGCATCGTTGAAATGAGTTGCGACGCTGACCGCTTGCTGTCCCGTTGCCGCATCCACGACAAGCAAAGTTTCCTGCGGCTGCAAAAACTCTTTCAACTCGTTCAGTTCCTGAATCAGTGGCACGTTGATTTCCTGCCGCCCTGCCGTGTCGAAAATGTAAATGGAAGGGCGAGCTCCCGCTGGTCCCGGTGTGGGAGTCACGTCGGCCAAGGCGTCACCGGATCTTGGCCCGCTAGATTCCGCCAGCGCTGCCGCTGCGGCGCGTTGAACATTCTTCTCGTTCGGATCAGGCGCGTAAATCGGAACGTGAATTTGTTTCCCGAGTGTCACGAGTTGCTCAATTGCTGCCGGACGTTGCAGGTCGCACGGCACCAGTGCCGGAAGATGCCCTTGTTTCTGTAAAAAACGCGCCAGCTTTGCCGAGGAAGTCGTCTTGCCGGACCCATTAAGACCAACAATCAAAATACGCCCCTGGTCCTGCAGGTGAAGTGGTGCGGAGTCACCTCCGAGCAACGCAGTCAATTCGTCATGGAAGATTTTTACGATCTGCTGACCCGGCGTGATGCTGTGGAGAACAGTTTCGCCGAGCGCTTTTTCTTTTACCCGCCCGATGAATTTTCTGGCGACCTGAAAATCTACATCCGCTTCGAGCAGCGCCAGGCGCACCTGACGCAGCGCGGCGTCCACGTTCGATTCGTTGATAACGCCATGCCCACGCAGATCCTTGAAAATTTCCTGAAGCTTGTCGCTAAGTTGTGGAAACATGGAGTTGTAAGCGCTGCGTCATTTCGAGGACGGGCGATCTCCAGATTGCCCACGGCAGTTTGGAAACTGCCGCTCCTTGGCACCGCGCATTTATTTCTTTGGCGTTTGCGCTGCTGGCGGTACCGCCCGTGCCGGGCTCTCCTCAATCCCAAACGTCCAGTGCGCTTCGACCTTCTTTCCTTGGGATTTCGCGCTGACAAATACGCTGCATGATTTCTCGCGTAATTTTTGGGTGACTTGGTACGAGACGGTACCCGTTTTGGGATCGTAGGTCGCCGGCACCACGCCGAGGCCGCTCACACGCATTTGCACGCTGCCGGGTTCGATCTGCCCGATCCTGCTGAGATTAGCCTTAATGAGGGGAAGTGCGGTGCGCGCCGTTTCGCCGTCTGCTGGCTGGGTTGCGAGATCTTTCGCGCCGACTTCGGCCACGGGCGCGCCGCCGCTCGTTGACGCCCCAATCGTCTTCACAGCATCTTCAAAGACCTTCGGCTTGTTCGCTTCAATCGCGTAACGACCGATCGAATCGAGAGGCGAGGTAAATGTGATCGGCTGACCGTAAACAGTAAACATCGCCTCGTAACCGGCACTTCGCGCAATTTCCTTCACGTGCTCGTTGTAGTTTCCGAATGGCACGGCAAAACAATTCACTTTGATGCCGAGTCGTTGCTCGAGAAGTTGCTTGGAACCGACTACTTCGTTTTGCATCCATTCCTCGTATTGGGGCCCGGTGAGTTTGGTCCTCGTTTTCTTCCCGCCGGGGCTGGCGAGCGTGATGGTATGCCCTTCGCGCAAGTCCTGATGCGTCGCGGAGTGCGCCTCGATATCGACGCCGTTGTCGCGCATGTCCGCGAGCTGTTCCCATGTGATCGCTCCTCCTCCGCCTAAGGCACCGCCGCGCACGCCTTCCGTGTAAATGAACATGGTGAATGGATAGCCATATTTCTTCATTATCGGCCAGGCGACTTCGTATTGCGATTTATAGCCATCATCGAACGTAATGATCGCGCATCGGGGCGGGATGTTCTTTTCGCCACGCTTCCATGCGAGCAAATCCTGCATCGAAATGACCGTTATTCCGCGGTCCTTCAGTTCCTTCATCTGCGCTTCAAAGGCAGCGGGTGTGATCTCAGTTCCCGGATAGCGGACCTTGTCGACCAAAAGATGATAACAAAAAATAATCGTCTGAGCTGTTTGATCGACAACCGGCTTCGTAATCTTTGGAGACGCCGCGACCGACGCGACACCCGGGCTCCCGCCGGCAGTTGTGGTACCAGCGGCTGGTGATGAGGCACCCGGCTGAGGGTTCTGGGAAACAACTTCGTTCTTCTTGCACATCGAAAAGTTCAGTGCCAGGAGCAATGGAACAATTGCAAATCGGATCATAATAAAAGTGGTAAGGCTTTAAGCGCAGCGGCGCAAAACACAAGTGATTTTATATGCAATTGGGAGAAACAAATGAACGCTCGGTGTAGTGCCACGGTCTCACTTGAGTTTGGGTAGAAACCTTTTTGTAGATCGCGTGTTTTTGGCTATTAGGATTAGGATGCCTAGCTTGTTAAATCGCATCGTTGCGCTTGCATGCGTCGCTCTGCTGCCTGCCTGCGCAAGCATGCGGACTCGCGCGGTGAAAAACACCAGCAAAACGTTCAAAACCGTGGTCGTGGACGCTGGTCACGGAGGCAAAGATAGCGGCGCATATCGCCGTTACGGCCCCCCGGAGAAGCTGGTTACTCTCGATGTTGCCCAGCGTCTCAATAGCAAGTTGAGCGAGTCGCAACTAAAAACAGTCATGACTCGTTCCTCAGATGTCTTCATTCCGCTTGATGAACGCGTGACAATTGAGAATTCACAGAAGAACGCAATCTTCGTCAGCATACATTTTAACGATTCCCGACGTCGGGGCATTCGTGGGTTCGAGACCTATTATCACTCCGGCCCATCATTCGACCTTGCGAGCCGCATTCAACAAAAACTGATGACGATCCCCCACTCCGCGAATCGCGGAGTGCACACCGCGAATTTTCGCGTCCTGCGCAATGCGACGTGTCCGGCCGTGCTGGTGGAATGCGGTTACTTGAGTAATCGTAGTGAAGGCGGCCAAGCGCGCGATTGGGAGTATCGGGAATTGCTCGCGGACAGAATTGCGGAGGCGATTGTCGAGCAACGCTACGGCGCCGGCGTGTACAAGGGTTCCCCTCAGCTCGCTTCACAATTCCAACAATCGACGGAATCTTCCAGCGGCAGCACTGGGTTGGCGCCGACTGCTCCGCATCGCTAAAATTCTTTCCGCGATAATGATCAACGCGAGCGCAGTCACCAGCGTAAACAAAGCAAGGGCCTTCGCGTAGTCGGGGTGGCCAGTAGTATCGCGGAAATGCTCAGCCAGTCGCGCCTCTACCACGGCGGTGTTGGCCGCAAAAAGATTTCCAAGCTGATAAGCGAATCCCGGAAACGTGCCGCGCACTTCACCTGGTGACAGTTCATTTAAATGCACTGGCACGATTCCCCAGACGCCTTGCACGGTGAATTGCATTAGGAACCCGCCGGCCACCAGCATCGACAATCCGGGCGAGAAAACCCACGCAGGAATTAAAATGATACTGCATATCACAGTGGCAACGATCAATCGACGACGGCCGAACTTTTGCGAAAGATGGCCGACTAACATCCCGCCGCAGATCGCGCCTACGGCATAGATAATTCCAATAATCGATTTTTCTTTCACACTGAGCCCACGCTGTTCGCCCAAAAAGGTCTGGTACATGTCCTGGGTACCGTGTGACATGGCGTTGAACGCTGTCATCAACAGAATGACGTATATCAACAGCAGCCAGTGCCGCTTCAGGATGTCGCCTGCAGTCGCCCAGAAGTTCACTGTCGATCTTTGTCGTAACCACACTGGCGACTCGGGAACGCGCGCCCGAATATAAATCACGAGCAACGCCGGCAGCGCACCGACTACAAACAATGCGCGCCAGCCGAACAACGGGAACACAACTCCATAAATCAGCGCGGCGAATAAATATCCAAACATGTATCCCTGCTGCAAAATTCCCGAGAACAACCCGCGCGCCGCTGTCGGCAGAGTTTCCATTGCTAGCGAAGCGCCGAGTCCCCATTCGCCACCCATCCCAATCCCGTAAAGTGCACGAAAAATCAGCAACCAGGTGTAATTCGGTGAAAACGCAGTTAGCAATTCCATCAGCGAATAAAAAATAATGTCGATCATGAGCGGTATGCGCCGTCCGAAGCGGTCGCCCAGCAAACCGAAGACGAACGCGCCCACGGGGCGCATCGCCAGTGTCAGCGTGATGGCATAACTGAGATCGGTAATGCTGGTGCCGAAATCATGCGCCATCGGCACGATCACGAATGTCAGCAGAAAAAAATCGAACGCGTCCAGCGCCCATCCGAGGAAACAAGCGAGGAAAGTGTTCCGTTGATTGCGGTCGAGCAGTTTGAAGAGCCGGATCGCTTCCACGATGTGATTCAAATAATTTCAGCAACCACCAATCAACACTAATCCTGCGCAGTGGGACGAATGAACCGGCTCCACGGGGCCGTATCCTAGAACAATATTCATCATCGCGAGACGTAACGACCAACACGCGTCCGTGTATGCTCCCCAGCCAAGCGCCTGTGGCGACTCGCTAAGAAACGGCGCACAGCGCCGTGGCTACAAAATCATCCGCGGCATCGGTGGTTAATCCAAAAAAAGAAAGCGCCGCGAGGATTTTCATCCGCGCCGCTCATTGTCCAGCAGCTTATGAGGGAGATGCCCTACCGTCGCGGTCGCCGAATCTGGAAATAAAAATTGACATTCGAAACGGCTGCCCGCATAAGCGCCTGCTTCCGTTCAACCTAAAATCCAACAATACAAATTATCATGAAATCAGTCGTATCAATTCTCGCAACCACACTCCTTATGCTGTCGCCCGTTCCATTCGTACAGGCTCAATCGTCAACGCCGTCGGCAACCGGAAAGGGTGCGGCGCCCGCGGGAGCCGGCAAACGCACAGACGTTTACCATGTCCACTTTACAAAGGCCGCGCTCGGCAAGGCAGTTCAGTTGGGCGATTGGCTTAAAACTCCAGATCGTAGCAACCCGATGCCCGATCATTTTATTGTTCTTCGCCATCAAGACGGCGATGCATGGGATTACGTGGTCATCACGCATTTCGGCCCAAAAGCGACAGTGGAAGCTGCGGGCACGGCCGTTCCTCCGGACAAACGTAATCTGAGTGAGTGGCACACCGATACGTTCGTGAACGGTCCGTCATGGGAAGAGTTCACGCGAGCCATGGGCATTGACGCCGACTCAAAATCCAAGACCACCGGCTCGGTTTATTCCGTTTCCTATTATCGCCCTGCTCCCGGTCATCGTGAGCAACTCGAAAAAATGCTGAGCGAAACGCCGAGCGCGCCCAACGACACGACTGCCGGG
>WNFX01007713.1_pt1 | contig 12068 bp, 10 predicted proteins | sample 5400111 | NCBI WGS metagenome assembly WNFX01 (sample SAMN13153363, study PRJNA577476) | soil metagenome | isolation source: 40 cm soil or saprolite under grassland replicate 1 | place: USA:California | collected 2016-06-15
GCGCGAGATGGAGATCTTAGCCCTACTCAAAAAGGGCCCTCAACATGCATACGAACTCGCTGAACAACTCTTTGGCCACCGATGGAACAATAGCGAGGCACGCCGTATGGCGGTAGCCGAGACACTATCACACCTCGAGCATTTACGATATAGTGGACAGGTCGATCAGGAACATACAACTGATGGGCTTATTCTCTATACTGTAGTTTAGAAAATAGTTTTGGATATAGCCTGATATTCATTATTCATGCCGCTTATAAAGCCAATTTTATAACTGCACGTTTGCTTTAAACTGGCTTTCCAAGCCACATTAAGGCGTGAGGCTAGCTCTCAAGCAGATTCAGCCCCTTGAATTCTTTTTAATCCCGTGCTATACTCGTTTACGGCAGTGAGTTGTGAAGCCGCTTAAGAGGCCCAGAAATAAAATATTGGGATGAAAAGCGACGTGTGTTGTCCGTTGTAAGGAGGATTTCAAACCCATGGCTACAACAAAATCTACATCGGCTATTGTCGGTCGGCAAGAACTAACGAAGCGTATAGCTGCGCAAACGGGATTGACCCAGAAGAAAGCCGGCGAGGTATTAGAAACTACACTCGATAACATTCGTGATTCTCTACATTCAGGTCACGAGGTACGTCTGGTGGGCTTTGGTTCTTTCAAGGTACGCAGGAGCGCAGCTCGCAAGGGTGTAAACCCAAGAGATCGCCAACCTATCCAGGTTCCTGCAAAAAACCGCGTACGTTTCTCACCTGGGAAAGAACTCTCGGAGGCAGTCGTCAAGACCAAAAAATAATGAAAGAGCACCCCAAAGGGTAGCTCTTTTAGAGTGTTAATGGGGGCAGCATTCTGCCCTTACAAAATGTTATTCCTCGCTGCCATAGTATGACTACCCCTTGTAGGAATTGGTAGAGAAATGAATCAGGTAGGCTATCTCATTACCCGCCTGAATCTCCTAGCCAATCCCTGCAAGGGGTTGCCATTTTTGGTTCACTTTCCTGATCGTGCTAACAGTCTATACATATCATCCATGTATAGAGTAAAATAAGATGACAAAGAAGTGAAAATTTGGACCTCAATACAAAGTAGTACAACAGGTCATACATACAAATTAGGCGTGATACAGTCGAAGAAAGAGGGGCCTATGGCGATCAGCGACTTGACGCTCGCGGGTCTTACCCGAACACAACTACTAGAAATGCATTACAAAATGGCGTTGCTGCGACGCTTTGAAGAGAAGAGCGCAGAGGAATATACACGTGGTAAAATAGGCGGCTTTATGCACCTTTATATAGGTCAGGAGGCTGTTGGCATAGGCGCTATCACGGCGCTGAGAGCTGATGACAAGATTCTTTCCAGTTACCGTGAGCATGGACATGCCATCGCCAAAGGTATGGACCCTCGAGTAGTAATGGCGGAACTTTTTGGGAAAATCACCGGGAGTAGCAAGGGCAAAGGCGGCTCTATGCATATGTGGAGCAATGAACTGGGACTCATGGGAGGCAATGCAATCGTAGCTGCGCAGATGCCGATAGCTGCTGGGGTAGCATTTGCCATGCAATATCAGGGTCTCGATACCATCGTGGCTTGCTTTTTTGGTGATGGAGCTGTTGATGAAGGCGCATTCCATGAATCGCTAAACCTGGCTTCTATCTGGAAATTGCCCATCGTCTATATCTGCGAAAATAATCAGTACTCGATGGGTATGTCCGTACAAAAGGCATGGGCGGTTGATTCTCTACTCCCACGAGCTGCGGCCTATAATATGCCCGGCGAACAGGCTGATGGGATGGATGTAATTAAGGTTTACGAAACCGTGAAACGCGCCGTAGACCATGCGCGTAGTGGGCAGGGCCCTTCATTGCTCGAGGTCAAAACCTATCGTTTCCGAGGTCATTCTATGACAGACCCCGCCTATTATCGCAGTCGGGAAGAAGAGCAACAATGGCGAACCTCGCGGGACCCCATCGGATTTTTTGAGAAGAAGTTACTCGGTCTTAACCTGGCAACTCAAGCTCAACTTGACGAGAACGACGCCAGGGCCACTGAGATAGCAGAGGATGCTGCCGAATTTGCCGAGAATAGTCCCGACCCGGAACTGGAAGAATTGTATACCGACGTTATGGTTGATAATTCCACCGCACTCAGCTACCGTTACGAGAGGAAATAAAAAAGATCTTAAACATGCGTGAACGACGCTATCTCGTCTAGCAAAGAAGTCTGGGAGACTTCTGCGGCGCACTCACACGCATGAGAGGAGTATATAATGCGTACTATTACATATCGTGACGCGCTACGAGAAGCCATCCGTGAAGAGATGCAACGCGATGAGCGCATTTTTATTCTAGGCGAAGATATCGCCGGGTATGGCGGCACTTATGCCGTTTCTAAAGGCCTGTTTGAAGAATTTGGTGAAAAGCGTGTGCGCGATACTCCTCTAGCGGAAGAAGTTATTACGGGCGCGGCCATTGGCGCTGCTCTTGGGGGATTACGTCCTATTCTCGAGCTTATGACCATCAACTTTAGCCTGCTTGCCAGCGATTTACTGGTCAACAGCGCGGCCAAATTCCATTATATGTTCGGTGGACAACCGCAAATTCCCCTTGTTGTGCGGATGCCAGGAGGTGGAGGAGCACAGAGAGGAGCGCAGCATTCTCAAATGTTAGAGTCCTGGTATGCGCATATTCCCGGCCTCAAAGTTGTCATGCCTGCCACCCCCTATGATGCCAAAGGCATGCTCAAATCGGCAGTGCGCGACCCCAACCCTGTACTATTCATTGAACATGAACTACTTTACAATGTGAAAGGCGAGGTACCCGACGAAGGCATCGAATATACGGTCCCACTCAATCGAGGTGAGGTTAAACGTGAGGGACAGCACGTGACGATTATTACCTTCTCGCGTATGTTGCATGTAACACTACAAGCAGCAGAAGAGCTGGCAAAAGAGGGCATCCAGGCTGAAGTAATCGACCTGAGAAGTATCCGTCCTATTGATATCGACCTGATCCTTGACTCGGTGAAGAAGACAAATCGCGTTGTGATTGCCGAAGAGGGGTGGAAATATTATGGAACAGGTCAGGGTCTTTCCGCGCTGATTTATGAATTCGCCTTTGATTATATGGATGCGCCGATCCAGCATGTCAACAGCGCCGATGTGCCGATGCCGTACTCAAAAGTGTTAGAACGTGCTGCTTTGCCCAAGAAAAGCGATGTTGTGAACGCAGTAAAAGCCATTGTGCCCAAGGCGCTGGTTCATAGTTGATGCGGAGTGAAACGATGAAAACTGTTGAAATGCCCAAAATGGGTGATACGATGGAAGAAGGCAAGATCCTTCGCTGGATTAAACAAGAGGGCGATCCGGTAAATAAGGGCGAGTCACTCGCAGAGGTCGAGACAGATAAAGTCAATATTGAGATTGAGTCATTTGCCAGTGGAGTGCTGCGTAAAATCCTGGTTCCCGAAGGTGCATCTGCGCCAATTGGCGCGGGAATTGCATTGATCGGTGCGCCTGATGAACCTCTACCCGATTCTCTGTCTGGCAATGGTTCGATGAAAGCCGCTGTTACAAAGGAGATGGAGAAAGGCGCTACAACTAGTGAGGGAAGCGAACAGACCCTGCGCGAAGCAAAAGGTGACTATCGAGCGAAGCAGACAAGTGTTCAATCTCCTACAGACGCGGGCAGTCAGGGTCGTATTTTTATCTCGCCTATCGCGCGTCGCATAGCAGAAGAGCAACAGTTAGACTATAGTCGAGTTGAGGGTACTGGACCCAATGGTCGTATCATTAAGTTGGATATCGAGGCAGCGCTTGCTCAAAAGCAAGAAACTATAGCTCCCTCTACACCGGCCCAATTACCAATACTAGAAGCCACTGGAGCGACTGAGATACCACTGACTGCTATGCGTCGCACTATTGCGAAGCGTCTCAGTCAGAGCATGCAGACAGCGCCACACTTCTATGTAACAAGCGTTATCGACACCGGGAAGCTTGCTGACTTGCGACGACAGATCAATGAGTACGCTCAGAAAGAGCCGGACCCTGTAAAAGTTAGCTTCAACGATCTGATTGTGAAAGCAGTCGCAATCGCATTGGTGCGTATGCCGCAGGTCAATGTCTCATTCGCGGAGGATCGCTTGATCCTGAAAAAACAGGTACACATTGGCATGGCGGTGGCACTTGAACAAGGTCTGATCGTACCCGTCATACGCAATGCTGACCAGCGGCGTGTTCTCGCTATCGCGCGTGAATCACAACGCCTGGCCGAACTGGCTCGCGCAGGCAAACTGCGCCCAGAGGATTTCAGCGGAGGCACATTCACCGTGAGTAATCTGGGTATGTTTGACGTGGATAGTTTCACCGCGGTGATTAATCCGCCAGAATCTGCCATTCTAGCTGTTGGCTCGATTACACCAACGCCTGTAGTGGTAGATGGACAGGTAGTCGTGCGTGATCGCATGAAAGTGACATTATCATCTGATCATCGCGCTATCGATGGAGCAACCGCCGCACGGTTCTTGCAGGAAGTCAAACGATTGTTGGAGGAACCCTTTGGTTTGCTACTGTAGATGGAAGAGGTGTTTATGGCTACACGTACTATCAATGGCGTAACACTGGCACTGATGCGAGGAAATATTGTTGAAGTGCAAGCGGATGCCATTGTCAACGCGGCAAATTCAGGGCTACGAGGCGGGGGAGGCGTCGATGGCGCGATTCACCGTGCTGGTGGGCCGAGCATTATGGAAGAATGTCGTAAGATAGGTGGTTGCCCCACCGGCGAAGCTGTGGTTACAACGGCAGGAAGACTACCGGCGAAATATGTCTTCCATGCTGTCGGCCCCATCTATAACGGCAGTCTCGACGATGAACGCCTGCTCACAAGCGCTTATCAGAGTTGCCTCAACCTTGCCGAGCGACACCAGGTCAAGAGTATCGCTTTCCCCTCGCTCAGCACAGGCATCTATGGCTATCCATTGGAGTTAGCAGCCCCAATTGCGCTCCGTACGATCATCGAACATATAAAGAAGCCCACATGCTTGCAACAGGTGCTGATGGTGTTGTTTGGGGAGAGTGCATATAAAGTGCATGAACTGGCACTGGATAAACTGGTATGAATGCAATACATCAATGAGAAACGAACTATTAGCATGGTTTGCTCGTGAAGGCCTCCTGCTACAGGACATTATATCTTCAGCAGATGACCCAGAGCATGATGAAATCAAGGTCACTATCAAAGCACCGATCATAGCGCTAAGCAAGAATATCAATGACTTCCGGGAATGCCCTGATCCAGTGCTCTTTGGCTATCCCGAATCCTGCCTCGATATGATGACCCTGGACGATTTCAACAGCTTTGTGTATCAATGGTTTGAAAAAGCTGTGGCTGCCGAAATGGGTCGCTGCTTTGTCTGCGACAAGATACTCGATATGGGTAAAGAGAAACCCTGGGATGCCGTTTTCGTCACCAAAGAGTTATATTGCTGGTTGATCGTGCATTACGATTGCAAACGCTACCTTAGCCGTGATCTCAAAGGGCGTACCCCCTTTGAAGTGACACTGTACCAACCCGAGTTTTTTAATATGCGTTTAACTTGATAGAGGATGGCATTGTATGGATAAGAATCAAGTTGCCAATTTACTGGATGAAATTGCTTCACTGCTTGAATTGAAGGAGGGGAGTAATCCATTCGAAGTGCGTGCCTACCAGAACGCAGCCCGTGCTGTGAACGGACTTGATGGAGACATCGAGCAACTGACTCGCGAGGGCAAACTTAAAGGTGTACCCGGATTAGGATCAACCAGCATTAAACGTATCGAAGAAGCTGTCGAAACAGGACATATCGCGCTCTATGACGAACTGGTCGAGACTACGCCTCCGATTAAACTTGAAATGATGCGCATTCCGGGAGTAGGGCCAAAGAAAATCAATGCCATCTATAACCAGTTGCACGTCAATAGTATTCCCGATTTAGTCCAAGCATGCGAGGAGAACAAAGTAGCAGCTCTACCAGGTTTTGGCAAGAAGACTCAGGACAAGATTGTGCAGGGTATCGCATTTCTTGCTCAACATGCTGGCCGTTTCCTCTATCCTGTGGCAGAAGAGGAAGCTTCACATATGTACACAGTACTGAAAGAACTGCCTGAGATTGTGCGTCTACAAGTAGCGGGCAGTCTGCGCCGTCGCCGTGAGACAATAGGAGATATTGATATGGTTGTGAGCGTTGCCGATTCCGCAAGTGAAGACGTCAGGCGCAAGATCATGGATGTTTTCACGAGTCAGCCATCGGTCCAGGCCATCACGGGGAAAGGCGAAACAAAATCTAGTGTTGTGCTGAGCACTGGTATCAACATGGATTTACGTGTTGTCAACGATAGCCAGTTCCCATATACTCTCCATCACTTTACAGGCTCCAAAGAGCACCATATTCCTTTGCGCAGGCGTGCGCTCAGCATGAACATGACGATTAACGATTATGGGCTTTTTAAAGGAAAAGAACCGCACTTAGAACTCGTTCCCTGTAAAGATGAAACAGATATTTATGCCGCTCTTGGCATGGCCTATATCGAACCAGAGTTACGTGAGGACATGGGTGAGATCGAGGCAGCCGTTAATGGCACTCTACCAGCATTGGTGCAGGAGAGTGATTTACAGGGTGTATTGCATGTGCATTCAACATGGAGCGATGGGCAAAATACGATACGTGAAATGGCGGAAGCATGTATTGTGCGTGGTTTGACCTATCTTGGTCTCACGGACCATAGTAAAACAGCAGCTTATGCTGGAGGATTGAATGAGGAAGACCTGCGTCGCCAGCACGAAGAGATCGATCTGCTGAATAAGGAATACGCTGGCCGCTTACATATCCTCAAGGGGATTGAATGTGACATTCTACGTGACGGAGCACTTGATTTCGCTGATGATGTACTGGCAACGCTGGATTTCGTAGTCGCCTCTATTCATAGCCTGTTCAATCTTTCACTCGAAGAACAGACCCAGCGTATGTTACGCGCTATCTCTAATCGCTATGTCGATATCATTGGACATCCTACTGGCCGCATTCTACTTGGTAGAGAAGGGTATGCTCTGGATTTAGATGTGGTGATTGATGCAGCTGCTGAGCATGGCGTTTGTATTGAGATTAACGCACACCCATCGCGCCTTGATCTGGATTGGCGTTACCTGCATCGCGCAAGAGACAAAGGGATCAAGATACCGATTGATCCCGATGCGCATGTCATCAGTGGTTTGGATGATATGCGTTTTGGCATTGGTATTGCGCGCAAAGGCTGGTTACGAACCAGCGATGTACTCAATACCATGACAACCAACGACTTGCTTGATTTCTTCGGCAGTAGAAGGAGCAGGTAGAATTAGTAACTGTGTAGCAGAGTTCCCCAATTTGGAGTGCAGAGGACGGAGTCCTTTGCCGGGGTGTGGGGTGTCCCCACTTACCTTTCTCATCCGCCGCCGCAGGCGGCACCGAGAAAAGAAACCCGAATAATTACCAGGTTTGTTACCATAAAGGACACAGGGACGTAGTACCAATATGGTAAAATGAGCAGAGATGTTACTAACATATGCGATAATGAGAAGTGTGACAGATATAAGTAGGATACGGGTGCATATAGGAAGCGCACCCACGTAAAGAAAGAGTTCTCTATAATGACACAACAAATGGTATTACAAATTAGTCAACGTGAAGTTACAGGAAAGGCTACGAAGCGGTTACGCAAGTCAGGCATTATTCCGGCCAATATTTCTGGTCATAAGGAAGAGTCACAGAGTGTTCAAGTTGAAGCCCTTGCCTTTGAAGCGCTGAAGCGAGCGCATGGCGCAACAGGCCTCATTACATTGCGTTTGCCAGGTAGCAAGCGCGATCAGACAGCGCTGGTACGTCGCGTACAACGCGATCCTCGTTCGGGTAAAATTCTGCATATAGACTTCTCGCGCGTAAGCTTAACCGAACGCATTACAATGAAAGTGCCCCTGCGCTTCGTTGGCGAAGCTCCAGGTGTAAAAGACGAGGGTGGCGTCTTGCTTCACCTCCTGGATACCCTTGAAGTGGAATGTACCGCGAGTGATATTGTTGACTACTTCGAAGTCGATATCTCCTCGCTCACTGATATAGACTCCATGTTGCATGCCGAGGATGTCCAGCTACCACCGAATTTCACGCTCATTACCGACCCTAAAGAAAGCATAGCAAAGGTCGCAGCCACACGAGCTGAGAAGGCTGAGGAAGCTGCAGAAGGGGCGGAAGAAACTGCTGTTCCTGCTGAAGCTGAAACGAGCGAAGAGTCTACAGCGGAATAACAGGGATTGGTGATTAACGAGCGATAAACATGCGTATAATGATCGTTACTGATCAGTATCCTCCAATGGTCGGTGGTGTTCCAACGGTCACCCAGGGACTTGCGGTTGATTTTGCTAATCGCGGAGACCAGGTATGGGTCGTCGCGCCTAGCTATGGTCAGCGAGATGTTCATCGCCTTGAGCAGAAGGTGCATGTTTATCGCTTCTCTTCATTTGAATGGCCCACTTATGAAGATCTCCGCATCCCATTCTTGCCAATTCTCCCGTTTCGCAGGCTCTTGAAAAAGATTGACCCTGATATTATTCATATTCACTCGCCGATCGTGCTGGGCAATATTGCTCAAATTGTGGCTGGTAGTTTACGTAAACCTGTTATTGTCACAAATCACTATTTGCCCGTTAATTTGGGACCCTTTCTTGCTTCGGATCCATTATTCGGCAAGCCTTTTATGACTGCAACGTACAGTTATCTGGTGCATTTTTGTAATCGTTGCGAATATGTGACGGCCCCAACAATGACGGCTCTGAATCTGCTTTATGAACGTGGACTGCGCGCCCCTGCTCAGGCCATCTCTAACGGTGTAGATTTGAAGAAGTTTTCGCCGGGCGAACGTGATAAGCGATTACGGCAACACTTCAATCTTCCGCAAGATCGCCCGCTTATACTTTCTGTCAATCGCCTGAGCCAGGAAAAACGGATTGATGTACTCATTGACGCTGTCGCAAAGATGACGCGAGATGCACACTTCGCTATTGCAAGTACTGGTCCTGCTGAAGCAGCTTTACGCGCGAGAGTCGAAGAACTCAACTTAACGGATAGAGTGTCCTTTCTGGGATTTATCCATGACAAGGACCTCGCTCCTCTTTATCGCCTCGCAGACGTCTTTGCAATTCCCTCGGAAGCGGAATTACAAAGCCTGGCAACGATGGAGGCGATGGCATGTGGCCTGCCTGTAGTTGCCGCTGATGCATACGCATTACCGGAACTGATACATCATGAAATAAATGGTTTTTTGTTCCAACGAGGAAACAGCGAAGAGATGGCGCACTATCTCGATTTGGTTGTCAAAGATAAAGGACTTCGTAAGCAAATGGGGACAAAGAGTCTTGAAATAATAGCCAAACACGATCGCACACAGGTGCTTGATCAGTGGGAGGCGCTCTACCGTCGCCTTTCAAATGAATTTCTTGAAGCTAAAGAGCGTAGACTGCGGCATCACCGAGAGCGGAAAAAAGCTGACCACGTACGATATAGGCAGACTCGGCCACGAATGGTCCGTACAGGTGATTTAGCAATCGATCAGCGATTTGCTACGGAAGAGTAAGGTCTCTTACCCGTCTTGCCAACGCTGCTGCGCAGCTACCTACGGTCAGGCAAGACGAAAGGAGTAGCTTTATCCACCCCAGCGTCGATTGAAGAGTCGAGCAAGACGGCGTTCGATATCCCATCGCCACTGGATGCTGTGGTATTCTACCCACATTCTGAAGCGCAACCACCATGTAACAGATTGTTGGAACACGCGCGATTGCTTGCGCTCATCATGAGAATGGACAAATACAAATGACAGGGAAGTTCGGGATTCAGGTTTCTTTGCTTTTGTCTCTCCCATGCGGAAAAACTCTCCTTGAAACAGACTCTTACAGTGACTTGTTTCTAGTATAGACACTGGGCAATCATTTGTCCAGTGGAGGAAAAGTTCTATGCCGAATAGTGTTCCATTTCTACAGAAGCTTTTTGCAACTATCGACGAACTGGAAGTCAACTATCGAAGCGTTAGCATGTTCCAACCAACATTCCGGCCACAAAGATCCACTGAGCAATCTTCACGAGAAGTTTTTAGAGCAGTACAATCCTCAGTTACGTGAATTGCGTGGTGTTTACTATACTCCTGACCCTGTTGTGTCCTATATGGTGCTCTCCATAGACTTCCTACTTCGCTCCCACTTTAAACGCCAGAATGGGTTGGCCGAGATCTCAGAAGATATGATGCTACTTGATCCTGCATGTGGAACAGGAATTTTTTTACAGGCAGTAATAGAGCACATTCGCAATAAGTTCCAAGAAACGCGTGAACCTGAGAGATGGCGGGATTACGTTCATATCTATTTACTACCCCGCCTTTTTGGTTTTGAATTACTCTCCGTTCCGTACCTAATTGCTCACCTTAAACTCGCTATGCAACTAGCCGCTTTGGATTTACCAGAACCAGAACGGCAGAGGTGGGCCTATCACTTTGGGGATGACGAGCAGCCGAATATCTACCTGACCAATACATTGGAAGAGGTGAAAGAAACGCTTACAGGGCAGGGGCAAGAGAAGGCCAATCAGATATTGGTAGTGCTGGGTAATCCACCTTTTGCCGGACATTCGTCCAACAAAGGCCAATGGATCACCACCTTGATCAAGACCTACAAAGATGGTTGCCCAGAATTGAAGAAACCTGCTCAGGCAAAATGGCTGAGTGATGACTACGTAAAATTTATGCGTTTCGCTCAATGGCATATTGAGCAGGTGGGTTATGGCATTCTGGCCTTCGTCACTAATCATAGTTATCTGGATAACCCCACCTTTCGGGGCATGCGCCGCAGTCTGTTGCAGAGTTTCGATGATATCTATATCCTTGATCTGCATGGCAATAGGAAAAAGCATGAACAAGCCCCCGATGGTTCAAAAGACGAGAATGTCTTCGACATTCAACAAGGCGTGGCTATTAGTATTTTCGTTAAATGGCGAGATTTCGAGGGTGGGGGAGATAAAGGCAGAGAAGTTCAGGGCGGGGGCAAGCCCCGCCCCTACATTTCTGGTGAACATACTCCATCATTTGCCATCGTTCACCATGCTGATCTGTGGGGCTTGCGTGAAGTCTATCGATTTGACACTTATGGACAAGCCGCTTTAAGCGATGGTAAATACGCGTGGCTCGCTGAGCACAATATTGCCAGTACGCAATGGATAGTGCTCAACCCACAAGCTCCATTCTATCTCTTCTCGCCACAAGAGAGTCGCTATTTAGCAGAATATCAAACTGGATGGAGCGTAGCCGATATTTTCCGACCAAATGGCGACCCTGCTCCTGGAGTAGTGACCTGTCACGATCAGTTCGCTATTTCCTGGACTAAAAATGAGGCATGTGCCAAAATCGAGCGCTTTCTATCGACTGATACTGAAGAAGAAGCGCGACAGATCTTCCGTCTTTGCTCTCAGAATCAGTGGCAGTATCCCATAGCAAAAAGTCAATTGCAGCAAAACGCGTGGCATCAAGATATTACAGAGATTCTTTACCGTCCCTTTGACATGCGTTGGACGATCTTCAACCGTTATGTCTCAGTACACCGGCGCGAGCGGGTAATGCGACATATGTTGGATGGGACAAATATTGGACTGGCTATTGGCCGGGCAGGACATGTAATCGATCGAGGAGAGTGGGATATTGCATTTTGTACACGTTATATCACCGACTTCAACCTGTACAGGCGAGGCGGAAATAACCTCTTTCCGCTCTACCTTTATGACAATACCGCAACAAGTACTCGCAAAGCGAACCTGGCCGTCAATTTCATCGTGGATTGCGCCGAGCGAATAGGAATCAGGTGGATACCGAATGGTCATGGTGATCTCCAGCATACCTTTGGCCCTGAAGATATCTTCACCTATATGTACGCGCTTTTCTTTTCTCCAACCTATCGCAAGCGTTATGCACCTTTTCTCAAGATTGACTTTCCACGCCTGCCTCTAACTTCAAATGTCGCACTCT
>WNFX01013329.1_pt1 | contig 12068 bp, 9 predicted proteins | sample 5400111 | NCBI WGS metagenome assembly WNFX01 (sample SAMN13153363, study PRJNA577476) | soil metagenome | isolation source: 40 cm soil or saprolite under grassland replicate 1 | place: USA:California | collected 2016-06-15
TTGAGGAATTGAAGTTGAAGTCTTAGAGGGAGCTTCGAATAGACTAAGTAAATATCATCCATAAATAATTATCGAAATTGTCAGTACAAGTGTACAAGTATAAATCGTGTTAAAGCGATGAGAGTTAAAGTGATTTTAGCAGATGAAGGCCTACAAAAAATAACAATTGCGATTGACGCTGCCACATAGTATGAGTTCAGTTTCTTCAATTATTCGAAACACTACTTGACTCGCATTAGATGTGCAACAATATAATATTTCTACGAATCTTGCATTGGAGACAATGATTTATTTTACTATTCGATAGCAGAAACAATTTGGCTTACAAGTTAGTACCATTATTTCGTTTATATCGAAATAATATGTCGCTAAGACAGAGATGGGCATGACGGTAGCGTTTGAAGGTACTGTAAAGGCGATAACAACCCTTGAAGAATTACCTCCTTTTCTAAGACCTGACCATGCCGAAAGACCTTCAATGTGGTGTGGTCGAAGACTGATTTGTGATTATCAATATACGAGATCAAATCTTGAATCTCTGTGACAGGATGTCCGTCGATAGCAATTATTAGATCGCCGACATGAGTCTTGGAAAACTTGTCGGTACTGCTTCCATTTATACCTGCCTTATCTGCAGGTCCATCCTTCACAACTGAGTTTACGATGACGCCTTTTAAATCCCCAAACAGTAGACTTGTCTTGTTTGCAATATCTGGCGTCAAAGTACATCCAGAAAGACCGAGAAAAGGATGAGTGTAGTTACCTTTTTCAATGAGCACCGGTACTACCCGCGTCAAGACATTTGAAGGGATTGCAAGCGTTAGACCAGGATATTGATTACCAGGCAAGAAAACTGTGGGAAAGATTCTACCATAGATAATTCCAATAACCTGTCCCTGTGCATTTAGTAAGGGCCCGCCAGAATTGCCAGGATTTATTATAGCGTCTGTTTGAATTATATCTGGGATAAGTAATGCAAGTTTGGTATCTTGTAATAGAAATTTAGTATTGCTTATTATTCCGGAAGTAATTGAATTGCCAAACCCTTGACCCTCGAGCTTTGGATGGCCAACAGTCACAACCTGTTCGCCAGTCAAGAGATTAGATGAGTTTCCAATCTCAAGAGGTACTGCTTCATGCGCTACATTTCCAAGAATTTCAAGTACAGCTATATCGTTATAGGGATCACTGCTTTTAATTATTGCAGAGTACCTTTTTCCATCTGCAAGTGTTATGTACACAGCAGTTGAACCTACTACTCCGTGGTAAGTAGTGATTACATGTCCATTGGCATCATAGAAAAATCCTGAACTTAACTCGGTAGAGTTTGTTACGGGAATATTAAGCAAAAATGTAGGAATCTTACTGGTAACTTGCACGACTGAACGACTTGCCCTCTCAGATGAAATATTAAAAGAGGAGGCATTTACACCATAGACTGAATAGCTAGTCGACAAAGTCTCTTCGCTATGTACAGCTAATATGGCTATTACGGCCGACGCAAGCAATATGGCCATTAATTTTGTTTTAGTACCGATCAAATCCATCTTTCCGATTACTAATATCTATACAACGAATGATACTTACTTTTCAGCTTTTCTCTTGAAAGCATGATTCTATGCACTCAAGGTTTGCCTATCCAAATTCAGTCGATTTTATACATTATACATTTTTAATGTACCATGCAGCTTATTAACAAATGCGATATTTTTATCCCCATAAAATCTATAATAAACGGAAATCTCTATTAGTAATAATTGATTTGAAAAGCAAGAGGAAAACTTTAGCAACCCGAGCCTCGATATAATATTACTAAAAAATAGTTATTATGACTAACGGTGTAAAGTAAATAAATTACTGACTATCCCATGAAGACTCTTATTTACATAACAAAGTTCTTGGGAAAAGATACTTCTGTTGTAGCAGTTGGGACTTCCAGTGCTTTAGCATTAATCTCGCTATTTTATATCTATACTCTTGGATCGTTTTTTAAGGTAGTTATTTTTCCGCTACAGAATCGTGTTACCTATATCAGTTTTTTTGATGCATATGTAATTGATACATATGTCGACCACATAATAATTGCATCTGCTACGCTTCTGTGGATGACGCTGGCACTTAAGGGAAAGGTAAAATTCCCAATCATTGGATTTTATGGCGGCATGGCTGTTCTAGGCGCAGTAAGTAAGACACCGGCCATGATGGCTCTTCTAGATATTGCTGCTTTAATCTCTTTTCCTCTTGTGATGTTATTTATTTGCAGTTTGTTTGCCGATTTTTTCTATTCAAACATCTTCTGTACCTTTGAGGAATTACTCATATGAGATCTTCATTCTTTTTGGCGGCATTTCTGCTATCTTGATCGTTTTGCTGATCTTCTCTTTGCCGCTCAAGCTATTATCGACCCAATTAATGCATGTATCGATAAGAATCAGGAGAATTAGAGTTGACTCATTTTCTTCCGCTAGCGATAGTATAAGATCAAGAACCAAAGCCATTTGCCTTTTATTTTTTGTGCTACTTTCGATAACAATCGGTATCATTCCTCATCTTCCAACCATTAATAAAGATAATCAGCGGATTGGAGCTGATACGGATTACTACGTTGTATGGGTAGGTCGATTGGTAAATTCAAGCAGCGTACAGGAATTGATAGGTCAAGCATTTGTTAAACAAAACCACGGAGATAGGGGACTCACACTACTATTTTTGTTTGGACTTGTGAAATTAACAAACGGTAATCCGTTTTCCACTTTTGAACATCTGCCTATACTACTGGGTCCTGTTCTTCTTCTTGTTGTGTATTTCTTGACTCGAGAGTTGACTTCCAGTGATATTGCATCCCTTCTTGCATCTTTTCTCACGTCAGTGTCATTCCACACCACTATCGGGATATACGGGGGTTTTTATGCAAACTGGTTCGCACTCATAATTGGTTTTTTGTCAATTTTGTTTCTTGTTAGATTTCTAAATAGGGGGAACAAGATGAGCCTCATATGTTACTCCATACTTATCATGATCTTACTCTTTAGCCATGTTTATACTTGGACAATCTTCGTGCTTGTTATAGCAATTTTTTTAGTAGCTAGTCTAAAGCTGAAATATTATGAAAAAAAGAGGATAGCTCTTGTCGCCATAGTCTTAGTGGCTTCCTTTGCGACAGATTTTGTCAAAATGGTCATAACTAATTCTGCAGGTGGTATTGAAGGCGATATAAAATGGGCTCGTCTGACTAACATCGGCCCAGAGCAGTTCACTCAAAGATGGACTAATCTGTCCCGAACAACATATTCTTTTGTGGGAGGTCAATTCAACAATATGATAATCCTTTCGCTTGCAATATATTGGCTCTATCGGTCTAGCCTGTGGAAGCCAGAAAGCATTCTTATTTTAGCGTTTCTTTCGATAGGTATAATACCTTTTCTGATAGGTGATTGGATAATTCAAACAAGAATTTTTTATGATATTCCATTCCAGATACCTGCGGCTTTAGGATTGGCATATATTAAGAGATGGGGCAATGGACTATTTTTACCGATTTGTATTTGGCTCTTAGTTATTTCTATTAGAGCTTCATCTAATTTTTACTTAATCCCTCCTCCTTCTTGATGTTTTCGTAGTTGATCCTTATGCTGAATAATGAAGGTGCTATGTTCAGATTAACCAACGTATTTTTATTAGATTATCTAAAGGACATCCCAAGAACAGAATCAGGCAAAGATTATTCTATATGATTTCTGTTCGTAATTTCGATGCTGGATTCGTGAAGAAGCATTTTCATCAATTGCACGCTCTAATGTATGATTGATATAATAGACAACATCCCAAAACGAACTGGTCACATTTTTTTGAAATTGCTATCCATGATTCAAATATATTCTGAAAGGTAAGTGAAGCGAAAATAATTAACAATCTCTTTTATTCCAGACCAGTAAAAATCTAAATTAGATTCGACTGCCGTCAATACTTTGATAACACTTCTGAACCCTTAATAAGTTTCATTTAATTGGAAGATATTAGTTGGTAGGGGATCTGCGTTTACTTTCAGATTGTGAAATTGTTGGACATGAAGAAAGATAATTTGTACAATCATAGTCTAGAAACCTGTGTTTCAGTGATTGTTCCAACTAGGAATTCTGCCGGGACGATCGAGAAATGTTTAGAATCCATCCTATCGCAAACTTATAAGAATCTCCAGATTCTCGTCATTGATGGATTTTCTTCTGATAATACAGTTGAAATTGCATCTAGGTTTGCTACAAATATCTTTTCAACTGAGGGCGAGAGAACAACAGCAAAAAATTTTGGCATATTGAAATCTAGATGTGATTTTTTGTTTTTCGTAGATTCAGACATGATATTGGAGCCTCATGTAATTGAAGAATGTGTTACAATCTCTTCTTCCGACAATAGGATTGGCGGAGTAATAATCCCAGAACATTCAATTGGTTCCGGATTTTGGATAAGAGTGAGGAATTTCGAAAAGAGTCTGTATGTCGGCTCGGCAATCGAATCAGCACGCTTCTTTAGAAAGGAATTCGTTGTCCAGGTAGGAGGATTTGATGAGAATATCGTCTTTTACGAAGAAAGTACACTTCCACAAAAGATAGAAGGCATTGGAATGAGTGTTAGTGCAAGAATAACTTCTTCTATATTGCACAATGAAGAGGGATTTACTCTCTGTATGTGGCTCGGCAAGAAACGTCGTTATTATCTTACTGCAGGATCCTATTCAAAAAAATATAAAAAATCTGCTAAAATGCAGACAAGTATATTTTATAGAATAAATGTCTTTATAGTAAATGGCAAATGGAAAAATCTTATAAGGCATCCAATCTTGAGCGCGGGATTATTCATGCTCAAGATTCTTGAATTTTTTGCTTCAAAATTGTGATTAGAAGACGTATCTATTAATTTGACTTTCTTCAGCCTCGTAGGGAAAATTTTAGTCCTCAAACTATCACAATTAGAGTCAAACCTTTTGTAAAGTGGCGCATTTGGATTTCCTCATCTAAGAAATATAGATGGATACATAGGCCATTTCAAATTTTCATTGTATATGATCTGAATTTCTCGATGTTTATTCACCAACTTTACTGTGCGTCTTAGCCCGAGAACACAGCCTTGAACTAGATGTTCGCTCTCTTGTCGGGATAAATTGAAGTCGACTATATTCTTGGATTATATGAACCTATTGCGTCTTACCCAATCTAGTTAATCTCGATGAATTGGGTCGGCGCAAGAAAATCATAGTCACACTAGTGACATACCCTACTACCGAAATAAGGCTCACAGCAAATCCGTAGTAGAACCACTTTTGAGGCTCAAATTCGATATCAAGCATAAATTCTCCTGTCTTGTTTATATAAAAACCATTGATCCCGCCATACAAAGGAATGCTGTTGGTCTGATAATTACCTGTAGGAGATTGAGATGACGCAACCCAACCTCTATGATACGTCTCAGGAAAAACAAGCATGAACGGAATACTCGCGTTTATTTTTATCCTCCACAAAGTAGGATTAATTTTAGTAGGACTCACTTGTAGAGTGGAAACTGGATTTCTATCATTATGAGTAAAGGCTTTAGTGAAATTGGTTTGGTCTTTTGTTGTCCTATTTTCCCCTGATTCCAGATTTCGATCTGAAGTCCTCAGGCTTTGATTTGACTCTACTAATCTAATTAAGTTTTCATAAGGTAATGGAAACTTTGTATTATGATACAATGTTTTATTTTCCAGAACTCCCAAATTTGGTTTTGCGATTTTAAAAATATCTGACCTGTTATTTACTATCACCAAATCAGATATAGCGCGAATAGGCATAGCTGTTTCTCTGTTTATAATCTCAAATAGATACCATCCAGCATTATTGTATAAAGATTTTAGTTTAGAAGAAGCAAATAAATAGCTCAGATTCGTCTGATCGATATCGTAGTTTCTATCATTATGAAATACAATGTATCTTATACCAAGTGATGATAGGAAATCATAAAAATTTGGAGAATTCAGCAGACCATTATTATAAGGCAAAAAATAAAGCAATTCACCAATGTTATTGTAATTTGACACAAGATCAAACGTAGGTATTTGGGACGATTTTGCTGTAAAATCAGAAATGAGATGCCCTTGACTCCAGCCGGTCTGATGCTCGTCGTATATGGGATAGTAGAGCACTTTATAACCGTCGTTCTTTTCTCTTAATATTTTATTTATTTCGAAAAATTGTCCAGGAATCTTGATTGGATTCAATGAATTAAAATTAGCGTCATAGATACCGTAGGAGGAAATTCCAATCAATACAAAAATTATTAATAGATGCACAACTGTTTCCCGACGTAATTTTTCTTTTAACATAATAACCGAAATTGTAAATAGTATGGAAATCATAAATGATTGATAAATCTGGAACTTTAAGGGAGACCTGAAGATCCAACCAAGTGGTACGTTTGAAATCAATGCCCAGAATGGTTGAGACAGTGGTCCTTTAGCCCCCAATGAGAGGAGAGTGAAGATGATATAGCCTGCTACCATAAAAATTATGAACTTTCTGGGTATGTCTCTAGATGAAACAGAGAGGAAAAGAGAGTAAAAAGAAAGTATCACTAGAGTTGATAAGGCAAAATAGTGTAATAATTTTGGAATGATTTCGGAAGGGACAGTATTAACATATTTAACATTGTCTCTCTCCAAAAGGAAGATGTCATAAATATTATTGTTGGATATAGAATCGTAAATGTCCTTTCTTAAATTTCCTTCCCGGCCCAAATCTGTATATCCTAGAGGATATTTTACATAAGGAAACAAAAACCACGAAAAGAGAAGAAAAAATAGAGACAAGATAAAAAAAAATTTGGTCCAAATAAGCCTCATCCGCATGCTTTTATAATAGACTAGAACGATGAATAGGAAGCTAATCGTTAGATTCATCACAAAGGTAAAAGGATGACCTAAGGAAAGTAATAACAATGTTGCAAACACAAGTGGAAAATACACAGATTTTATCCTAGTCAGAATAAAATACATCAAAAGCGGAAGCATGGCAACGCTAAATAATAAAGGAATCCCACCAACGAACTGCAAACTTACCGGATTATAAGCAAACACGAAGGATCCAGCGAGAAGACAAATTTTGTCAGGCCTAAATTTAAGGTTCGAATAATTCTTTGCTTTCATGGCCAGATTTTTTACAAATGCTTCTAGAAATAGGTAGATAGATATTGTAAGAAGACTGTATGTACCAACAATAGCGATCTTAGGTATTAGAGTTGGGGGTATTCCAATGGATACTAGAAAGAGAAAAGGCGATGCGTACAATAATCGGGATAACCTTTCAAAATTTGGTTCACTTGTAAAGTCGTTCCAAAGAGGAAAATAGTATCTTTTATAATTCTGTTCAAAAATAGGAGAATTTAGATCTCGTTGTATAATTATTCCGTCTGTGCTAAGCATCCCTGTCCAAAGTAAAACATTAGATATAATCAGAACAATAAATATAATAGAAGCTTCTTTTTTAATCATATAACGTGTTTATTAATGATGTAAACCCGGTACTTTTTAAGTTTGGGCACACAGGGGCTTTGCTCAGGTAAAAATTTGGATTCGCTTTCGATACGCTCTATACAAAGTGAATGACTATCTGATGTGTGTAGATGTAGTAAAAGTTACAAGCTTATCTGATATAGTGAGAGCTTATTTTAAAGTGGATCGTAAACTCAATATACTTCTTCTGGGAGCATTTGGGGCTCAGAATATTGGCGACCTGGCCATATTGCGTACAATAATGAACGACATTGATCCTCAAAATGATTGGCTAAATGTTTCTGTTGCCTCTAGAGACAGTTTATTAAGAGATTCATTTGGCGTGAATCTAATCAACCCGTTCAGTTTTAATGGATTGTGGCAATTGCTGGCGCACGATGTTTTTGTAATAGGTGGCGGTGGACTCTACGGACATGAAACACATAAGTATATCCGACTTATTCTGCCAGTTGTTTTTATTTTAAAGGTCATATTTAGAAAAAAGGTTATTTTTTACAATACTGGAATATACAGAGAGGAATCCAAGTTAATCCTTCAGCTATTATGGTTTATCTTGGAACTGGCAGATGTAAGAATATTGAGAGACGATAGCGATGTAGAAATCATTCCAAAACGGCTGATGAAGAAAGTGAGATTAGAACCGGATATAACAATATTGCTGCCTGCTGCAAAACCACCTGGTAGAGACTCTATGATATCTATGTTAGAAAAGTCAAAATGTGTAGTAGGACTCTCACTAAGGTTTTTGAATCTAAAAAAAATGTTTACTCCTGGTGATCTTAGATTGGCAGAACAAGTTAAGAATCTGATTGTAAACCAATTTCTAAGGGAGAAAATCCCGGTTCTATTTGTTCCTTTCCAACCGGCAGACGTAATGTATGTCAGATATTACTTCAAGGACGTAGTGGAAAAATATCCAGATCACTTTAAGATAGCAGAAATAGGCAGGCTTAAACCCGAGGAGATTAAATGGATTGTTGGTAGATTTAAGATCGCAATCGGCATGAGATTGCATTTTCAGATCTTTTCACATGATCAGGATACTTCCCTCATAGGCATTTCTTATGCGTCAAAATGTAGAAATTTCTTAAAAAGAGTACACGCTGTTACAGTGGATGCTTGCAAGATAACTGAACATGATCTAGTGAAAGCACTAGAGCAAGTAAGCGGAAGAATTTAGTCTTCATAAATAACTATACGAAGGAGATTTTAAATCAATAAAATAAGGTGTTAACTCGATGGATGAAACTCCTAGGCAAGATATACATACCAGAAAACCCAACCAAGCAGCGAAGCCTTCCTTAACCATTATTTTGCCAAAGATTTCAGCAGATGGTGTGGCCAAAGTAGGATTAATCGAGTCTAATATTCTTGATGCAAGTGTTGACTTACTTAGTTTGATCAAAGAAAGTAGATTATTTCCTACATTAACAAAAAATTCGAATGTAACATACCTTACGAAATCAGAAATCTTGAGCCGGCTTATGTATACTAGATATGTCGACTCTATAAATCTTCGAAGCGCTATGATTATCGCTCATAATATTCCTAGTGTCATAATTGCCTATAGGCTCTTTGTAAGAGATCATATACCTTACCTGGCCTACATACATGACGCAGAATATAGTGGTATACCCGGCACCTTACCTAAATTTGGAAAAGATGAAATTAGAAAATCATTAGAAAATGCAAAGACTATTTTAACAAATTCGAAACACACTGCAGCCGAGATCGAGCCTCTATACCACGTGAAGGGAATTCCTCTTTATCCAGGATGTTTTCCATCACAATCGATTGCTAGAGATAAATGCGATTTTTGCCTCTTTGTGCATTCCATAGCGTTGGGGAACAACTTTGAAGCTTTGTACAGGTTGTTGCAAATAAATAAAGATTGAGGAAGTTTTATATCAGCTGTACCGTCGCTCAAAGATGCTATTGCATACAGATGTTGAGAATTTTGGTTTGTCTCCTCTTGAAGCTGCTGCGAATGGAACTCCTTCTATCGTAGCTAAAGGAAGTGGCGTGTTAGAGATTCTCGGGGATAGTAAAGGCATTTTGACTTTTGATAGTAATAACATATCCCAGTTAGACGAAACGGTAACAAACTATTATGGAGATTCAGGTAAACTCCTTTGTCTTGCAGAGAAAGCATGGCACAACGCGCAGAAATTCAATTGGGGTGTGCATGGACAGTCACTTCAAAAGATTGTCTACGAGTTCATATAACTGTTAAAATCAGAACTAGAATTTTCCCATACACCGTACTCTCAATCATTACGGCATGATTATTAGGATTAACTTTAATCAGTATGCACCCCATATGCACGCAAATGGTGTCTGACCTTAGGGTATCAACTATAATTATTTCTGTTATTAAATGCGCCACCAAATCCTTGTGCATTCTTATAAATTTGTTCCCCTCTGAATTCATACCAAGGAGGTTCATGCTTACTCTACATCATAGAGAGAATATTCTGTTATGTAAGTCTGAAATATTCGAGTTTTGAATAGCATTTCTCTTTCACAATAGGGTGTGTAGACCTTTACACGACTATTTAGGATCTTTAATATGAATTATCTAGAGATTCAGATCTAATTATTAATATAAAAGCGGGATGGTATCAAATAATTTTATTGCGGCTATTGTGGCTTAGCTGGAAGGATACCAAAAATCCTGCTTCTGGAGGAGCAGAAGTTTTTACACATGAGGTTGCAAGGAGACTTATAGTGATGGGACACGAAGTAGATCTCTTTACTTCTCGATTTCGACACAGTTTGCCATCTGAGGACATCGATGGTGTCAATATCACAAGAGACGGGGGTAAATATACGGTATATACCAGAGCACGAGAATATTATAAAAAGTATAAAAGTCGATATGATGTAGTCATCGACGAAATAAATACAAAGCCATTCTTGACCCCTCTATTCGTCAAAGAAAAACCAATATTAGCCATGCTTCATCAGCTTGCTAGGGAATTTTGGTTCTATGAGACTTTTTTTCCGATAAGCTATCTAGGTTACTATTATTTTGAGAAACAATGGTTATCCCATTACAAGAATATACCCACAGCCACAATTTCAAATTCTTCTAGAAGCGACTTAAAAGCAATGGGTTTTAAAAAGATTTTTGTAATTCCACAGGGCTTAAGCGCGATTCCCCTGGCGACGATAGTGAAAAAGGACTCTAGACCTACTTTAGTTTTTTTGGGACGGTTGAAAAAAGCAAAGCTTCCTCATCATGCGATCGAAGCATATTCTTTAATCAAAGAAAGTATTCCTGATGCAAAGATGTGGATCATTGGAAGTGGCCACATGCTTGATGACCTTCAGAAGTACAAAGTGGAAGATATAGAATTTTGCGGTCACGTAACAAACCAGCAAAAATATGATTTATTAAGCAAGGCACACCTAATTCTTGTTCCTGCAGTACGGGAAGGATGGTCTTTGGCAGTAACAGAAGCAAATGCGATGGGCACACCTGCTATAGGCTATAATGTTCGAGGCCTGAGGGATTCCATTGTTGACGGAGAGACAGGGATTTTGGTCAAGGAAAATTCCCCATATGGTCTTGCTCGTTGTGCGATGTCTTTATTAAAAGATTCATTACGGCTTTGCAAGATAAGTTCTAATGCTTTAGCTTTTTCGAAGAGATTTAGTTGGGATAAAACGTCCAAAGAGTTCGACAAAGTCCTCAAGACCATTATCTAATAATGTCAAAATTTACATAGCGTCCTTCGACTCTAAAATCAAACATCCAGGTTAAGCAGCATCAGTAAAATTTCTTAGATTCTTCTTCATGTCGGACATACCCACTCGTACGACAGGTTTTATATGATATCAACTGAATAAATACCCTCGATCAATAAATCATCTAGAAAAGCCGAATTGCATTTATAGAAGTATGTCGTTTTTGAGGTATGTTTAATCTAGGTTCATCTCTGATGAATCGGTACAAACAAATTGCTGGAATATCAGTTGCTACTGTTATTCTACTCTTAATCTTTGTGCCGATTCAAAACAAACAATCATTATCTACAGTGGGTTCGCCTTCACCTTACGAGGTTCAGCGTGTTAGTCCACAATTGCAATCTCAAGCAGCAGATAACGCATTGAAAGCAGCAGGTGCGCCACCCCAGGCCTTGGGAGCGGCTAAAGAGGCTTTTTTGGCCGAGACAGCTAAAGGATCTCCCCAGTTTGAGATAACAGGAGCAGCTGCAGCAGCTGCAGCCGCCTCTGGTGCTTCCCCCGCACAAGCAGCCGCAGCAGCAGCTGCAGCAGCAGCTTCAGGCGCAGGTGCTTCCTCAGCAGCTGCAGCAGCAGCAGCAAGTGCGGCTGCATCAGCAGCGGCAACTGGAGGATCAGCAGCAGCAGCTTCAGCCGCATCAGCTGCAGTTACTTCTGCAGGAGGTTCTGCGGCCGCAGCGGCAGCAGCCGCATCAGCCGCGGCAGGTGGAGCAGCAGCAGCTTCAGCTGCATCAGCTGCAACCGCAGGAGGTGCTTCAGCTGCAGCAGCAGCAGCTGCAGC
>WNFX01006911.1_pt1 | contig 12067 bp, 11 predicted proteins | sample 5400111 | NCBI WGS metagenome assembly WNFX01 (sample SAMN13153363, study PRJNA577476) | soil metagenome | isolation source: 40 cm soil or saprolite under grassland replicate 1 | place: USA:California | collected 2016-06-15
GCAAGAAGCCCGCCCGCGATGATGATGCCTTCCCAGACGATTCCTGTAGCGAGAACCTGCGAGGCAGGTGCGCCAAACGGCGCGAGCAACACCACCAGCGCCGCTTCGCGAACTCCGATTCCACCCTGCGTAATCGGCATGACCGCCGCAATTTTCGCCAGCGGCCACGCAAAGAGCCACACCCGCAAAGGAAGGCTGAGCCCGCAAGAAATCCCCAGAAGACCCGTGAGCAAAATATACGTGCCCTGCACGGAAGTCCCGAGCAACCAGCCAGCGAGCAAACGGTGGGGACGGCGCGAGACGGAGCGTATCGCATGACGCAGCTGCGCGAGTCTCCGGCGGAAGCGAATCGAGCGGCCACGCAAGAGTGGCCGGCTCAGTATCAGCACCATAGAAAAAAGAACGACTGCGGTCAGAAGGCCGGCGATCAACACGCGCCGCGCTGGCGCCTGCAGCGGAGCGGGCAAAGATCCCGGTAACAGAATCAGTCCGAGCGACACCAGCGTGAGTTGCGCGCCCACGTCCAGAAAGCGGTCGGCAACATTGCCGGTAATCACCGCGGCGGGGCGCGGGCTGCGTGAAATGCCCACCGCCAGCCGGGCCACGTCGCCCCCGATAATCGATGGCAGAAAGAGCGCCCCGAAGAGTCCGCTGGTGTAGCACTCCGCGCTCGCCGCGAATTTGAGTTGCGCTCCCGCCGCGTTTACCACCGTGTGCCACTTGGCGATGCCGCCCGTCAGCGCCACAAGATAAATCAGCAGCACGGCAAGAAAACGCGTCAATGGAACACGCGACAACGCGCTTCGCAGCGGGGCCAGCGGCAGCAGATACAAAAGCAGGCCGAGAATCAACGCCGCTGCCGCCCATCGAACAAAGAGGAATATCCAGCCGCGCCGGAATTTTTGCGGTTGGCTGGGGACGATCATTTTTTCAAACGTCAGCCTCTGTTGGGCGGATCAAGCGTCGAGAATTTCATTGACCTTTTCCGCTGCCGGGAAGGCCAAGTGGCGGAAAAGGCTCGAAAATTTCGTTGATTTTTTCCGCCAGCACAAAGTCGTAGTCGCTGATGCCTTTTACGCTGTGCGTGTTCAGGTCGATGACCACCTTGTTCCACACGTTGAACCATTCGGGGTGATGGTTCATCGCTTCGGCGACCAACGCGACCCGCGTCATGTTACCGAACGCGCTGACAAAATCTTTGCACGTGAATTCCCGGTGCAGCTTGCCGCTGACGACGCCCCAGCCTTTCGCCTTGGGAAGCAGCGCCGCGATTTCAGCATCGGAAAGTTTTCTTGCCGGCATGACGTTTTCCTCCGGGATGGCCCCGCGTTCTTCCGAGCCATTATGCGTCGCAAGCGTCGCTCCGGCAACAATTCAGGCCACACTGCAGCGGTTCTTCGTTGAATGCGCCCGGGAATTCCATTATCGTAAGGGTTTCGCTTAAGGCCAAAAGGCGCGGTGTGCGTTCCCGCCGCAAAGGGACGGAGAACCTCGTGAAAAAGAAAATTCGCGCCATCCAGTATGGTGTCGGCCCCATCGGGGCCTCCATCGCGCGTTTGATGCGCGAAAAACAAGCCATTGAAATCATCGCCGCCATTGACACCGATCCGGCGAAGGTTGCGCGCGACCTGGGTGAAGTCGTCGGTGCCCAGGACGCCCCTTGGGGCGTGAAAATTTCCGCCGATGCCAGGGAAGTGCTGGAGCAGGCCGCCGACGTCGTCATTCATTCCACTTCTTCTTCGCTACCCCAGGTCATGGATCAGCTGCTCATGTGCCTCGAAGCCGAATCGTGCATCGTCTCGACTTGCGAGGAGCTCTCCCATCCGTACCGCACGTATCCGGAACTCGCAGCCAAGCTCGATGCCGCCGCCAAAGATTGGGGCGTGGCGCTGGTGGGAACGGGTGTGAACCCCGGCTTTGTGATGGATAAGCTGGTCGTGACGCTGGCCGCGGTTTCCCAGCGCATCGAACACGCCAGGGCGCTGCGCATCGTGGATGCGTCAAAGCGGCGTCTGCCCTTGCAGAAAAAAATCGGCGCGGGAATGACCGTTGATGAATTTCGCGCACAGGTGAAAGCGGGCGTGATCAAGCACGTCGGCCTGCCGGAGTCGGTCGCCATGGTCGCGGACAGCTTGAATCTTCCCGTGGAACAGATCACCGAAACGATCGAGCCGAAGATCGCCACCGAGCGCGTGCAAACCGAGTATCTGACCGTCGAGCCCGGCCAGGCGGCAGGCGTGCACCAGATTGCCCGCGGCGCTTCAAATGACGGCAAAGAACTCGTGTACCTCGAGCTGCAGATGTACGTCGGCGCCAAGGATCCGGCCGATACGATTTCGTTGACCGGCCATCCGAACATCAGCCTCACGATTCCCGGCGGTTCGCATGGCGACGTCGCCACCGCCGCGGTCGTCGTGAATTCGATTCCCGTGATTCTTAATGCCCCCGCGGGCCTGCGCACCTCGCGCGATCTGCCGATCGGCTTCTTTTCGCCCACGGCAAAGCCCTGATTCGAAATTGGAAAATAGAAGCTCGAAAATCGCCAAGCGCAGGTTTAAGTCCGCAGCGACCTTGCTTCCACCATCCCGTAAATACGTTTTGCAAACCGGAAGGCGGAAGACTCCGCGGGCAAGTAGGTTCTAAACATATTCACGGAATTTTCTTCCAGCGCGTGGCTCATGAACTCCAGGGGAGCCCGCTTGAAATATTCCCAGAAATACCGGCGCACTTCGCTCCGGCTTTGTGCCTTGCCATTATCGGCGTGCTTGGCCACGACGGGAGTAAAGTGCGGATACAAGCTCTTACAGCCAATGAGCGTCGTCTTCATGAAATTCCCAATCAGCAGATCGTCAAAGACCTGATACTCGACCGCAGTCATCAGCGAGTGACGCGGCGCCTCGAATCGAATTCCCGTTTTTTGACTGCATTTGTTCAAATCCACCGTCGTGTCTTTACCGCCCACTCGGAAGGTGATGAAGTCAAAGTGGTCCTTCAATTTCTCCTTGGCCCGGATATAGCCCCGCAGCTTAACTTGATCTTCAGCGTCCAGCGGCTCCGCCCAGTTGTCGCCAAAGGCCGACGCGGGCTTTACGATCGGCTCATTCTTCGGCGGATTAAGAGGCGTGACATCTCCAGTCACGCAATCCACGCTGACGAACGCGGGCAAGAGCTCTGCCTCCTTGGACGTAAAGCCTTCGCGGTAAGCCTCCAGCGGCGCGTGGTATTCATTGGCCCAGACGCTGTCTTCACGCTGCATCCAGTGGAAGGAGCTAAACGGCACCACGTATCGGGCATGGTAGCGGCTCGCCGCCCTCTGCAAATGCTGCCCGATGGGCCGCTTTTGCGCGGCGTAGGGAACGATTGGCCGCCCGTCTTCCGTGAACAGATTCATCATGTCCGCGTCGCCGTAGCCGCTGAGCTTCAGCAGATAAGTGTCCTTGTAGGCCCGCGCGATTCGGCGCACCAAACGCCCCCAGCCGTGATCGCTGGCGTCGTTCAGGTCCACCACGAGCCGTCCGTTGATGTCCACCAAGAGAATCGAGTCCTGGTTGTAATCCGAGACCGTCATGATTCGGATGTTTTTCGAGAGTGGAACCCAGCAACGCTCGGGAAGGATCCTGGCGTTGAAACCTAAGCTAGTAAGGTCCTCATACACGCGCCGGCCGACGTGGTCGGCAAGGAGAACTTGCTTGCCGGAAAGTTGCTCGAGAGAAGATGCGTTCAGGTGGTCCGGATGACCGTGGGAGAACCAAACGTAAGAGCAGCGGCGTATCTCCTCCTTCTGTTCATTGGGAATCTGGTAGGGCCATGTCCAGCTTCCAAAGTACGGTTCGCCTTGAATCCACGGGTCCGTGGCGAGAATGGGTTCGCCGTCGTAAGCAATAAGCGTTGCATTACCAATGGTTTGGAAGCCAATCATGCCCCCTCCTGCCCTGGCTGGTCTGGTCAGGGGTACAGACTTCTGCGTAGGACAGTAGGGAAAACGGCAATAGATTGGTATCCGGTCGTTGCTCTAAGTTTAGGCAGGGTGTTTCCAGCAAATCCCGGACCGCGAGCTGCCCAAAAATTGTCAGGCAAGGCGCAAAGGGCCACTCCTTTTTGCTCTTATGAAGAACTTAAAACTGTTGACTGACAACGGGGCCGGTTCCCCGGAATTAACACACTCATTCTTTCTTCGTCTTTTCTTTACCAAGAACTTAAAACTAAGAACTTACAACTCTCTCAGTTGTGCTTGAGGAACTCCCCTTTGTGTCCGGTCAGCGAGTTGTACAGCGTCTCGATGAACGCATCCGCATTGATAAACCCGCCCGAGAACTTCTCCCACGGCGCCAGGATTTTTTCCTGCTTCATCTGATCCACGGTCTTGTGCGCGTCAATGGCCTTTTGCACCACGGCCGAAGTCTCCTTGAGCATCTTCACGAACACGCGCACGTCATCGAGATTCGAAAGAGCCCCGTGCCCTGGAATCACCTTCACGTCCGCCGGGAGCTGAGCGGTCGCCTTTTCCATCGCGTCAATCATCCCTTGGACACTTCCGCCGCTGGCCACGTCAATGAACGGAAACCCGTAGCGCACGAAATCGTCGCCCATGTGCACCACATTGTTCTTCGGGAAGAAGATAATAGAGTCGCCGTCGGTGTGCCCCGAGGGAAAGTGCATCGCGCGAATGTCTTCGCCATTTAGGTGCACGGTCACGTCATGCTCGAAGGTAATAATCGGCAGCGCCGCCTTCGGTGCCGGCTTCACCTCCATTTTGATTGACCCGCCGTTCCCCGCCGTCCCTCCGCTTTCCAGCCGTTTACGCACGTTGTCCTGTGCGATGACCGTCGAGCCAGCGTTGCTGAAGGGCTCATTCCCGCCGGTATGATCCCCGTGATAATGCGTGTTGATCACGAAGCGTACCGGCTTGTCGGTGATCCCCAGATTCTTCAGCGCTGTCTGAATTTTCTCCGCCAGCGGCGCGAATTGGTCATCCACGATGACGATCCCGTCCTCGCCCACCGACGCCGCGATGTTTCCGCCCTGACCCTCCAGCATGTAGATGTTGCCCGTGACCTTCGTCGCCTTGATCTGCACTTTCGACCAATCCGGCTGCTGCTGCGCCTCGGCTGGCGGTCCGAACAATGCCGCCCGCGCGATTGCTAGGAAAGCAATAGCCACAACCAATGTCACTGCCGTTGAAATCAACGATCTTTTTCGCATGTGTCTCCCCCCAGGTCGAAGGTTAGGCCAGCCGCCACAGCTTTGAAAGAGATATTCACCCGATACGCCAGAATGTGGTTAGAATGATGGGGGTACCTCTTTTAAGCGAAGCCGAATCGTTCCCAGCCGGTTCGAACCTTCGAGAATTGCCAATCTGGGGGCTGATCATGAGAACGTTCCACGTGTTCAACAAAATGTTTTTCTGCTTCCTTTTCTCCTTTCTGATGTTCCCTCCCGCAACCCGCGCCCAAAGCCAGGTCCTGGGGGAAGTGCAGTTTGTCGGGAAGACCAAGGCGGACAAGACGTCCGGCGTGTGGGTCGACGGACAATACCTCGGCTACGTCGCTGAGCTCAAGGAGGACAAAAAAGTCTTGCTTCTGCCCGGTGAGCATGAGATCGCCGTGCGTCAGTCCGGGTATACGGATTTCACCCAGAAAGTGGTTGTCGAACCGCATAAGAAGGTCGTGGTGGAAGTGGTGATGCTGAAGGATCCGCGCTCCCGCTTGCCCAAAGTCACGTCGCAAATCAAACTGCACGTGAAACCGGAGAGGGCCGCTGTTTTTGTTGACGATGCTTTCGTGGGCACCGTCAGCGAATTCACCGGTGTGGGACACGGGATGCTTGTGAGCGCTGGAAAGCATCGCGTCAAGATCGCACTGGCCGGCTACCAGACCTTCGAAACGGACGTCAGCCTCTTGCCGCGCCAGAAGATTACGATCAAGACCGCGTTGCTTCCGGGGAGTATCACCCAGGCGGGATCTTCGATTAAACAACAATAGCCTTCCTGATCTGTTTGAGGCATGGCAAAAGACTTCAACACCAGTCTCAACCAATGTGAGGGAGGAAGAAGCGCTGCAAAATTTGCGCTGCCCGCCGGAAGATCGAGTTTCTTAACGGAGAATAGAGAAAGCGGGGTAGAATCGTCGCGGTTCCGCTGCCCAGGAGTCCCATGGAGCAGGAGCGACGCCGCACTCCTCGGTATCCGTTCGCCGGGTCCATCGAAATGCGCGAAGGCGCGTCCGAGGACAAAAGGACGGCGCGCGTTGCGGGACTCAGCTTGAATGGCTGCAACGTGATCACAGAAAGCCCTTATCCGGTTGGCACCATCCTGGCGATAAAACTTTTCACTGAAAACGAGTTCTTCGAGGCCCAGGCCAGCGTCGTCTACATCCAGCCGAATCAAGGCATGGGGCTGATGTTTCGGGAGACCAAACCGTATTACCTTATGGTGCTGAGGAAATGGCTTCTGGCGGCCATGATGACGAAGCGCGGGACGAAAGGCTGAACTTTCTCGCGACACGCTCTTCTTCTCATCCTGCCGCCATTTTTTCGGCACTCGCTTGACTTTCTGTCATATCGGGCATACACAGAGTCAGCACACGGCCCACCTTATCAATCCCGCGTTCCTTTTCATGGAGGTGCGATATGAAGCGGATCCTAGTCGGGGGAATCCTTACCGCGTTTCTGGTCCTTTTACCGCTTAGTCCAGCCCGTTTGGCCCAAGAAAAACAACCGGCGCCGGAAGAAAAACCTAAAGGCGCAATGAAAAAACCACTGATTCGATGGAAAAAGGTGGAGGATTTTCAGGTGCTCAAGCTGTGGGAGACCGATTTAGGCCCGCAGTCGCCGCAAATCGTCATCCTGCAGCTCTCAAAGAAAAGGCAAATCGAACTGCAGTCCCACCCTCTGGAATTTTACAAGAAATACGGGATCTTCAGTCCAGCGGTCTCCGACCAGACGCGAGGCTATTCTGTGCTTCGACTCGTTGAAGATAAGGCCGGATCGACGGACCCGATGATCGTGGTAGTGGTGCACGACCAGGACACATACTCGGGCTTCGCGTCTTTTGAGGTAGCGGAGATAAAATAGCGCGACAAGAAGTTTGCCAAAGCTCTGCGCGGCGAGGGGATGTCGGGCACGCCGAAGAGACCTAGTGCGCGAAGCCAACACGGCGCAAGAGGTCTTGGAAGCGCGGCTCCTCTCGCAGCGAGTCAAAGGCGTCATCAACCTTCAGCCACGCCAGATAGCCATCGCGTTCCCTGTAGGCTTGTTCCAGGGCAGCGAGCGCTTGCTCCTTTTCGCCCAGCGCGGCATGGATCATCGCGGAATAGTGAGGCGCAACGTAAGTGTGTTTGCCGCGCCCGCCCAGCTCGTCCAGGATCTTTCCTGCATCAGCCTTCCTCCCAAAGACAGCGTAGGCTCGCGCTAGTCCTGTCAGGCGACCCGGACCGCGGTCCGAAAGGGCGACCGCGCGCTCCGTTTCCGCGATGGCTTCTTCGCGCATCCCCTTGGCGCGATAGCTCGAGCCCAGACAATCGTGAGCGCCATCTGAGTTTGCGTCCAACTCGAGCGCCTTCCGGCACTGCGCGATCGCATCGTCGTACTGCCGGGCAAAGTAGTACGTCCAGCCAGCGTTGACGCTCGTAAGTAGCGAAAGAGGATCCAGCTCCCGGGCGCGCTGGACTTCGAGCAACGCCTCCTCGAATCGCCCCATAGCCAATAGATAATAAGAATATCTTCGATGGGCTTCCGCATCGCTGGGGTTCAGCGCGAGGGCACGCTTGAATTCGCTTTCGGCGCCAAGCCAGTCCCAATCGCCGTAGAAACGGATTCCCGCCAGCGCGGTATGCGCTTCACTGAGTGAATCGTCTAGTGCCAGGGCCTTCAGGGCGTACTGCTTTGCAATCGGCATCGCTGACTTCGCGGGAAGTTCGATCGTCGTCCAATAGTAACCAGCCAGATCGGCATAGGCGGGTGCGTAGCGAGGGTCGGCTCGCACGGCCTCCTCAAAATACTGGCGGGCCTTTCCATGCTCCTCCACCGAGCCCTTCTGCCAGTGGTAGCGGCCCTTCAGGTAGGCGTCATACGCTTCGGGGCTGGCCGTGTGTGGCCGGGCCGTTTGCTGCGCAGGAAGCAACTGTAGCGCCAGGGAGCGCGCGATCCGCCCCGACACATCGCTTTCCAGCGCAAATACACCCGCCACATCGTAGTCGTAAGTCTCCGTCCATAGCGTAGTCTGGTCTCGTACTTGGATGAGCTGTGTGGCAATGCGCACGCGCGCACCCTCGTACCGCACGCTCGTCTCCAGGATGTAGCCCGCGCGCAGTTCTCGGCCGATTTCGTCAACGCGCTTCTGGCTGCCTTTGTAACGCATCGCTGACGTCCGTGCGATTACCGCAAGCCGCTGCGGCATCAACCGGCCCAGTTGGTTAATCATCTCGTCGGTCAGGCCGTCGCAGAAGTAGTCTTCCTGGGGGTCGCGGCTCAAGTTTTCAAAGGGCAGCACCGCAAGTATGATTTTACCCGGTGGTGATTTGCGCCAAACCCAAGACGGCCGGCGGGCCAGGTAAGTTCCCGCCAACAGCGCGATTATGAGCGTTCCCGCCGCCCAAGCGGCGAAGCGAAGCTTAGGATGCCTCGGCGGCAAGCCGGCCCCCTTGGACTCGACTCTGCTCAGCCGTCGCAAATCCACGAGCAGCTCTTCGGCGGACTGGTAGCGATTCTGTGGCTCCTTCTCCAGGCATTTCAGAATGATTTCTTCCAACCCCAATGAAATTTTGGGGTTTAGCTGGCATGGCGGCGCGGGTGCTTGAGTTTGAATGTCCGCCGCCAGCGCCGTCGCGAATTTGCTCCGAAAGGGACGCCGCCCGGTCGCCATCTCGTAGAGCACCGCCCCCGCTGCGTAAATGTCCGTGCGCGCATCTGCGGGCAGGCCCCGGAGTTGCTCCGGGGCCATGTACGGCAGTGTCCCTGCCCCAAGCGCTGTGCTGCTTAAATCGTCGGCTGTGGATAATTCACTCGCAGGCCGCAAGAGCTTCGCAAGGCCGAAGTCCAGGACCTTCGCTTGGCCCTTTGGCGTCACCATGATATTCCCCGGCTTCAAATCGCGATGCACGATGCCCTGTTCGTGGGCCTCCTCCAGCGCGGCCACGATCTGTGTTCCCAGCCGTAGAACCTCGCTTTCGGGCAAACGGCCAGATGCGAGTTGTTCTCCAAGGGTCGTTCCCGGTATGTACTCCATCACCAGAAAATCGACACCTTCCTGCGTGTCGAAGTCATAGATGGCGCCGATGTGCGGGTGATTTAATTTGGCCAGCGCCAGGGCTTCCTTGTGGAACCGGTTGCGCGCCGCTTCCCCGGCAAGCCTGCCCGCTGGCAGGACTTTCAGCGCCACGTCCCGGTCCAGACGCATATCGTGGGCGCGATAGACCACGCCCATTCCGCCTGCGCCGAGCTTTTCGATCACACGATAGTGGGAAATGGTCTTGCCAGCGATTCCGCGGCCAGCTTGCGCCAACCTTGAATCCGCCGAGGGAGTCCGCTCCGGACCTGGTTCTAGGTTGCTGATTTCCGACGCAGGCGATCCAATGAAGGATTCCGCTTCGGATTGACGGGAGAGCAGGGATTCAACTTCCTGGCGCAGGGCGTTGTCCCCGCCAGTGGCTTCCAGCAAGAATGCCGCGCGCTGGTTCGCGGGCCGCTCGAGGGCAGCGTGATACAAATTCTCAGCCTGGTGCCAGCGGTCAGCCATCTCCTGGCCACTCCTGGCTCATCCCCCGCAGCAGCGGAGGCAGAACTCAACCAGTCATGTTAGGGGCGGCGCGCCGGGCAAGTCAATGATGCGCGGCGCGCTGCTGAAGGCCCGGCATACACTTCACCTCGAAATTTTGCGTAGACGGAAGAAACGGCGAGAATCGGAGCGGACTGGCTACTTATTTCCTCGTTGGCTTGAAACCGTGCGGGCTTCGGGACTCTTGGGCGTCCAGTCTTCGGGAGGAAAAGCCACGCGCCAGAACGTGGGGCGAGGCGAGGAGAACTCCAAACCGATTTCCGCCTTGCCTCCACGTACGGGGCCGAGATACGCCACGTGACATTCCTGTTCCTCTTCGGTCTTATTGTGGCGCAGATGGACTTTGGCGCCGCTGGTTACACGATTGGCGAGCAGAACGAGCGCGCCATGCGCGCTAATAGCGAGCGTTTCGGTGTGTTCCTCGAAGTTCTTGCCCAGGGCGTCCGCCCCGCTGACGCGCACGCCCACTTGCATCAGCACGCGCTGGCTGCGCCGCCGCGTCCCCGTATGAAATGGTGTGTTCGGGACTCGCGCCATACGATTTCTCCCACATCAACTATACGCGGCGGGATAGGGTTGTCGAGCGGCATCCCGGGAACCGGTATTCAAAGTGGCTACGGCTTTTTTTTTAACCGCGCTGACCGATCGGCACGTAATGACGCGTGTCGTGGCCGAGGTAGATCTGGCGCGGCCGCGCAATTTTCTGCTCGGGGTCAAGCAGCATCTCTTCCCACTGGGCGATCCATCCCGAGGTGCGCGGGATCGCAAACAGCACCGGGAACATGGTCATCGGGAAACCCATCGACTGGTAAATGAGGCCGGTGTAGAAGTCCACGTTGGGATAGAGCTTGCGCTTCACGAAGTAATCGTCTTCCAGCGCGATGCGCTCGCATTCCAGAGCGATTTCCAGCAGCGGATTCTTGCCCATCAGCTCAAAAACTTCGTAGGCCCATAAGCTTCACTTCGCCGGCCTTGACGCGCTTGATGAAGTCCGGAACTTTCTGAACCGAGCCGATTTCCATCAGCATGCGGAGGACTTCCTCGTTGGCGCCCCCGTGCAGCGGCCCGTACAGCGCGGCGATGGCCGCGGCCGTGGCGGAGTACGGGTCGACATGAGAGCTGCCCACACTGCGGATGGTGTTGGCGGAACAGTTCTGTTCGTGGTCGGCGTGCAGGATGAAAAGGATGTCCAGCGCGCGTTCCAGCGTGGGGTTCGGCCGATATTTTGCTTCCGAAGTGCGGAAGAGCATGTTCAGAAAATTGCCGGGATAGCTTAGGTCATTGTCCGGATAGACGTACGGCATGCCCAGTGTGTGGCGGTACGAAAATGCGGCGATGGTAGGCATCTTGCCGACGAGCCGGTACGTGAAGATGTCTTTCGCGTCGTGATAGAAAGTGGAAAGCGCTGCGATGGTGGAGATCGTCATGCCCATGGGATGGGCGTCGTAATGAAAGCCGTCGAGAAACTTCTTGATGCTCTCGTGGATATAAGTGTGGTGCGTGACGTTATAGGTCCAGTTTTCCAATTGCGCGGAGGTCGGCAATTCACCGTGAAGAAGCAGGTAAGCAGTTTCGAGGTAGGTGCTTTTTTCCGCCAGGTCCTCAATCGGATAGCCGCGATAACGGAGAATGCCGGCGTCCCCGTCGATAAAGGTGATTTTGCTGATGCAGGAGGCGGTGTTGTTGAAGGCCGGGTCGTAGCTCATCATGCCGAATTCTTTGGGGTCCACCTTGATCTGGCGCAGGTCCGCGGCGCGGATGGTGCCGTGCGTGATGGGCACCTCATAGGACTTGCCGGTGCGATTGTCGGTGATGGTAAGGGTCTCGCGGGAGGTGGCCGAGCCCTCGGGCTTTTTCGTTTGCGTCGCGGAGAGTGAAGAATCCATTCAAGAATCCTTGGAGGCAGCGGAGCGGTTGCCGAACCTTCGCTATCACTGTACACCAAAGGGGGCGCCGCCGGAAACTGCCGGGCAAAATCCGCAAATTGAACAAGTTCACGCTGCGCGTTATGAACGACGACCGCGTCGCGGGCGGCGGAGGCTTTCCGACGCACCCGCACCGCGACATGGAAATCGTCACGTACGTGCTGGAAGGCGCGCTGGAGCACCGCGACAGCATGGGCAACGGCTCGGTGATCAAGCCCGGCGACGTGCAGTACATGAGCGCGGGAACGGGCGTGGCGCACAGCGAATTCAATGCTTCCAAAACCGAGCCGGTGCACCTGTACCAGATTTGGATGTTCCCGGAAAAGCAAGGGCTGAAACCGGCGTACGACCAGAAGAACTTCAGCGAAGC
>WNFX01011859.1_pt1 | contig 12059 bp, 10 predicted proteins | sample 5400111 | NCBI WGS metagenome assembly WNFX01 (sample SAMN13153363, study PRJNA577476) | soil metagenome | isolation source: 40 cm soil or saprolite under grassland replicate 1 | place: USA:California | collected 2016-06-15
CGGGTTTTTCCCCGTCATTGTCCTGACTATGTACGCACTGGTGTTGGTGATAATCTTTGCCGTTCCTGTAGGGGTCCTGAGTGCCGTTTATCTGGCCGAGTACGCCCGTCCCGGCAGGCTTCTAAGACTAATCAACCTGACGATTATTAATCTCGCAGGCGTGCCATCGATCGTGTACGGCCTCTTCGGCGCGGCGCTCTTCTTCGATGTCATCCACACGAAGCAAGCGTTATGGGTCGCATCGGCGACGCTCGCCATGCAAGCGCTGGCGATCGTAATCACGAGCTCGCGTGAGGCGTTGCTTTCAATCACCCCCGGAATACGCGAAGGTTCGCTGGCACTGGGTGTGTCGAAGCTGCGCACCACCTTCTTCATCGCGCTGCCGCAGGCGTTCCCGGGCATCATTACCGGAAGCCTTCTGGCCGTAAGCCGCGCTGCAGGAGAAACGGCGCCCATACTAGTTGTGGGTGCGATCGCAGCCACAAATGCCTCGCTTCGCCCCGATGCGATCATCAACGACCGTCCTCAGATGCTTTCCTACGAGCTGTACTACCGGATAACTGAAGGATTGGGGCTGGCTGACGAGAGAAAGTGGGGTTTGGCGCTCGTGCTGCTGGGTATCGTCTTGGTGTTGAACGTGTCGGCCCTACTCTTAAGGATTAAAATACAATCTATGGGCTTCGAGAAGAGGAATTAAACGAATTGAGAGAAACGACAACTCCTGAGCAGGCATCGAGAAAAGACGGCGCACAGGTGTCCGCCGTATCCCTTGGCGGACTGCCTTACCGCCCCGCCCACGCGGCGGAGACGGCACCCGTCGTCCTCCGGCTCGATAAGGTTGGCGTAAGTTACGGCGACCGCCCCGCCGTCCAAGATGTCACCATGGACATCTACAAGAACCGCATCACGGCGCTCATCGGACCGTCCGGTTGCGGCAAGAGCAGCATCCTCCGTTGCCTCAACCGTATGAACGACCTGATCTATTCAGCCAAGGTCACGGGGAGCGTCTATCTCGATGGCGTTGATATCAACGGCGATGCCGTTGATCCCGTGCAGGTGCGTCGCCACGTGGGCATGGTGTTTCAGAAACCGAATCCCTTTCCTATGTCGATTAAAGAGAACGTGGCATTTGGCCCGAAGCGTCAAGGCACCAGCGGCCGTGGCCGCCTGAAAGAAACTGTCGAGAAGGCGCTGCGGTCAGCGGCCCTTTGGGATGAAGTCGCGGACAAGATGGACCAGCCGGGTACCGCGCTCTCGGGCGGTCAGCAGCAACGCCTGTGTATAGCGCGGGTGTTGGCCGTCCGTCCTGAAATAATCCTCATGGACGAGCCATGCTCCTCCCTTGACCCAGTCGCCACATTGAAGATAGAAGACCTCATGCGAGAGCTCGCGCGCGACTACACAATCGTCATCGTCACTCATAACATGCAGCAGGCGGCGCGCGTTTCCGACTACACGGCCTTCATGCTGGCCTCCGAGCATGGTCTTAACGGCCGCCTGATTGAATACGGCGCCACCAATGAGATTTTTACCAACCCAAGAGACAAACGGACGGAAGACTACATCACCGGCAGGTTTGGATAGGAAAGACCGATGACGCGCACAGCATTCGAACGCCAGCTCCTCGCAGTGCAAGAAGACATGCTCGTTATGGCCGGCATGGTCGAGACGGCGATCGAGCGTGGCATCGAGGCGCTCAAGACACGCAACGTTAACCTCGCCCACCAGATCATCGAGGACGATCTGAAGATCAACCGCAAGCGCTACGAGACGGAAGACAAATGCTTGGAGCTAATCGCGACCCAGCAGCCACTGGCCAGCGATCTCCGCACTATCGTGTCGGTCCTTCATATCACGGTCGACCTGGAGCGAATGGGCGACCACGCCGAGGGAATCGCCAAGATTGCTCTCATGCTCGCGGATGAGCCGCCGCTCAAGCCGTACATCGACATCCCACGAATGGCGCAAGTTGCCTCCGAAATGTTGATGGGGAGCCTCGAGGCGTTCAAGGACCGCGATCCAGCACGCGCGCGCGCCATCTGCGACCAGGACGATGAAGTTGACGCCCTCTACGAACAAGTCTACCGCGAGCTGTTGACCTTCATGATCAATGACCCCCGCACGATTCAGCGGGCGACTTACCTTATCTGGACCGCCCACAACCTCGAGCGGATCGCGGACCGGGTGACCAATATTTGCGAGCGGGTCATTTACCTGGTGGAGGGCCGCATCGAGGAGCTGAACGTCTCGAAATATTGACGTTATAGAAAGGGTTCTCCGCGAGGGGGTCAGCGAGTTGAACGAGTTAGCTGCGCTGTTGTTAAGCCCCGCCGATCAGTTCTCGAGCGCGGGACTATGCCATTCGTATAGAGCGGTCGGCTGTGGCCGGCGAGACCCCTGCCCGCACCTTCCGAAGTGCCCCGATGAGCGTCGCCGATATCGCCTGCTCAGTTGTCTGCAATAGCTTGCGGATGACTGCGCGGCTCAGGCGGGCGTCGAACACCAGCGCCAGCAGCTCGCGCTCTGTCCCGTTCAACTCGTCACCGGAATTCCTGGCAGGCCGAGTCGTACGGCAATGATCGCGCACGCCAGCGAAAAGTAGAACGACGAACTCTTCCTCAGTGAGGTCACCCCTTTGAGCGAAAGCCCGACTGAATGCCTCGACGGCCGCTTCCTTAGCCGCAGTTTCGTCCGTGGTTAAAGAATGAGCAAAGGCGAACACCCGCGGAAAGTATGCTCCGAATCGTGTTCTGTGGAATTCGGTGGCCGCGACCGGATCACGCCTGCTTGCACCGTTCTCTCCACTTAGTCCCATCTCCGCCTCCCGTAAAGAACCAGTTTGTTTCAGGCTAGCAGAGTTGGTAAAAACTGTGACGGCTGCGCCGTTAAGGCATGGTTAGGATCGAGTAAACGTCCCGTAAAGGGTGAAAATGCGGGGCCAGTCGCGGCTGGGCTACTCGGTCTCGATTAGAGTAGCCAGTGGGTCGTCTTCGCGCAGGGCCGATCGCCGCTCCAACATGTAACCAAAGCCGCGAACGCAGAGGATGTAGGGGTTCGTGGTGCGAGAATCGTTGAGCTTGCGGCGCAAGTTCGCGATGTGTACCTTGACGAGATTCTGGGCATCGCGCTCGCCGTAATCATGCTGGTGGACGGCAGAAAGCAGCGCCCGCGGGTCCACCACCCGGCCTGCCTGCTGCGCCAGCACGGCTAGCAGCCGGAATTCGGTCGGCGTAAGCGCCACTATCTTGCCACTCAAGGACACCTGAAACTTCTCGAGGTCCAGGATTAGCTCGCGAATTGCCAGCATCCCGCCGTTCCGGGAGGCCGGACGCGCCCTGCGCATCAAGGCGCGCACGCGGGCGCCGAAGACCGCCGGGTCGACACGCGCCACTACAGCATCGTCCGCTCCCGCGTCGAGCACAGGGATCAGGTCCCCTTCGCGCGGCATGACGACCATCATGGGTGTGTCCTGGAGCCCGCGGATCACCCGGCAGGCGCGAACCGCGAAAGCGTTATTTCGCTGCGCGAGCACGAGAAGTGAAGCGGGCCGCTCACGGCACACCTCGAATAGCTCGTGAAGTTCTGTGCACGAAAAGACCTCGAGCCCGAGTCCCTCGAGGGCCTCGCCCAGCGTTCGCGACCAGACTTCTACGTCCGCGAGGACGTATGCAGCCCGCGTTGCGATCGCGCCGGCGACTTGAGTGGCTTCCGTAGTTGGTCTCATAGCGAAAGTTAAGAACTCCGTGTCCAAGATTGAGGACGGGTAAACCCTGCCCAGCGTTACAGCACTCGCTAGCAATCCTCCAGCCCGCAAGTCTCGTAGCGTCGACCGGTAGCCGGTTACTGCGTACGTTTGACACTCGCCTTCTCGTCTTGCTAGTTTGCAGCCAGCATGCCGAGGCGCTTTAGCAAAGCGGAAGTCGATCGGTTCCTAGGCGGGCGCCGAGTAGCTGTTCTTGGCACCAACGGCGCGGACGGATCACCGGTCCTCACGCCCATCTGGTACCTCTATACAGATGGGCATCTTCTGATGCGGACCGATAAGCAGAGCGTCAAAGCGAAGAACATCGCCCGGGATCCTCGGGTCACAGTCTGTGTCCAGGACGAGCGACCGCCCTACGCGAGCGTTACCGTCTACGGCAAAGCAGCCATCGAGCCGGCTCAGGAAAAGATCGGCGTCCAGATGGCGAAGCACTACCTCGGCGCCATCGGCGCGGCCGGATATCAGCGCGCGGCCCGCGAAGCCATCGAGAGGGGAGAAGAGGTCACCCTTGTGATTACGCCGGAGCGCGTGCTCACGCAGGACTTCTCCCAGGAGACGCCCTGGTTCGGGAAGGCGTGGCTGGTCCTGAAGCGCTTCCTGCCGCCGGGCCTCTAGCCTGCACTCGGGTCAAGTTCAATCGGACAAGCCAACCCGAGGCGAGCGCCTGCGGGTATGAAGCGAGCGCTGCTCCCAGCAGGAACGGGCCGAATATAGCATTGGTCTTCGATATCCAGTGTAGCGGTTGTGGGGCGAGAGCTCTAAGGGAAAAGCGGCACAACTGCTGCCGCCCGAAGGACGGCTCGTGAACGCGCCGCCGCCCCGGCTGGGAGCGATTGCGTGGCGACGGTCGCAGTCTTGGCAAGACGCGTCGCCCGGTAGATGCACAACAGCTCGTAGCTGTACCGCCCGCCTATCCTCTCTCGCGCGCCGACAATGTTTTGCCAGCCGGCGGTGCGGAAGGCTTCCTCGATCTCGGTTCCCTGCTCGGAGGTTAGAAAGCGGGTCAAGTCGATGTCTTCTCCGGCTTCAGCAGCGAGAACGAGGTGACTCATTATCGTGCCGAGCACGAATCCACGTTCTCGCGCGATCTCTTCGGGCGACCGGCCAGCGCGAAACTGTCGCAGCGTCGACGCCGGCGAATCGCCCAGCCGACCGCGCCCGCTTCGTGGCTCCGAACGCCTGCCCTCAGCCGGGTGACTAGCCGTGAACTGCAGCCGCTCGTTCGAACTAAGGTGCTCGGCGATCTCGCGCAAGAAGAGCGCGCCGAACTCGCGCAGCTTCGTCGCGCCTACGCCGCTTATGCGGGAAAACTCGCGTTCATTGGATGGGTACTCGCGCGCCATCTGGCGCAGAGCGACGTCCGAGAACACCACGTACGCCGGGACATCTCGCTCGTCGGCCAGGCGCTTGCGGAGGGCGCGCAGCCTCTCGAACAGCGTTTCGTCGCATTCGAGCCTCACGCGGGTGGCCTTCGCCGTGGCCTCAACGGCCTCGGGAAGCATCACCTGGCCCCGGCCGGCGAGCACGGCGCGGCCCTCATCGGTCACCTCGAGGACGTTGAAGCGTTCCTCGTCCCGCCTCAAGATGCCCTGACGCACGAGCTCTCGGCCCAGCTCGGCCCACTGCTTGCGGTTGCGCTCTTTTCCGCTGCCGTGCTCGGACAACTGATCGTGCCGCCAGCGAGTGATCTTCTCATTGGTGCTACCGAGCAGAACCTCCGCGACGTGGCCGGCGCCGACGCTGAAGCCGCTCTTTTGCTTGATGCCGAGAAGAGCGCCCAAGAACTTCTCTGCGAGCGCGGTGCCGTCGAACGTCTTACGCGGGAAGAGGCAGTTGCCACAGGCTCCGCAGTTCTCGTTTGCGTACTCCTCGCCGAAATAGGCGAGGAGCTCTCGCCGCCGACAGCCGGCGCTCTCGGCGCACCAGACCATCTCGTCGAGCTTCTTGCGCGTCACCTCTCGCTCATGCGGGTCGGTAATCTCGTCGAGGAAGCGGAGGTATTTCACGGCGTCGCTGTTGCTGAATAAGAGCAGGCATTCGCTCGGTAGGCCGTCTCGTCCGGCGCGGCCGGTCTCCTGGTAGTAGTTCTCGACGCTCCTGGGCAGGTCATAGTGCAGGACGAAGCGCACGTTCGGCTTGTTGATGCCCATGCCAAAGGCGATCGTCGCGCAGATGACGGGCACGTCATCGCGCGCAAACGTCTCCTGGTTCCGGGTGCGTTCCAGCGGCGTGAGACCGGCGTGGTACGGAAGCGCCTTCACGCCGTCGTCGCTCAGCCGCTCGGCGAGAGACTCGGCGCTGCGGCGGCTGTGGCAGTAGACGATCCCGCTCTCGTTCGGCCGCGCTCTTACGAAGTCGAGCACCTGAGAGTACGGGCCCTGCTTGGGAACGACGCGGTATGTCAGGTTCGGCCGGTTAAAGCTGCCGACATGGCAGGCGGGGTCCCGCAGTTTCAGATAGCGGACGATATCCGACCGCACACGCTCCGTCGCCGTCGCGGTCAGCGCCATCAATGGAACCTGCGGCATCTGCTCCCGCAGCGACGCGAGCTGGCGGTACTCCGGCCGGAAGTCGTGGCCCCATTCGCTGACGCAGTGCGCCTCGTCGACGGCGATGAGGCTCACGTTCCAGCGCAGCAACGCGTCGAGGAAGCCGGGCATCATTACGCGCTCCGGCGCGACGTACAGGATGCGATATTCGCCTGAGTTCAATGCCTGGCCCCGTGCCTGCATTTCGCGGGCGTCAAGCGACGAATTTAGGAATGCCGCCTGAACGCCCGCAGCGCGCAAGGCGTCGACCTGGTCCTTCATCAGCGCGATCAGCGGCGAGACGACGACCGTGAGACCGGGCCGCGCCAGCGCCGGGAGCTGGAAGCACAGCGACTTCCCGCCGCCGGTCGGGAGGAGAGCGAACACATCGCGCCCGGCGAGCGAGTCGGCGATGATCTCCTCTTGCAGTGGGAGGAACGAATCGAACCCGAAGTGCTCCTTTAGCAGCGCAAGCAGCGAGCCGTTCTCGGACATGAGGCCCCCTTATTAATGGAGAACGCTGGCGCGGAGTATAAGTGTGACGATTGCTGCGCCGTAAGGGGGAAATGTCACTCCTTTTGAGGCCGGGGTTCTCTGTCTGGACTGAGACTTGAGATGCCTCGCCTCCACCCCCAGTACCGCTCGGCCGGACCCCACTCGCTCGGAATGACCTGCTCACATCTAGTGAGCGCCGTTCACCGCTCACGCGTTGACGGGCTGGGGACATGCTTGATACCGTGCGAGCCACCATGCCCGAATTCGATCTCCACATTCGCAACGGCAGCGTTATCGACGGCAGCGGCACGCTCGCGTTCCGCGCGGATGTGGCCGTGCGTGACGGTCGCATCGCTGCCGTGGGCGCGATCGAAGGTGAGGCGGCGCGCGAGATCGACGCGACCGGCCTGACGGTCGCGCCGGGGTTTATCGACGTGCACGCGCACGATGACGATGCGGTGATGAGCACGAGCATGGACTTCAAGCTGATGCAGGGTGTGACGACAGATATCGTCGGGAACTGCGGCGCCGGGATGGCTCCCCGCGACCCTGCGCGGCCGCCGATGCCCGGCGTCAACGTTGTTCTCGGCGCGAGCCACGAAGGCGAGTGGCAAACCTTCGGCGAGTACATGGACGCCGTGGATCGCGCCGATCTCGCCGTCAACGTTGGGTGCTTCATCCCTCACGGCGCAGTTCGCTACTTCGCGATAGGCATGGACCGTAGGGAGCCGGACGAAGCGGAGCTGGCGCGAATGCGCGACGCCGTCGCCAGAGGGATGGCCGCCGGCGCGCTCGGGCTCTCCACAGGCCTCATCTACCCGCCGGGTGCATTCGCCAGGACCGAAGAGATCATCGCACTCGCAAAGGTGGCGTCGGAGCACGGCGGACTGTACATGACGCACATGCGCGACGAAGGCGAGCGGCTGCTCGAGGCGATCGAGGAGGCTGTGCGGATCGCGCGCGAGGCTGGGCTGCCGCTCGAGATCTCGCACCACAAGGCGGCGGGCCGCGGGAAGACTGAGCAATCGATCGCGCTGATCGAGAAGGAGCGGGGAGCCGGCGTCGACGTCACCTTCGACGCCTATCCATACACAGCCGGCAGCACGATCCTCGCGGTGATGGCGCGCAGGCCCGAGGCCGGTCCTGATAGCGTCTTCGTCTCGTCCGTCAGGGACAAGCCAGAATACGAGGGTAAGACCCTCGCTGAGATCGCCGAGAGGCTGGGGGTTCCGCCCGATGAAGCCGCGCAGCGAGTGCTCGAGGCGGACCCAAGCGCCGTGGCCGTCTTCTTCATGATGGACGAGGCGGACGTGCGGCGGGTCCTCGCCCACCCGCTGTGCATGATCGGGTCGGATGGCATACCATCGCCGACCGGCAAACCGCATCCCCGTCTCTACGGGACCTTTCCGCGCGTGCTCGGTACCTACGTCCGCGAGGAGCGCCTGTTTTCACTGGAGGAAGGGGTGCGCAAGATGACCTCGCTTCCGGCCCGCCGCATGAAGCTCGCGGAACGGGGCGAGTTGCGCAAGGGCCTCGCCGCCGACATCGTGGTCTTCGATCCGGAGACGATAGCCGACCGCGCGACCTATGAAGAGCCCCGACAGTACCCGGCGGGCATCGAGTATGTCATCGTCAATGGGGAGATCGCGGCTGAGCACGGTGAGCAGACTGTCGCGCGGGCGGGGCGGCTTCTAAGGCGGTCGAGCGGATGATCGTCAGCGCATGGAAAGCGAATGAGACATCTATGTCCGTCGGGCGGGCGCCCGGAAAGCCGACCACCCCGCGGTGTCCCCTCGGGAGGGTATCTTCCTCATTCCCGGGATCGAGAGGTCTTTCTTCCCACCCGGCCCGCCCTCGGCATGTATTACCGGGGGGACACCCCCCAGACCCCCGGCAGAGGCGTTGCACCCTCTGCACTTCCGCCTCTCGCAAGCGACTTTCCAAGGGATGAACGCAGTATTGTCAAGACAGCGAACGAGGACTCGCCGGCGCGAGCGTTGGCTAGAAGGCAGGGCTTGAGTATGGCTATCGAGCGGGTTTTGCCGGATGTCTACCGGATCGGGATGGGGTACGTGAGCGCCTACGTGATCGCGCAAGAAGAGGTAACTGTAATCGATACCGGCCTGCCGAAACACCGGGAGATCATCTTGAAGGCGGCGAGCCAGGCGGGGCGCAAGGCGGAGGAGGTTAAGCACATCCTGCTCACCCATCACCACGCCGACCATACGGGATCGCTCGCCGAACTCCTGGCGGCGACCAGCGCAAAGGCGTACATTCACCCGCTCGACGCCGCGGTCGTCCGCGGCGAGAAGCCGGCGCCGCGGCCGAATAGGGACATTATGGCCGGCAAGATCCTCGGTCCGCTGATGGCGCGCATTACGCCGAAGCTCCAGCCGATCGAGGCGCTCGAAGAAACGAATGACGGAGACGAAGTGCCCGCTGCCGGTGGGATCAAGGCGATTCATACGCCGGGGCATACTGCCGGGCACCTCTCGTTCCTCTGGCCGCACAACGGCGGCGTACTATTCGCGGGAGACGCGGCCGGGAACGTGCTTTTCGGGCCGCGCCCGCCGGTGGGGGCTCTCGGCGGCATGTTCACGGAGGACATGGCGCAGGCAAAGGCGAGCTTCCGGAAGTTGGCGCAGCTGGAGTTCGACGTAGCCTGTTTCGGCCACGGCGGGCCGATTAAAGGTAAGGCGCACGCCGCCTTCCGTCGCGAGGTCGAGAAGCTGGCGAAGTGAGCGAAGAGTTGAGGTGGTCAGAGAATCAGATTATCATAGAACCATGGAAACGACGATCACCGCCACTGAGCTCGCCAGAAATCTTTCTGATGTTCTTAATCGAGCTCGATACAAAGGAGAGACGTTCATCGTGGAGCGCAACGGCGAGCCGGTGGCGAAGATTGAGCCGCCTCCCCAGCCCGGCATAACCCTACGAGAACTTGCAGCTCTTCTTGCGGAACTCCCGCCGCTAGATGACAAGTTCGCAAACGACCTAGACAAGGCGCGATCGATACTTCGCGATTCGGCACTCCCTGAATGGCCCAACTGATAGACTCCAGCGTCTTCATCACGCTTGAGCGCCGCGACCTCACAATCGATGATCTGACCTCGGTAGGAGCAGAAGAGCCGTTTGCAATGTCGAGTGTCAGTGCCTCGGAGCTGCTTGTCGGCGTTCATCTGGCTGCCTCGTCGCGCCGAAAGGGCAGGAGAGAGGCGTTCGTTGAGCACATTCTCCGGAACGTTCCTGTACTCCCGTTTGACTTGGCAGTGGCTCGAACCCGCGCGAGGGTCTGGGCGCGGCTAACCGTGGATGGCACTCCAATCAGCAGGGACGATCTCATGATCGCTGCCACGGCACTCACTTACGGCTACGGGGTCCTCACGGACAATGTGCGGGACTTCGTGCGCGTACCCGGCCTCGTCGTGCGGCAGCCGGCGTGGTCCTAATGGCGCCCGACCCAGCGTCTCTAGGAGACGAGGCGTTCTGCTATCTCACGACTAACGGCCGCGTTACTGGACGGCCACATACAATCGAGATCTGGTTCGCACTCAACGGACGAGCGCTTTACATACTCTCGGGCAACGGTCCGCGGCAGCGCGCGGACTGGGTGCGCAATCTCACGAAGACGCCCGAGGTTACCGTTCGCATCGGCGACCGCGAGTTCGCCGGCATTGGGCGGATTGTCGAAGGCGATGAGGAAGACGACCTCGCGCGGCGGCTGCTCCTCGAGAAATACAAGCCGACGTACAGCGGCGACCTCAGCGAGTGGGGCCGGACGGCGCTGCCGGTGGCGGTTGACCTCGCGGCAGGATAAGGTCGATCTCGGGTAGCCCCGCCGGCCGGATCGTGCAATAGGACTGCCGCCGGGAAAAGCGGCGTCGCGGGCGAGGCATATTCCGGGTTTGGAGCGCCGATCCATTCAGCCACGTTGTCGGTTAACGCGGCCATGACGAGCGAAGATGGATGCCTCGCCCCTACGGGTTGGGTGACTGGCCGCGTCCAGTTACCGGTTGGGCTGGCCGCCGTTCTCGGGTTGGTCAGGAGACGTGGTGAGGGCGTTCCTGTTGGATGCGAGCAGCTGGGCGATGAAGGCGGTGAATACGTTGGCACCGCCGGCGCCGTCCGCACCTCCGACCATGATGTCCGGGGTGATCTTCAGACCCGCGCCCGCGATCGACTTCGTCACCTCGATGCCCGCCAGGTTCAGCTGACCTACTGCCTCTACCTGCTTATCGTAGGCCTCCGCGGTTGCCGTGCCGATCGCCAGGATCTTCTTGCCCTCCGCCTCACCCTCGACCTGAACTGCCCGAGCGCGGCCCTCTGCCTCGATGATCGTTTTCTTCTTCGTTTGGTCTGCTATCTGTACGCCGATTTGCGCAGCTACCAGCTCGATCTGCTTGTCCGCCTTCGCGCGCGTGTTCTCGGTCGCGATCCGCTCGTGCTCCGCCTTCTGCTGCTCGATGAACATCGCCTGCTGCTGCGCGGCAATCACGCGGCGGGTGTGAATCTCCATCAGCTCCTGCGGCAGGATGATCTGCGAAATGAGCACGGACACGCATTCGACGTGATATTTCTCGAGTTCTTCTCGGGTGCGGGCGTGAGCCTTAGCCTGCTCGTCCGCGCGGTCCTGCATGAAGTTCATCGCCTCCGAGGAGGACGCCTGGTTGCGGAACGACGAGTCGATCATCGGGTGGATCACGTGGTCGATCAGGTTCTCGATCGAGCCGATTTTGGCGACCATGAGCGGCGCCTGGTCCGGCCGCACCCGGATGACGACCTTCACACTCACGCGCATCTCGAAGCCGTCGCGCGAGATAACAGCCAGCGGGTTGAATAGCTGCACGCGACGCACACCTGAGGCGCCGGTGGCATCAGTCCCCGGGTCTCCATTGCCCCCGCTTTCTTCCGCCCAGTCGATGGTCAGGTTCGTCGTCGGAATGATGTAGGCGATGTACGCCCAGCGGTTTAGGTAGTAGACTCCCGGGCCGGCGACTTCAGACTGTATACCGCGAAAGCCCGCGGGCACCACATAGCGCTCGCGGCCGGCGAGGCGTTCCTCGTGCGGAATGTCTTCCGGCTCCTTGCCGACGTTTGAGACGAGGACCGCTACTTCTCCACGCTGGACGATCGCTACCTTGTCGAGCTGTACGTCGAACATCAACGGGTTGATGTAGTAGGTGCCCGGCTTCAGCAAATCGTACTGGGGGCCGCGCTGGCCGCCCGCCCCGAGATACGCGGAGGCGTCCTGGAAGTCGTTGTGTCCCTCGGCG
>WNFX01005619.1_pt1 | contig 12057 bp, 8 predicted proteins | sample 5400111 | NCBI WGS metagenome assembly WNFX01 (sample SAMN13153363, study PRJNA577476) | soil metagenome | isolation source: 40 cm soil or saprolite under grassland replicate 1 | place: USA:California | collected 2016-06-15
AAGACGGTAGGTCTTGGGAGGGTGGGCTGGTAGCTTCCTTTTTATCTTCCCAAGACGGTAGGTCTTCAAGAGACCATATGCGTAAAGGAATCAGGGGCTCATCTTCGAAGGTAAACTCATTTTCCTCAGGAGGCCATGCATAAATATGTACCTTAACTCCATTGGCAGCAGCAAGGCTTGATCCATCTGGCGACCAGGCCAGGGCGGAGATTGCACCAAGTGAGAGCCGTATCTCACGGCTTGAGACAGAAGCAGGAAGAGGGGAAACTTCTGCTGTTGCGGCTGAATCTCTGTTGGGGACCGGGTATGCGGCCTGTTCTGTTGGCATATTTCTAGAAACCAAGGGTGGCGTTTCCCAGGGGAGTATATCCCACACTGATATTCCCTGATCCCCGGTTGAGGAGTCTGCTGTTAAATTTTGCTCCTGTATACGCAGCTCTGTGATACGTTGTAGCGACTGCTTGACAACAGTGATATTTGGTGGCCTTTCCTCTTCATTCTGCTTGAGCATACTCAAGACGAGCGTTTCAAGTTCTATCGCCCAGAGCTGTTGGCCCAGCTGCAAAGGAGGAAATTTCAGCTCGACTTTTGAGGGATGAAGCCCTGAAAGCAACTGGTGGAGTGTAGCCCCGAGGCTATAGATATCGGCGCGAGGGCTGAGTTGAGCGCTCTGATATTGTTCCGGAGGAGAGTAGCCCTGCGAGACGAACTTTCTGTCATCGGCCAGGGTTGTAACAAAGAGGCGGGCGATTCCAAAATCTATGAGATAGAGATTGCCCTCTGGTGTGAGCATGATATTGTCAGGTTTGAGATCGCTAAAGATTACAGGTGGAGTCTGTGTGTGCAGGTAGCTGAGTACCTCACAGAGTTTGATGGCGATTTTGAGGACATCTTCAATAGTTACCCGTTCAGCAGGTAAGGCGTGCAGACATCGGCCCAGCGTTTCACCCCGTATATATTGCATCACGATATACCAGTGCTCATTATCACTGAAATGGTCGTAGATGCTGGGTAGGTATGGATGGCTGAGTTTGGCGAGTAATAGAGCCTCTTGCTCGAAAGCACTCAAAACTTTATCAATTTCTTCGGGCGATTGCAAACTCGACAACTTTATCTCTTTAACAGCGACAAGCCTCTGGCCAAGATTGTTATCCTCAGCCCTATAAACGGTACTCATTCCTCCTTGCCTCAAGATTCCGAGAACGTGATATCTACTATGAAGCACTGCGGAGGGAGCAGGTGTTGCAGGCATAGGAGCGATGAGAGGATTCCCGCAATTCAAACAAAATTCGTCGGTCGCTCTGGCCCCGGCTCTACAGAAAGGACATTTTTTCATATGCACGGTTTCCCGCTGGGCACTTGCTTCGGCGCTATCGACTGGTATGGTAGCAGAGTCCTCATCAAAGTCATAAGAAGTGGAAGTTGAGAATGTGGTAGCGATTAAACGATTCCCGCAGTTCAAGCAAAACATGTCGCCTGGTCTGGTTTCGGCACTGCAGTAAGGACATTTGTCCATATACACGGCCTCCCTCTGGCACTTTGCTGTATTGGTGCTGTTTGATACGGTATTAAATACTCTGGATCAGAATTGGATACCGACGCCTATGGAGCGAGTTGCCCTATTGCTTTGTTTACACTCATCTGTGGGATTGTACACCTAGTATAAAAATTTGTAAATCCTGTTTTACTGATTAACCACCCCAGCGCAGGTCTGCTGAACCAGGAATTACTGTGGCCGTCGCTGGAGCCACTCCTTCACCCACACTTCTGGTGCGCATGAAGAAACTCAACCAACCTTTCCCCCACTAGTCCTAGAGCAAGCTTGACACATTGACGCAAATTGACACACCTATGTACACTTCTCAGTCAAGGGGGATATAATCCGCGTTTCTCTCAATAACAGCATAAAAGGAGCATTGTGAGGGAGACGTAAAAATTCAGTGGAGTAGCGTTACATGCGAACAATAACAGTGGATCAGCTTGTAGGAAAGACACTGGGGGACTATAAAGTAGAGCGGCTGCTCGGTCGTGGAAAAGTGAGCGCTATCTATATGGCTAAACAGCGTTCTCAGAACCGTACCGTGATGATAACAACGTTCACTATCCCGGAATCACTATTGGCCCCGGCTCGCGAGCGATTTACTGCGCGTTTTACTCAAGTAGGCTCGACACTTGTTACACTGAATCATCCAAACATTCTCCCAATCTATGATTGCGGAGTGCAGTATGGCTCGCCCTATCTTGTGACTTCCTTTGTCAAGGGAGGTTCGCTTGCCCAGGTTCTCAAACAGCAACCGCGTTTTGCCCCCGAACAGGCATTGGAAATGCTAAAGCAGATGTCAGCAGGCCTCGACTATGCTCATAGCCACGGTGTAGTGAATGGTATTTTGAATCCCGCTAATGTTCTGGTAAGCAATGAACAAGTCTTGCAGGTGACTGGCTTTGGCCTCAAGCAGATGCTGCAAATGCAAGGTGTGGAAGAATATAACCATCCGCAAGCACACCTGTTCAGTATGGTAGGAACATTTCTGGGATCTCCTGAATACATCGCTCCCGAATGCGTGTTGGGATCACATGTCGATGCTCGCGCAGATATCTATTCCCTGGGCATTATGCTCTTTGAACTCTTGAGCGGTACATTGCCGTTTACAGGGACTGATCCACTGGAAATTGCTACAAAGCGTTTGCAACAGCCTGTTCCCTCGCTGCATGAGACACGCCCCGACCTGTCGGCTGCATTCGACTTGATCTTATACCTGGCGCTAGAACGCGAGCCTGAGAAACGCTATAAATCTGCTGGCGAAATTGCCAGAGCATTCGAGCGCGTGCAGAAAGTCTTAGAAGGCGCAGCTAAGGAATCAGCCACGCTAAATAAGCAAACAACAATGCACTCACAGATCACCTTGCCGTCTACGGTCAACTGGTTCGATGAGGATATCGTGCCTATGAGAAAATGGCAGTTAATGCCTCCAGTTGTCACCAGACATTTAGCTGCTGTACAAGACTCTCCACAAGAGAGCATAGCTTCATCCTCTACTAATGGAATGACGCGGGCAACTCAACAGGAGCAAGATAGTAGGTTTGTGACTACATCGGAGAGTTCATTAGCTGCAGATGCGCACGACCAGACTGCTGCCGTAACCGATCCTTTTGTCTGGTGGTCAGCTACCTCAGCGAAGACAGTAGGGCAGACTCCAGGCACATTTGCGCGGAGCGCCACGAAGCGTCCAACTAGTTACAATGCGAACACACGACGCAAAGCATCAATCAAAGGGCGTAGGCAAGTAGTAGTAGGACTGCTAGCCGGTACTGCTGTTGTCGGTATTTTGGGTATTGGTGGCATAAGCTTTGCACACTTCGTTGAAAGCACAAAGCAATCACAAACAGGCAATACGCAATCTGCTCTGTCAAATTCCTCGCCAATACAAGCAACGCAGGGAACAATACCGGCAGCTACGCATGGAACTCAACAGACCACCACTAGCTCGTCGACACCCATACCACATCCATCCCCAACCAAAGGGACGCAGCCGACGCCGGGTTCAACACCGCAACCAATGCCTACACCGAGACCAACGCAGCCGCCTACGCCGACACCAACACCTCCACAGCATTCTGGAACAGTGATAGGTTATACAAATCAGCCGACCAACAGTGGTAAGAATTTCACGAATCCGGCTGACGGGAACAGTAGCATACTTATGCGGCTGCCCAACGGCAATTTCGTAGCGTGCGAGCGACAGTGTACTCACCAGGGAGTGAATGTGAATTATGATGCGGGTTCTCAAAAACTCGTCTGCCCCGCACATGGCGCGGTCTTTGATCCGGCCAACGGCTTTAAACTAATACAGGGGCCAGGAAACGGTCCGTTACCCGGTGTATCAATCCGCGTCAATGCAGATGGGACGATCACGACAGGGTAAATCCACATTGCCGTCCATAAATTTTGCAACTTCATTCGTCTTTATGTTAAAATGCGTGGTGAAAAATCTCCCTATGAATTTTTCTATCGAGGAGGATAGTGCGATGGATAGTACAACTAATCCTGATGGAGTAGCGTCACCGGCCATTCCCGCGAAAACTGATCGAGCGAGTCATCCAGCAATAGCACGACCGCGTCCCGTCGAAATCATCTTATTTGTTCTTGGTATAATTATACTGGCAGTAGCTTCTGTTCTTGTTCGATTTCATCCTCGTCCCTATATCATCGATCTACAAACGACAGAAACTATTCAGGCTCTCCAACTCAATCCCTGGATAAGCGCTTGTATTGAATTTGTAAGTTCCCTTAACAACCCTATTCCTTCGATTATAGCCCTGGCGGTCTGGCTGGTTGGTTTAGTAACAATAGGGCTGATGGCTCGTGCCAGGGGTAAATCGGGCTTCAAATGGTTTCAATCGGCCACCGCATTGATTTTGACGGTTGCTATTGCCGGTGGCATCAACTTCATCATTAATACGCTCGTTGCTCGTCCTCGTCCAGGCTCATTTGGAGAGCATATTATTGTCTTGAGTCACATACCCGTCAATAGCTTTCCTTCTGGTCACACTGAGCATGATGTGGCCTATTATGGTTTTCTGCTCTACCTGAGTTTTACTCAGCCTGTGAGTCAATGGCGCTACCGGTGGATTCTAATCCCTTTTCAGATTTTTGCTTTTGTGGATATCTTTACTATTGGCTATTCTCGCATCCTTGAAGGGGAGCATTGGCTTACTGATGTTTTGGCTGGCTATCTATCCGGCGCTCTCTGGTTGCTCATGTGTATCGTCATATATCGTTGGATCAGAAGTTACATTGTGCTTCGCAGTCAACAGCAAGGTGCGGCTTCGAAGTGAAGTTTGTAGAGGCAGGGCTTATCTTGCCTCTACAATTTATAGCTGTGCCTATGCATTCCACGTGTTCGTCATGCTTGACTCGTTTCCCCTAACCACGCTACAATGGTTCGTGCCAGGTTAACAACTTAATTACTGAACAACATCTCCTCTGCATCTAACAAAACAAGTACTCACAGTTCAAGGAGGAAGGATTATTATGGGGGCTCCAATTAGCGAAGGTACACTTCTTTGGGAACCTTCGGATGAAATGAAACAGCAGGCCAATATCACTCAGTATATGCAATGGCTGGAAAGCGAGAAGGGACTACATTTCGACGACCCTGAAAAACTTTGGGAGTGGTCGGTCAGCAGCCTCGAAGATTTTTGGGCCTCCCTATGGGAGTATTTCCATATAAAAGCTTCGAAGCCTTATAGTACAGTACTGACCGAACGAAAAATGCCAGGTGCGCAATGGTTCCCTGGTGCAGAACTGAATTATGCGGAGCATGTATTGCGGAACGCGACTTCCAGCCGTCCTGCTTTATTGTTCCAATCTGAGTCGCAACCATTAATCGAAATCTCCTGGGATGAACTATACCAGAAAGTATGTACGGTTGCTCAGACGCTACGCACGATGGGAATACGACGTGGCGATAGAGTGGTTTCTTATATGCCTAATATTCCAGAAGCTGCCATCGCCTTCCTGGCATCCGCAAGCCTTGGGGCAATCTGGTCAAGCTGTTCCCCAGACTTTGGTACTCGTAGCGTGATCGATCGTTTCCAGCAGATAGAACCAAAGGTGCTTTTTGCTGTCGATGGATATCGCTATCATGGGAAAACCATTGATAGGCGCTCCACAATCACCGAACTCCAGCAATCTCTTCCTACTCTGCAAAAGACGGTTTTGGTTTCTTATCTTTTTTCAGAGTTAAGCGAAGAAGGTTACAACAATGCTATGCTCTGGCAAAACATGCAGCCAGCCACTTCAGAGCTAACCTTTGAACAGGTGCCCTTTGATCACCCTCTGTGGGTGCTGTATTCTTCAGGCACAACTGGCTTACCAAAAGCCATTGTTCAAGGCCAGGGGGGCATCTTGCTTGAGCATATGAAGAGCTTATACATGGGACTTGACCTCAAAGCTGATGATCGCTTTTTCTGGTTTACTACCACCGGCTGGATGATGTGGAATCTCCTTCTGGGCGGACTGTTAGTAGGTACTACCGTATTACTGTATGATGGTAGTCCATCGTATCCTGACATAAATGCACTCTGGAAATACGCTGAAAAATCTGGTATGACATTCTTTGGTACCAGCGCCGGATTCATTCTCGCATGTATGAAAGCTGGCATAGAACCGGGCAAAACGTATGACTTACACAGGTTGCGCGGTCTTGGCTCAACTGGCTCTCCCCTACCACCTGAAGGCTTTCAGTGGGTTTATGACCAGATTAAACGAGATATCTGGCTTGCTTCCGTCAGTGGAGGCACTGATGTCTGCTCGGCTTTCTTGGGAGGCTCCATCTTATATCCGGTGTGTGCCGGAGAACTTCAATGCCGCTCATTAGGAGCTAAGGTGGCATCGTTTGATGAACATGGCAGGCCATTGATCGATGAAATGGGGGAATTAGTGATTACTCAACCAATGCCGTCTATGCCCGTGTTCTTCTGGAACGATCCACAGAACAAACGGTATCGTGATAGCTACTTTGATGTATATCCTGGTGTATGGCGGCATGGCGATTGGGTGAAGATCACTTCCAGGGGAAGTGCTGTCATCTATGGCCGATCTGACTCTACGATTAACCGCAAAGGTATTCGTATGGGCAGTAGTGAAATTTATCGCGTCGTGGAGGACATTCCCGAGATTATCGATAGCTTGGTCGTGGGTGTAGAACGCCCCGGCGGTGATTACTACATGCCCCTTTTTGTTGTACTCAAACCAGGCACAGAACTAGATGCTGCTCTTACGAATAAAATCAGAGACAAGATTCGCAGCAGCCTCTCGCCTCATCATGTGCCAGATGAAGTGATTGCAATTGCAGAAGTGCCACGCACTCTCAATGGCAAAAAACTAGAAGTGCCGATCAAGAAACTCATCATGGGTGCTCCACTTGAGAAAGCGATTAGTGTGGACTCGATGAGTAATCCTCAAGCTATGCAATATTTTATTGAGTTTGCACGCAAGTTCGCTTGAGGTGATAGAATACTTGAGGTGATAAAATAAATAAACTGGTGATGACAGTAAAGTTCTCAGGAACAAAGGGTCTGGGGAATCAGTAAGACGTTCCTGAGCAGGGAGTAGGGTATCTCCACCTTTCTATCTTTCATCCAGCTCCATCTGGAGAGTTGTTGTCTAAATACCCATAAGGAGCAAGATATTATTGTGTCTCAATTAGTAAGCGCAGGGAGTGGCGAATGAAAATTGGCCTTGTATCGCCGTATGACTGGAGCTATCCAGGGGGTGTGCGTGATCATGTATGGCACCTCGCTAACGAGTTTATCGCAAAGGGGCATGATGTACGCATCTTGGCGCCTGCATCAGGGCCAAAGAGTAAATTAAGCGAGAAGTACATCTATAAGATGGGAGGGACTACTCCTATTCCAATCAATGGCTCTATTGCGCGCATTATGCTTGATCCTTCAATTGCTCTGCGCGTTCGTAGAGTGCTGCAGCGCGAGCATTTTGATGTGATACATGTGCATGAGCCACTGGTTCCTGGCCTATCGCAGACGGTACTGCGTTGTTCGCGTACGGTCACAGTGGGAACATTTCATGCATCTTCATATCCAGCTATCTACTCTACTTCGAACCTGGCATATGCTTCTACCTACCCATTTCTCCGTCCTCTGTTTCGACGCCTGGCGGGTTGTATAGCTGTTTCCACTGCTGCTCTCCAGTTTGTTTCGCGCTACTTTCCGGGAGACTATCGTGTGATTCCCAATGGAGTCAATCTTGAGCACTTTGGTCCCCAAGTTGCGCCTCTGCAACAATTTATGGATGGCAAGCAGAACATTCTTTTCGTCGGTCGTTTCGAGAAACGTAAAGGCGCAAAATACTTGCTGCGAGCTATTCCGCGTATTCGGGAGTGGTTCCCGCAGACGCGTTTCATCTTTGTTGGCGAAGGCCGCTTGCGACGAGGCTTTCAGCAATTCGTCGAGCGGCATGGTTGGCAAGATGTTGTTTTTGCTGGTTATGTCTCCGACGAAGACTTGCCTCGTTATTTTGCAAGCGCTCATATTTTCTGCTCTCCTGCCACTGGCGGTGAAAGCATGGGGATTGTGCTCTTAGAGGCAATGGCTTCAGGCAAGCCAATAGTCGCATCTAATATTAGTGGCTATGCAACTGTGGTAAGCCACGGTGTAGATGGTCTGTTAACGACTCCTCGTAATAGCGAAGAACTGGCATGGGCAGTGGAACACCTGCTTGGACATGAGCCATTGCGCCAACAATTCATCCAAGCTGGCCTGCATAAGGCTCGTGAATACGCCTGGCCGCGCGTTGCAGAGAGCGTATTGGAATTTTATTATGAATTGTTGGATAAGCAGGGCATTGGCTTATTGAGACAGAGATCACGCGCTTAGAAAGAATTGTTACAAACAGTGGAACTTAAAAATATAAATACGCAAACCGCATTAAAAAACTCAGAAGAAGAGACTCCACTTCTTTCTCCAAATGCTTATAGTCGTGCCGATATCCATATGCATACAAATCTAGGTGATGGTTGGGCCAGCCCTACACGAGTGGTTGAAGAGGCTACTCGCCAGGGATTGCGCTTAATTGCAATTACCGATCATGATCATCTAGAAGGCGCAAAGCGTGTAGAAGAGCTAATTTCGCTACAGAATAGTCCGTTACAGATGATTACAGGCGTTGAAGTTTCGACACGCCAGGGGCATTTGATTGGTTTGTTTGTGAAGAAGGCCCCCAAAGCACTGCGGCCAGTTGAAGAAAGCATCGAGGATATTAAAGAGCAAGGTGGCATTGTCATTGTACCTCATCCTCTAGGCCGCCTTGTGCCCAGTTTGAGTCGCGCGAAGATCGATGATTTGCTAAACAAGGGGTATGCCATTGATGGTATAGAAATGTACAATCCTTCTCCAGCAAATGCATCAATGCGATCTGTCGTTCGCGCTGCTAATCAACAGTGGAGACTCGCTGAGACTGGCGGGAGTGATGCACATTTCTGGCAGCATATTGGGTCAGCGTATACGCTCTTTCCGGGGAGCAGCCCCGCAGATCTGCGCTGTGCTATACTCGAACGCAGCGTCCGCCCTGGAGGACACGAGCTACCACCGGTTCGTCTTTCAGCAAGTGTCTATGTTGCCCAGTGCGCCTGGAGTTGGTTTGTGGATCCTCCAAGGCGTATCATGAGATCGATGCAAAATCGGAAGTCCATATAGGCGAAAACACCTCCCACTGCTCGGGGTGCGCCTTGATGAACCGCTCCATCTGTTCGATCATACCGTACATCAATTTGTCAGTGTTCATTCTATCTTCCTCCGTCAATTTGAGCGAAAGCGGGACAAATTGTCCTACTTGACGGTTGGGGGATGAATGCCAGCCAAATGCGCCAACGAGAGCGGCGCCTGTACGCTGTGAGAGCAATACAGGGCCAATTGGAAGACGAGCAGGCTCGCCAAAGAAAGGTTTTTCGATGCTCTCTCCCTGCACAGCACGATCGGCAACAATCAACACAACCTGGTTGTTCCGTAGTGCCTTGACCATCGATCGTAGAGCAGTGCTGCCTCCAAGTGGAATCATATGCATGCCCTGGCTACCACGCAACTTAAGTAACAAATCAAGCATGCGTTGATCTTGCATGTGTTCGACGGGAACAGTTGTCTGGTAACCCTTGATAGCAAGCCATTGGCCCAGATAATTGAATGGCCCAAGATGCGCTGTAAAGATGATCACTCCTTTCCCAAATGCCAATGCCTCCTCAAAATATTCCAATCCTTCATCGTCTATATGGCGCAGTATTGTTTCTGGTTGCATGTAAGGCAGAAAGAACACGTCCAGATAGTTTCGGGCGCTATTTTGGAATATACTCCGTACAGTTTTCCGAAGCTTCCTTCGGCCTGCCCGAGTATCCAGTGTCTCTGCGCCCAGTACATGGATTATATTGGCTGTTGCCTGTTTTCTGGCTCTACTTGCTACAAGCCAGGCTAGCAGCCCTATCATATTGGCTAAGGGGAGCACAAACCAGTGTGGCAAACGTGGTAGAACAACGGAAGCGATTCTAAAAAGATAATACATTCTATCCCAGCCATGTTCGATTTCTTATTGTTTAGTATGTCTGCTCGGTATTTTACGAATTTCATCACCAGAAAATGAGAGGCAAGTTGTACTGGAATTATTTTTCTGTGGGCCAGAATTGGCGGAACATATACCACTGTGTTGGCCATTCACGAATCATTTCTTCCAATGCATTGTACATAAGCTGGGTCAGACGCGATATTTCCAGATTACGTTCCTCTCCCGTTCTCTCCTGTGGAAAGATAGGGGAAAACACCCGCACATATAATTCGTCGCGCTGACCATACCACACAAATCCGGGAACTATCGCTGCGCCACTTTTAAGCGCCAGGGCAGCCGGTCCACTCGGCACATATGTCTTGCGTCCAAAAAACGAGATTGCTGTCCCTTGATCTTCCGTTACAGGACGATCGACAAGAATAGCCACGAGTTGATTCTGGTGCAGGACACGCAAAATACGCCGTGCCGAACCCTCCATCGGAATGATTCCTATGCCCTTATTCTTGCGTTGATCCTGTAAAAGCCGGTTTAGCTGTTCGTCGCTAAAGGTCTCTGCCACGGCGGAGACGGGATGATGGCGAGCAACTAAAGCGCCTGCCATATCCCAGTTGCCGAAATGAGCGGTAGCAATGATAGCTCCTCGACCAACGTGTAGTGCGGACTGTATTTGACCCAACCAACTTTCTTTCCCTTCGCTCAAATCGCGCAACTTCCGTTCAATTAAATCAATCTTGAGATGCGGAAAACTCATAAAGTCTGCGGCATAGCGACCATAGTTACGCCATGAAGCAAAAGCCAGGCGTCGTACATGTGGATCATGGGTGGGACGACCCGTTATCTGGGCCATGTTTACATGGGTTACTAACCGCTTAGAAGACCAACCCAGGTAACTAGCAGCAGCGAGAGTGGACCCCAGAACACGCCTTGTGCTTTGTGGTGTCCACCTGGCCAGGGTGTTGCCACTACGCGCAAGATAATAGATGGATGACACTCAATCCTCCAAAATGCTTGTATATGAATACTTCTGATGGGGCATAAAGTTAATGTGGACACCATCAATGACTTCTTATGTTAGTATGTGTTAATACTACCCCTTAGTATTCGATGGTGTCAATGTTGAGGTCACAATCTGCCTCAAAAACGAGAATTTGGCTCGATATAATAGCCCCAGGAATTCAGACAAAATAAGATCGAGTTGTAAGGTGTAAAGTAGCGCATGCAGAAAAAGAAGCGAACCCATTATACGGCGGAGTTCAAAGCGAAAGTCATCCAAGAGATGCTCAAAGAGGAAAAAACAGTAGGCCAATTGGCAGCAGAATACGAGGTGCATAGCAATATGCTCTATCGCTGGCGAGATCAAGTGTTAGCTGGCTTGCCAAGCCTCTTTAGCGACAAAGCTGCTCAGGAGTTAGCTGAGAAGGAAGCCCAATGGCAGCAAGAGCGAGAAACGTTGTATGCCGAGATTGGACGCTTGACCACGCAGTTGACGTGGTTGGAAAAAAAATCTCGCCACGTGCGTCAGTAGAGAAGAGCGGCGAGCATTGGTCGAGTGGGAGCACCGTGAGCTGCCGGTGAGAACGCAAGCAGAACTGTTGAGTCTGAATCGCTCTGGATTGTATTATCAGCCAGTACTGCCTTCAGCAGAAGAAGTGGCGCTCAAGCATCGCATTGATGAGGTCTATACGGAGCATCCGTATTATGGGTATCGCAAGATCACGGCACAATTGCAACGAGAGGGTATGCAGGTCAACCATAAAGCAGTGGCCCGACATATGCGTGAAATGGGGTTAGCAGCGCTCTATCCTGGACCCAATCTCAGCAAACGCGCCCAGCAAGCAGCGATCTTTCCGTATTTACTGAAACATGTGACGGCGAGCGCGCCGAACCATATTTGGGGCATAGATATCACCTATATTCGTTTACGAGGGGCCTGGATGTATCTGGTCGCGATTCTGGATTGGTACTCTCGTTATATTGTGAGTTGG
>WNFX01014886.1_pt1 | contig 12057 bp, 13 predicted proteins | sample 5400111 | NCBI WGS metagenome assembly WNFX01 (sample SAMN13153363, study PRJNA577476) | soil metagenome | isolation source: 40 cm soil or saprolite under grassland replicate 1 | place: USA:California | collected 2016-06-15
CCGCTCCGCCGCCATGACGAGCGCTAGGACAGCCGCGACGGCAGCCGCGCTGACGGCGACGCTCGGGCTCGCCGCCGCATCCTGGGTCGTCGCGGTCCGGCAGATGAACGGGATGGACATGGGGGTTGCGACCGGGCTCCGTTCGTTCGCGTTCTTTGTCGCCCTGTGGGTGTCGATGATGGCGGCGATGATGCCGCCGGGCGCGGCCCCGGCAGTCTTGAGACGCGCTCATGCCAGCGGTCGTGTGCGCGCCGTGCCGCTATTCGTCGGGTCGTACCTTGCCGTCTGGACACTCGTGGGCGTCGCGGTGTATGCGTTGTACCGGCCGCACGGGTCTTTCGCCGCCGGCGCGGTTGCGATCGCGGCAGGTCTCTACGAGTTCACGCCGCTCAAGCAGCACTTCCGCCGGCGCTGCCGCGAGAGCGTCCGCTCTGGATTCGGGTTCGGGCTCTACTGCGTCGGCTCGAGCATCGGACTGATGCTGATGCTGGTGGCGGTGAGCGTCATGAGCGTCACCTGGATGTCCGTGATAGCCGTCCTCGTCCTCGCTCAGAAGCTCCTGCCCGCGAAACCCGCCATCGATGTGCCGCTGGCGCTGGCGATCGTCGGACTCGGAATCCTGATCGTCCTCGCGCCCTCGTCGGTTCCCGGACTCACGCCACCGATGTGAGACATCATCGCTCGCGCGGGCCAAGCCAACCTGTTGGGACGACAAGAAGGAGAGAAACAATGACCAATCACAAGATCGGAACACGTGAAGAGTGGCTCGCCGCACGTGAGCAGCTACTCGTCCGCGAAAAGGAGCACACCAGGCTCGGCGACGAGATCGCGCAGCAACGACGCGAGCTGCCGTGGGTGCGGGTGGAGAAGGAATACCGCGTCGACACGGACGACGGCGAGAAGACGCTCGTCGAGCTGTTCGACGGGCGATCCCAGCTGCTCGTCTACCACTTCATGTTCGGACCGAGCTACGACGCCGGTTGCCCGACATGTTCGTCGATAGCCGACGCCGTCAACGGCGTGCTCCCGCACCTACACGCTCGTGACGTGACGTTCGTCTTCGTCTCACAAGCACCGCTGGAGAAGCTGCAGGCCTACAAGCGCCGCATGGGCTGGAGTTTTCCCTGGGTCTCGTCCGCGCGCACCGACTTCAACCTCGACCTCGGCTTCTCGCGAACGGAGGAACAAACCCGCGAGGATGTGGCGCCGATGATGGAGACTGCGCTACCGCCGATCGTCGCGCACAACGCCAGCTCGACGGGCACCGACATCGTTGGTTACCTCAGTGAGGGCTTTGGGTTCAGCACGTTCGTACGCGACGACGGCACCGTCTACCACACTTACTCGACGACGGCCCGCGGAGTGGAGTTTCTGATGGGCTACTACCCGATCCTCGACCGCGCACCGAAGGGCCGCGACGAGGGCGACGCGTGGCAGGTCTGGATCCGTCGGCACGACGAATACGACAGCGAGTGAACTGGCCGCCGGCCTCGCCGACAGCGATGGATAGTCCAAGCCAGGTCATCGAGGTCGGCTCGGCGACCGCGAACGCGCCCGGATACGCGGCCAGTCGCCGTCGAAAGCGCACCGAACAGGCATTATGCGAGCGAGGCCCGGCGATCTCCCACCACTGTAATTCCAGGTCAGAACGTTGTGTTCCAGCTCAGCTGGATGCGCGGTTGGTCAGATGATGCCGCCGTTGACACGGACGGTCTGCCCGTTGATCCAGTGACCGGCGGGACTGGTGAGGAATGCGACGGTCTCGGCAATGTCGGCCGGGGTGCCCAGCCGCTCTAGCGGGACGGCGTGCGCGAACCGGTCGATGGCCTGCTGGTCCTTGCCCTCGAAGAACATCGGTGTCGCGGTGGGGCCGGGGGCGATGGCGTTCACGTTGATGTCGCGGCCGCGCAGCTCGTGAGCCAGGATGAACGTCATGGCCTCGACGGCGCCCTTGCTGGCGACGTAGCCGGTGTAGCCGAGCAGGATCCGGCCGATCACCGAGGAGGAGAAGTCGACCAGCGGGCCAGGTCCATCCGCCCGGCGGCGTTAACGACAACGTCGACGCCGCCGAAGGCCTTCTCGGCCTGGTCAAACAGCTCAGCGACAGCTCGCTCGTCGCCCACGTCGGCGCTGGCGGCGATGGCGGTTCCGCCGGCCGTGGTGATGGTACCGGCCAGACGCCCTTGCTGATGGTGCTGAGCAAGGTCTCGGAGACCCGGTACCACGATCACGCCTTGCGGGCGATCGTGGTGGGAGTCGTTCAGCGCGGCATCGATGCCCCTCGGTCTGTGCTTGCCTCGTCAACGGTCTCGTCCGCGACTCCCAGGTCTTGGAGCGCTCGGCACAGGCCGGTTGCGAAGACGGCCAGGTCAGGGCAGGCGTCGGCGTCGCCGATGATGTCGAAGCCGAGCCGGCCCGCGTAGGAGAGCACCCCGACCGCAAGAGTGACGTTCCCCTGGATCACACCGATCTGGAACACCTCGAGGATCCTTGCGCCGGCCAGGTAGGCGGGCGTTGCGGGGCCGGTGAGGTTGCTGGTGAACAGGTTGACCAGCCGCTGGATCCGAAGAGCGCCAGGGCGGCGGTCCCGTCGGCGACCACATGGTGCAGGCGCAGGAGCATGCCCACGTTGCCGCTGGCCAGGCCTTTCAGGAGCCAAAGTTCCCACAGGGGCCGTGACCGGTCGAGTGGTCGCTGGTTGAGTTCCGCGCAGGTGTCCAGCAGCGATGCCTCGTCGCCGGGTGGGGCGATGGCGCCGGTCAGAATGTGCTGGTCGATGTCGAAGCCGGCATCGTCCAGCCACAGCGCCGGTCCGAGTCCGAGACCCGGCTGGTGGAGGACCTGGCGCAGGCGAGGCGCCAGGTGCAGACGCGCCTCGATCCGCGCCTCGGCAGCCCGCGGGTCTCCACCCGCAGGTTGCTGAGGTCCTCCGGGCTCAGCCGATCGAGCCCGCGGGACCCAATACGTCGACGAGTCCGCCACATGGTCGGCTCCGGTCAGCCGCGCCGGGCTCGCCGGTGGACCATGCGCGCCGCCCGCCGTTCCACCCAGTCGGGCGAGAACACCGGGAGCAACGTCGTGGCCAGGTGGATGACGACCGCCACGCCCCAGCCGAGCAGCACCCAGGAGAACCACCAGGTGCCGTCCGCCCCGCGCGTGGCCCAGTTGATCAGGAACAAACCGGCGTTGACCACCGCGAACACGAACAGGTGGACGTACATCCCCTGGATCGACTTGGCCCGCTCGCGGGCCTGCTCGTACTCAGCGTCGCGGGACGAGGTCTGGTCCGATGCGGTAGCGCTGCCCTCTTCCAGCTTCGACGACATCTCGTTCACCTCCTCAACCAGCTTGGCCTCTTGGAGCGACTGGCGGCAGGGCCGAGCGCCCCGCCCCACAAGGGCCGCTCGGCGGTGCTCGATACGTGGGCCCCCGAGGCTGGGGCAGGAGGGTTGGGGCCCTGGCGGGACAGGCGGGCCTCGGCCTCGGCCGTCGACAAGCCCTCATCGGCGGTCCCCAGGTCGGCCAGCACGTCCTCTGCGTCGAGCAGACCAGCCCGAGCCAACGCGCCGGCCTCGCCGGGTGGGCTGGCGGTCGGGTTCCTCGCGGTTCCCGCCTCGGGTCGTGGTCGCAGCAGCGTTCCCATGGTCCTTGCGGCGCTCAGGGAAGGCGAACGTAGCCGTTGCGGACCCTCCACAGGAAGTACTTCCCGTGCGGCTGTCGGGCAGGTGGAGACCATCAGGCTCGCGGTCACCCACCTGCACACGGACGCCTACGAGATCGACATACGCGGCCATCGCCTGACGGTGGACCAGCCGGTGGAGGCTGGTGGCGAGAACCTGGGTCCCACCCCGACCGAGCTGTTCGCGGCGAGCCTGGCCGCCTGCGTCGGGTTCTACGCCGGCCGGTTCCTGCGCCCGCCACGGCCTGGCCGTCGAGGGGTGTGGTGGCTGTGGCGCAACCACGGCGCCAACGTCGTCCACGTCGGCGAGCGGCCCAACCGTTACCTCACACCCCAACACCGCGACGCCCGCAACCACAGCCCCAGCGACCACCACCGCACCCAGTTGCCTGGCATGGCCACCGGCGGGTCCTGGCGCGCGCCTTCGGGTTCCTCGGCCCGCTGGAGGCCGCCGTGCCATTGGCGCTGGTCCCGCTCGGCCGCGGTCCTCCTCGGCTGGCGTCCCGGCGAGCCGCCCTGGCATTCGCGGCGATCGTGGCGATGCAGATGGCCAACGCCTTCGAATGCCACAGCGCCCGCTCCTCGCTCTGGTCGATCGGGCCGCTGTCCAACCGCCTGCTGGTCGGGCGGTGGCCGTCGAGGCGCTCACCCTGCTCGCCTTCGTCTGCCTGCCACCCTGCGTCACGCGCTCGGTCAGCAGGCGCTTACCCCGCCGCAGTGGGTCCCGTGCTGGTGGCGCCGTGGCTGCTGATCGCTGGCGAGGCGACGCGCAAGGCACTCACCCGCCACCGAGTTCGCCCACACGGGGCAAGGCCGAAGGTCCCCACTTGACCCGGTCCAAGCGCCCTGCCGGCACGCCTCGGCCCGGCCGTAGCGTGGGCTCGGAAAGGGAGATTCGACCGAGCCTGCGGGAGTCATCATGAAGCACACGATCGAGTCCGTCATGACCGCCGAGGTCGTCACCGCGCGCCCGTCCACGCCGTTCCGCGAGCTGGTCGACCTGCTCCAATGCAACCGGGTGAGCGCTCTGCCTGTCGTCGACCAGGACGGCAAGCTCGTCGGCGTCGTGTCCGAGGCCGACCTGCTGATCAAGGAGGGCTACCCCCACGGCGGCGACGACGCCGGCGTGATCGACGCCCTGCGTCACCGGCGGCGGCTCGGCAAGGCGGCCGGCATCTGCGCCCTGGACGTGATGACCCACCAGGTGGTTTCGGTCCCGCTCGGCACCGAGGTCACCATCGCCGCGCGGCTGATGATCCAGTTGGGGATCAAGCGTCTGCCAGTGGTGGACGACCAGGGCAAGCTGGTCGGCATCGCGACCCGCGCCGACCTGCTCAAGGTGTACCTGCGGCCGGACCCGGCGATCTCCTGGGAGGTCATGCACGACGTCGTCCACGACCGCCTGGGCATCCGCGATGGCGGCGTCGCCGTGGAGGTCCGCCATGGGGTGGTGAACCTGGCCGGCCAGGTCGAGCGTCGCAGCCAGGTCGGCGAGCTGGTGCGCCAGGTGCAGGCGGTGGACGGGGTGGTCAGCGTCGACGCTCGCCTGGCGTGGAACGTCGACGACGTGACCCTGATGACCGCCTGGCCGATCGCCTAGAGCCGGGGCTACGGCCTGCTGGTGGTCGGCGCGCGCGGCGCCGGGCTGTCCACTCGCTGGACCTGCGCGGCGTCCCGGACGGGACGCATCTTGCCACCGCGGCGATCGCCATGCTGGAGCTGAGACCTGGGGAGCTGCTGGAGGTCGTGACCGAACCACGGCTTCCAGTGGAACGCCCGCGCCGCCGGCGTCATCACCGGCTTCGACCGCTACGCCAGCGGGCAGGGGCAGATGCGCTGGAAGCTGCTCGGCCTGCTCCCGCTGGTGCACGCCGACGGGCCCGAAGTCACCCGCAGCGCCGTCGGGCGGGCCGCGGCGGAGGCCGTCTGGGTGCCGACCGCGCTGCTGCCGCGCTTCGGGGTCGACTGGTCCGCGGCCGACCCCGGCCACATCACGGCCCGCTACCGCATCGACACGGTCAAGGTCGAGATCCACTATGTGCTCGACGCCGGCGGGCACCTCACCTCCATGGTCTTCGACCGCTGGGGCGATCCCGAGGGCACCGGCGCCTGGGGCCTGCACCCGTTCGGGGGCGAGATCATCGCCTACGCCACCTTCGACAGCCTGTCGATCCCCAGCGCCGGGCGGTTCGGATGGTTCTTCGGCACCGACCGATGGAGCCAGGGCGAGTTCTTCCGTTACCAGATCACCCAGCTCCAGTTCATGACGAAGCAATGACGAATCTTGTGCGGTCCAGCGACGATCTCCTTTGCCTGCTTGGAGCGCCAGCGTTTCGGGGTCATTTGTTTCTTCAGCGCCATGCCACCGCTAGTACGATCAGCCGAACCTGAACGCGCTCGTGGCCAGCGGTCCGCGCATGAGGGACGCCGAGGACGCTGATCCGACGGTGTCCGCTGGCCTCGGTACACGCACAGCGACGACACCACGGCCGTCTTCTGCCTGTTCGCCGAGACTGTGCCATAGACTGCCACAACCGTCCAGGAGGAGCAGTGCTCCATGTACGACGTCATGGTCTTCGACCATCGTCTCGCCGAGTATCGGCCGCTCGACTCCAAGGCAGAGCTGGCCCGACTCCTGTTCGGCTACACCACCGGCAACGGTCAACGATTCCCGGCCCAGCCTGAGCTGGTCCGGTTCGTCGTGCGCCCCGGTAAGGACAGCGACGACCAGGCCGACCTGACCGGGCGGGAAGCCATCGCTCACGCCGAGGATGGCGAGATCATCCGCTTTGTTTATCGGGCCGAGGGCCGGCGCACAGAGGGCTCCCTGATGCGCATCGGCACCGGGCATCTGAGGGTCCGATGAGCAGGCGCCTATAAGAGTGTTTGCTGGCGACTTGCGTCGCATCGGGTGACAGGAAATCCCTATCTCACCTCACCGGGGGCGGTCACCCGAACGCCGTAGCAGTGCTTCCGCCACCCGTCGGCTCCCGCGACACAGCCGCTCGTTGAGGGCCGTGTAGCGGCGTCCCGCCCTGGTCGTGCGGACGGCCCTGGCGAGCGCACGCCTCGAGCCGACGAGCACGACCATGCCCTTGGCCCTGGTGACGGCCGTGTAGAGCAGGTTGCGCTGCAGCATGAGCCAGGCGTCGTCGAACCCGTAGCGGACCTCCTGGTCCTCGTCGAGCAGGACGCGCAGTTCCTGCTCATCCAGGGACAGCGCGGTCACGACGCCGACCGACCCGTTGAACACACCCTTGTCGTAGTCGTTGCGGATCTGCATCACCTTGTCGCCGAGCCGGTAGGTGCGGCCGGCGAAGCGGCGCTCGGGGAGGTCGGGAGATCCCGGGGTGAGCGCCTGCTGGAGGCGCTCGTTGAGCGCCGCCGCCCCGGCCGGCCCGCGGTACATGGGGCACAACACCTGCACGTCGCGCTGCGGGTCCACGCCGAAGCGCCGCGGCAGGCGGTTGGCGACGACGTCGATCACGAGGTCGGCGACCCGCTCCGGGTCCTCCTCGGGGAAGAGGAAGAAGTCAGGCAGCCCTCGGGTCACGGGCGGCTGCCCGGCGTTGATGCGGTGGGCGTTGGTGACCACCCCGCTCTCCTGGACCTGCCGGAAGATGCGCGTCAGGCGGACGCGGGGGATCACGTCGACGGCCCTGCCCCGCTGGCCTGGGAAGTCGCCGGCGGCCGCCTCGGGCCTGTGAGCATCGAGCAGATCGCGCAGCACCTCCCCGGGGCCGACGCTGGGCAGTTGGTCGACGTCGCCGACCAGCAGCAGGTGCGCGCCGGAGGGAACGGCCTTGACGAGCTTGTTGGCCAGCAGCACGTCCAGCATGGAGGCCTCGTCGACGACGATCAGGTCGGCGTCGAGCGGACGATCATGGTCGAAGGCCGCCTCCCCGCCGGGACGCAGCTCGAGTACCCGGTGCAGCGTCTGGGCCTCCATGCCGGCCAGTTCGGAGAGGCGCTTGGCGGCCCGGCCCGTGGGCGCGGCCAGGATCACCTTGGCCTTCTTGGCCCGGGCGAGGGTGACGACGGCATGCATGGTGTAGCTCTTGCCGCAGCCCGGGCCGCCGGTCACCACCGCCACCCGCTCGGTGAGCGCCAGGCGCACCGCCGCGGCCTGCTCGTGGGTGAGCCGGTGGCCGGTGGACCGGTGCAGCCACTCCAATGCCACCGTCCAGTCCACGGTCCTGAACCATGGGAGCCGATCGGTCTGCTCAGGGGCGTGCAGCACGCGCAGGAGCCCGGCGGAGAGCGACACCTCGGCTCGGTGGAACGGGACCAGGTAGATGGCTGGCACGTTGTCGTCGAATGCGGGGATCGGGACCTGGTCGCGGATCACCCCCCGCTCGCGCACCAGCTCCTCCAGGCAGGCCTCGGCCAGCGCCGGCCGCACGCCCAGGATCTCGGACGCCTTGGCGATCAGCTCGGTCTGGGGCAGGTGACAGTGGCCGGCCTCGCTCGCCTCCGAGAGGGTGTGCCGCAGCCCGGCCTTGACCCGCTCCGCGCTGTCGTAGGCGATACCGAGGTTCTGGGCGATCTTGTCGGCGGTCTTGAAGCCGATTCCCCAGATGTCCATGGCGAGTCGGTAGGGCTCCTCGGTAACGATCCTGACGGCCTCGTCCCCATAGGTCTTGTAGATGCGCACGCCCAGCGAGGTGGACACGCCGACGCCTTGGAGGAAGACCATCACCTCTTTGATAGCCTTCTGCTCCTCCCACGCCCGCTCGATGAGCGTGGTGCGCTTGGGGCCGAGCCCGGGCACCTGGTGCAGACGCTCCGGCGCCTCCTCTAGGACGCGGAGCGTGTCCACTCCAAAGTGGTCGACGATCCGCTCCGCCATCTTGGGGCCGATGCCCTTGATCAGCCCGGAGCCGAGGTAGCGGCGGATGCCCTGGACGGTGGCCGGGAGCACGGTGGTGTAGCCGTGCACCTCGAACTGGCGGCCGTACATAGCGTGGTTCCGCCAGCGCCCTTCCATGCGCAGGTGCTCACCTGGCTGCGCGCCGGCCAATGGGCCGACCACGGTGAGCAGGTCGCCGTCCCGACCGGTGGTGACCCGGGCGACGGTATAGCCGGTCTCCTCGTTGCTGTAGGTCACGCGCTCCAGCACAGCCGTCAGGACGGCCGGGGAGTCGGTTGGCGGCGGTGGCGTGGAGGTCGTCGGGGACAGAGTCATGCGGCGTCCTCAGGTTCGGGGCCCGCTATCGCCCGAGTCTCGGCTCGGACCGTGCGTCCATGGGCGGGCCGGTGGCGCTGGCCGGAGGCGAGGCATCGCTCAGAACGGCACCTCGTCCAGAGCGCGACTCGAGGGACTGGACGGCGGTGAGCTTGCGGGATCCTGGTGGGCGTCGTCGCCCTCGGCCGGAGCTGTCCTTTTGTCCCGCTGGTCGAGCGTGACGGGCGCAAACCGCAAGCTCGCCGCCACCTCGTCGGCTTCGACCTCCACGAGCGAGCGGCGCTGGCCCTCGGGGGTCTCCCAGGACCGGGCCTTGAGGCGCCCGATGACCACGCAGCGTGAGCCCTTGCGCAGGCTCCTGCTGGCGTGCTCGGCCTGGTCGCGCCAGACGTTGACGCTGAAGAACGACGGTTCCCCGTCCTTCCAGCCGTCGCCGTCCCACACCCGCTGGTTGACGCCCATACGGAAATGGGCCACGGCTACGCCGTTTGGCGTGTAGTGCAGCTCCGGATCGTCGGTCAGGTTGCCGACGAGCGTGACCTGGTTATCGCTCACCCTTGAGCTCCTCTCCCTGGTTCAACGTCGGTTCAACATCGGGCAATTTTACTCTTGGTAGAACGTTTGTTCGAGCGGGGGGACGCCGCTCCCCGGTGATCTCACCCCGCCCGCCGGCCCTCGCCGGGCTGTCCGTCGAAGGCAGCCGAAGGTGCGGGGCGCACGGCGGGCTGGCCGAGCATCGGCAAGCGACGGCGCAGCTCGGCGGCGAAGCGACGCCTGGCGGGCCGGTCCACCTTGATGACCAGGGTTGGCGACGAGTTGGGGACGGCGTGAACTGGCACGGTCTCGCCCGTCTCGACGTCGACCACGGTGCCGTCTTCGGTCACGTCGCAGGTCGCCGCCAAGTCGTCCAGCAGCCCCTCGCTCAGCAGGACGCTCTCCTTCACCGCCTTGGGGTCGTCGAGCAGCTCCCGGAGCCGCGCGGCCCGGTCCCCGGCGTCGCCCGTGGGCGCGTTCAGCCAGCGGTCGATCCGCTCGGCCACCGCCACGAGACGGCGACGCGCGTCGCCCGGCCGGTTGGCCAGGGCCCACGCTCCGAAGGCGGCCCGGTCGAGCGGCTCCAGGCGGATGCCGGGCTCGGTGACGTAGGCCCGGCCGAGGCCTTTGACCGGACAGTTGAAGGCGGTCCCCTCGGCGGCGGTGTGGGCAGCGGCCTTGGCCTCGAGCCATGCCCGGAGCTCCTGCTCGCGCTCGGCCAGCAGGTCGCGGACGGCGGCCAGCCGGGCGGCCTCGCGCAGCGCGTCAGCGATGGAGGCGATCCCCGGAGGTGAGGGCGGCGCCGAGTCCGGGGTCGAGTCGGTGGCTGGCACTGGCCTCTGGTCGAAATGATTCAGTGTCATATGATTTCACCCACAGTGAATGAAGCGCGGCCGGCAAGGACCGGCTGCTCAGGGTCAACCGGACCTGCTGCCGAGGACCTCCTCGACCTTGGCTCGGAACGCAGCCAGGCCGGACGCCCCTTCAGCACCCTCCTGGCCCATGCGCTCGACCAGGCGGGCGAGCGTGGGGCCGTGCATGTGCCGGGGGTCGGACACCCCGCTGTAGTAGGGACTGCCGCGCAGGAACTCGCGCGCGTCGGCGGCGCTGACCCTGGCCGCCTCGACCAACGCGTCGAACCGCTCGACGAGCCTCTCGTCCGGCTGCTCCCACTCGGCCATGCCGGAGACCGGCATCCGCTTGGCATCCAGCGCGGACGCGGCCGCCGCGGGGTCGTCGCCCGCCTCCGGCTCGGCGGTCGGCTTGGGACCGGCCGGTCCTTCGCCCGCCGGCCCAGGCTGTCGGGCCGCCGCCTCCTCAGCCTCGGCCGCGTTGCCCGGCTGCTCCAGGCTCGCCCAGAGCTGGCGGTCGAGAAAGTAGTGCTCCTGTGCCCACAGATGCAGCCCCAGACCGAGGCGCATGGCGCAGCGCTTGAGCGCGTCGGAGGCGGCGTCCTTGAGCCGAGCGCCGTCGTGCGGCCAGTTGTGCACGTCGCCGACGTCGCCTATCTCCTCGATACGGACCCGACGGCCGTCAATCTCGCAGGTCAGCCGCCACACGCCGCCGACCGCGACGTTGTGGAGCGCCGGCGTGCCGGCTCTGGCCCGGCGGCTCCTGCCGTTCGGGATGGGCGCGGCCGCGGCCACGTCGCCCCGGATGATCTCCACGAGCTCGAAGTCGAACGGGCCGACGATGCTCAGCAGGCGCTGGGTGACAACGTGATGAGCGACATAGTCGATGCCGTCCTTGCGCTCGATGAAGCCCTCGGGGAAGCGGCGGGCCAGTTGGGTGAGGTCGTGCATGGGTTCGTCCGGCGCCTGCCGGAAATCGTTGGTAACGGACATGGGTGCTCTCCTCGCCCTGCTGTCGTCAGCATAGGTAGGTTCTTCTCTACGTAGAAGAGCGTATCCGGTACCTGTGACAACCAGGCCGGAACACGAGCCGGGGTCACGGCCTCCAGCAGGGAGGATTGACGGCGTCAGTTGTCCGCCGAGCGCCGGGGCCGCCCGGGGAGGCGGCGGCCGGAGGCCCGGATCTCGTCGTCGGTCAAACCGCTTCGCCAGGCGACGCCTGGCCGGGCCGCGATCCACGCCCTGGCTTGGGTGCGAGCCCACAGCCAGACCGTCTGGCGGTCTTGTAGTTCTTGATCGTCCGGTAGCGCACGGGCGGCTCCATGAGCTCGCCCAGCTGCCACTCGTCGATGCTGTCGACGACAGCCTCCTGCTGCCGCTCGAGGCACTCGGCCAGGTCGAGGTCACCGTTGCGCAGCGCGGTCACCAGGGCGAGGGCGTGCATGGAGAGGATCGGGCCGCGCAGCACCTGGATGCCACTGAGGGTCTCCAGCGTGGCCGCGGCGAGGACGTCGACGAGTTCCACCTCGATCGGGCCGTCTTTCCCCGACCACCGCCATGACTGCCCCTGAGCGAGCTCGAACCGAAGGCCAGGGTCGGCCCGGTCCTTGATCGGGACATGGGCCGGGTAGTAGCGCGACTCCCCGTTGCCGAGCGCGAGGCGGAACGGCGCGTCCAGGAATGCCATGGTGGGACACTATCCAGAGCTAACAAGCCGGACAAGCATGGACGGACCGGGGCGGACAGGTCCTGGAAGAAGCCAGTCTGATTGACGCATCCCTCGCAGTCCACCTCGACCAGGACCTGCC
>WNFX01005623.1_pt1 | contig 12053 bp, 12 predicted proteins | sample 5400111 | NCBI WGS metagenome assembly WNFX01 (sample SAMN13153363, study PRJNA577476) | soil metagenome | isolation source: 40 cm soil or saprolite under grassland replicate 1 | place: USA:California | collected 2016-06-15
GATCCGCACCCGCATGCGCGCGCAGGCGTTTCCGGGCGAGGATCCGATGACGCTCGAGACACCGGACAGGGTGGCGGAAAAGATCGTCGAGTTGTGCCTGCCGAGCATGCAGGAAAGCGGCAAACTCTACGCCTATTCGAAGGGCCGATTTCTCGACTTCCGCCCACCGTCCTGATGACGGTGACGTGGACGAGCGCCTCAAGGGTCAGCGCTTGCCGCGTTTCGCGTATGGATTTTTCTTCTCCCGCAACGCGAGCCGGATCGGCGTGCCGGGCAGGTCGAAGGTTTCGCGCAGACTATTGACGAGATAGCGCCGATAGGCGTCCGGCAAGGCATCGGCACGGCTCGTGAACAGCACGAAGCTTGGCGGCCGGCTCTTCGGCTGAGTGATGTAGTCGAGCCGGATGCGCCGACCCGAAGCCGCCGGCGGCGGATGGGAGGCGATGACCTCACCCAGCCAGCGATTGAGCGCGCTCGTTCCCACGCGTCGATTCCAGATCCCATGCGCCTCGACGACGGCTTGCATCAGCCGGTCGAGCCCCTCGCCGGTGAGGCCCGAGACGGCAACGACCGGCACGCCCTTCACCTGCGGTAGCCAGTGATCCGCTTCCTCGCGCAACTTTTTCATGGCGCCCGGGCGGCGTTCGACGAGGTCCCACTTGTTCATGCCGATGACCAGCGCGCGTCCCTCGCGCGCGATGAGATCGGCGATGCGAAGGTCCTGCTCCTCGAACGGCTTTTCTGCGTCCATCAGCAAGACCACGACTTCGGCAAAACGGATCGCCTGGAGCGCATCCGCCACGGAGAGCTTCTCGAGTTTCTCTTCCACGCGAGCACGGCGCCGTATCCCTGCAGTGTCGTGAACGCGGAAGGGGCGATCCCGCCATCGCAAGTCGACAGCGATGGCGTCACGGGTGATGCCCGCCTCCGGCCCCGTGAGCAGCCGCTCCTCGCCGAGCAGCCGATTGACCAGCGTCGATTTTCCAGAATTGGGACGGCCGACCACCGCGATACGGATCGGTCTGGCTTCGGCCTCCCTAGGTTCGCCATCGCCGGCGAGCTGCTCGCTCGAAGGCGCCGTGGCATCGGGCAGCGCCGCGCACAGCCCGGCATAGAGATCGGCGAAGCCTTCGCCGTGTTCGGCGGAGATCGCGATCGGCTCGCCCAATCCGAGCTCGTAGGCTTCCAACACGCCGGCCTCGCCGGCGCGACCCTCGCTCTTGTTGGCAATAAGGATTGCGGGCTTGCCCGATTTGCGCACGAGATCGGCAAAGGCGCGATCGGCCGGCGTCGACCCCGCACGCGCATCGACGAGGAACATCACCGCATCGGCGGCGGCAATTGCAGCCTCCGTCTGCTCCTGCATGCGGGCGGTCAGGGTCTCCGGTGCGGCCTCTTCGAGGCCGGCGGTGTCGATCGCGGTGAACGTGAGATCGCCGAGCCGCGCTTGCGCTTCGCGCCGGTCGCGAGTCACGCCGGGAAGGTCATCGACCAGGGCCAGGCGCCTGCCGACCAGGCGGTTGAACAGCGTCGACTTGCCGACGTTCGGCCGTCCGACAATGGCGACCGTGAAGCTCATGACCACGGGCAGCGCGTTAGGACCGCGCTCTATTGCCCCGCGGCAGCGAGGAGCGCAATCAGCGTGGCGCAGGCGGATCGGGCCAGGCGACGGCCCCACCCGACGGCTGCCCCGAGCTGGGCCAGGGGCCGGCCGCGGGCTGCTGTTGCATCGGCGGAGGATCAGGCCACTGGACCTGCGATTGCGCCTGGGCGGGCTGACCGGCAGTCGATGTCGACTCCTCTTTCGGCTTGGCGACGACTTTTGGTTTCGGTGTGGGTTTTGCCTTGGTTTCGGGTTTGGGCTCCGTCGGCGCGGCCTGCGCAGTAGGCTGAGTCTGCTCCGCCTGCTCGGTTGGCTGGTAGCCCTTGACCAGTTCCCTCGGCACGCCTTGCGGCACGCCGGGCGTGCCTTCCGGGAACACCGGCCTGCGCTCGCCGGAGAGCCGCTTCTTGGTGTTGAAAAAATCCGCATCCATGATGGCGGTCGGATCGAAGCCCTCGCAACCGCCGAGCGCGAGCCCGAGCGACAACGTGACGATGATCAGGCCAGTGCTCGCGAAGCGATTCATGCCCCTCAACCTCTGCTCGCGCCTGCGCCTAGCGCCATCAGCATCTCGACGCGGGAACGCGTGGCGGCGGGCGTCTGCGCATCCGTCGTGATCAGGTCGAACCATCGCTTGGCCGCGGCTGCGTCGCCAGCGCGCCAAGCGGCGAGCACCAGGAACTCGCGCGCGGTGTGGCGGAACGTGCGGTCATTGGCCGCAAGCGGCTCAAGCCGCCGCTGCGCCTCCTCCAAAGCCCCGGTATCGATGAGGAGCGCAGCCGCACGCAGTGCTGCCAAATCCTGCAGCACCGGGCCGACCGCACGGTCAGCGGCGATCTGGTCATAGGCTGCGATTGCGGCCTTGGCATCGCTCTGGGCGAACTCGGCCGCTTCGCGCATGCGCGCGAGATGCCGGTAACCGGCCGTGCCGTCGGCGGCAATTTTGGCGAAGGCGGCCTCGGCCTCGCCGCGTTTGCCGGCCTCGGCGAGCGTGGTGGCAGCCTCGAAGGCGGCGCCGGTCTCGGCAGCCTTCTTGGCCTCCCACCACATGTAGGCGCGCCAAGCTGCAACGGCCGCGACCAGCAGGATGGCGGCCGCGACGACATAGTTGCCGTAGCGGTCCCACAGCTTTTTGAGCTGTTCTCGCCGAACTTCCTCGTCGACTTCGCGAAAGATATCGGACACGAACCGCCCCAACCCGCTTTCCCAAGGTGGTAGGCGGATAGCCTATTGATGTGGCACAGGCAAGGCAAAGCCGCCTCGCGGGCCTGCACGCTAAGCACCTGGAGGGCCGCCTTATTTTGCCTTTGTGCGAAGCGGATAGACGTGCTCCGGCGCGGGAAAGGCGCGGGCGCGAACATCGGCCGCGTAGGCTGCGACCGCCGCCTCAATGGAAGGACCGAGCTCGGCGTAGCGCTTCACGAATTTCGGCACGCGCGGGGAGAGGCCAAGCATGTCCTCGAGCACGAGGATTTGGCCGTCGCAGGCCACGCTTCCACCGATGCCGATGGTCGGGATTTCAACCGCGGCCGTGATGCGGCGGGCGAGCGGCTCGGCCACCGCCTCGATCACGACAGAGAAGGCACCCGCCTGCGTGACCGCGCGCGCATCGTCCTCGATCGGCCCCCAGTCCTCCTCGCTGCGGCCTTGCGCGCGGAACGAGCCGATCACGTTGATGGACTGCGGCGTGAGCCCGATATGCCCCATGACTGGAACCCCGCGCTCGACCAGAAACGCGATGGTCTCGGCCATGCGGCGGCCGCCCTCGAGCTTGATCGCTCCGCAGCCGGTCTCCTTCATCACCCGCGCAGCCGACATGAAGGCTTGCTCCTTGGATGCTTCGTAGGAGCCGAACGGCATGTCGACCACGACGAGAGCTCGCTTCGATCCGCGTATCACGGCGAGCCCCTGCAGGATCATCATATCGAGGGTGACCGGCACCGTCGTTTCGAGCCCGTGCATGACCATGCCGAGGGAATCGCCGACCAGAATGAGATCGCAGTAGCGATCGAGTAGCCGCGCGGTGTGCGCATGATAGGACGTGAGGCAGACGATCGGCTCGCCCCTCTTGCGCGCGCGGATATCGGGCGCTGTGAGCCGCTTGATTTCGTCTCGTGCCGACATTGTGGACATCCTAATGCGCCGGCGTGCCGAAGACCGCCACGCCGACGACGATGGGATGAAAGATGAAGCCGAGCGCGAGGTAGAGGATCGTGCCAAGCACGAGCGCGATGGTGTCGTTGCGGTGCCCGCCGACCGGGATCGCCGGGGCGCCGGGATCGCTGCGGTGCTTGAGCGTAATGCGATCGTAGACGGCCCAGACGAGAAAGGAGCCGAACAGCACGATCGAGCCGAGGTCGCCATTCGATATGAGGTGCGCCACCGCCCAGGTCTTCACGCCGACCAGCATGGGATGCTTGAGCGCGCGCCATATGTTGCCACGGCTATAGGCGGCAACCACACTGATGCTCGCGGGCCACATCAAGAACTGTGTGACGTAATAGGTCCACGTCGGCGGAGCCCACACGTTGATCCAACCGCTCGCCCGATACTGCCCGAAGCCGTAGCCGATCAGGATGAGCCCAGCGAGGGAAACGAGCGACATCAGTCCCTTGTAGGGCCCCTCCCCGATCCGCTTGATCGCCGCCGCGCGCGGTGCGCGCAACGTCACGAAGACGTGTGCTGCGAAGAACAGCGCCAGTCCGAGCACAAGAATAGCCAGACCCATGGGTCTTCCGATCGAGCCTCGCAGAAATCCCTATCGCCGAAGCACGCTGGCAAGCGAGGCAGTAGAGGGCATGGCAAGTCGGGAGGCAAGGCTGCCCTGCGTCTCGCCATTGCTGTCCCCCGGTGCAGTTGCGGGAACTCCATGCTTGCGATGGTGCATCGCCCGTGATTATTGCGGCACCAACGCGGACGCAGGGATACGTTGCGCGGATGATGACATGAAGCAGAGCGAGAGAGAGCTCAATGAATAGAAGCGTCGCCTTGGCATTGTCCGCACTCTTGCTCGCTCCTGCGGCGGCTGCGGCACAAGACTGGCCCACAAAAGCCGTCAGGATCATCGTGCCGTTCGGTCCCGGCTCGACGCCGGACATGGTGGGGCGGCTGATCGCCGATCACATGCAACAAAAACTCGGACAGCCCTTTGTGATCGAGAACCGCCCCGGCGCCAGCGCCAATACCGGGACCGACGCGGTCGCGAAGGCGGATCCCGACGGTTACACCATCGGCATCAGTCTGGGCGGTCCGTTGGCCATCAACATGTTGCTGTTCGCGAAAATGCCGTACGATCCCGCCAAGGACCTCGCGCTCATCACCATGCTGACGACGCAGCCGAGCGTGCTGGTCGTGCATGCGAGTCTGGCGGTCAATTCGGTCGCCGAGCTTGTCGATCTGTTGAGGAAGAATCCTGGCAAATACAACTATGGGTCGATCGGCAACGGCTCGCTGTCGCATCTCGCCATGGAAGCGCTGGCGCTCAAGAGCGGCACGACCATGGTGCACATCCCCTATCCCGGCTCGCCGCAAGCGATGACCGCGGTCCTGCGCAACGACGTGCAGATGGCCTGCTTGCCGGCGATTTCGGTCGTGCCGCACGCGGCCTCCGGCAAAGCGAAGATTTTGGCCATCTCGCTCGGCCAACGCTCCGCGCTGTTGCCCGGCGTGCCGACGCTCAAGGAGACGGGCCTCGACGTCGAGGCGGACGCCTGGAACGGCTTGATCGCACCGGCCAAGACGCCGGAGCGGATCATCGCAAAAATTCACGACGCGGTCGTTGACGGCTTGGCCGAACCGGCGGTCCGCGAGAAGCTCGCTAGCCAGTTCATGGAGCCGATTCCAACCACACCGGCACAGTTCCGCGCGAAGATCGACGCGGATCTCGCCCGCTGGTCACCGATCATCAAGGCGCTCGATCTGAAGATCAATTAAGGCGCGGATCGGTTTGGTGCGATGCTGCGCATGCGGGGCGCGAGTGTCGCGATGGAAAAGTTTGACTACACCACCGGCGAGCGCCCGCCGTCGACGTTGATCGCCGTGCCCGTGATGTAGGAGGCGGCATCCGAGGCGAGAAAGCAGGCGATGTTGGCGAACTCCTGCGCCCGACCGATGCGGCCGAGCGGAATATCCTTGGTTCGCGCGCTCACGTAGTCCTCAAGCGCAACCCCGGCCTTCTCTGCCGCGCGGACGTGCTGGTCGGCCTCGATAAAACCGACCAGCAACGCATTGACCAGGATGTTGTAGGGCGCGCCCTCCCCGGCAAGCACTTTGGTCAAAGCCAGGCCCGCCGCTCGCGTGACCGATGTCGGCACGCTCCGCGGACGCGGCGCTTTAGCGCCGATATTCAGCGTGTTGACCACACGACCCCAGCGGCGCTCCTTCATCTGCGGCCACACCAGGCGGGTGAGCCGGATCGCGGCGAACAGCTTCTGATCGAAGTCTTCCCGCCACACCTCATCGGTGATCTCCTCGAAAGCGCCGGTGCGCGAGGTGCCGGCATTGTTGACGACGATGTCGATTTTGCCGAACTGGGTCATCGCCTCGTCATATGCACGGCGCAGATCGGCAGCGACCGCCACATCGGCTTGGATCGCGGCGACGCGCGCGCGTCCACTCTCCGCGATGATCTTGACTGCGTTATCGAGCGCTTCCCGCCCGCGCGCGATGATGGCAACCTCTGCGCCAGAGGCCGCGAACCGGGTCGCGACAGCGAGCCCGATTCCCTTGCTTGCGCCGGTGATGATCGCCGTCCGGCCGGCGAGATTGACGTCCATTGCGCCCCTCCCTTGCACCTGCATATCAGCTAAGGTCCTAGCGTCCTGAGGCCAGGAGGGAAAGGACGTGGTGTAGGGCGTTTACGCCCGCTGCGCTCGACCCAGACACGAACTACGGGTAGCGCACGGGCCCGGTTCCTCTAGAATACGCCGCTTATCTCAGAGTACGACGATGGAATTCACCGCGCTGTTTCTTGCCGTCACTATCGTCATGGTCGCTGCCTGGTGGGGCACGCGAACGCTCGCCCTTGCATTATTTGCAGTCACGTTTCTCGCGTGCATCGCGACCTACCTGCACCACGCCAGCGATGCGCTGAAGCTGTCATTCTAAAGGCATTCATGACTCGATCGCTCGCCTTGGCTCTCAATGCGCTTGGCCTTTACGCCATCGCGCTGGTTCTCCTGGTTGCCTTCGCGGCGCAATTGCTGCTGCACGAGCTTCCGTGTCCCCTTTGCCTGCTCCAGCGCATCCAGTTCGCCATGCTGGCGGTGGGTCCGATTCTGAATGTCCGCTTCGGGCTCCGCCCCAGCCACTATGCGGTGTCGCTCTTGACCGCCGTCGCCGGCGCAGCTTTTGCCGCGCGGCAGATCCTGTTGCATGTCATGCCCGGAGACCCAGGCTACGGCTCGGCGCTGCTCGGTTACCATTATTACACCTGGGCCTTCATCGGCTTTGCTGTGGCCGTCGCTGCGATCGCGGTCATGCTGTTGTTCGACAGCCAGTTCAGGGACGACGGCAAGCCCCAACCGGTCGGCGCGCTCGCGGGCACCGCGGTGGGTTTGGTGATCGCGCTCACCGCGTTGAACGTGATTTCGACCCTGCTGGAATGCGGCTTCGCCGCCTGCCCGGACAACCCGGCCGCCTACGAACTGCTCAAACGCGGACCATGAGCCTGGAAAAAATTGTGCGAAATGACACGGATTGGCTTTGGTTGCGATCAGAGTCCGACCGGAGCCGGCCCGCGGCTGGAGCTGTGGCGGGCGCAGTGACTTATGGCGCTTGCGGTTCGGCGCGCTCCTCGGCCGGGCCGGTCTCTCGGCTCAAATTGAGCGCGCAGTTGATCAGACCGATGTGACTATAGGCCTGCGGAAAATTGCCGAGCATGCGGCCGGTCACAGGATCGAATTCTTCGGCGAGCAGGCCCACGTCATTGCAGCGCGAGAGCAAGCGGTCGAAGAGCTTGCGGGCTTCCGCATCGCGGCCCTGCAATATGTAATTGTCGACGAGCAGAAAGCTGCATGCCAAAAACGCGCCCTCGCCGGGGGGCAGACCGTCGCCGGGATTTTCGGGTTCGTAGCGCAGAACGAATTCCCCGTCGATCAGCAGCCTGTCCTCGACGGCCCGAACCGTGCCGCGCATCCGCGGATCGGACATGGGAAGGAATCCGACCAATGGCATCACCAGGAGGCTTGCATCGAGTCGCGTGGAGCCGTAGGCCTGCACGAAGCTGTTGAGATCGCGATCAAAACCGCGCTCGCATACTTCGGCGTGGATTTCGTCGGCGATTGCTCGCCACCGGCGCGCCGATTCGGTGCCCTGGAGTTCGTTGGCCGCGCGATCGAAGGCAACCCAAGCCATGACCTTCGAGTGAACGAAGTGCTGCCGCCCTCCACGTGTTTCCCAAATTCCTTCGTCAGGCTGCCGCCAAGTCGTCGCCAGATGTTCCAATACAATCGGCCGTAAGGCCTCGCCCCGTTCGGACGGCGGCATGCCCGCTTTGCGCGCCTGAAACATCGCGTCGGCGACCTCGCCGAAGATGTCGAGCTGCAGTTGTTCGTAGGCCCCGTTTCCAGTCCGGACAGGCGAAGAATTTTCGTAGCCCCGCAACCAAGGCACGATCAATTCGGGAAGCCACCGCTCCCCGCCCACTCCGTACATGATCTGAATCTGGTCCGGGCTGCCGGCGACCGCGCGAATGAGCCAATCTCTCCATTCTCGCGCTTCGTCGTAATATCCGAGATGCATCAACGCCAGAAGGGTGAAGGTGGCGTCGCGAAGCCAACAATAGCGGTAGTCCCAGTTCCGCACGCCGCCGAGCTGTTCGGGAAGCGACGTGGTGGCGGCGGCGACGATCCCGCCCGTCGGGGCATAGGTCAAAGCCTTCAATGTGATCAGCGAGCGCTTGACCGCCTCCGTCCAAGGCCCGACCTGCGGACAACGATCGCTCCATTCGCGCCAGAATGCCTGCGTGCGCTCCAACGCGCCGAACGGGTCGATTACAGCCGGCGGATCTTGAAACGAAGCTCCATGCGAGAAGACGAAGGGAATGGCGTCGCCAGCCTCGATCGTGAATTCGCCGACCGTCGTGAGGTCTTCACCGGCGAGCGTGACCGGGGTTCGCAGGACCACACGCTCCGGACCGGCAATCGCATTGAGCGCCCCGTCATCGAGTCGGTTGATCCATGGCACGATCGCCCCATAGTTGAAGCGCACCACGAGCTCGGTACGAAAATCCACCCGCCCCGACCGGCCGACCACGATCCGCACGAGATTCGCGCCGTCCGCCGCGAGCATGAAGTCGACAATGGCCGCACAACCCGTGTCGGTCTCGAATTCGGTTTCGAGGACGAGGGTGCCGGGACGATAGCGGCGGCTTGCACGGCGCAGCGGATGCTGTGGAGCGATGAGCCAGCGGCCGTTGTCAGGTGTCCCGAGCAGCGCGGCAAAACAGGCAGCCGAATCGAAACGGGGCCAGCAGAGCCAATCGATCGAGCCGTCACGGCCGACCAAGGCCGCCGTTTTGCAGTCGCCGATCAGCGCGTAGTCTTCGATTCGCAGCGCCATTGCAGTTCACTCGCAAACCAGCATCTCAGTGCGCCACCGCAGCAGCCCCGCCCAGCTTCACCTTGCGCAACGCAAGCGCGAGCGGTACGGCCACGAGCGAGACCAGCACCAGAACCCAGAACACGTCCATATAGGCGAGGAACGACGCCTGCGTCTGCACCTGCTGCCCAATCCACTGGATGGCCTGCTGCTGTGCATCGACCAGCGAGCTGCCCTGACCGAGGAAGTAGTTCGTCATTTGATGCAGCGTGTCCTGATATTGGACGCTCGACGGGACCAGCGTGTCGACGAGCCGACTCTGATGGAACTGCTCGCGATGCGCCAGCACATTGGATGCGAGGGAGACGCCGATCGAGCCGCCGGTATTGCGCGCGGCGTTGATCAAGGCCGAAGCCTGGTCGGTTTTCTCGGGCGGAATGCCGTCGTAAGAGGCCGTGGTGATCGACAGGAAGACCAGCGGCAGCCCGACGCCGAGCAGCATGCGCGAGCGCGCGAAGAACCAGAAATCGAGATCGCCATACACGCGGGTCATGTCGTACATCGACAGCGCTACGACAATGGCGCCCGCCATGATCATGTATTTGGGCTGGATCTTGCCGGAGAGGCGGCCGACGACGAACATCATCACCATCGTCACCAAGCCGCCCGGCGAGAGGACCAGGCCTGCCCATGTTGCGGTGTACCCGAAATTCTGCTGCACCAGCTGCGGCAGGAACTGCGTGGTGGCGTACAAGATGGCGCCGGTCGCCAGCATCACCACGAAGCAAGCGCCGAACTGGCGCGTTCCCACCATACGGACGTCGATGATGGGGTTGGGGCGGCTGGTCTCCCAGGGAATCATCAGCACGAATGCGCTGGCACTGATGACCGCGAATGTGACGATGAAGGTCGACGAGAACCAGTCATCCACCAGGCCGCGGTCGAGCACGATCTCGAGCGCGCCGAGAAAAGTCGCAACCAGCACGAAGCCGACGACGTCGAACCCGCCCGCTTCCAGCAGCCGTCGCCGATGCTCGGCGACGGCGGCCGCGGACTCGCGCAGGAGCAGTGCAATCAGCGCGATCGCGCCCACGCCGACCGGCCCGTTAATCAGAAAGCACCAGTGCCAGGAGATATTGTCGGCGAGCCAGCCCCCGAGCGTCGGCCCCACGACCGGGGCGACCACCACGGCTACGCCGAACAGCGCAAAGCCCTGCCCGCGCTTCGCCGGCGGGAACGCATCGGCGAGGATCGATTGGGAGACCGGCACCATCCCCCGCCGCCGACGCCCTGCAGGATTCGGAAGAACAGGAGCGACTGCAGACTCCAAGCAAATCCGCACAGCACCGAGCTCGCAGTGAACAGCGCGAGACAGATGAGGAAGAAGCTCTTGCGACCGAGCAGCCGGGCGAGAAAGCCGCTGGCGGTCAAGGCGACGGCGTTTGCGACGAGATAAGTGGTCACCACCCAGGACGCCTCATCCTCGCTCACCCCCATCCCGCCGGCGATATAAGGCAGCGCCACGTTGGCGATAGTGGTATCGAGCACCTCCATGAAGGTGGCGAGCGCGACCAAGACGGCGATCAGCCAGGGGTTGGCAGCCGCGCGGCTCGCCGTCGCGGAAGCGCCCGCTCCGGCGGCGCCGGTGCTCATATCCACGCCCTCAGCTGCTCGTAGCGGGACAATAGCCGCTCATACAGCGATGGCGCCGGATCGACCCGTACGGTCGGCACGACCGACATGCCGGGCCCGAGTGCGACGTCGGTCGGCGGATTGTCCATGACGACTTTGACCGGCACACGCTGGACGATCTTGACGTAGTTGCCGGTGGCGTTCTGGGCCGGCAGCAGCGAGAAGGCGGTGCCGGATCCGGGCTGGACGCTGGCGACGTGGCCGCGGATGGTGCGTTCCGGATAGGCATCGATCTCGAGCGTCATCGGCTGTCCCGGCCGCATGGCGTCGAGCTGCGTCTCCTTGAAGTTGGCCGTCACCCAAACATCGTCCGGAACGAACATCGTCAGGTTTGTCCCGGCCTGCGCAAATTCACCGACTGCAGCACTGAGTTGGACGACGCGGCCTGCCTGCGCCGCCGTCACCGTCGTGTAAGATAGGTTCAGCTGCGCCTGGTCACGCTGGGCGTTTGCTTGCGCGAGGCTCGCGACGGCGCTCTCGCGCTGTGCCTTCAGCGATTCGAGTTGTCGCTGCGCGACCTTGAGGTTCGCTTGCGCGCTCTCGAGCGCCGCCTGCTGCTGATTCTGCTGCGACGTCCACTGCTGCGCATTCTGAACGGTACCGGAGCCCGTCCGCGCCAGATCCTGGTAGCGCGCCGCCTGCTGCTGAGCGAAGACCAGCGCGGCCTGCGCCTGATCCACCTGGGCTTGGCTGGCATTGATCTGTGCCTGCTGGACGTTGATCTGCGCGTCGATGTTCTGGATATTGGCCTCGGCGCTGGCGACCTGCGCCTGCGCCTGATCGAGCGCGATGCGATAATCGCGATCGTCGATGCGCGCGATTACTCCGCCGGCATCGACATGCTGGTTGTCTGTCACCGGCACCACCGTGATGTAGCCCGATACTTTCGGCGCGATGGCGAACTGCCGCGACGCGACGAAAGCGTCGTCCGTCGATTCGAAATGCCGGGCGTAATCCCAGTAGAGATAGCTGGCCGCCGCCGTCGCCATGAAGAGGATAAGCCCGATCACGGACGCGAACGGGTGGTGCCGCAGGAGGCTCCTGCGCGGCTCATCCGCGGGTTCACGACCCCTGTCTACGTGCTGATCTTCGCGTTCGCGCGGGACTTCCACGATGCGGCGCTCGCCCGGCGGGCGCGCGTCGGGGGTGGGCGCTCGTGCGCGGACGGAATACGTCCCAGCGTCGGCGGACGGCTCGTGATTGCCGGCCACGCTCCGAG
>WNFX01015134.1_pt1 | contig 12051 bp, 7 predicted proteins | sample 5400111 | NCBI WGS metagenome assembly WNFX01 (sample SAMN13153363, study PRJNA577476) | soil metagenome | isolation source: 40 cm soil or saprolite under grassland replicate 1 | place: USA:California | collected 2016-06-15
TGACGACGACGCTCAAGCGAAATGAACTCAAACAAACGTTTAATCTGACGCGCAATGGTTTGGTTTCGATCACACCGGTGGTTCCAACATGAGCGACACAGAAACAATTCCAACTAAGTTTTATGGCAAGTACCGGGGCATGGTGCTCAACAACATCGACCCGATGCAGATGGGCCGCATTCAAGTTCAGGTGCCGGACGTCACAACTCTGCTGCCCACAAGTTGGGCCATGCCATGTTTTCCGATGGCCGGAAAGCAGATGGGCTTTTGGGGTATTCCGCAAATCGGAGCGGGCGTGTGGGTCGAGTTCGAACAGGGCAATCCCGATTATCCGATTTGGAGCGGATGTTTCTACGGTTCGGCTGCCGAAGTTCCCGCGCTCGCTTTGACTGCGCCGCCGCCGCTCTCAGATGTCGTGCTGCAAACGGCTTTGCAGAACACGCTTTTGATTAGTGATCTGCCCGGACCGACTGGCGGCATACTGCTGAAGACGACAACTGGCGCGCTGATCTCGATCAATGACGTCGGCATCACGCTGTCGAACGGCAAGGGCGCGACGATCATCATGAGCGGTCCGTCGGTGACGATTAATGCTGGCGCCCTGGTTGTGATTTGAAACGAACGAGGAGGAGACAATGCCTGGATTCTTTTTACACGTTGGCGCCCAAGTGATGTGCGCGCACGGCGGGCAGGCGCAGCCGACCGTGCCCAATCCGCGCGTGCTCGTCAGCGGGCAACCAACAGTTGCGATGACGAGCCCTTATGTAATCGCCGGCTGCACATTTCCGCCACCGCCCGCAGCGAATGGGCCATGCGTCAGCGCGCAATTCGTTATGGGGTCGACTCGCGTAACGTCAAACGGCCAGCCTCTGCTGTTGCTCGACAGCCAGGCCGTGTGTGTTCCCACGGGAACACCGCTGATTATTGCTGTGACTCAGACACGTGCGACGGGAATGTGAGAAGCCATGAACTTTGATTATCCATTTCACGTCGACGATCGCGGCCGGACGGCGGAAGCGTCCGATGAAGATCACATTCGCGACATGATCGAACAGGTTTTGTTCACCGCTCCCGGCGAGCGCGTGAACCGGCCGACATTCGGCAGTGGCGTGATGCAGCTCGTGTTTGCGCCGAACAGCGACGCGCTCGCTGCCGCGACGCAGATTCAGGTGCAGAGCGCTCTGCAACAGTGGCTTGGCGATTTGATCGAAGTCGGCGAGGTGCAGGTCACGAACAACGATTCGACTTTGAACGTCCTGATCCGTTACGTGCTGCGCAGCACTCAGGAGCAGCGAGTCACGCAATTTCAGCGAACGATCTGATGGACACGCAATATCGATGTCAGAACGAAGAGCGACGCCGGCTTGTCGGCGCGACTGAGGATGCCAACGGCAATCCGATCACGCCGAAGCTGAACGGCATCGACTACCTTGAAGTCGCCTCGGCTGATCAGAAGACGCTGAAAGTTTTCTTTCTGCACAATCTGCCCGGGCAGCCGAATCCCATTCCGCCTGCTGCGCCCGCGCTAACGAAAGCGAACATAGTCATCGAAGGCGGCGCGCGCGCTCAAGACATCAAACTGGATGCCGATCCGGTGGCGGCGAACAACGTCCTCACCATGACCGTCAATCAAGCCGGAGATTATTCGACTTACACGCTGCGCATCATCACCAGTCCGACCTCGCTCGATCCTCCGCCGGGGTTCGATCCACAACTCTCCGCTGTGGATTTCTCTTTCAAAGTTGAATGCCCGAGCGACTTTGATTGCGAAGACCAAACTGTTTGCCCGCCGCCGGAATTTGTCGAGCCTGAGATCAATTATCTCGCGAAGGATTATTCGAGTTTTCGCCGGCTGGTGCTCGATCGGCTGAGCACGCTGATGCCCGATTGGCGAGAGCGTCATGCGGCCGATGCGCAAGTCGCGCTGGTCGAGATGCTCGCCTATGTCGGCGATCACCTTAGTTATTTTCAGGATGCGGTCGCCGCCGAAGCTTATCTCGGAACGGCACGCCGTCGAATTTCAGTGCGCCGTTATGCGCGCCTGCTTGATTACTTCGTACACGATGGCGCGAACGGGCGCACATGGGTGACATTCGAAGTCACAGCAGCGTTAGACGGAAAGACCCTGCCGGCGAAATCGATGGTGCTCTCGCGCGGCTCGAACCCGGAAATTGCCGTGACCACGGCGGACGTTGCGAAGGCAATCGCAGAGCAGCCAGTTGTTTTCGAGACGCTGCATGACGTAGCGCTCAATCACTTTCACAACTCGATCTCGTTCTACAGCTGGAGCGATCAGGAATGTTGCCTGCCGTCAGGGGCCACTCGCGCAACGCTTCGCGATACCGGACTCACGCTGACGGCCGGTGACGTGTTGATTTTCGAAGAAGTGTTGAGTCCGACAACCGGGCACGCTGCCGATGCCGATCCGTCACATCGATGCGCGGTGCGTTTGAAGGCAGTCACGAAACGAAAAGATCCACTCGACGATACGAAGGTGGTCGATATCGAATGGTTGGCGCAGGATGCGCTACCGTTTCCGCTCTGTCTGAGTGCGCTGATCGTCGATGACAGCGGCAATGAAGCGGTCAAGGAAATCAGCGTTGCGCGCGGGAACATTGCGCTCGCCGATCATGGCCTGACGATCACTGGCGACGATTTGATTCCATCAGACGTGTCATCTGAAGGGCTATATCGTCCGCGACTCCGGCTTAGCGGAATTACTTCAGCGGTTCCTTACGACGATGCGGAAGCCCGGCTCGAACCGGCATCGACTCTGCTTGATCAGGATGTTCGTGCAGCCCTTCCGGTTGTGACGCTCACCGACGGTAACGAGAACTGGAGTGCAGAACCCGATCTACTCAACAGCGATCGGTTCGCGCCGGAATTCGTGGTTGAGACCGAGCGACACGGCACTGCGCATCTGCGTTTTGGCGACGGCATTTCCGGCAAGAAGCCTGATGAAGGAACTGAGTTCACCGCAACATATCGAGTTGGCAACGGTCGCGCGGGTAATGTCGGCGCGGAAGCTCTCTGCCGCGTCGTTTCCGATCTCGCCGGTTTCAAACGCGTTCGCAATCCACTCGCGGCTCACGGCGGGATTGATCCTGAGTCGATGGAAGAAGTACGGCAATTTGCGCCGCAGGCTTTTCGCACTCAGGAGCGCGCGGTCACCGAAGCCGATTGGGCTGCGGTCGCCGAGCGACATCCCGAAGTGCAAAGAGCAGCCGCGAGATTTCGTTGGTTCGGCAGTTGGTACACGGTCGTAATCACGATTGATCGCACGGGCGGACTGCCGGTGAAGAGCGATGAGAAATTCCGCGAAGACATTCAAAGCTTCCTCGAAGAATTTCGCATTGCGGGCTATGACCTCGAGATAAACGATCCCGTTCTGGTGCCGCTCGACATCCTCCTGAAGATTTGCGTTAAAACCGGTTACTTCCAAAGCGACGTCAAGCAAAGCTTAACGAATGTCTTCAGCCGGTATCCGCTCGCAGGCGGAGGGCGCGGCTTCTTTCATCCGGACAATTTTACTTTCGGACAACCGGTTTACCTCAGCGAGATTTACCAAACGGCGATGAATGTCGCCGGCGTCGCTTCGGTCGAGGCTTTGACTTTTCAACGCTTCGGGAAAGTCGCAAACAACGAGATCGACGATGCGCGGCTAGCGCCTGCGTCGCTGGAGATTATTCAGCTCGATAACGATCCAAATTTTCCGGAACACGGTCGCATCAATTTCGAGATGCATGGCGGTTTATGAGTGATGGCGAACAACGGTTGAACGAGTGCGGATGCTGCGAAGGTGTCATAAGCCTGACGCCTGCGTCGATAGAAAATCTGCCCGGACTCTCGGCGCTCGCTTATCGCGTCGGCACGCACGGCACTTTCAAGACGACGATGCAAGCCGCGTTGTCGGGCGAACCGGCGCTGCGCGAATTGACGACGCGCGAGGACGACGATCCGGCAATCGCGACGCTTGATGGTTGGGCGACAGTGCTCGACGTGCTCAGTTTCTATCAGGAGCGAATCGCCAACGAAGGTTATCTGCGCACGGCGACTGAGCGTCGATCGATTCTTGAGATGGCGCGCAGCATCGGCTACGAGCTGCGACCTGGTGTCGCCGCCGGAACTTTCCTCGCCTTCAAGTTAGAGACGGCGCCGGGAGCGCCGCTATCGGCAAAGATTCCCACGGGCACAAAAGCACAGAGCACTCCTGCTCAGGATGAAACGCCGCAGATGTTCGAGACGACCGAGGACATCACCGGTTACGCGGCGTGGAACGAAATCAAGCCGAAGCAAACGGAAGCAGTCCTGCCTAAACTTGGACTCAAGACGCTCTACTTAAAAGGCACGGCGACGAATTTGAAGGCCGGCGACGCGATCCTGATCGTCGGCGACGAGCGCGCCAAAGATCCCGGCAACGAGAATTGGGATTTTCGTTTGTTGACGAACGTGACCACGGTCTCGCCGCCCGGGTCCGCCGACCCTGGCAAAGGCTATGCGATCATCACGTTGGACCATGGCCTGGGTTCATTCATTCCGCTGGTCCAGCCGGCCGCGAAGAATCCGCGCATCTATGCGCTGCGTCAGCGCGCCGCGTTGTTCGGATATAACGCGCCGGATTGGCGCTCGATGCATGAGAGCTTGCGCGCAAGTTACATGAACGTCGACCCCACGCCCGACAGCGGTCTGCACAATCGCGTCAAGAATCAAACTGAGTGGCCCAGCTTCACGATCACAGGTGTCTCTGGTGTGGCAGACGAAATTCACCTGGATGCGATTTATCCAAAGATCGTCAACGGTAGTTGGATCGTCTTGTCGATTCCCGAATATCAGGAAGTCTACAAGGTAACTGAGGACGCAGAGAGTTCGCGTGCGAACTTTGCGCTGACAGCGAAGACTACGCGATTGAAGCTGCAGGGCGAGGATCTCGCGAAGCACTACGACAATCGGCTGCGCGACACCGTCGTCTTTGGCCAGAGCGAAGAACTCGAATTCGCTGAGAAGCCGATTAAAGACCCCGTTGCAGGGATCGACTTGCTGTTGAATTCGAAAGTTGAAGGCCTCGTATCCGGTCAGTTGATAGCAATCACCGGCAACGACAGCAACACCAGAGATGCAATTGCCGAAATCGCCACGATCGATCGAGTTGTAGACGTGAACGGGTTTACGAAGCTGGTTCTGAAAGCACCGCTCGCGAACAGTTACACTCGGGAGAGCGCGCTCATCAACGCGAACGTTGCGCGGGCAACTCATGGCGATACCAAAAACGAGGTCTTAGGCAGCAGCGACGGTTCAAAACCCTTCCAGAAGTTTCAGCTCAAACAGCAACCGTTGACGTTCGTTTCCGCCCCGACTCCGAGTGGCGGCGAGACAACGCTGGAAGTTCGCGTCAACGATGTGTTGTGGCATGAAGTGCCGAACTTCTACGAACTGCCTTCGAACGAAAGGGCATACGTGACCCGCATGGCCGATGACGGTAAGGTTCAGGCGCGACAGAATGCTCCGCTCACCGTGCTGACGCTTGATCGAATCGTTTCGCTTCAGGACTTCGAAGATTTTGCGCGCGCCTTCTCGGGCATCGGAAAGGCGCAGGCGACGTGGTTGTGGAACGGCCAGACGCGCTTGATTCACCTGACGATTGCCGGCGTTGACGGTGGCGACGTTCCGGCGAACTCTGATCTCTATCGCAATCTGGTCACGGCAATCGATGCGGCGCGCCATACCGATCAAACCGTGCGGATCGATGCTTACAAGTCGCGTCTGTTCGATGTGGAAGCAAAGATCCTGATCGATCCCAATTACATTTCTGAAAACGTAAAGAGCGCGGTCGAAAAAGCCCTCAGTGATGCTTTCTCATTCGACACGCGTTCGTTCGGCCAAGCCGTCACTGCCAGCGAAATTAGCGTCACCGCGCAAGCTGTAGAAGGAGTCGTCGCAGTCGATCTCGACAAACTCTACTTCGATGGCGCCGCCGCCACGTCGCATGAACGGCTGCCCGCGAATGTCGCGCATTGGGAAGGGAATCAGATCAAGCCGGCCGAGTTGTTAACCGTGAACCCTGACGGAATCAAACTGACTGCGATGAAGTGATGAGCCTGACGCCCGAACAACTTTACGCGTTGCTGCCTGCGATTTATCGCATTCGCGATATCGAGCAGGGCGAGCCGCTAAAGGCTTTGGTCAACGTGATCGCCGAACAGGCTGCCGTGATGGAAGCCGACATCGCGCGGCTCTACGAGAATTGGTTCATCGAGACGTGCGACGAATGGGTCGTCCCGTACATCGGCGACTTGCTCGCCGTGCGCGGCTTGCATCCGTTGGGACCAGACGCGCCGTTCAGTCAGCGCGCGCTGGTAGCGAACACGTTGAGTTATCGTCGTCGCAAAGGAACTGCGACGGCCCTCGAGCAGTTGGCCCACGACACTACGGGCTGGAATGCGCGCGCGGTTGAGTTCTTTCAGTTGCTCGAGACGACGCAGCACTTCAATCACGTCCGGCTCGCGAATGTTCGTACGCCGGATTTGCGAGAGACGAACCAGCTTGAATTGATTGATACGGCTTTTGATGTCGCGGCGCATACGGGGGACGTACGCAGCATCAAGCTGAATCGCGGCTGGCATAACATTCCGAGCATCGGTCTCTTCATCTGGAGGATGCAGAGCTATTTCGTGCAGCAGTCATCGGCTCGGGCAGTCGCGAAACCCGCGGATGGCCGCTATACCTTCAGCCCGCTCGGATTGGATGGGCCACTTTTCAATCGGCCGCAAACTGAAACAACCATCACGCATCTTGCCGAAGAGATTAACGTGCCCGGCTTACTGCGGCGTCGTCCTCTTTACGATGAACTCGAGGCGCGACGGCAAACTCTGATTGATGGCGGCGAGCCGGAGCCGACCTATTTCGGATCGCAGCCGGTGCTTCAGGTTTTCGCCCAGGATAAACCGGGCGATCCAATTGTTGAGATTCCTCCCGAAGAAATTTTGATCTGCAATCTGAGTGAACCGCCTGTTGCACTCCCCGAAATTTGGCTCCGCCCATCGACCAGTAAGCTCTATCAACCAACTGCCGGCGGCGCGAAGGTCGCGCGCACGATCAAAGTTGCAGTGGACCCGGTGCTCGGACGTCTGGCGTTTCCGAAAGGCGTGAAACCGAATGATGTGCGCGTGAGTTTTGCGTACGGATTCAGCGGCGACCTCGGCGGCGGTCCATACAACCGGCGCCAATCGGTGCTCGATACGCTCAAGCGAAAAGTTACCTGGCAGGTTGGCGTCAGCAAGGAAGTCGCGCCGGTTGCCGGAAAGATCTTTTCGACCATCGCAGACGCAGTCGCGGAGTGGAACGCGTTGCCCGCCGGGTCTGTCGGCGTCATCACCGTGATGGACAGCGCGACTTACGTTGAGAATCTGACCGGCGCGAACCGGATCAAGATTCCGGAAGGCAGCGAGCTGCTGATTGTCGCAGCCGATTGGCCCGAAGAACTTGTAGTCGGTGGCACACCTGGGCAGAAGCAGCGCGTCGTTGGTCATCTCGAACCAGACGAGCGGCGCCCGCATGTGCTCGGCGATATCGGCGTCACCGGAATTGCGCCGAGCAACAGCGAAACGCCCGGCAACTTGAACCTCAACGGACTTTTGATCGAGGGCAAGCTGACCGCTGATGGAACGATGACGGGAAATCTCGGCTCGCTGGGCTTGACGCATTGCACGCTAGTTCCCAGTGAAGGCGGCCTCGCCGTCACGTCGAAGAACGATCAGTTGAAGATTGATCTAGAGCGTACGATCTGCGGACCAATCGATGTGCCAAAGTCCGTTCCGTCTTTGAAAGTTTCTGCATCGATTATTGATGGCGCGGGCGGAGGTGCAAGCAACGGAAACGGCACTGCGGCGACAATCGACAGATCGACGTGCTTTGGTCAGGTTGATACGCTTGAGGTTGAAGCTAGTGATTCCATCTTCACCGATCGTCTTACCGCCGTTCGTCGCCAGGTTGGTTGCGTGCGGTTTTCTTACGTGACTGAGAATTCCAGGACGCCGCGACGCTTTCGCTGCCAACCTGATCTCGCGCTCGATAAAGCCAAACCCGGCGAAAAGAGTCTGATCAGAGCGCGGCTGATTCCAACCTTCACTTCAGAAGATTATGGCGACTTCGCGTACGCGCAACTGAGTCGCACCTGCGCCATTGAGATCACCACCGGCGGCGACAACGGCGCAGAGATGGGCGCGTTCGATTTTCTGTTGCAGCCGCAACGGCTGACGAATTTGCAAACTGGTCTCGACGAATATCTGAGGTTTGGACTCGAGGCCGGAATCATCCTGGTTACCTGACAAGCGAACGTTACCACCGTCACACAAGAGGAATCGAACCATGAAAGCCGATACCACCCGATCAACATTCAAGCAGACGAAACATTACAGCGGCGTGCTCATGCAGCAGGGCCGCGTGCAGCTCGACGCCGACTGGAACGAGCAGATCGACATCACCGGTCATCGCATCGAGACCGAAACGATCGACGTGATCGGCAATTGCGGCGCGCCTATGCACGATGCCGGCTTTCATATTGTCGCGAACGCCAACGATCTGACTGCGGAAGAGAAGAAGCTTCCGGAAAATCAAAATCCTCCTGCGCTTGGTGCGAATGATCTATTGATTTCTGGCGGCCGCTATTACGTCGATGGCATTCTTTGCGAGAACGATTCGATCGTCGCGTACACAAAACAACCAGATCTGCCGAATCCTACCGCCGTCAATCAAGCTGGAACTTATTTGGCCTATATCGATGTGTGGTCGCGTCACATGACTGCGGTGGAAGATCCTTCGATTCGCGAAGTCGCGCTTGGCGGTCCCGACACCACCACGCGATCGAAAACAATATGGCAGGTAAAACTCTTGCGCGTTGGCGATGCGAATCTCAATGCGAACTGTGCGACGGTTTTTCAAGCGTGGAACGACGAGATTGCCGCCGGCACTGGCAAACTTGCGGCCAAGGCAGCGACCAGCGCGCCTTCGAACGATCCGTGCATCGTCGCGCCGGGCGCAGGTTATCGTCGATTGGAGAATCAGCACTATCGCGTCGAAGTTCACGACAAAGGATCTCTCGGCACGGCGACATTCAAGTTCTCGCGTGACAATGGATCGATTGTGACGAAGTGGGAATCGCAAGCGGTTAACGACTTGACCGTCAGCAACGCTGGTCGCGATGACGTATTGAAGTTCGCAGCCGGCAATTGGGTCGAACTCAGCGATGATACGAGCGATTTGCTCTCGACGCCGGGCACTTTGGTTCAACTAGCCAAGGTCGAAGGCAATGTGCTGACGATCAATCCGGCCAGCGCGATTCCCGCTGGCCCAATCAACATCGCGAACTTTCCCATGAATCCAAAGGTGCGCCGCTGGGACATGGCCGCGCTCGTCAAGCCCAACAATCAGAATTGGCTTGATTTGGAAGCCGGCGTGCAAGTCCATTTCACCAACGGAACTTACAAGACGGGTGACTACTGGTTGATTCCCGCGCGCACGGCCACGGCCGACGTTGAATGGCCGATCGATCCAAGCACGAATCAGCCAGCGACGCAATTACCTTTCGGCATCAAGCATCACTTCTGCCGGCTGGCGATTTTGCAGCTCGCCAGTGGAACGTGGACAAAACTGAGCGATTGCCGGAATCTGTTCCCGCCGATAACGGAACTGACGAGCCTCTTTTACATCAGCGGCGACGGGCAGGAGGCGCTGCCCGATCCCGGTGATCTGAGCAAATTGCTGCCGCTCGATCAGCCGTTGCAGGCCGGCGTCGCCAACGGCGAATCGCCGGTGGCCAATGCGCACGTTCAATTCACAGTCAAAATCGGTGCTGGCCAGTTGCAGGCAACCAGCGGCACCGGCTCGAGCGTGATCGCGACCACCGGCGCAGACGGCGTGGCCACGTGCAAATGGCAGCTTGATTCGAAAACGCAGAACCAGCAGGTCGAGGCCGTTCTGCTTGATGCGACCGGCAACCCGGTGCATCTGCCGGTGCGATTCAACGCAAACCTGAGCGTCGCCAGTCAGGTCGCTTACGATCCGGCAAAGTGCGCTAATCTCTCCGGTGCCCGGACAATTCAGGACGCCATCGATATCCTCTGCCAGCTCGATCACAGCGGGAAATGTTGTTGCGTAACGGTTGGCAAAGGCGGCGAGTTCGAAATGTTGGACGAGGCGATCAAAAAGCTTCTTGGCGCCGGGAAGACCGACATTTGCATCTGTCTGCTGCCGGGTGAACACCGACTGGCCGGCAAACTTGTTATCGCAGACAAATCCGATCAGCCGACGTTGTGCGTGAGGATCGAAGGTTGCGGCCCATGCACAAAAGTTATTTTGGATAAAGCGCCGATCATCGTCGGACCTGCCCGACGCTTCCAGTTAAAGAACCTCGGGATGTATTCCGAGTTCACGCACCTGCTTGAAATTGATGGCTGTGAGGAAGTCATCGTTAGCGGCTGCGAGCTGATGCGTTTCGGATGGGACCGTGCCATCCTCGCCATCGGCGGCGCCGGAAGCATTCGTGTCACGGACAATTCAATTGCCGCTTATGTGCCCAACCCTCCGACTGGCACGATTCGATTTCCCTCTGCGAAAGAACTGCGCAGCTGGGCCGATTTGGTCGATTCCACGGAAACACTCGCGGAACAGTTCGCAGCATTGTCGCCTCAGTCTTTGAAAAAGACTGTCCCAAAAATTCTTAAAGCCGCCACGGACACGGACGGGGCGACCGCCGAACAGAAGAAGCGTTTCAAGGCGATTGAATTGGCGTTCCGGGACATCGCGTCTGATCAGATCGAAAACCGCACCGCCGCGCTGTTCCGGCCGGCGCTGCTCGAGTTGACCAGCGGCACGGCGTTGACCATTACAGATGCTAACGCCGACGTGCAAATCACCGATAACCGCATCTTTGGCGGCGTGACGCTTTATGGACCGACTTTTCAAATCGCGTCGGCTGAGTTCACGAAACTGGCACAGCGGGTCCGCGACAAGAAGATTACGATCAACGGCTCCGGTCACGTCGCGCAAATTCGCGGGAACATATTGACGGGACTGTTTGTTTCAGATTCGATCACCAAAGCCGACCCGCTCGGCGCGAACGTCTTTTCGCAGATGACGTTTTCGGAAAACGCGCTTTACGACACCTCCAACCAAGCTTTGGCCCAAGGAATCAACGCGAACGCAAACCGATTTTACAGTTTTCCCGATTCGCAAGTCGCCACGGTCAGCGGAGCCTTTGCATGCGTGGTTGGAAACTCCAGCGAAACGCCTCAATCGCTCCTGCTCTATGGAATTCCGGACCCGAAAGTCTTCCTGAAAGAAGCCGCGAATATTTTCGAATTGAAAAGTGTCTAGGCGCAAGCCGGAGACTGCTGCCTGCCGCCGCGCTTTAGTGTCTTAGCTCGCGTCGCGCGCGTACCAATCCACCTTGCGCGTCACGTACATTACGATTGCCAGCACGATGAAGAGCGCGATTGCGCCCATGAGCAGGGCGTAATCCTGTTGCCGCAATGTGATGTAGAGAAATGTGTAAACGCCCGTGAGTCCGGCGCCGATCATTAATGTGCGCACACCGCCACCCAGGAAAAAGCGGCAATACCAAGTGATCAACGCGGTCGATGCGACTGCCGCGATCAGGTAAGCCCAGCTGAATCCGATGAATTCGGAAATCGACAACAGCAGCAGATAAAACAAACAAAGAGCGGCACCGACCATCAGATATTGAAATGGATGAATTTTCTGACGCGCCGTGACTTCAAAGAGGAAGAACGCCGTGAAAACGAGCACGAGAAAGAGCACACCGTATTTGATTGAGCGTTCGACGTAACGATACGCATCCAGGATCGACAGGAACTGCGCTCCGAAAAGTGAATTTGAAACGGCTAGCGTAGTGAATCGCTCGTTGCCGGTACGGCTCGTCCACGATTGCGGATAATCGCGTCCATAATACGAAATCTTCCATTTCGCATCGAATCCATCCGGACGCATTGATCGTTCGGCCGGAAGAAATGCGCCGCGGAATCCCACATCGGGCGA
>WNFX01006489.1_pt1 | contig 12050 bp, 17 predicted proteins | sample 5400111 | NCBI WGS metagenome assembly WNFX01 (sample SAMN13153363, study PRJNA577476) | soil metagenome | isolation source: 40 cm soil or saprolite under grassland replicate 1 | place: USA:California | collected 2016-06-15
TGACCCGGTGCGGCCGCCTCTGCTTCCAGAGGCGCAAGGTCAATCTCAGTCAGGTCTTTGCCGGCCAGAACGTCGGGGTGACCCAGGTAGGCGAGCACGTGTGGCTCGTCACCTTCATGCAGTACGATCTCGGCTATTTCGACGACGAGACGTGCCGCCTCGAACCGATCGACTATCCCTTCGGCTCAAGAGTGTTACCTATGTGCTCGGAATAAACTGTCCACCCATGTGTCCGGAATGGACCATGTTCACTCAGTCGGGACGGCGGGATTTGACGCGCCCGGCGGCGTCAGCCGCCGGTGCCGGGCTCAGCCCGGCAAGCGGGGCGATGGCGCCGCAGGCGCCGAAGTTCAACCCGCGACCCCCTGAACCCCATGCGGGTCAGGAATCCTACTCAAAACGACAACTTGTCGGTTTTTCAATGGCTTCCGAGCGTCGGCGCCGGATGCCGTTGCCTGAAATGTCGGGGCTTGCCGCGAGAAACGGCACCAATAACAGCACCACGACTACGCCCCGATCAACGTGGACCGCCTTGGGCTCGTTGATTCTCCACGACGGGGGTCAAGACGACAACGCTTGCCCGCTCTTGACCAATTGAGACGCGAGGGACTGATCAATGGCTAACAAGTTCAGCGAGCTGCGCGCCCGCATGCCCAAGGAGAGCCAGGAACGGGCGGCTGTACGGGCAGCGGAGATGATCGCCGCCATGCCTTTGCAAGAGCTCCGTCAAACCCGGAAGCTCTCTCAGGAAACGCTTGCCGCTACCCTCGGACAGCGGCAGTCGGGCATCTCGAAAATCGAGCAACGGACGGATATGTACGTCAGCACATTGCGGAGCTACATCGAGGCCATGGGCGGACGCCTCGATATCGTAGCACACTTCCCCGTTGGAGACGTGCGGATCAACCAGTTTGAGGAGATCGAGGCCGCGTAACGCCCGCACGGAGCCTCGATTTGCCTGTTGCGAGAAGCAGACACTTCCGTCACGCCTTAACGGGGCGTTCGTCGCCGATGCACCTGCGTGACCTAGTCTCATGAACCGTGCTGGTCACGACGTTGCACAATCGCAAGCACCTCGATCGGCTGCTTCCATCGAGGGAGCGGGACGGCTTCGACATCGAGCATTCCTAGCTCGGGGTAGGTCGCCCAAGATTCCGCCTTCCGATAGATGCGCCCTTCCTTCGGATACTGGTGCGACTCGACCGTGGCAAACGCCGGGGCATCGGGGCCTAGGGCGCCCTCAAAGGCTCCCTTGGGCATCAGAAGCTCCGCAGCGCCGATCTGACACAAGAGCTCCAACTCCCCGCGCGCTACACTCTGTTCGCGCGGCGATAATGCGCCAATTGATGTGCCGTCATCTTCGTCAGGGATGAATTGGTGAACAACCTCATGGGCAACGGAGTAGCGCCGCCGTCTTGGCGGAAATCGGCGGCTCAGAAGGATCGCACCGGGAATGCACGACGCCTCGCGATCAGGCCCAAGGGTATCGACTTCGTCGAGACGGAGGCCAATCAATGATGCTAAGACCTCCATGTCGAAGGGCGGACCCTGCCAATCAAGTCCCAAGGCATGATCTACTAGCTGGCGGGCGCGGCGACGGATTGCCTCGATGGGATTACTGGTGGTCCCATCCTCACGAAGTAGAACGCGAATGCCAGGGTGCAGCCACACCGCTTCAATACCGGGGCAGGCTAGGGCTTGCTTACGCTGCGCTTCACGGCTTCGTAAATGAACTGCCAGTCTTCTGGGCTTTGCGGACGCTTCCCCCTGAACTGAATCTGGGCGAGTGAGCGCTTGACGTCTGCTGGAACGTATTCTCCTCGTCGCTCGAGCGAAGTCAAAAACTCCTTCAATCCATCCGGCATCGCCGCTGCTCCGTGGCGACTGGTGTCCTCTCTCACGCCACCCTTTCGCTTCGCAGTGGCTGGAGGGGACCCTAGCAATTGCTCAAGTGTCCTGCGAAGTGCCTTTGCCACAGCGCCAAGCGTAGCTAAGCCAGGATTCTCAACCTCACCTTTCTCGAGCTTGAGTAAGTAGCTCTTAGCAATTCCGGCCTCCTCGGCAAGTGCGCTCAACGACTTTCCTTCTAGTTCACGCCATTCCGTCAGCCTCTGGCCAACAACCTTCGCCTCTATCGCCATGTCCGTGGCCTCTTTAGAGAACGTTATGTGATGTGTGTTCTAAGGAGTTGCCGGACGGCAGGTCGGCGCTAGATTCAAAGAGAACATCATCGTGGAGACGTTCTCCATGGTGACGAAGATGAGGCTATGGGCTTCGTCTGTCAAACGCGAATCGTGAATCGGAGGTCAAGATGACTGTCGCGACAAAGCTTCGGGTAGCGGTCCACTACCCGGCGGCCACGAAGCCGTTCAAGGATGACCAGGCCGATCCGGCCGAAACGGTCGGCCACCTGAAGGAGCGGGTTCTTAATGCGTTTGACTTGAAGGAGGGCCAGAGTCCTGACGGGACCGTGACGACTTACACCCTCTACCACGGCAAGGAGGCCCTGGAGGATCTCAGCCGGACGCTGGGGAGTGTAGCAGGCGACAAGGATGAGCTGCAGCTGAAGCTCAGCCAGCAGATCACGCAGGGATGACGGACGATCTCTCCGCTCTAAACCTCGAGGACGACTATCAGGAGGTTCTCACGGCGGACTGTGCCGCTCGGTGGAAGCTCGAAAAGCCTGCGGCGCTGGAGGTGTGGGCGACGATGTATCCCGCGCGGGCGCCAACCGAGCTCTTCCAAGCACGGCTCCTGTGGCGGGTGTATCCGGGCGAACCGCCCTCTGTGAAGTTCCGCGACCCAGCGACGGGCCGGCTCGATCTGACGAGCGCCTGGCCGCAAGTACGTGGCTTTCGGCCGACATCGTTCGACACCTGTGTGAACTGGTCGCTCGAAGGCTTCGCGTTGCACCCCGAGTGGCGGACGGACCCGCGGTTCCGCTGGGATGATCGGGGCAACGTGCTCCTGAAGGTGCTCATGTACTTGCAGAACGAGTTGGACGACCACTACCAGGGGCGGCATCCATGACGGCGGCCTACTTCCCGGAAGTCCGTTGCTGGCGCATCCCGGACTCGGCATTGGCCCTCTCGTTGACTGAAATGGCCAGGGATGGCCGAGCGGGGAACGAGGGCGTGGCCCTGTGGCTCGGTCAGCGCGAGGCCGGGGAGGCTGCCATCACGCACGTCGTCGCGCTGCGTGGGCCCGGTGTCATCAAGCGACCCGCGTTCCTCTGCATTGAGCCGTGGCTGCTGAACGAGGTGACTGACGCCGCGATTGCTCACAGCGTCACCCTCGTCGGACAGATTCACTCTCATGGGCCCGGTTTGTCCACGGATCTGTCGTACACGGATCGCCAGGGTGGGCTGGCCGTGCCGCACTATTTGAGCGTGGTCGCGCCCGATTATGCACTGAGGCCCGGCATCCGGATTGAGGACTGCGGTTTGCACGAGTTCGTTCCGAAGCGGGGCTACGCGCGTCTCACGGCCGCAGATGTATCAAGGCGTGTCGGAGTCGTTGCAGGCGGCTCGGTGGTCCTGCTCACGGTCGGGGCGGACGATGGTCGTTGAAGCAGCTCGGAGCAGGCCTGCGGCCGCGGCGGCGAGCCTTGGTGACCTGGCACAAGACCGTCATCGCTTCTGGAAGAAGCGCGTGTTGTTAACGGGGGAAGCCGACACCCTTGAAACCGGCAACGGAGCCGTGTGCCTTGACGCGAGTCTTCGTTTGCTGACGCGGCTGTGCCCGAACATGGTGGTCGCCCTCCCGCCGGAATGCGCCTCGCTCCGCGAGGCGTCGCGGGCAGTGGCGGACCGCATATGGTTTGGGCAGCCGGTCGAGTTCGACGACGGCGCTGAACCGGCCGTCGGCTTCGATGCGATTCTCAACATTGGGTCACGGGTGCGCCCAGACCTTCCGTGGACCGCGATCAACTCGAACGGCTGGCTGGCTCGCGTGTCGTCGGTTAGGACCGGGTTGAGCTCGCAGTGTCGACAGGCAAATCCGATCGGGGCGCTCTTGGCGGCGAGTCTTGGCGCGGCTGAGGTCTTTAAGCGGCTGATCAGCCTGAAGCCCGAACGCGGGGATCTGTGGGACGGGCTGACGTTCAGCAGTTGGACGTATGAGTGCGGTGGGGAAGATCCCGGCGCCGCGCTACCGCAACGGCTTGACCTCGAGGCCCTCTTGGTCGGGGCTGGCGCGATCGGCAACGGCATCCTGTATCTCCTCAGCTCCCTGCCCCTTGGCGGGCAGCTCTGGGTGGTGGACCGGGACGACTTCAAGGACGAGAACTTGGGGACCTGCCTCCTTATCGGCCCCCACGACCTTCAGGCGGCCAAAGCGACGTTTGCTCAGGCCTATCTTGTCAAGCGCCTTTCCGTCGTTGGCTATCCGGAAAAATTGAGCACGTTCAAGAACAGACTTGACACGGAAATCCCATACCCTCGCATCGTTCTCGGGGCCGTTGACAGCATCCCCTCGCGCCACGAACTGCAGGACCTGTGGCCCGATATCATCATCGACGGCGCGATTGGTGATTTCTCCTGCCAGGTCAGCCGCCATCCTTGGGGGGAGGATCTCGCGTGTCTGCGATGTCTGTTTCGCGAGCCCAGCGGGCCGAGCGCAGAGCTGGTACAGACTCGGGCCACGGGATTGCCCGTGGAGGTTCTGCGCGACGGCGAGGCTGTGCTTACAGAAGATCATGTGCAGGCGGCGCGCGAGGACAAGCGCAACTTCTTACGGGCGCGACTCGGCCAGCGGATCTGCGCGGTAGCGGCAGAAGGGGTGGCCCATCAGCTCTCGCGCGAGCAGCAAGACCAGACCTTCCAGCCGTCGTTGCCCTTCGTCGCGTGTGCCAGCAGTGCCATGCTTGTTGGGGAGGTAGTGAAACGTTGCGCCGGCTGGACCACGCGGCTGGACGGGCGCTTCCAGTTCGATCTTCTGGTGGGGCCTCAGGCCGGGAAGCAATTCCCACAGAGTCGACGAGCCGACTGTGTCTGCGTTACCAGGGCTGCCAACATCGCTAAGGTCCAGGCGCGACGCCGCGAAGCTCGACCTGTATCGGGCAGTTGACCAGAGGGAGAGAAGGAGACGGTCATGTCGACATCGCGTGGACGCGTCTGGAAGAGGATGACGACGCTCTGTGGCAAGACTCGCAATGTCTCTACGCCTATGCGGAGCCGGACACCGATGAGCTCTTCTACATCGGAAAGGCTGACTACCAGACGGTTCGGCAGCGGCTGTACGGGCCACACAAAGAGGACCTCTTCAACGATCTGGACCTTGATGAGGTCGCTGTTGTTCACGGTGCGCTCGTTCTGGAACCTGGGCGACGGTTGACGAGCGAGCTGCTCGGTGATGTGGAGGCGTTGCTCATTATGGAGCTGCAACCGCCGGGGAACGTCGCCTACACCCACTCTCGCCCCAGTCGGCCGGGGATGACAGTTGCTTGTGTGGGTGATTGGCTCTGGACTCCGGCCGCATTCGAAGACGACTAGTGGCGCCTCCCGCTAAGGGGTGAGTCACCTCCAGCGAAGTCGAGATTGCAGCGTCTCGTCCCGAGCACCCGGGCCCGCGCCAACGGAGATATCCGTATATCCCACCACTAGCTTGCGCCACCCCAACCACCAGATATCCACACCGACTCCACGCCATTCCCACCAGGTCTGCGGAAACCCGTGCAGGAGAACGACGGTCCAAGCTCCCGAGCCGGCCGTCACGTAATGAAGACGGAGGTCAGGCGCAACCTCCGCCATGCCGTGAGACCACGCACCGCCGCTCCGATGATCCATTTCAAAATCCAGCTGTCTGACGAATCTGCGAGAAGCCTGTTGCTTCGAGCCCGCCGTTGCGTTGGAGTATGAGCACAATCGCCGCTGCCTCGATCAGCGCTGCCGCTGCCCAAAAGACTAGCTCCAGCGCCACCAGGCCGAGTGGCTCCCCCAGCAAGTTCAAGGGACCAAGCATCTCAAAGAACAGGCATGAGAGACCCCAGCTCACGAGCGCCAATCGCCAGATACGGGGTCCCGCCCGTTCGGGCCACGCCGGCGCCACCGATCGCAAGAGGAACGCCTGACCGATACCGAAGAGAACGTAGATGAGGAAAACAAGGTGCGGCTTGGTTGCGAACAGCGGCAAAGGTTCGAGCTCGTTCAAGACGGCCAACACCTTTGGACTTTGCAGCGCCGGGTTGGCAAGCGGTCCATGTCCAATGAGGACAAATGTCACGAAGCTCGTGATGCTGAACATCAGGCCACCCGCGGCTCCTGCCGACACCGTCTTCCCTATCTGCGCCCCGGCGTACTTGATCATTGTCGCTCCTAGAACGTTGTTCTGCGCGGCCCTCGGCGGGCAATTATCTTAGCAACTAAGTGAAATATGTTACTGCCAGCCCGTCGTCACCGCAAGGGGGTTGCTTTTCCAGCGCCGCGGTATTTATCTTAGCAACTAAGATGATCACTATGTCGACTTCTCACCGCTCCGTGGCGATTGTAGGCGCCGGCCTGAGTGGGCTGTGTCTCGCCCAGTCGCTCCATCGCGCCGGCCTCGATGTCAGGGTCTATGAACGGGATCCCGCGCCCGATATCCGGCGCCAGGGCTACCGCCTTACGATCGATCGGTACGGCGCCGCCGCACTGCGAGCATGCTTACCGCCGGACCTGTTTGCAGCAGTATTGGCCACCGCGTCCGCGCCGGCGGACGTCGGGTATTTCCGGCTCACCAATCAAGACCTCGGTGAAGTGTTTCGGCTGACATTTCGCAGCGATCCCGAGCGGGCTGTCGATATGCCGATTGGACAAGTGGACCGGGCAACGCTGCGCGCGATCATGCTGTCTGGCCTTCAGGACCGGGTGCACTTCGGCAAGGCGGTGGAACGCGCCGAAGCTACGGCGAACGGTGCGATCCTGTATTTTGCCGAGGGCGGCGCCGAGAGCGTATCGATGGTGGTGGGAGCCGACGGGATACATTCGGCCATTCGGGGTCGCCTGTTGCCGGACGTGCGGGTCATCGACAGCGGTTTCCGCGGCATCTACGGTCGCACGCCCCTACGCACAGTTGAAGGGGAATCGGTGGTGCCGAAATCGCTATCAGACAGCGGCGTACTGGCGGTTGGCGATGAACCGGGCCGAAGCTTCTTTTTTACGTCGATGCGCTTCAACGAGCCGCCCGAGACCGTGTTTGCGCGCCTTGTGCCGGATCAAAGGCCGCCTGTCTCCGCGGATTACGTGATGTGGGCAGTGATGCTACCGAAAGAGGAACTGCCCGCCGACCTGTGGAGCCTCGCACCCCAGGCCTTGCATGGGATTGCCGTCGCCGCGGCGCGCGATTATCACCCGGTGCTACGACGGCTCGTGCACGATGCGGAGGTCGAGTATACCGTGGCCACGGCGCTCTCCTCGGCAACGCGGCCCACAGACTGGCCGGCCTCCCATGTGACGCTGATGGGTGATGCGGTGCATGTCATGCCGCCGACGGGAGCACATGGCGGGAATACCGCGCTCCGCGATGCCGCGCTACTCGCCGACAGGTTGCACGCCGCTCACCGCGACGGCGCGTCGGTGCAGCAGGCGATTGGGGAATATCAGCGAGAAATGATCGCCTATGCGTTTCGCGAAGTGGAGAACTCGGTGGCCTTGCTGCGACGGAACAACGTCACGAACCCCCTGGCGCGCTTTGCGATGTTGCGGCTCGTGCCGTGGGTCCGCTCGCTCGTGCGTGAATCGCCGGCCCTGGGCTAGACATGCCCAAACAGCCGTCGCGGCGTGAGCAGCTGATCGCGTCGATCCTGCGAGCCGGACGCGAAGAGTCGCGCCTGTCGGTGCTGTTCCGCGAACTGATCGCCAAGCGCTTCGGCATCGGCGTCACCGATGGTGAGTGCATGGATTTTCTCATGGAAAAGGGCTCGGCGACGGCCGGAGAGCTGGCGCACATCACCGGGCTAACGACGGGCGCGATTACCGGGGTCATCCAACGGTTGAAGAGAGCCGGCCTGGTTACCGCCAAACGCGACCGACAGGACAAGCGACGCACAATCGTCAGGCCGGTGATGCCAAAGGTCAGAGCGGGGGAACGCTTGTATGCGTCATTCGGAAACTCGCTGAACAGACTCTATGGGGAATACACACTGGAAGAGCTGAAGCTCCTGGCCGAGTACTACACGAGGATGCGGAATCTACTGTCCGACGAAATACGAAAACTGTCTCACCATGGAGGGTAGTCCGAATGGCCGTGTACTACATCGGTTCGTACGACATTGACGATCCCGATACCTTCCGCCGTTACCCGCCGCTGGTGATGGCGCTGCTTCCGAAGTACGGCGGCCAAGTCCTGGCCTCTGACACCTCGGCGTACGTGGTCGAAGGATACGCCAGAACGATGAACGCCATTATTCGTTTCCCGTCACGCGAAGCCGCGCTCGGACTGTATCACGACCCCGCCTACCAGGAGGCCAAGCGCCTACGGCAGTCCTCTACGAGCAACAGCAGTATGGTGATCATCGAGGAGTTCACCGCACCAACGGCATGAATCGCGTTCCGCTCACCAGCATCGCCCCCGAGATCTACCGCAAGCGCCTGCTGGTGGAGGGGTACTTCCGCCGACACGTGGATGAGGCCGCGATCCGGGGATACTTCGACCATTTGCCGCGTACGCTCGGCCTCCGCACCTACGGTGCGCCGATCATCCATCGCACCAGCGGCCAGGGACGCCACATGAATGAAGGCTTTGACGGCTTCGTGCCGCTGATCGATTCGGGGATCTACATTGCAGCGTGGATCAACCCTCGGTTCTTCTCCACTATCATCTACACCTGCGGTCCGTTCGATGAGAACAGAGCCGTGGCGCTGGTGACGGAATACTTCGATGTCGCGGAATTCGAAGCTGCGATCTTTTGAGGGGTAGCCCCAGGGTCCAAGGGACCTCTGAGGCTTGATCGTCACTCAATCGGGACGGCGGGATTTGACCCCGGTCTCGGCCTTCTCGGAGCCGCGCTGATGGTACTCGCACTTCTCTGGTCGCACGTGGGACGGACGCCGCGGTGATCCTGCGATACGTCGTCGTCGGGCTCGCGGCCGCAGCGCTTCTGGGAGCGTTGGCCGTCTACCTCGCGCTACGCTGGTACCGCGAACGAACCGGCTTTGCCGCCGGAGGCACGGGCCGCGTCGTTGCATCAGATACTGGTGTTGAGCCATCGATCTTGCTTCGTGACCCGGAGCTGGGGTTGCGCGGCCGGCCTGATTATCTCCTTGAATTCGAGGTCGCCGGCCACCCGCTATACGTGCCGCTCGAACTGAAGCCCGGCCGTCGCAGTCGCGGCATCTACGAGAGCGACGCCCTTCAAGTCGCGGCCTACCTCATCGCACTGCGGGCCACGGCCAAGGAGGCCGCTGCCACGTTCGGATATCTTCGCTATGCCACGGGAACCTTCAGAGTGGGACTGACCAGGGAGCTGGAGGAGCGGGTCCGCGCGATCGTGGACGCGATCCGCGCCGGGCGCAGCGCAGCCACCGTCAATCGGAGTCACTCGATCGTGCAACGCTGCGTGAGCTGCTCGGTCCGGGCGCACTGCGACGAAGCGCTTGGCTGAGAACGCCATCAGACTCAGTGTTGCATTTCAAAGTTGATATCAGATGGCCAACGACTAATTCGCGGCACGAATCTTTAGGGCCTCCTCGACAGCGTTAGCCAAATGCTTGGCAATCCAGTCGTACCGTTCTTTACTATCCGCCCCGGCCGGGTTATAGCACTTGGCGACGGTGGATAATGCCTTGCCAGACTGCGTGAATGTCACGAAGTCGAGTGGGTTCGCTCCAAGCGCGGTTGTGGTGCCGTCCTTGTCCTTGAGGCCATGGACGTTGATCGCGACAACCCCAAGTCCGTCATTCCAGGCCTTTGAGATCTCGTAGTTGATCCACTTGCGGTTCGCCGTTTGCGAACCCACCAAAACAACAGCACAGGTCTTTCCCTTAATCTGCTCAGCAATCCACGCCTGGATCTTTCTTTCGCTGTCGGCACCACTTGTGATCGATTCCCACTCGTTGTCCTTCGCGGGCTCGTTGCCCTCGATGACGCCGATGCCGCGAACAGTCGCAGCACGCCAGTTGTCCGGCCTAAAGTGAAAACTGTAAAAGCATTTCCTTGCCACGTCGCCCGCCCCTGAATTGGTGACTCCTATCAACGCAGTACAATGGGCAACAGCATGATGACCATCAACAGAACGTAGTAGATCAGGAGAGTCCTGGAAAACATGGCGCCAGCCCAACTGTGCTTGGACTTATATGGCGAGGTGTCCATCGAGAAATCGATCTGGGCCTCCGGCAATTTGCGAACGTGGTCGTACAGGGCACGAAAACGTCGCTCTTGACTCAGAAAATACCCATCGAGAACCCAGAATACGATCGCCGCGTAGTAGGCGACCAAAACGTAAACGTTGTTGGTGTCCTTGGCGGACAGGACGAAGAGCGCAGCGATGAGAGTGACCGTCCAGCCCTTAAGAAGAAACAGGTTACCGGCCATCCGATTGATCGCCCCTTGGAGGAACTCAAGATGCTTGTGTTTGTCACCCATGGCATGCTCCGCAATATCAACTAGATCGTGTTTGGGGGTTAGACCGTCGGCCACCTAACGCCGAGCATCACCTGCGGGCGAACATATAGAAGCGCCCGGGGAGCGCGCGCAGCTCCTTCGATCGCCCGTCTGGTGCATGCAACATTAGCCAGCAGCGCTGCCAACTGTAGCATCTAGCGGGCCGGCGCAAAGACCTGGGCGGCCCAAGCGAGGACGCCATCGACACTCACGCGATCGCACCTGTCGCAGCAGAGCCGAGTCCGCCGGATACGGATAGACCTCGAGAACAGCAGGTCCACGATCAGCACGGCCAAGCTCCTCCGCCGAGGCGAAAGGACTTCTCCGAAGTATTCGATGATGGCACGGCGAAAGCAGGTATCTCTGGAAGTCGCTGCCTTCCGCATCTCCTCGATGGCACCGAGCTTCCCGGCCAGCACCCCCGCCTTAGATGCCGCATCCACGTCTGCCGACTCCACCGTCTTCTTGGCCATGAACCTGAGCAACCCCTCGTCCTTCGCTCCGGTAAACAGGACAGCGATCGACGGGTTGCCGTCGCGCCCTGCGCGGCCGAACTCCTGAAGGTAGTCCTCGACCGACGCAGGATGCTGCCAGTGAACAACGAGCCGGACGTCGGGCAAATCGAGTCCCATCCCGAAGGCATTGGTGCAGATGATGACCTTGGCGGGCGGGTCGATACGGCCCGTGAACCGGCCGAGCAGATTATCGCGGTCGTTCGCGGTACCGAGCTTAGAATGGAAAAAGGGCACGTCCAGCCCGAGCAACCGCAGACCGTCTTGGAGCTGTCTGCCGGTCTTGACCGTAGGCACGAACAACATGACGCGCCCGGGTGGTGTCACCTTGAGGAGATTCATGATGAGGGGATACCGCGCCTCATCCTTCACGTTGTCCAAACGCACGAATTTGATGTTCGGTCGGTTCACCCCGGTCACCACGACGCGGGCTTCTGGGATCCCTAGCGACTCTAAGATCCGGCGCTGGCTCTTCTTTCCCGCCGTGGCGGTGAATGCCAGAAGCGGTGGGTTACCGAGCGCCCTGCGGACGGCACCCAACTTGTCGTAGTTCGGGCGAAAGTCCTTCCCCCACCGGTCGATGCAGTGCGCTTCGTCGATCACCAAGTAGGCCGGCCGTGCGCGGGCGATCTCCTCTACCTCGGCCTCACGTACCATTCCGGGATCGAACCGCTCTGGGGTGCAATACAGGAACTTGATTGCGCCATCCCGCAGGAGCTGGTACCGAATGCCCTTTTCCCGCGGGCCGAGATCACCGTTGATGAATGTTCCTGGGACCTTCTTCGTTTGAAGGGCGGCCACCTGCTGGTTCATGAGCGCCTTCAGCGGCGAGATCACGAGCGCGCAGCCGCGGCTCAAAAGGACCGGCACTTGAAAGCAGAGCGACTTGCCAGAGCCGGTGGCACTCACGAGGAGAAGCGACTCGCCTCGGAGGGCAGCGAGAATCACCTCAAGTTGGGG
>WNFX01005630.1_pt1 | contig 12047 bp, 10 predicted proteins | sample 5400111 | NCBI WGS metagenome assembly WNFX01 (sample SAMN13153363, study PRJNA577476) | soil metagenome | isolation source: 40 cm soil or saprolite under grassland replicate 1 | place: USA:California | collected 2016-06-15
TCGAGCCTTGTCTCGGCGGGCAACGCGTACACCGGAGAACGAGCCCGAGTCGTGAGACGTCCTGTGTCAACCCTTGGCCGCGAGGAGGCGGTTGAGGCTGCCGTGGCGGCTAGGGTCGTAGGCGGTGCCGTCTTGCCAGAGGCGCCAGATGATGCGCAGCCAGGCGCGGCCGAGGATGCGAAGTGCGTGTGGGTGATCGTGGCCTCGTGCGCGGGCTCGTCGGTAGATCTCGTTGGCCCAGGGGTTGTGCTTGCGGCTGCTGTCGGCGAGGACGCTGACCGCGTTGCGCAGGGTCTTGTTACAGGCCCAGCGGAAGCAGGCGACCTTCTTCTTGCCGGACTCGACCGCGACCGGGGCTTGCCCAGCGATCGCTTCGAGCGAGCTGCTGTCGGGGTGACGGGTTCGGCGGTCGCCGATCTCGGCAAGCAGCTCGGCGGCGGTAACGACGGACTTGGGGTCGCGGAAGAGCGACCGGAAGATGTGCCCATCGGGGTGCTGGTCGAGCAGGCCACGGATCTCGCTGGTGAGCAGCCGGATCTGCTCGACGAGTGGCCGGAGCAGCGCCACCAGTGCGAGCACGACCTGCCGGCGCGCCTCGCTGTCGCTCGTGCCGGTGCGGCCGTTGGGGGCGGTGCGGAGGCGGGCGAGCAGCTCGTTTGCGCTTCTGCGTCCGCAGTAGCCGTTGCGGGCGAGGAAGCCGGCGAGTCGTTTCTCGCCGAGGCTGCGAGCGTCGTCGGGGCTCGGGTAGCGCTCGAGGAAGGCGAGCGCGATCGGCGAGTCGACGTCGAAGAAGACGCGGGCGGCGCCTGGCCAGAAGGCTTCGAGCTGCGCGCGCAGCTGGTTGGCGAGCGCGACCTTGTGCTCGACGAGGTCCTCGCGCGCTCGGGTCAGCGTCCTGAGCGCACGGGTCTCGTCGCTGTCGGGCTCGAGCAGTCGCAGGCGGTGCATGTCGGTGCGGACGAGCTCGGCGAGCACGTAGGCATCGAAACCGTCCGACTTGCCCCCGCCGGAGCGGTAGCGGTCGCGGGCGGCCGCGAGCTGGTTGGGATGGACAGCGACGACAGCAATGCCCGCGTCGAGCAGCCGGTCCACGACGAGGCCGTTTGGCTGTTCGATCGCGACGCGCGCGACCTCGAGGTCGAGCAGACGCCGCGTCAGCGTCGCGAGCCCCTCTTCGGTGTGCGCGACTCGTCGCTCGTCAATCGACCGGCCGTTGCTCTCGACCACGACCAGGCGATGCTCTTCGCTCGCCAGATCGATCCCGGCGGTGTGCTCGTCCATCGGACCTCCTTCGCGTTGGTTGCTGGAAGCGGGCCGACCGGCGAGGTACCGTGGCGGATGCTCATAGACGGGCCCTCGGCGGGGCGACGTCCTGTCGCCGCTCCGGGTGCCTCACACCGCCGGGAGGCGCTGGTCTCACGCGGGCCGTCTGCGCGGCAAGCGAGCAGGGCGCTCTCCCGGCGGTGGTCAGCCACGGCGCGAAGCTACGAACCGCGCCGGTCGACGGCCCCACTGACTGCGTACGGGCGGACTCTCAGATTTCAAAGAACAAGCAAAACCAACGGCAAGGTTGGCCTATGAGCGAGCCGCTCCTGCGGGCCGAGGGCCTGACCCGGCACTTCCGCGTCGGCAAGCTCCTCTCGGGCCAGCGGCTGCACGCCGTCGACGACGTCAGCTTCGAGATCGGGCGCGGCGAGATCGCGGCGCTCGTCGGCGAAAGCGGGAGCGGGAAGAGCACGATCGCCCGACTGCTCGCGCGCGTCTACAAGGCGACCGCCGGAGAGATCTACTTCGAGGGCCGGCCGGTCAGCACGCTCAGGACCCGACGGCAGCGGCTCGCCTACGCCGCCGACGTCGCGATGGTCTTCCAGGACCCGTACAGCTCGATCAACCCCGCGTACCGGATCACGCACCCGATCGAGCGCGGGATCGTCCTCCACCGCCGCGACGTGCGGCGCGGCAAGCGCGGCGATGAGGTCGAGAAGACGCTCGGGACGGTCGGCCTCGTCCCGGCCGGGCGCGTCGCCGGGAAGTTCCCGCACGAGCTGAGCGGCGGCCAGCGCCAGCGCGTCGGCTTCGCGGCCGCGCTCGCGGGTAAGCCGAAGCTGATCGTCGCCGACGAGCCGGTGTCGATGCTCGACGTCTCGATCCGCATCGGCGTGCTCAACCTGATGAGCGAGCTGCGCGAGCGCGAGGGCCTCTCCTTCTTGTACATCACGCACGACGTCGCGAGCGCCCGGTACGTGGCGGACCGCGTGCTCGTTCTCTACGCGGGCCATCTGGTCGAGGAGGGACCGGCCGAGGACGTGATCCAGCGGCCGAAGCACCCGTACACGCAGCTGCTGCTCTCCGCCGTGCCCGACCCGCGCGCGGCGCTCGGGCTCTCGGATGCCGCCGACGTGGGCGAACCGCCGAAGGTGATCGACCCCCGCCCGGGCTGCCGGTTTCGCGCCCGCTGCCCCTACGCAATCGCGAAGTGCGAAAGCGTGACACCGGAGCTGCGGGAGATCGGTCCAAGGCGTCGCGTCGCCTGCCACGTCGCCGAGCCGGACGCCTAGTGGCCGCCGAGAGCTTCCTCGCCGAGGTCCGGGAGCAACCGGACGCGCTGCTTCGGCTCGTCGAGCGGCGGGCCGAGGTCGAGGCAGTCGTCGACGAGCTCCGTCGGCGCGGGGTGGAGACGATCCGGCTTGTCGGGCACGGCTCGTCCGACGCGGCCGCCTCCTACGGCGTCTACGCGTTCGGCGTCCTGCCCGGCTGGACGGCGTTCCGGGACTCCATCTCGCTGACGACGTACTACCGCGCGGAGCTCGACTTCTCCCGCTCGGCCGTCATCGCCGTGTCGCAGTCGGGCCGGACGCCCGACGTCGTCTCCTACGCGACCCGCGCGCGCGAACGCGGTGCGTTGACGGTCGGTGTCACGAACGAGCCGGACTCTGATCTCGCCCGCGTTGCTGAGCTGACGCTGATGCTTCATGCAGGCGAGGAGCAGGCGGTGGCCGCCTCGAAGACGCTGCTCAACACCTTCGCCGTGCTCGCGTTGCTCGCCGGGTACGCGGCCGGCCGCGGCCAAGAGGTTGCGGCCGCGATGGAGCAGGCCGCGGAGCAGATCCGTGGCGCGCTGCCGGCCCTCGAGGCGGCTGTTGCGCCGATCGCGGCCACGTTCGCCTACGTCGGCCGCATGTACGTGATCGGCCGCGGGATCGAACTCGGCACGTCGCGGGAGATCGCGCTCAAGCTGACCGAGACGTGCCGGATCGCGGCGGAGTCCGTCACGTCTACCGATCTCTCGCATGGGCCAATCGCGGCGCTCGACGCGATGTTCCCCGTCTGGACGATCGCCTCACGGGACGAGTGCCTGCCGGCGCTCGTGGCCGCCGCCGAGCTCGCCCGGAAGGCTGGCGCCACCCTCGTCGCGACAGGCTCGGCGGCGGACGAGGTTCCCGGCGCCGAGTTCCGTCTGCCTGTGCCGGAGGCGCCGCTCCCGGTGCTCTCGCCGCTGCTCTCCGTCGTGCCGGGGCAGCTCTTCGCCGCAGCTCTCTCGCGCGCGAAAGGGCTCGACGCCGACCAGCCCGTCGGCCTCACGAAGGTGACGCTGGCCCAGTAGTGCGCGTCGCCCTCACCTTCGACACGGAGTTTCCGGGGCGGCCGAGTGTGCCAGGAGTGGAGGACGAGGTGCTCGCGGCGCTCGCTGCGGCGGGGGTCCGGGCGACGTTCTTCCTGCAAGGACGCTGGGTGCGGGCGAATCCGACACAGGCTCGGCGGTTCGCCGAGGCCGGCCACTTGATCGCCAACCATTCGAACTTCCATGCGCCGATGGACGGGCTCGACGACGAGCTCCTCCGGCGCGACGTGCGCAGGGCGGAGGAGACGATCCGGACGACGACCGGGGCCGATCCCAAGCCCTGGTTCCGCTGCCCCTTCGGCGCCGGCATGGAGGACGCGCGCGTGCTGGCGGCGCTCGCGGAGCTCGGCTATCAGCACGTCGGCTGGGACGTCGATCCCGAGGACTGGAACGAGACGCACGGAGCGGCCGACGTGGCACGGCTCGTGCTGGAGGGTGTTCGGGGCCGGGACGAGGACACGATCGTGCTGCTGCATGGCTGGCCGGCCGCGACTGCCGGGGCGCTGCCGGCGATCCTGGACGGGCTCGGCTCAGACGGCGTCGAGCTCGTGACTGTTGACGCGCTCGATTAGGGCTTTGGCGTCAACGGTTGCGGTCCTGAGCCGGCGCTATCGTTGAGCGCCGTGCCTGAGGCGCCCTTCGTCCACCTTCACGTCCACTCCGAGTACTCGATCCTCGACGGGGCTTGCCGGATTCCGGGGCTGGCGGCGCGGGCTGCCGAGCTCGAGATGCCGGCGGTGTCGCTTACCGACCACGGGTCGCTGGCCGGTGCGGTTCAGCTCTACCAGGAGGCGACCAAGCAAGGGGTCAAGCCGCTCATCGGGTGCGAGGTCTACGTCGCCGACGACCGGCGGGCTCAGCAGAAGGGCTACGCGCACCTGACGCTGCTCGCCGAGTCGAACGCCGGCTACTCGAACCTGATCAAGCTCGCGTCGGCCGGGTATCTCGAGGGCTACTACTACAAGCCTCGCGTCGACTGGGAACTGCTAGAGAGCCACTCCGACGGGCTGGTCGCGCTTTCCGGCTGCCTCTCGGGGCGTGTCGCCAAGGCCATGGAGGAGAACCGGCCGAACGACGCGGCAGCCGATCTCGACCGGCTTGCTCAGGTCTTCGGGCGCGACTCGACCTACGTGGAAATCCAGAACGCGGGGCTCGAGATCCAGCAGCGGATCAACCCGATGCTGAAGGAGCTGGCCACCAGCGCGAACCTGCCGCTCGTCGCGACGGGGGACGTCCACTACCTCATGCATGAAGACGCGCGCGCGCACGAGGCGCTGCTCTGCATCCAGTCCGGGGACTCGCTCAAGAACCCCAACCACTGGAAGTTCGATACCGACCAGTTCTACTTCAAGACGCCGGCCGAGATGGCGGCCGACTTCGCGGACTATCCGGAGGCGGTTGCGCGCACGCTCGAGATCGCCGACCGATGCAACGTCACGCTCACGCTCGGGGAGATTCTGCTGCCGAAGTTCCCGCTGCCGGACGGGCGGGACGCCTTCGACTACCTGGTCGAGCTCTGCGAGAAAGGCCTGCAAAAGCGATACGACCAGGTGACGCCGGAGCTGACCGAGCGCCTCCGCTTCGAGCTGAAGACGATCAAGGAGATGGGTTTCCCTGACTACTTCCTGATCGTCTGGGACTTCATCGGCTGGGCGAAGCGGAACGGCGTCAGCGTCGGGCCCGGCCGCGGCTCGACCGCCGGGTCGCTCGCGGCCTACTGCCTCGAGATCACGGACGTCGATCCGATCCGCTATGGGCTGCTCTTCGAGCGAATGCTCAATCCTGGCCGCAAGTCGATGCCGGACATCGACATCGACTTCTCCGTCGCCGGCCGCGACCGCGTCATCAACTACGTGGCCGAGAAGTACGGGCGCGACCGGGTCGCGCAGATCATCACGTTCGGGACGATGATGGCGCGCGCCGCCGTCCGCGACGCCGGGCGCGTGCTCGAGATCCCCTATGGCACCGTCGACAAGGTCGCGAAGCTCATCCCGGAGGGACCGAAGGTCTACCTCGACGACTGCCTCAAGGGCGGGGCCGAGCTGAAGCAGGCCTATGACGCCGATCCCCTGGTCAAGGAGATCGTGGATCTCGCGAAGCCGCTGGAGGGGCTGATCCGGCAGGACTCGATCCACGCCGCCGGGGTCGTCATCTCCGACCGTCCGCTGACGGACATCGTCCCGCTGCAGCAGAAGGGCTCCGACCAGGAGGTCGTCACGCAGTTCGGTATGTGGGATGTCGAGGCGCTTGGCCTGCTCAAGATGGACTTCCTCGGCCTGCGCAACCTCGATGTGATCGACAAGGCCGAGGAGTTGATCGGGAACGGCCTCGATATCTCGAAGATTCCGCTCGACGACCGCAAGACCTACGAGATGCTCGCGCGCGGTGAGGCGGCCGGCGTCTTCCAGTTCGAGTCGTCGGGCATGCGCGAGGCGCTGCGGCAGGTGAAGCCCACCGAGTTCGAGGACCTGATCGCGCTCGTTGCCCTCTACCGGCCGGGGCCTATGGCCTACATCCCGGTCTACGCGAAGCGGAAGAACGGCCAGGAGCCGGTCACCTTCATCGACCCGCGGCTCGAGGCGATCACCGGCGTCACGCACGGGACATGCCTCACCGGGGACACGCTTGTCTTCGATGCCGCGTCGGGGCGGCGAAAGCGTCTTGACGAGCTTGACAAGCACGACGACGTTCTCGTTCAAGGCGTCGACGACGACCTAGACACGACGTATGCACCGGTCAGCAACTGGGTCGAAAACGGAGTGCGACCCGTCTACCGCCTTTGTCTCCGCAATGGCTCGACGATCACGGCGACAGCCGACCACCGCTTCTTAACGGAGGACGGGTGGCGCGAGTTGCGAGAACTCGACGCGGGTGATTTCCTCGCCACGCCAGCGTACCTTCGACCTGCCTACCGTGGGCGTTGTCTCGGCACAGGCGAACGGGCGCGAATCAAAGCGCTCGGCTACCTCCTCGCCGAAGGGGGGCTTAGCTCGACTGCACCGCCTGCGTTTTACTCGTCGAGCCAGACACTTTGCGACGACTTCGAGCGTGTTTGCCGTGAAGGATTCGACGACGTTGCTTTTCGCTGGCGCGTCCAGGCTCGCGGGGTCAACCGGATAACCGTTTCAACCGGTCGGATCGGCCATCGCGTCCCTTCCCAGCTCGAGGCATGGCTACGGGAACTCGGGCTTCGGTGGAAGCTCAGCGACCCGCGCGGAGCTGGAAAGAGGAAGGGGCCGCGAAGCGGGGAGAAGTGGATTCCTGAATGCGTGTTCGAGCTAGCAGACGAGGAGATCGCGCGATTCCTTGCGGCGTACTGGGATTGCGACGGTCACGTCGACTCGCGCTGCGCCTGGCTGAAGACGATTTCCGCGCGAATGGCGGAGGACCTCCAGACACTTCTTTTGCGCCTCGGAATCCGCACGACGGTCCACAAATCGACGTACGTTGCGGCTGAGAGTGGTCGCCCGATCACACGCTCGGCCTATCAGGTAACGGCGCGCGGAACGAGGCGGTTCGCCGACTTGATTCAGCCCTTCATGCTGACCGAAAAAGCCGCGGTCCGCACATCAGCAGTCGATACGAGCCGCCAAGTGTCGCGTGAGCGGGCCTTGGCGGAAATCCTGTCTGCTTCGTCGCGGTTGCAACCGCGCGAGGGCCAGCGGATGCGCGCGGGTGCTCTCTCGGTTCGCGCCCTTGCTGCCCAAACCGGGATCGACCGCCGGCATTTCTATCCGACTGGCCGTCGGGCAAGCCGGATCGCGTTCAACTGCATCGCGCCTGCAATCGACGCACTCGAGACGCAGGCGACCGCTCGGGCCGGGCGGGTGATTTGGCAGGAGATCGAGAGGATCGAACCCGCTGGCGAGGAGCGCGTCTACGACATCACCGTAGACCGGATCCACAACTTCGTCGCCAACAACGTGATCGTCCACAACTGCATCTACCAGGAGCAGTACCTCGAGATCGCAAAGCAGATCGCTGGATTCACGCCGGCCGAGGCGGATGATTTGCGCAAGGCGATCGGCAAGAAGATCCACGAGCTGATGGCGTCCCTCAAGGACAAGTTCCTCGAGGGCTGCGCCCAGAGCGGCACGACACCGCAGGTCGCGAACCAGCTGTGGAAGGACATGGAGTCCTCGCAGGACTACTCGTTCAACAAGTCACACGCGGCCTGCTACGCGCTGATCGCCTACCGGACGGCCTGGCTGCGGGCCAACCACCCGCGCGAGTACATGGCGGCGCTGATCTCGTCCGTGATGAACACGAAGGACCGGGTGCCCTTCTACGTAGCCGCATGCGCGGAGATGGGAATCGAGGTGCTGCCGCCGGACGTCAACTACTCGGCCTGTGACTTCGCCGTTGTCGAGGGGAAGATTCGCTTCGGGCTGAACGCGGTCAAGAACGTCGGCGATCCGGCCGCGCGGGCGATCATCGCGGCGCGGGAGGACGGGGGACGGTTCGAGTCGCTGTGGGACTTCACCGAGCGGGTCGATCCCCAGTGCGCAAACAAGCGGGCGCTGGAGTCACTGGTCAAGTGCGGCGCCCTGGATTCCACCGGGGCGACGCGGCGCGGGATGCTGGAGTGCATCGAGCAGGCCTTGTCCTGGGGCGGGCGGACGCAGGCGGACAAGATCGCGGGGCAGGGCTCGATCTTCGATCTCGGCGACGAGGTCGAGACCGCGCCGAAGCACCACCCGGAGATCCCGGTGCACGAGTTCGAGAAGAACGAGCTGCTGCGCCTGGAGAAGGAGACGCTGGGGCTCTACGTCTCGGAGCATCCGCTGAACGCGGTGCGCAACCAGCTTCGGCGCAAGACCGATGCGACGCTGGCCGAGCTCGAGCGCCGGCGGGACGGCGAGATCGTGACCGTCGGCGGGATCGTCTCGGCGGTCAAGCAGGTGACGACCAAGAAGGGCGAGCCGATGGTCTTCGTCCGGCTTGATGACGTGATCGGCTCGGCGGAGTGCGTCGTCTTCAACTCCGTGTACGCGTCCTCGCACGAGCTGCTGGTCGCCGACGCGATCCTGGTCGTCAAGGCGCGGATCGACCACAAGGAGGGGGAGACGAAGCTGATCGCGATCGAGGTCTCGACCTTCGAGGCGACGCCGGAGCGGAAGGAAGTGCTGCTGCGGATCGACGCGCTGCGGGCCAAGGCGGGCTTGATTCGCGAGCTGGCCGCGCTGGTGCGCGAGTACCCCGGCGAGGCGCCCGTCGTCGTGGCACTGGAGACCTCGGCCGGGCCGAAGACGCTGCAGCTCGGCAAGGACTACCGCGTCCAGCCGGTGCCGGACTTCTTCGCCGAGGCCAAGGCTCTGCTCGGCGAAGCCGCGGTCGTGTAGCAGGGCTAGCTCAAGGCCTGCGACACGTCACCTAGAATCGGCACCGACACCACAACGGGAGGGAGGGAGCCCATGCCGCCACAGGCCATTCCCGAGGGATTCCACAGCCTCATCCCCTATCTCGCCGTCGACGACGCTGCGAGTGCGATCGACTACTACAAGCAGGCGTTCGGGGCCAAGGAAAAGGTGATCATGCCCGGGCCCGACGGCAAGATCGGCCACGCCGAGCTCGAGATCGGCGATTCCGTCGTCATGCTCGCCGACCCGAACCCGGAGTCGGCCACGACGGCGCCGAAAGAGCTCGGCGGTTGTACGGGCGGGTTGATGCTGTACACCGAGGATGTCGACACGACCGTGCAGAAGGCAGTCGACAACGGCGCAACGGTTGTGACGCCGGTGGAGAACATGTTCTGGGGCGATCGGTTGGGCGCGATCACCGACCCGTTCGGGCACGTCTGGTACGTCGCGACCCACGTCGAGGACGTTCCTCCGGAGGAGATGGAGGACCGCGCCAAGGCAGCGATGGCCGCCATGAGCCAGAGCTGAGCCCGGGGAGAATCTGCAAGGTGGAGGGTGGCCGGCTGGTCGCCCTCCACGTTTCCGCTGACGCCGAAGCCGAGTTGGTGGTTAGCCGACGGAGCCGGCCATCCCTTTCTCGCGGAGCTCCGAAAGTGCCTGGTCAGACTTCGCAAGCTCCTCGACACCCATTCCCCGCAAGATCTCGGGCGTCTTCGTGAACTGAATGTCTCGGTAGTCGACGACCTGGATGTGGTTGCCCCAGGGGTCGAGGAAGTCGAGGCCGCGTCCCGGCTGGATCTCTACGCCGGCTGCTTCGAGCGCCTGCCGCGTCGCCTCCTTGTCGTCGACGACGAGGCCGAAGTGTCGGTGCCGGTCCGGAGCCTGCGTTCGGCCCTCGGCGACCGCGATGAACTGGTCGCCCAGGTCGATGAAGGCCATGCGCGCCGACCGGCCCCGCAGCCCGAACTCGAAGATCCGGCCGTAGAACTCGAGCGCGTCGTCGACGCTCTCGACCTCGAGCGCGACGTGGTTGATGCCGACGAGCCGCGGCATGGGTCGAGCGTAGCCCAAGGAGATCGCGAAGCCTCGCCTGGCGATGACCCGTCGTCTAGGCGAGGGAACCCGGCCTCGCCAACCACTCGGTCGGCTGGCCGGTGACGCGGGCTATCTGCTCGAAATGCCGGTCGTAATGTAGAAGCGTCAGATTGTGGAGCTCTGCAACGGCGGCGATGAGGAGATCCATCGGAGTCGGCCCCCGATGTTGGCTCCTTCCGGCGAGAAGAGCTTGGGTCTCGAGCGCGCGGCTGGTAGCCGATGGATTCAGCGGCAGACTCGGGACACCGCTGAGCTCGTAAGCCAGTTCCGCGTAGTGGCGCGAGCCTCTGGCCGAGTAGAGGAGCTCAAGTAAGACCGGCGCGCAGAGCGCCAGTTCGTTCCGGAGCAGCATTCGGGACCACCGCTTGTCGAGGGCGGCTGACGCGACGCCTCGATGCCAGGCGCTCGTGTCGACTAGGAAGCGTGGCACGAGGGCGCGAGGTCGGCCACTTAGCGTTCACGAAGTCGTCGGAGTTCGCTAGGTCTAGGGCCGATCCCGCCCTCTCGTCTCATGCGTTCGAGGAGGCGCGACCGTTTATTGAGGTTGATGACCTCGTCGAGGGCGGCATCAACGGTGGCCGCCAGCGTCCGCGTGCCTAGAATCTCTTTCGCCTGGCCTACCTTCTCGTGGTCTATTTCCAAAGATGTCTTGGCCAAAAGAGATATCTCCTTCGAAGAGGTTAGATATCTAGGATAGCACGGCGGTGTGTCGCGGACATCGAGCCGGCCTATTCGCGGCCGCACCGTTTATCCGGACGCTCCGACTCGTCCGGGGACGCTTGGTCTAGGTTCGCCACCAAAGCGACACGGAGGTGGAGGCTTGTACGCGCGCGTTGCGTTCTTCGAGGGCCATGATCCTGAACAGATCGACGAGCTGATCCGGCGGCTCGACGAGCGGTCTCGCCGGCACGTGGACATGCTGCCGGAGTCGAGGGCGTTCCTGACGCTCGTGGATCGGAAGGCGGGCAAGAGCATCGGGATCACGTTCTTCGAGACGCTCGAGGCGATGGAGGCTTCGGAGCCGGCTCTCGCGAGCTTCCCGAAGGCGTATCCGGACTCGCTGAAGGGACGGCGCGTCGGGCTCGATGTCTACGAGGTCGGCGTCGCAGACCGGCCCGGCGCGATCGCGGCATCGCAGGCGCCACGGGGCTCGTGAGCTGTGCACCCCTCGCTGACGCACCGGGTCCCCGGACACGGCCACGGACCTGGTCCCCGGACATAGCCGTAACGACCTTGCCTGCGCACCGGGTCGCGAGACCTGCCCGCGGACGCGGTCCCCGGACACGGCCGCGCTGGCCTCGCAGGCGGACTGGGTCCGCGGGCATGGCGGCGGACGCGGTCCCCGGACATGGCAGCACGGGTCTTGCCACGGGACCCGATCCGGGGACAAGGCTTGGAGTCGCCACGCCGGAGCGAGTAGGCTCGCCGCGACCGCAAAAAACGAAGGGAGAAACCGCATGGCGACCATGAGCAAGGCGGCGAGTCGATCATTCGATCAGCCCGACGAGCAGGCGGAGAAGGGTGGCGTGATGATCGACGTCGTCTATCTCGGCGACATGAAAGTCAAGCGCGCGGCCTACCCCGCCGGGTGGAGGTTCTCGGAGAAGATGGGCGCCGACAGCTGCGGCGACACGCATGTCGGCTATGTGATCGAGGGATCGATGAAGGCCCGGATGCAGGACGGGACCGAGATCGACACGAAAGAAGGCGGCGTCTTTGTGGTTCCCGCGGGGCACGACGCCTGGACGGAGGAAGGCTGCACGATCGTCCAGTTCGACGAGTTCGATTCAGCGGCCCGTCGCTTCGGCGTCTAGCTCGCGCGAGTGTCAGGAACAGAAATGACCGACTGGAAGCTTTCGGGCAGCTATCTCGAGTTCTGCAGCTGCGATCCCGGCTGCGGCTGCAACTTCAAGGGCTCTCCAAACTCCGCGGAGGGAAATTGCCAGGCGCTCCTTGCCCACCGGATCGAG
>WNFX01007194.1_pt1 | contig 12046 bp, 6 predicted proteins | sample 5400111 | NCBI WGS metagenome assembly WNFX01 (sample SAMN13153363, study PRJNA577476) | soil metagenome | isolation source: 40 cm soil or saprolite under grassland replicate 1 | place: USA:California | collected 2016-06-15
GCAAGGCTGTCTGCGTTGCCCGGACGAACACGGCGTGGTCCGCTTGTCCGCTCCGGTCGCCTTCCTTCAGCCTCACATCTCCTTGCAGATCCATCTGTGACCATCCGCCGCTCGCCAGCAGTTGGGCAACTCCGCTTTGTGCCGTCGCTGTCTGCAAGGGCTTGCCCGCCACGGCCCTTTCCGTCAGCACATTTCCTGTGGCCACCAACTGTTTCGCCTTGCCTTCGTCCCCGAATTCCATCTCGAGTCTATCGGCACGCAGTTTTGTCCGCGCCGCCGCACCGTTCGAGGGAGTTCCAGGCGTTCCGCTTTGCGGTGCCGCATCCGTCCACTCGATACTCCCCGCCCCCAGTGTTTCGGCTCTCTTCAGCTTGCCGCCTCCGCCTTTTGTGCCCTCGGCAAATGCCACAAGGAGCTCTCCAGTCTGCAGCATTCGTGCCTCGCCCGTGTGTTCTGCCTGAGTCTTCAGGAGCACGTTGCCCTTCAAATTCAGTTCTTTCGGGTGTCCCACTCTCGGCTGCAGTTCCAGCCAGGCATTCTCTGCACTGAATTCATCATCCTCTTTTCCGCTGTGCCGCAAACCTTGTACACCTCCCGCTCCTTCGACACGTGTCAGCCATCCTCCGGGTGCGAAGTGTGCCGTTAACGTCTCTGCGCTCAAATCTGCCTGGCCGCCCGTCCCCTGGTATTCCACCTGCAGTTTCTTTCTATCCGCACCCGGTGTGGCCACAAGTTTTTCGGCGCGAAACGAGCTGTCCAGCGTGAGTGTCAATTCTCCAGCCAGCAAACGTGCCGTGCGTGTTTCCGCTTCCACTGGGCCCAAAAGATGCATGGTCCGGGAATCCCGTCCAAAATCGAGGCTCCTTCCGGTGAGATGAACGGGGTCTTGCGCACGCTCCTTCGCGGTTTTTTTCGCTGCCGCGTTGCTCGCCGGCGGCGTAAGAAACAGATTCACATCCCGCAACAGTCGCAGCGCCCCTTCTTCGGAATGATATTCCACTCCCACGGCTTCGCCATTCCCATTCGGAAAGACAAACTTCACCGGCCGGTCCGTCCGTGCCGTCCCAGTGGCGCGGTTAAATGTCACCCCGAGCGTCTCCACGTGCACTTTCTGCTCTGCGGCTCTGTCCCGCTTCTTGGCCGCCCGCTCCGCTTCCGCGGCGCTCTCGAGGTCGAACTGCACTTCGCCGCTGCAGAGGATGCTTCCACTCACTTTTTCGTATTGGCAACTCTGCGTATGAATCGTGTCGTGCCGCTCTCCCGTCTTTCCAAAGATGGTAATTTTCACGTCCTCCAGCAAGCTCGCATCCTTATCCTTGAAATCCGTGGCCTTTGACGCTTCCACAGTAAATATCTTCTGGTTCCCGGCTGCCTTCGAAAATGTGATGCCACTCTCCAACCGCGTCACGTCCCTCGGTGCCGGCGGCGGCGCCTTTTCCTTTTCTCGATGCGCGACCCATTTGCGCTCTAGATACACTCCAATAGTCAGGCTCGCCAGCAGCAATGCCGTTGCTGCTGACCAGCGCGCATACTTCGCCGCTTCACTTCGCTTCATGATCTCAGTTAAGCAAAATTTCAGCGGACTGTATAGAAGTGCAAGAACGTGATCAGAAGGAGGAGACGCTCACCCCGCCGAATCGGCGGCCGCGGTATTGGGCAAAATCCCGATATTCGCCGCCGCCACGCTATCCCGTCTCGAGTTTTTCACCAGGTACATGGCCTCATCCGCGAGGTGCAGCAATCCTTCTTTGGTGCGCGAATTGTTCAACCCTTGTGCGGTAAGCCAGGTGCTTTCGCGGATCAATTTGTGCAAACGCCGTGCCACGTTCAAGGCATTATCTTTCGAAGTCTGCGGCAGCAAGATCACAAACTCGTCTCCGCCATAGCGGAACGCGAAATCGATCAGCCGGCAATGCTCTTTCAGGGCGTTCCCGATCTCCGCCAGCAGCCGCGACCCGACTAAGTGCCCGTGCGTGTCGTTCACCTGCTTGAAATGGTCCAGGTCAATGAACACGATCGAGAATTCGTAGTTGTAGCGCTGCGACCGGTAAATCTCCGTCTCCAGGATAAAACCCATGTGTCGCGCGTTATACAGCGACGTGCAATCGTCGGTGATGGTCAGCTCGTGAATTCTTTTCACGTGCCGGGCGTTCTCCAGCGCAATAGCCGCGAAGTCCGCGAGCGCCTCGAGCAGCTTCAGGTCCCGCGGATCAAACCCTTCCGGCCCGATGCAATTGATCAGCTCGATGACCCCCAGGCAGGTGTCGCGAAACCTCACCGGCACCGCCACAATCGACTGCGTCTCCGTCTTGGTCTTTTCGTCCACCTTCGAGAAAAATCGCGTGTCCTTGGTGGTATCCGGCACCACCACGGTTTCCCCGTGCTGTGCGACCCACCCCGCGATTCCTTGCCCCATCTTGATGCGCACGTCCTTCAGCGCCTGCGACGCTTTTCCCACGGCCAATTCAAAGTACAGCTCCTGTTTAGCTTCATCCAGCAGCAGAAGCGACCAATTGTCCGGGCGCAGAAACTCATCGATCTTCTCCATAATTGTGCGGAGAACCTGATCGAGCTGCAGGGAGGACGTCAGCGCCTTCCCCAACTCCTGGAAGACGGCGACCTCCCCCTTTTCCCGCTGCCCGGAGGCCACCGCGAGATTGCGGCGGCGCTCCACGGCCGGAAACTGCTTTACTTCTTCCACGTCTGGTTGAACCCTGTCCTTTGTATTCTTACAGCCCTTCCTTCTTCCTCTGGCGGCGGAGCCTGCCCCAGCTTATCCTCGTCCGGTCGGGACCCGGCCGCGCTCGCAAAATACACCAATTCGTCCAATCCTCGCCGACAATGGCGATTCTCCGCCAGTATAGGCTCCTCTCAAAAATCCGCGCAACTCGCCCGTGGTACAGGCGTTGCCATCTCGCCATCCTTGCGACTCGCGGCCCCATGCACCGTCATTTGTGTCTGGCGTTTACCCCGATTCTATCGGGGCATCCCGGATGGCCTTACGGGACCGAACGGAGCAAGCCGAGGCTTCTTCCTCCCGGCTCGCTCCCGCGGCCTTCCTCGCCCGTCATTCCGAGTGAAGCGAGGAATCTCTCTTGCTCTTTAGGTCTCAGCGCACGTCGGCTTGCACAGTGAGGACCGCTGCCGCTCCGAGCGCCGTTCGCGAGGAGAATCTCTCTTCTCTTTGTCTGTGTAGTAGCGGGTCTTTCACGTTTGGTCTTTACCCCGACACTTTTGGTCGGGGTGTCCCGGCGCTTGGCCTTTACCCCGACGTGCGTCTCTCGCATCCCGATTCCTACATCGGGAAAGTTGGTCGGGGCCGGGAAAACCCGTTCTTTCCCACTCGCCACTCGTCACTCTCTGTCATTCCATCTCCGTCATTCAGAAGTACTAATACTCGCATCAGGTGTTTACTGTAACCGTCTTTCAGTAATTCAGGGGATTGTTTGTCCTATACGTAACTGCTAAATACCGCCCCATCGTTTCGGGGGTGCTCATGACCGCTGCATTTCGCTTCCTGTTCGTCACCGTCTTCGCCTCCCTAGTCAGTCTTGTCGTGCCTTATCGCACGTCAGCGCAAACGCCCACGGGCACCCCGCCCTTCGGCTCCTTCGCCGGTGGCTCCTTCGACACTGTGGACCTGGCAAACTTGAATGTCTACTTCGGCATTCCCATCCTCGGGAAAGCTGGCCGCGGACTCCCCTTTCACTATGCCATGAATTACAACAACTCGATTTGGGTCCCAATAGCCTCAGGCAGTTCGCACATTTGGCAGCCGGTGAATACGTCCTGGGGCTGGACCGCGCTGAGCGAAGCTCTCACTGGCTCCGTCCCCGTTCGGCAGTCAACCTTAAGCTGTTTTGTAACCAATCCTGACAGCGGCCTGCGTACAAAGGTCCCCTATCCAGTAACCTTCTACGATGGCTATAAAGATCCGAACGGTACTTTTCACCTTGCGTCTGTCATGACCACGCCGGGCTACGCAGACTGCGACAGCGGTCCAATCCCTCCCGTCTATTCGGGAAGTCAGGCAGCTGTTGACGGTTCCGGATACCTCCTCACGGTCAACGAACAAGCGAGCCCCAGTATCGTCGTATATAACCGCAGTGGCATGTCTATTCCTAGCCCCGGCAGTTCAACAGGAATGGTCCTCGATACCAACGGAAATGAATTGACCACCGCCGTGAACGGCACGACCACGACGTTTACCGATACGCTCGGTACGACGGTGCTGACAATCACTAGCCCGACCTCGGCAGCCGCGACCTATTCCTATACCGCCCCCTCTGGCGCACAGGCCCAGATTGTGTTCAATTACACCCAAGAAACCGTTCAAACCAACTTCGCTTGCAGCGGCGTAAGCGAATATCCGGCCACGCAAGTGTACCTTGTAACCAGCGTCACGCTGCCGGACTCGTCTTCCTATACTTTCAACTACGAAACTACACCGGGCGATACCCATTCGCCCCATTACGTCACGGGCCGTCTCGCCTCGCTCACTCTCCCTACGGGCGGCACAATCTCCTATGCATATTCGGGTGGAAGCAACAGCATAAACTGCTCTGATGGATCAGCGCCCGCTTTGGCGCGCACGACGCCCGATGGCACCTGGAACTACAGCCAAGGAGGCGGGACTACAACCATCACCGACCCAGCCGCCAATGTAACCACCGTCTACTTCAAGGGAATTTACGAAATCGAGCGCATGATTTACCAAGGTCCGGCTCTCTCGGCGAATCTTCTGAAGACCGTTGAGATCTGCTACAACGGCACGGGATCGCTATGCAACCCTAACGGCGTCACGCTCCCCATCACGCAGCGCACCGTCACCGAAATTCTGCCTGGAACCAGTAATCTCCAGTGCAAGCACGTCTACAACTACAACTCGAACGGTTTGCCCACGGAACAAGATGACTACGACTATGGGTCCGGCGCCCCGCCCGCTTCTCCCCTGCGCAAGACTCTAATCACTTATGCCAGCTTGGCGAACAACATCCTCGACCATCCTGCAACCGTTAAAGTCCAAGACGGTAGCGGGAACAGCCAATCGCAAACGAATTACAATTACGACGAAACCGGAGTCGTCGCCACCAGCGGCACTCCCCAACATGTCAGCGTCTCCGGCTCCCGCGGCAACCTCACCAGCGTCAATTCCTACACCAACGCTTCGACGTACCTCACCAGCAGATTCACCTACTTTGACACCGGCAACGTCCAAACCGCCACCGATCTGAACGGCTCCGCCCAGACCACTTACACTTACGGAGCCTGCGGAAACTCTTTCCCAACCAGCATCAGCGAGCCGCTGAGCATGTCCCGCAGCGTGACCTGGGACTGCACCGGCCGCGTTCCATTGACCGCGACCGACGAAAACGGCAAAACCATAACCGACACCTACAATGACCCTTACTTCTGGCGAAAGAATGCCACTGCGAACCAGCTTGGCAATACGACAAGTTTTTACTATCAGCCGAACCCCACATATTGTTGTCCATGGGCTGTCGCCGCGACGTTGTCCTTCAACAACGGCAACTCCATTATGGAAGACCTGCAGTACAAAGACGGGCTTGGCCGGACGTATGTGGACCAGCATCCGCAAGGTCCGGGTTCATCCACGCTTGATTCGGTGTCTTATACTTTCGACGCCAACGGCAGGCCACATTCCGAGTCGATGCCGTGCGCTATCAGCTACGCACAAACCTGCCCCACTGCAGCGTGGACGCAAACCTATGACGCTCTAAACCGCCCTCTTCAGACCGCCGACGGCGGAGGAGGGTACATCAGCTACTCCTACTCGCAAAACCACGTCCTTGTTACCATCGGCCCCGCTCCGTCCGGGGAAAACGCCAAGCAGCGCCAGCTCGAATACGATGCGCTGGGAAGGCTCACCTCCGTCTGCGAAATCACCAGTGCGGCCGGCAGCGGCACGTGCAGCCAAAACTCAGCGCAAACCGGTTACTGGACGAAACATGTCTACGACCCCCTCGGAAATCTTACCGGCGTCACGCAAAACGCCCAAGCTACAGGATCCCAGCAGCAAACTCGCGCCTACTCCTATGATTTCCTGAGCCGCCTAACCTCCGAGACAAACGCAGAGAACGGCGCAACCACGTACACCTACGATTCCGACCTGACCTGCGGCAACTCCTCCGGCGATCGCGTTAAGCGCGTCGATGCGGCTGGAAACACGAAGTGCTCGGCCTACGACATTTTGCATCGCGTCACAAGCATTACCTATCCGAGCGGGCCAAACATTTCTTCCACTCCGATGAAGGTGTTCTACTATGACACCTCCCATTTCAACGCGACCTCGAACACGCTTGGGCGACTGGCTTCGGTGGGAACTTGCCAGAATCCGACGTGCGCGGGACCCTGGATCACCGCCGAAGATTTTTCGTACTCCGCCAGAGGCGAGTTGACCGATGTCTATGAGTGGACGGCTAACTCCGGCGGGTGGTACCACGTGGCGCAGAGCTATTGGGCGAACGGCGCGCCTTCCCAGTTGAGTGGCAGTATCGGGCTCCCCACAGTCAGCTATGGCGTAGACGGCGAAGGACGAACGAGTGCCGTGTCCGCAAGCTCCGGCCAAAACCCTGTAACGGGCGTCACTTTTAACGCTGGAAGCCGCCCTACTCAGGTGAACTTTGGCTCGGGCGACACCGACATTTTCGCTTATGACTCCAACACGCTTCGCATGACTCAATTCAAATTCAACGTCGGCGCTCAGCCGCAGACTTACATCGGCGCGCTCACCTGGAACGCCAACAGCACGCTCGGTCAGCTGGCCATCACCGACCCGTTCAACAGCGCGGACACGCAAACCTGCACTTACGCCCACGACGACCTCACGCGAATCGCCGGCGCCAACTGTGGCGCCGCAGCCGCACAAACGTTCTCTTACGATCCCTTCGGCAACATCAACAAGTCCGGCAGCCCCTATAGCTTCCAGCCCGCTTATTCCGCCGCTACCAACCGCATGACGTCGCTGCCCGGTTTCACTCCCACCTACGATGCCAACGGCAACCTCTTGAACGACAACTCCCACGCCTACACTTGGGACGCCGACGGCAACTCCGTCACCGTGGACGGCATCGGGCTGACATACGACGCCCTCGACCGCATGGTTGAGCAGAACCGCTCCGGCAGCTACACGCAGATTGTTTACGCCCCTACCGGTGGTAAGCTAGCGCTGATGAGCGGCCAATCCTTAGTCAAGGCATTCATCCCGCTCCCCGGACAAGCCACCGCCGTCTACACCAGCAGCGGCCTCGATCACTATCGCCATTCCGACTGGCTCGGCAGCGCTCGGCTGACTTCCTCGCCCTCGCAGGCTTACCTCTCCAGCGTCGCCTATGCGCCTTTCGGCGAGACCTATGCCCAGTCCGGCTCTGCCGATCTTTCCTTCACCGGTCAAAACTCGGACACGGTCTCCGGTGACTACGATTTCCTTTTCCGCGAATACTCCATGCAAGGCCGTTGGGCTTCCCCTGACCCCGCCGGCCTCGCCGCCGTGAATCCTGCCAACCCCCAATCCTGGAACCGCTACGCCTATGTCCTCAACGACGCCGTCGACCTTCTGGATCCCATCGGCCTCACCGTCTGCGATGCCACCGGAAACAATTGCTATGACTCTGTGACCGTCACTGCGGGCGGAGGCGGAGGCGGCGGCACAGGACTCAGCGGCGGCGGCACTGATGACCCGGGCAGCCTAATTCTCATGGGGGGCCGTGGCGCTGGCAACCCCTACTTAGTAGAAATCAGCCGTCAGTTAGCTCCGCTCAACAAATTATCAGATTGCACCGGGCAAGCTATAGCAGATGAGGTGCCATTCGGCCGTCAGCTTCTCGGCGCTCCATCCTCAGATTACCCCGGAAAAGGATCGCGGTTCTTGGCTAGGGCAACGTCCGGCAATCCGCAAGGCAACTTGATTCGTCTTCCAGCTACCGATGCACCGGGGTTTATACCGTGGAACTACTCTACAAACGTCCAAAGGATCAGTCAGGGCCTCGATGCGGTAGGACTCCCGGAGTTGGCCGATGTAGCTGCATCGATCGGTCGAAAACTCGGGGGGTTTGCTTCAAAATTCAGCAAACTCGCTGGTGCAGTTGGTGCCCTCTGGACTGCGGGGAATGTAGTCCATAACACTACTACCTGCTACAATAAGAATTGAAGCTGCGAACTCAATTATGTTCGACCCTTTTAGAATCAAGCCCTTCTCGTCCAACCAGTCATCTGAGGTTCATTTTGACGCGACGAAAGAGCAAAGATGGGATCGGTTATATCGACCACTTCTAATTGGGGGTCTTCCTTTCCTTCTGCTGGCGATAGTGCGGCAAACCGTCACTGCGGTTATTCTGCTGCAGGCCTACTTGTTGACTGCAATGCTGTTCGGATACCTTCTTCTTGTTGAGGAACGCGAAAATCTCAAGAAGTCCTGGTTGTGGAAAGCGATGGCTCCCATCGCCGTCCTCCATCTTGTAGTTTTGACATTCGTCTTTTCTTGGGACAAGGCCTATCCCGATCTAGCAAATAAGGCGCTCATTTCAACTTCCGTTTTGTGGATTTTCGGAGTTATCGAGTACTACTTTACGCTTTGGATCATCGAGTTCTGCAGGCCCTCTACCAACAACGAGCATCCGAGTGACAGACAATCGTAGCCTGGCTGATAGATGGCGCGACCCCGCCAACCCCCAATCCTGGAACCGCTACTCCTATGTCCTCAACGACGCCGTCGATCTTCTGGACCCCATCGGCCTCACCGTCTGCGATGCCACCGGAAACAATTGCTATGACTCTGTGACCGTCACTGCGGGCGGAGGCGGAGGCAGAGGCGGCGGCACTGGAGTCAGCGGCGGCGGCACTGGAGTCAGCGGCGGCGGCACTGATGACCCGGGCAGCCTGATTCTCATGGGGGGCCGTGGCGGCGCCGGCGGTTGGTGGGGCACCTTCCTGAAAACGTTATTTACGAAGCCTACGACAGGGCCTGCCTCGTGCATCGCGCTATTTAAAGACACTGCGACCGCTCCTCTGAAACAAGTTGCGACTGCCGCGCAGAAGTACGTTCCATTGATAATTTCGGCCACGCAGGCAACCCCCCCAGCAGCAGCTTGGTATGTGCAGCAGGTCAACAACATGATTAGCGCCGGAGCGGCAGACGCGTCCGAAGCAGCTCCGGCACTGGCGCTCGTGACCACGGTTGGTGCGGCGGCGGCAGACGCTGCACCATATGTAAGTCAAGCAGCACCCTACGTCCTCGTAGGAGGCGTAGACCTCTCGCTCGTGAACGGACTGACGACCGAATTGAAAGCGGGGTTGAGTGGTCAGTGCCATTGGTGAGGAAAGGAAGAAACGCAGCAAGAAGCTTGATTTCCTTTTGCTGCTGGGCGCGAGCCTGTTTGTTACTTTGGCTGGCACTGCGGCATTTTGGGTGGCCGACGAACACCACGTAAACCCTGGGTGGTTGTTTGCGGTAGGTAGTGCGATACTCTTTTTTGTGGTTGTGGGCAGGGGATACAGACGCAAGTTCCGAGACCCCGCCTTTGTATCCTTCTTTTTGGCTTGGCTGTTCCTACACGTGGTCATATACCTCCTGGTGTTGGGTTACCTGGGTTTCCTCTATTACATCCCAATTGGGGTGCTGGAACTGTGGATCGGTTACACAATTGCGATTTGGCAGTTCGGACCCCCGAGCGGAGGGTCGTCCCCGCAGTGAAAGCCATAAGTGGTCTGGCTGGCGGGTGGCGCATCCTTAACATACTGAGATGACTCTGGGTGGCCTTTGGTGTTTGGTTCTTCAAAGGGTGCGGCTTCTGCGTTTACTCGAAAAGTGCTTCCACGCTCGCGGAAATTGTGGGGCTTTTCTTTCTGCGTTCAAACCTCTAACATCACTCCTCCTCACCTCCAGAGGCTATCTCCTAGCAGATAAGCCACTTACAACTTTCACTTGACAGAGGTCGTAATCATGTGGTAATATCTAACTTTGATACTGAGCCACCACTCCCGCCGCCCCACACCCCAAGCCGCATCTCTGCGTAAACTCCGCGTGCAGCGTTTACCCCGACTGGGTCGGGGCGTCCCTCCTCGGTCCCTTTTAACTTTCAACTTTGAACTGTTAACCTCCTCTTCCTCAATATTCCAGCCTTTAGATTTTTCTTCTCTTGGGTTGACTCTCAACTTTCAATCGGAGGTCACAAAAATTTCGCGATCGAAGATCCCGGGCGGCTCGGGACCGGAGATCCCGGCCCGGTCGGGACTTTCGACTTTCAACTGCCTCTCTTTCCCCGCTCCCTCTTCTCCCCATCTCTGTGCCCTCTGTGTCCTCTGTGGTGAAAACTCGTCGTCATTTCGTTCCTGCCTTGTACCTCGCCACTCGCCATTCGCCACTAAGTCCTTTACAATCCGCACTTACGAGACCCCCCTCCCGCAACTCCTTTATAATCCGCACTTACGAGCACCCCTCGGATCTGCGGGAAACAAAGGACTTATAACCCCTTTAGAATCCGCACTTACGAGCACCGCTGGAAACAAAGGACTTATAACTCCTTTAGAATCCGCACTTACGAAAAATTCTCCTGTAAGTCTTTTAGAATCCGCACTTACAAAAAGGTGGGGGGTGGGGGGTACGCCGATTCACTCACACAGGGCAGGGCCCCAGTCGCATCCGGAGGCTCTCTCTGCTCTGCTTACAATTCAACTTTTGACTTTCAACTATCAACCTCCTCGTCCGTCAGAATGCCAGGGATGTGGGGGGAACAACAATGCCATCTCTGAAGAAAAACTTTAAGTCGCTCTCTTCACGAATACACAACTTGCCCAAGACCCCGGCAAAGGGAACGCCGGAAGCTTATCTTCCCTTTCGGCTGCCAATCGGAGGTCGCAAAGATTCCTCGATCGACCTGTCCCGACCTTGTCGGGAAGATCCCGGGCGGCTCGGCACCGAAGATCCGGACCTGGTCGGGACTGTCTACCGCGAACCCTCGGCTGTCCGCCTCCTCCCTCACCGCCTGGTGGACAGACGGGCATTTGCAGGCCATAATTTCCGCTCGGCACCATTGTTGGGGGTAGCAACCATTTCGGAGGAGGGGGAATGAGCATTTCTCCAAACATACCAAGCCCGGAGGAGTCCTATCGCTACGAATCCACCGGCACGCCGCGCTGGATCGCGGTTCTCTTTGTCGTTCTGATCGCTGCGCTGGCCGTGTTTGGCTATTTCGGCTATTCCACGGAGTCCAAGCTGAGCCAGGACCTCTCCAAGCAGCAGGATCAGAACAAGATTCTCACCGCGCAACTGGACCAGGCCAATACGCGCATCGCCGATTTGAAGAGCAAAGTGGAGATTACCGTTCAGCGCGTTGGCTTGACGCAGTCCGAACTCGCTCAGGCCAAGAGCCGCGCCGAAGCAATCCGCAAGGAGCAGCAAGCGTCCGACCTGAAGCTCACTACGCAGCTCATCCAGGCGCAGAAGGAGAATGACGAAAAGATCGGCGCGGTGGCCACGGAAGTCGGTGGCGCCAAGAAAGACATCGAAGCCACAAGGAGTGATTTGGAAGCCACCAAGGGCAAGCTCGAGCGCAGCCTGGGCGACATGAACGTCATGAGCGGCCTCATTGCGCACAACCGCGACGACCTGGATGAGCTGAGACGCCGCGGCGACCGCAACTATTACGAGTTTACTTTGCAAAGGTCCAAGAATGCCCAGCGTGTAGGCCCGGTGCAGATGTCTCTCTCCAGGGTGGATCAGAAGAAGTCCAAGTACACCATGACCGTTTTCGTGGACGATCGCGCCATCGAGAAAAAGGACAGGACCTCCGGCGAACCCGTGCAATTCTATGTGAAAGGCAGTTCCCGGATGGCCCCTTACGAAATCGTTGTTTTCGACGTGGGCAGAAATCAAATCAACGGCTACCTCGCCACACCGAAGGATGGGAGTGCGGCCGCTCCTGCGGCTGCCGCTCCGGCGGCTCCCCCGGCCAAGCCGTAGATCAGTCACTCTTTCGAGTCCCCTTCCATAGAGGCCCTGTTCCGCGTTCTGGAAACACTGCGCGGG
>WNFX01010550.1_pt1 | contig 12044 bp, 8 predicted proteins | sample 5400111 | NCBI WGS metagenome assembly WNFX01 (sample SAMN13153363, study PRJNA577476) | soil metagenome | isolation source: 40 cm soil or saprolite under grassland replicate 1 | place: USA:California | collected 2016-06-15
CATCCTTCGCCGCAAGCATCAGTAACACCAACTCCTGTAGCAACAACAGTCCCCTCACCGACAGCCACACCGAGTCCCACTCCCAGTCCAAGTCCAACGGCTACGGCTACACCGACACCGGTGCCAACAGCCACACCGGCACCTGACCCTAATTTTAGCTGGTGTACTTCAGCATGTACCGCCAAGGGCTTCATCGTTGAATATCCCAATGGCTGGAATCAAGGTCAAACAAGTGACAACACAGGCATTGAGTTCCTGAACCCTGCCCAGCAAGACGAGTATGCGGCCTTCAAAGTTCCTGTGGCACAGGCCAACAGCAACGCCAGTACTCTTGTCGATAACGATTTACAAAGCGGTTTTTCCTCGCAGCCAGGCTATATTGCGCCTACCTCAAAGTCGGTCACGACCATTGGCGGCGAGACCTGGACCTATGCCGTAGCCTATTACCAATTGAACAATCAAAAAGAACGGGTCGAGGTTTTTGCGACTGTACACGCAGGCAAAGGCTATGTCATTGAATTACAGGCGGCGGATAGCCAGTTCGACGCTGTGAATTCACAATATTTCCAAACCATGATCGGTAGATTTCAGTTCCTGCAGAGTACCTCCTGATGCACAGAAGCGGTCTGGTGAAATACTTTCTGATCGTGCTGGTTTTTGTCAGTGGCATGACCAGTCTCGCCCTCGAAATGTGCGCGTCCCGTCTCCTGGGAGCATACTTCGGAACGTCGCTTTATATCTGGGCCAGTCTCATAGGGCTCATCTTAGTCTACCTTACCGTTGGCTACTTTATCGGCGGCCGTCTTGCTGATCGCTATCCATCTGAAGAGGCGCTCTGCACTATTACGGCGATGGCGGCCCTATCTACCTCCATCCTGCCTTTTGTCAGCCAGAGTATACTCACCTGGTCGATTACAGGACTTGCACAGGTCTCGGTCAGCATCTTTCTCAGTTCGCTCCTGGGAACCATCCTCCTCTTTGCCGTCCCGGTCACCCTGCTTGGACTGGTCTCGCCATTCGCGATTCGTCTCGCGACCAAAGATATTGTTCAAAGTGGGAGAGTAAGCGGTTCTCTGTATGCCATTTCAACCTGTGGCAGTATCCTGGGCGCATTCCTACCAGTACTCTGGCTCATCCCGACTTTCGGTGTGCGGCGCACCCTGCTCATCTTCGGGGCATTGCTCTTCGCAGCTTCACTGTGGGGACTACGTCTCCGCTGGCGACCTGCATTCGCGCTGGTACTGCTTGCGCTGGTGTTGCCGCTGGGGCCACTCAAAGACATTCCCTATTTGATCTATGAACAAGAATCGCTTTACAACTATATTCAAGTAACCCAACAGCCTGACGGAACACGACAGCTCATTCTCAACGAAGGGCAGGCCATCCACTCGATCTACTATCCCAATCCTGACACCGTCTTAACAGGCTGGTACTGGGATTATTTTCTTGCCGCACCCTATTTTAACGCTGGCTTCAAGCCACAAAAATTGCACCGCGTCGGTATTATTGGTCTTGCCGCCGGCACTATTGCCCACCAATTTACCAAGGTCTATGGTCCGGTCCCTATTGATGGGGTAGAGATTGACCCGGCCATTGTCAACGTGGGTCGCAAATACTTTGATATGAATGAAGCCAATCTTCATGTGTACGTACAGGATGGACGCACGTTTTTAGAAACGACAGCGGCACGTTATGACCTGGTTGCCATCGATGCGTTTCAACAGCCCTACATTCCATTTCAACTTACGACGCGTGAATTTTTCACAACTATCCGTTCGCACCTGTCTTCAACGGGCGTGGTGGTACTTAATACGGCGCATACCACGCATGATTACAGATTAGTCCAGGCATTCATCAATACCATGAGCCAGGTTTTTCCCAGCGTCTCTACGTTGAATGTCCCTGGAACGTTCAATACAGAAGTGATGGCCACGGTGCAGCCTACCTCCATCAGCACCTTTCGCGCTAACCTGGCACAATTTGCGCCCACAAGCGTTATGGGCCAGGTTGCCAGTGAGGTGAGTCCGGTTGTAAGAGAGGGGCATGCAGATGGGGGGATTGTTTTTACCGATGATAGGGCTCCCATCGAACAAATTACTGATCAATTACTATTGAGTTATATTCAACAACAGTAAGTTTCTTTAAAATCAGTCAGGGCATATTAACTTTGGAGGGAGTAGTCATGAGCATCGAAATTGTCGTTGGTACTAACTGGGGGGATGAGGGCAAAGGCAGAATGGTAGACTATTTAGCCCAGGACGCGGATGTAGTGGTAAGGTACCAGGGAGGAAACAATGCCGGTCACACGGTAGTGAATGAGATGGGAACCTTCAAGCTGCACCTCATTCCGTCGGGAGTGTTCAATCCTGCCGCCTTGAACATTCTAGGACCAGGCATGGTGATCGATTTAGAGGCACTCGACAAAGAAATAAGCGACCTGCAAACGAGAGTGATCCATCCCATCAACATCAAAGTTTCAGATCGTGCTACCATCTGCTTTCCTTTCAACTGGAAGGAGGATGCCTGGGAAGAGGAGCGCTTAGAGAGCAGCGGCCAAAGCCCGTTCGGTTCGACCAAAAGAGGGATCGCACCAGCCTATGGAGATCGTTCCCTGAAGAAAGCAATCCAGGTCGGGGAGCTTCTTTATCCCGAGCAGTTGAAGGATAGACTGTACCAGCTCGTTGAATGGAAAAATCTTATTGCAAGAGGCGTATATGGAAAAGAGCATGGCGTCTCCTTTGAAGAAACATGGGATTGGGTGAGCACCTTCGGCGCTCGCATTAAAGACCTGGTTTGTGATACAACGGAATTGCTAGAAAAGGCCGCTCTTGAGAACAAGAAAATACTTTTTGAAGCCCAACTGGGGAGCCTCAGGGATATCTACTTCGGGGTTTACCCCTACACCTCATCCTCATCTTCCTTAGCTGCCTTTGCACCCATCGGAGGAGGACTGTTTGGGAGGACACCAGATCGTATCATCGGGGTTATGAAAGCCTTCTCGACCTGCGTAGGAGAGGGACCGTTCGTCACGGAGATAGTCCAGGCCGAGGTAGCAAACGAACTACGTGAGACTGCCCACGAGTATGGAGCAGCTACAGGACGTCCACGGCGCATTGGACACTTTGACGCATTGGCATCGCGCTACGGAACCTATGTCCAGGGAGCCACAGAGATCGCACTGACCAAGCTGGACAGTCTGAGTGGTCGCAGCCCGCTGTTGATCTGCACTCACTACGAATTCAAAGGGGAGCAACTCGATAAATTTCCCATCAATGCGGTGCTGGAGCAATGCCGTCCTATCTACAAAGAGATGGATGGGTGGCGGGAAGACATTTCCGGGGTTCGCAGCTTTGAGGAGCTTCCTAAGGCGGCAAGGGAGTATGTCCTTGAGATTGAAGGACTGATTTCTTGCCCTATTCGCTATATTTCGGTTGGTGCGAGGCGCGAGTGCCTGATTGATCGGAAAGCTCCATGACAAGTCCTTTTTTCCCCACTCACCCGAAAAAAATTGTAACTGGGGATTACCTGCCCCCCATGCAGAGAGGACTGCATCCCCTCTGCACTCCCCGTTTTTCCAGCCCTCCTTAGCAGCGCTTTATGTGATATTATTAATTCTGGATTAATTCGGAAGGCAATTTTATAGCAACGGCGCTTCATGATAGGAGAGGAAAAGTACGATGACAGTGGTTGCAGTTATTGGAGCACAGTGGGGACACGAGGGCAAGGGGAAGATCGTAGACGAGCTGTCAATGAGTGCAGACTATGTTGTACGCTACCAGGGGGAAGATCGTAGACGAGCTGTCAATGAGTGCAGACTATGTTGTACGCTACCAGGTAGGCAACAATGCAGGGCATCGAGTCGTGCATGGGAAGAATGAGTTTGTATTCAGGCTTGTGCCATCGGGCATTCTCTATCCAAACACCATATGTATCATCGGCAACGGTGTTGTAGTTGATCCCAAAAGCCTGATCATAGAAATGGAAGAACTACAACGCCAGGGAATAGACATCTCTCATCTCCACATCAGCGAGCGGGCGCATGTCGTCATGCCCTACCACTTCTTGCTCGACCGGTTGGAGGAAGAGGCGCGAGGAGAAGATAAGAGCAATAGTACGCCGAGGGGTATCGGTCCGGCTTATGTAGACAAACATGCACGTACCGGTATACGCATGTGTGACCTGCTCGATGTAGATACCTTACGAAGTAAGCTCTCCACCATCCTGCAACAAAAGAACCGCATGATTACGCAGATCTATGGTCAGCGACCATTTTCACTTGAAGAAATCCATGGAGAATATTTTGGCTTCGGCCAGCAACTAAAGCGGCATATTATCAATACGCAAGCCATGCTTCATGAAGCGTTATTTGAGCGCAAAATGATCCTCTTAGAAGGAGCGCAGGGGGCCCTCCTCGATATTGATTTTGACACCTACCCCTATGTCACTTCATCTTCAACCATTGCCGCGGGCGGCGCCGGACTACCACCACGCTCCATCGACCGCGTTATCGGCATCTACAAGGCCTATATTAGTCGCGTGGGCAGCGGACCAATGCCCACCGAACTCTTTGATGCCAGTGGACTCCAACTACAGGATCGCGGTCACGAATATGGTACAAGCGCTGCTGGAGAACGTCGCTACGGGTGGTTTGATGGCGTAGCAGGGCGTTTTGTAGCACAACTGAACGGGCTAGACGCGGCCGTCATTACAAAACTCGATGTACTAGATACCTTCCCTGCCATTAAAATCTGCATTGCCTACCAGCTCCACGGTAAAATAATACACAGTTTGCCAGCTAATCTGAGTGATCTTGCGGCCTGTGAACCCGTCTACGAAGAGGTCGAGGGTTGGCAATGCAATACGACAGGCATCTGTACATATGCAGGTCTGCCAGCGGCGGCCAAAAAATACCTGCAGCGGCTTGAGGAGTTGTTAGAGACACCTATTGCTATGATTTCTGTTAGTCCGCAGCGAGGTAAGACTATCCACGTAAAAGACATACTGGCGACGGAAGAATACGATGCCCGCTATCCCAGGAATGCGATGAGATAGTCAATGATTCTCATCTCGGACAATAGCATATCCCATCACTTGCGGTTGCGTGACCGATAGAGCAACTAACCGCTCTATAACTTCACGAAACTGCTCTGTAGCGCGATAAGCGTTGCTATCCTCTTCGCGCTCCCATTCATGGACTTCAGTAAAGCGTTTTGGGTTAGATACGTCACGCCACAAGTGTCCTTGAATGTAACCGGGTTGACGGCGTACAATTGCCGATGCCCACTCCCAGAATGCATACATCTCAGCTTCCTGGTCAGTGGGAATGGTGACGGTCACGGTGCGAATGAACATGACTGGCTTCTCCTAGCGGCTTCCTGGCTATCACTGCTCCACTGCGGGGCAAGTGCCGGCGGATTCTTCGCTCCGCTCAGAATGACAAAGGTTTCCTGGCCATCACTGCTCCACTGCGGGGAAATTGGGCTGGACAGGGCTTTTGTTGCTCCCATACAAGGAGGCGGCGACCATCTGTCAAACCTGGAAGTGTGACAACAACATCGGCCTTCAACACTGCTCCAAGCTGTCTGGCTGCCCGTTCTCCCTGCGCTAATTCTTCTGACAGTTCCCCTTTTTTGGGGAGGATAATTTGTCCACCGGTACGACAGAAGGGGGCGGCGTATTCTAAAAGGGTGGGAAGCGGGGCAACTGCGCGCGCAGTGACAAGATCAAATGCGGCGCGATATTCTTGTTTATGGGCTAGTTCCTCGGCACGTCCATGCACAGCTATGACATCTTGTAGTTGGAGAGTTTCGATTATGTGCTGCAAGAAGGTTACTTTTTTAGCGGTGGCTTCTAATAGTACGACCTGCCAGTCTGGACGCACTATTTTGAGCGGAAGACCAGGAAAGCCTGCGCCAGCCCCGATATCGAGTAAACGTGTCCCTGGTCTATCGTAGACTATCAACAGCGATAACGAATCGAGGAAGTGCTTGATTAGCACTTCCCCGGGATCGGTAATCGCCGTGAGATTCATGCGAGTGTTCCAATCGAGCAGTTCTTGCCGGTAGCGTAAAAACTGCTGCAGGAATGGCCTTTCTCGCCCTGCTGGATCGTTCACATCGAGGCCAAGCTGACGCAGGCCTTCCGTGAACATTCCTAAAGCATCATCAACCATTTACGCGATGATCTTCCGTTTGCTGTTGAGATAATCAACCAGGAGGTATTCACCCAGGTTGTTCTTATCTGCATAGAAGGTGCGGCCATGGTTGATTTGAGCCATCTGATTGACGAAAGCGATCATCCAACTATCATCTTCTAGCATGAAGGTGTTGATGGTGATGCCTTCGCGGGTACAGCGCTGGACCTCAAGCAGGGTTTGCTGTTCAGCCAGGTGGTTGTATGGCCAGTTGAAAAGCCATTCGCCATTTTCATACCAGACGGTTGGACCACCGTCGGTAATCATGATGATCTGCTTGTTTACCCCGTGGTGCTTGGCTAAGAGTTGGCGTGAGAGCATCATGCCATGGGCCATGTTTGTGCCCTGCTCATTATCGTAGCGACTCATCTCTATGAGATCACCGGGCTTGTACTCACGAGCGATACGTGAAAAACCGACGATATAGAGATTGTCACGCGGGAACTGCGAGCGAATGAGGCTCTCCAAAGCAACCGCTACCTTTTTTGCTGCCGGTTGACAGCCATTGTAGATCATACTCAGGCTCATGTCGATCATGAGTACGGTCGATGACTGCGTGGTAAATTCGGTGCGGTAGACCTCAAAATCTTCTTTTTCCAGCCCCACAGGTGTACCGGTCCCACGGCGGTGGATGGCGTTCATCAGTGTCTTTTCCAGGTCAAGCAGGAAGGGATCACCGAATTGATAGGCCTTGCTCTCATCGGTACGCTCACCACCTATGCCCCGGAACGGGCTGACATGGCGGCCAAAACCATCGCGCTTGAGCTTGTTGAAGATATCCTGGAGCGCCTTCTGGCCGATCTTACGAATGCCACGGGCGGTCAATTCCCAACGGTTCCCCTTTTTCTGGATGTATCCTGCCTCCTCAAGCATCTTCATCAACTCTTTCAGCTGCTCAATCGACTGGTATTCCTCGTCACCAAGCAGTTGCTTGACCTTCTCGCTATCGATGGCCTCGAGATCATCCATGCGACGGGCTTCATTCAACTGATCTTCCAACCCCTCCATCTGCTGCAAGCGGCTCATCATGCGCATGGCTTCATTGAAAGGCAGAGACTCATCACCGCGGAAGGGGAAGCGCGTGCGCACCTGTTCCATTGGTGCCAGGGCTTCAAGATTCTGCGCCAGTTCCATCATATCCACCCGGATACGATCATCACCCATGAGCTGCTCCATGAGATCTTGCAGCTCCTGGCGCTGTTCAGGTGAAAGGTTATCCAGAATGCCCTGCATGGCCGCCATCTGCATCTGCATCTGCTCGATCAGATCATCCAGCGAATTTACGCCGGGGAAATACTCACCGTGCTTTTGCATAAAGGAGTCAAAATCGGGCTCCTTGCCTTCCTGGCGCTCGCGCAGCATTTTATTGAGATCACGGATCATCTCGCGCATTTTGGCGATGTCTTCGGGGCTCATGTTCTGCAACGATTGCTGCATGCCCTGGAAGAACTGCTGCATCATCTGCTGTTGCAAACTCTGCAACAATTCCTGGAACTTCTCACGCGCCTCGTCATCCATGAAGTCGTATTCAGAGAGCCCCTTGATCTGGCCAGGAACATCTTGTGGCAGCTTCTCAAGATACTCCTGCTTGCGCCTGGCGATCATCTCCAGCATCTTGCGCTTCTGCTCGGGAGTGAGATCGTCATCGCCTCCACCGGATTGCCCCTCCTGACCTCTCTGACCTTTCTGACCTTGCTGTCCGCTCTGACTTGCGGACGGCTGCTGTCGTCCTTGTTGACTTTGCTGGTTTGGCTGGTTTGGCTGGCCCTGTTGTCCTTGTTGTCCTTGTTGATCTTGCTGACTTGCCTGGGATTGCTGTCCGCCAGGCTGCTGTTGCTGCTGATCGGTTGATTTTTCATCCAGGCGGCGCTGAATGCCTTCGCGCTCCATGCGCTTGATCTCTTCAAGCTTCTCATGCAGATCATCCATCACGCCCGAGGCCATATTATAGCGGTTGAGTTGCTGATTGCGCTGATTGCGCATGCGCTCCATCAACTCGCGCAGCCCCATCGTCTGCCGACCATCATCGTTACGAATGCCATCCTGCATCAAGCGTTTGAGCGCCTGCTGCAGATTGCCATTCTCCAGGTAATCATCCGAAAGAGCCTTCAGAATGTCATCAGCATCAAGGCCATCAATGCGCTGCGTACCATCCCAGCGTGAATAGCCGTAGCGATTTTTAAAAAAGCGTTCGAACATGGCATTGTCCCTTTAACGCCGGTAGCGTATCTTACCGCGAACTTCATCCTTATTAAGACGCCGGTTCAGGTGTAGACCTTCGAGAATAAATTCGATACTCGACGCAATACTGGCCGGATTACCACGTCCATTCAATTTATCGATGGCTTTGCTCAAACCACCAACTTTCGAGAGCTGGTTAACATACTCCATTGATGGCATATCGTCGCCCACGTGCACGCTCAGGCCGCGCTCAAAGCCTGAGACAAGCTGCTCAAAGTCGCGTGTTTCAAAGTATTCGCCAAAGACACTCACGACAGCACCATTGATGAGTTTCTGGACCACGCGATCTTCTTTGATCTCGCCTACAGTATCAAGCTCAATCTTGCCGCATGTCGAGGCCATGATAGAGGGTAAGTCGCTCATACGAGGCGCTACATAGCGCTCTTTGAGTCGTAGAGCGCGCCGACTCGCGCTGCTGAGAACATTCTCAAAGTTAGACACAGAGACACGGACACTCACACCGGAACGCTGGCTGATGTCGTTACTACGCCGTGCTAACTGGGTAATCTCGGCGATCACTTCTTTCATAAACTGCGGGAAAATGATATCTAGCCCCTCAGTGATAAAGTGATTGCTTTCAGACTCCATGATTTGTATCTCATGCTCTATAGTGCGCGGATAATGGGTGCGAATTTCGGAACCAACGCGGTCCTTGAGCGGAGTAATGATACGCCCACGGTTGGTGTAGTCCTCGGGGTTAGCGCTGGCGACGACGTATACATCCAGTGGCAGGCGAATCTTGTAGCCGCGAATCTGCACGTCACGCTCTTCCATGATGTTCAACAAACCCACCTGAATGCGCTCAGCCAGGTCTGGCAGTTCGTTGATACAGAATATACCACGGTTGGTACGTGGGATCATTCCATAGTGAATAGTGAGTTCATCTGAGAGATAGCGACCCTCAGCCACACGCACAGGGTCTACCTCACCGACCAGGTCCGAAATGGTGATATCAGGCGTCGCCAGTTTCTCACCATAGCGCTTATCGCGTGGTAACCAGGCAATTTCTACATTATCGCCCAGTTCATCCACTTTATCGCGGCAGGCCTTACAAATAGGCTCATATGGGCTATCATTTATCTCACATCCAGCAATGACAGGCACGAAGTCATCTAGCAGGTTAACCAGGCTACGGGCCAAGCGAGTCTTGGCCTGACCGCGTTCGCCCAGAAAGATGATGTCCTGGCCAGAAAGAATGGCATTTTCGACCTGGGGAATAACAGTATCATCATAGCCGACAATTCCCGGGAACAACTCTTCCCCTCTACGAATCTTCTGGATGAGATTTTTCCTTAACTCTTCCTTGACTGAAAGCAACCTATATCCACTTTCACGCAACTCACCAGTCGTGCGTGGTCGAGTAGTGATGGTCATTCGGTTTTGTGTTACCTTTCTTGGGAGCTGGCATCGTGGAATGCACACCTGGGATAGGGGATAATTAACCAATCCTGTTCTGCATAATCCCCGCTGTACCATAAACATGGTGGAACCAATTTGATTCTACCCCTTCGTGGAAGAAAACGCAAGGGTTTTATACAACAGGAACATCGACGTCAGCCCATATCACGGACTCAGAGTATTGATTAGCGCGGGAGCCACCTGGCAAGAGTTGGTGGGCAACCTGCTCCAGAGCCTTACGACGTTCAGTCAACGACATCCCTGGCGTCGCCCTGATAGGATCTTCTACCACCCATGGCGAAACTGCCAGTATATCTCCCTTCATGGTTTTGCCCGTCACGGTATGCACAAAGCCTTCATTGCCTACAAAATTGCAGTAGGGATCCGGGTCACGATCACTTTTCTTCGTGATAGTGGACTGCCCATCAAAGGTGACATCAAAAAAATTTCCTACCTGCATGGGACAAATATTATAGTGCAGGTGAGGATAATCATCTTGCACAGAACCAAGGACTGAATTGAGCCATTCCTGCGGCTGCCAGTCACAGGTTTTCGAGGGACCGGCCCAGGGTTGGTCATTGGCATCATTCTGGATAACGATGCAGGCGCCCAGGCTATCTAATCTCTGTAGATACTCAGGGGCGAACGCATCCAGGCTGATGGCTATACCAATTTTACCGATCTCAGTCTCAAATACCTGTACGCTATCCAAATTCCCTGCTGTAAGATCAAGGGTTGCTTTTTCATTGTCTGTCAAAAATACTTTATCCGTTGTACCTACAAGACTGCCATCGGGTCCCCATAAAAAACCCGTATTGTAGACACCAGGACCATCCGGGAGAAAGACTTTGCCTGAATGCCGTCGTCCGAAGTGGCTAATATCTACCGTCGACGTAGAACATTGAACATGAGGAGTGATCGTACTCGCTGAAAGATACACAGAGTGCCTGGCAGCAAGCCGGCTCAGAGTAGACGCAAAGGGACGATACATGACGTCGGACATGGACAACAGGAGCGAGCGCACCAGAGAAATACCGGTATAGAGGCGGCGATAATGGATCATGCGCCGGCCATAGCCTAAGGCCAGCATGCTTATCGCCACATTCGAGGTATGCATAAGCCGCGACAGGTAGCCACGCTTTCCGGACAAGGCAAGCGGTAGACCTAAAATCTCTCCCAACACGACGAGATTGGGTCGATCCCGGGCTAGATGTGGTACAGCCATACCAACAATACGCTCTAACTCTGTTGCAAAACTTTGCTCTGTGGCTGCTGCTTGCAGGCTAATCAGATTACCGACCGCAATCAATCGTGCCGACCGTGTTTCGCTAACAAACTGATCTTCACGCGTACTCATGGCAGACTCCTATTGGTGTTCAGGTTTTCCTCCACCACGCCTTCTCTCCGCCGAGTGACTGAAGCAAGTCTACCATAGTTGGCAAATAGAGTCGAGAGGGAAAATATTATGCTCTAGGTGAACCTCGCAAGTGCTGCGGAATATCCGTAACCACGATATTGGGACGAGCAAGTAATGCTGCTTTCAAGCGGAGGGCCGTCTGGTTATGTAAAAAAGACTCCCACCAATGGGTAACAACGAATTCGGGCAGTAGCACTGTCAAGGTATCCTCAGGGTAGAGTTTATTCACAGCATCAATATATGCGAGGAGAGGGCGAGCAAGGGAACGATAGGGCGACTCAATCACAACGAGTTGAGTTTCTTTCCCTATGAAACCAAGATTCTGCAAACGCTCCCACTCCGAACGGACTACATCAACATCATGCTGCTCAATAGCAACATGCGCAGCAGTAACATGTTTTGTGATGGAACGGGCATAGGCCAGGCTCTGCACCGAAGCCCGATCTAGCCCGGCAATAGGTACAATGAAGCGGTGGCGAATATCCTTTGGGCGCACAGGCATATCATCTTCTTCCTGGAGCTGCGAAATGTTGGTAACAAAAATCTCTGGACGGAAATACAACGAAGTCTTCAAGCGAAGAACCATTGGGTTAGAGATCAAGCGTCTCAATGGAGAGGCCGCCGGGGATTCAGGCAGAATAACTGTAATGATTTCTTCAGGATTTTGCCTTTGTATATTGACAATGTAATCAAGCAACGTCCCCAGGAGCGAACGATGTGACAGTTCAATTATGTCGAGTGGAATCTTCTCGTCTTCAGAAAGACTTTTTTGCCAGTCTTCCCACTCGGCACGCA
>WNFX01005638.1_pt1 | contig 12037 bp, 12 predicted proteins | sample 5400111 | NCBI WGS metagenome assembly WNFX01 (sample SAMN13153363, study PRJNA577476) | soil metagenome | isolation source: 40 cm soil or saprolite under grassland replicate 1 | place: USA:California | collected 2016-06-15
AACTGGAACCAGGTGGCCGCGCTGAACCCGTGGCACCTGGTGGCCGGGCGGGCCCCGCAGGCCGCCGGCCAGGTGGTGATCGATAAGAAGAGCGCGTCGGACGGCCGCCTCCGGGTGGGTGACTTCACGACCGTCCTGGTCAAGGGGCCGCCGCAGCGGGTCCAGGTCGTCGGCATCATCGGTTTCGGCACCGCCGACAGTCCCGGCGGGGCGTCCGTGGTGCTGTTCACCACGCCCGTCGCGCAGCAGCTCGTCGCAGCGCCCGGGAAGTACACCAGCATCCTGTTCGTCGCCAAGCCGGGCGTGTCACAGCAGCACCTGGTCAGCAACCTCAAGAGCAGCCTCCCGCACGGCCTCGAGGCGATCACCGGCGCGGCGCTCATCAAGGAATCCCAGGACCAGTTCGCCAAAGTCCTCGCGTTCTTCAACACCTTCCTGCTGATCTTCGCCATTGTCGCGCTGCTGGTCGGCGCCTTCATGATCTTCAATACATTCTCCATCACGGTCGCCCAGCGCACCAGGGAGAACGGTCTGATGCGCGCGCTGGGCGCGAGCAAGCGACAGGTGCTTGGCTCGGTGCTGCTCGAGGCCGTGGTGGTCGGCATCATCGCCTCGGTGATCGGACTGGCGGCTGGGGTCGCCGTGGCCATCGGCCTGAAGGCCATGCTCAGCGCACTCGGCTTCGGCCTGCCCGCCGGCGGGATCGTCTTCACCGCGCGGACGGCCCTCATCGCGGGCCTGGCGGGCCTGGCGGTGACGATGGTCGCGGCCGTCTCGCCGGCTCGCAAGGCGGCCAAGGTGCCCCCGATCGCGGCCATGCAGGACATGACCGTGGGCAGCACCGGCTACGGGTCCAAGGAACGCGTCATGGTCGGCTCGGCGATCCTGGTCCTGGGGGTGGCCGCGCTGTTCACCGGATTGTTCACCAACGTCACCAGCCGGGTGCTTGTGGTCGGCGCCGGCGCGCTGCTGGTGTTCTTCGGGGTGTCGGTGCTGGGCCGGACCGTGTCGCTGCCGCTCAGCCGGACGGTCGGCGCGCCGCTGCCCCGGCTGCGCGGGGTCACCGGGAAGCTGGCGCGCCAGAACGCGATGCGGAACCCCAAGCGCACCGCCGCTAGCGCGTCCGCGCTGATGATCGGCGTCGGCCTGGTCGGGTTCATCACCATCCTCGCCTCCTCGAGCACCGCGTCGGTCAACTCCGCGATCGACCGAAGCTTCGCCGGGGACATCGTGATCGACTCCGGCGGCGGCCTGATGGGTGGAGTGGACCCGGGTCTCGCCCGGCAGCTCGGCGGGCTTCCGCATGTGCAGGCGGCCACCGGGGTGGCCGTCGGTTTCGCTCAGATCAGCGGCGCGGTCGAGCAGGTGTCCGGAGTGGACCCGGTGGCCGGCGGCAAGATCTTCGACGTCAACCCGGTCCAGGGGTCGATCGCCGGCCTCGGCCGCAACGGCATCGCGGTCTACAAGGAGGTGGCGGCCAGGCAGCATCTGAAGCTGGGCAGCACGGTACCGGTGCTGTTCAAGGACACCGGGCGCCAGATCCTGACGGTCGCGCTGATCTACGGGGAGGCCACGGGCGCCCCGGCGCCGCGTTACTTCATGGGCGACGAGGCCTTCAACGCCAACTTCCCGGTGCGCTACGACATGCGGGTATTCGTGAAGAAGGCCCCCGGCGTCAGCACCGCGGCCGCGCTGGCGGCGGTCCGCGGCGTCGCCACCAGGTACTCCGGTACCACCGTCATGGACCAGGCCGCGTTCAAGGCGGACCAGGCCAAGCCCATCCAGCAGATGCTGTCGCTGGTCTACGCCCTGCTCGCGCTGGCCATCCTGATCGCCCTGCTCGGCATCGGCAACACGCTGGCCTTGTCGATCTTCGAACGCACCCGTGAGCTCGGCGTCATGCGCGCCGTCGGGATGACCAGGCACCAGTTGCGCGCGATGATCCGCTGGGAGTCGGTGATCATCGCGTTGCAGGGGACGGCCCTCGGCCTGCTCATCGGCGTGTTCTTCGGCTGGGCGCTGGTACTGGCCATGAGGAGCCAGGGCATCACGGAGTTCAGCCTCCCCGTGTTGAACCTGGCGATCGTGGTGGTGCTGGCCGCCTTGGCCGGGGCCGCGGCCGCGATCTGGCCCAGCCGCCGGGCGGCGAAGCTGAACATCCTGCACGCCATCGTCACCGAATAGGAGCGCCCGGCGCCCGATCATGGCCACGTGTCATGAGGAGGCTGAGGAGGCTGAAGCCATGATTACCGACGACGCCGACCGTGAGCAGGCACTGCGGGCCAAGGCGGTCAGGCAGCTCAAGAAGCAGCGCGATTTCCGCAGTCAGCTGCCAGTCGCGGCGTGACACGCGAGAACCCAGACCGCCCGCGCCGCCTTGACGAGGCGTCAGGTGAAGATGATCTGGCCGCCGGCGGCCAGGGCGTAGAACTCGCCCACCGTGATGATGCCCTGAACCTGCTCGATCAGGTCGTCCTTACTGATGCCGAACAGGTCGCAGGAGGCCAGGCAGCCGTACAGCCCGGCGCCGCTGTCGGAGATCATCTCGATGAACTCCGGAATCGGCGGGATGTCCAGCTTGGCCATCTTGTGGCCCAGGTAGCCGGTCATCAGGCCGGGCATGCCGGGCAGGCTGCCGACGATGGTGGCCAGGTGCAGGCCGGGGTTGCCCACGGTCGCGACCTTGATGTGCTCGTGCCGCTTCTTCGTGATGGCGTCCAGGCCGAAGAAGGTGAAGAACAGGTCGGCCTCGATGCCTTCGGCCCGGGCCCCGTTGGCCATGATGAGGGCCGGGTAGATCCCCTCGAGGGAGCCCTTCGACACGATGATCGAGACCTTCTCGATGGCGGTGTCCATGATCATGTCCTTTCAGATGCAGCCGCGCGGCTTGGGAATGCCGGCGACCTTGGCGGCGACCTTGGCGGGACCCTTGGGGAACAGCTGGTAGAGCTCCTTGACTGTCACGCCGGAGGTCTTGCCGAGGACGCGCACGGTGGGGCCGGTGCCCTTGGCCTGGTACTGGGCGCGCATGAACCTGATGACCTGCCAGTGCCGCGGCGTCAGCTCGGCGATGCCCTCGGACCTGGCGATCTGGGGGGCCATCTCCTCGGTCCACTGGGCCGGGTCGGTGAGGAATCCCTCTTCGTTGACCGACACGTCGTGGCCGGCGTAGGTGGCGGTGGGCATGACAGTTACCTCCTGACGGGGATCATGAACGGCTCTTGCCGCGCACTGGCATGGCCGGGCCGATGCCGGGGATGTCGCGGCCGGGGAGCAGGCCGTGCCAGTACAGGGGCTGGAAGGCCAGCTTGCCGAGGTGGTTCAGGCGGGACGGCCGCAACAGCGGGAGGCCGAACGGGCCGGGGTAATGCCCGCCCAGCGGCTCGGTGTCGTAGTTGAAGTCGATCAGCAGCGCCCGGCCGCCGCCGGCCTCGATGAAGCAGTTGGTGTGCCCGTCGAAGGAAGCGGCCAGCGGCTCCCCGTCCAGGAACCGCCGCACGTTGCCGGCCAGCACCTCGCCCTCGAAGTGCGCGACCGACCCGGCCTTGGAGGCGGGCACGTCGGTGGCGTCGCCGAGGGCGAACACGTTCGGCTTGACCTTGGCCTGCAGGGTGTGCGGATCGACCGGGATGAAACCGAGCTCGTCGCCGAGGCCGGGCGAGCGGCCGACATAGTCGGCGCCGCCGTGCAGCGGGACGATCACGGCCAGGTCGAAGGGCACCTCGCGGTCGTCGTAGGAGACCAGGCGGCCACCCCGGCCCGGCTCCCCGGTGGCCTGCACGGTCCCGGTGCTGAACTCGGTCACCAGCTCGATGCCCTTGGCCGCCAGCAGGCCGCCGAGCTCCCGGCTGGCCACCGGCTTGGTGAACGCGCCGTCCAGCGGCGTGACGTAGGTGATTTCGACCCGGTGCCTGATGCCGCGGCGGCGGAAATAATGGTCCGCCAGGAAGCAGAATTCCAGCGGCGCCACCGGGCACTTGATCGGCAGGTCGACGAAGGAGACGACCAGCCGGCCGGAGTCGAACCTGTCCAGCGCCTGGCGCAGGGCCTCGGCGCCCGCGGGGGTGTAGAAGGTGAAGACGTCCCGCTGCCATCCGGGCCCGGTCAGCCCGTCGGTCTCGTCCGGCAGCAGCTGCGCGCCGGTGGCCACGATCAGGACGTCGTAGTCCAGCGTGTTCCCGTTCCCGAGGTACACCCGGTCGTTCTCGACGTCGACGTGGTCGATCGTGGCCTGGCAGTAGGTGATGCCGTCATGCAGTTGCCGCCCGCGCGGGCGGGTTATCCGCTGCACCTCGGCCCGGCCGAACGGGACGAACAGCAATCCCGGCTGGTACACGTGGGCGTCGTCGCGGTCCACCACGACGATGTCGGCGGCCTCCGGCCGGAAGACCCGCCGCAACCGGTTCGCGAGCAGCGTCCCGCCGGTGCCGCCACCGAGAATGACGATCCGTTTCATACCGCCATCCTCGGCCGCGAGCAACGGCGCGGTCAGGGTCGTTGGTCCCGGGCCTTGGTGACGATCTTCCCGGATCGCTGCCAGCGCCAGGCGAGCAGGATCTCGGCGGCGCCGATGCCGGCGATGACCGGCTGCAGGAAGAAGTACCGCCGCAGGATCACCAGCTCCACCGCGATCCACGCGACCAGGAGCAGCCCGGCCAGGTACCCGGCGGCCAGCCCGGGCCGCGCGCCCGCGCCGATCAGCGCGGCCGCGGCGAGCTGCGGGACGGCCACGCCGATCAGCAGGGCGACGCCGGGCAGCACCCACCCGGTGAGCGGCGTGCCGGCCAGCCAGCCGTCCGGCATGCCGAACCCATCGCGGATCAGCCCGGCGCCGCCGTACACCGCGGCCGCCCCGGTCAGGCCGTCCAGCCCGGCCAGGACCCAAGGATACCGGCCGCGCCGGGCCACGACCGGAAGCCGGGGCGCCGCGGTGACGCCGGGCACGCCGCCGGCCAGGCCGTGCAGCAGCCAGGCCGGCCGGGATCAGGCCGATCACGGCCAGCGCCGCGAACGCCGGGACGAGCGCGCCGGAGGCCACCGGCGACGCCGGGGCGGCCGCGTGCCCGTACCACTGGTCCGCGGCGATGCTGGTGCTCTCCAGCACCCACATGACCAGGCCCGCGCCGGCCAGCAAGTAGCCCCAGGGCCGGCGCCGCCACAGCCAGGCGGCGGCCACCGCCAGCAGCGGCAGCCACAGCGCGAGATCCTGGACATAGACCGCGTTGACGGTCAGCCCGGTGCCGTGCAGGTAGGCCGGCGGCCCGCCATGTACCACGGCCGGGACGATCCTGGCCAGCCAGGCGGCCGCGTTCAGGGCCACGGTCACCCACATGTAAATGGCGATCGTCCGCACCGGCGTCCGCGGGGAGAACAGCGCCCCGAGCGCGGCCGCGTCCGCCTGCCGCAGCACCGCGCCGGCCGACCAGGCCGCCAGCGCCAGCATCGCCAGGTACAGCGGGAACAGCCGGTTCGCCGGGGTGGCGAAGACGAACATCAGCGAGTTGTACAGCAAGAACCCGGCCGCACCCAGCCAGGTGATCACCGCCGCGGCCGACCCGCGCGCGGCCAGCAGCATCGAGCAGGCCAGCACCGGCACTCCGGCCAGCAGCACCACCAGCGCGGTCCCGCGCGCCGACCCGTTCATCACCGCGGTGCCGCGCAGCACCGCCGGGACGGCGAACGTCAGCAGCGAACTCGCGGCCGCGGTCACAGCGAGTCCTGCCGACAGCCACCAGGCCGCTCCGCCCGGTCCGATTACCCGGCTCAGGCCGGGGCGGCTCGTCTCCTGGGCCGGGCCAACTACCTTGATCGCCATCGCTCCCACCCGCTTACACCGGCTGACACATCGACACGTTCAGGCTGAATCCGGCCCCGGACGGTCAGGTAGGGCAGATGGTCCCGGTCATCCGGTCCGATGGGCCCCGGTGGCCTTGGGCACGCCGGGCGGTGACGTTCGGCTCTGGCCGCCGCGCTGCCTGCTACTTAGCGTGACGTCAGGAGGTGGCAGAGATGTTTGCTCCCTGGGCAGCATGCCCGAACCCTGCGACATCCGCTGATGGGAGATGAGTGAGATGGCCGCACAGCAAGGCACCGATAAGGCGCCGCGGGCGCGCCCCGTGCCCGCCATCGTGACCCCGCTGACCAAGGTGAACCTGGCCCTTCCGTTCTCCAGGATCACAGTCGAGGAGCCGGGCAAGGACCTCGCCGAGCTTGCCTCCATCGTGGCGGCTCTGGCCGCCGTCATGGAGCGGACCGTGGACGAACCGTTCCTGCCCGAATTGCGCAAGCGCGCCGAGGCCCTCGCGGCCCGGCTGCGCTGAGACGACTTACGGCACCGGCCGGCTTGCCGGGATCGCCTCGCTGCTGGGACGATGAGAGCGTGAAGCTGGGGATCTTGTGCGGCGGTGGCCCGGCTCCGGGGATGAATTCGGTCATTTCCGCAGCCACGATCGAGGCCCGGAACTCCGGGTGGGACGTCCTGGGGATCATGGACGGCTTCGAGCACCTCATCGAGGGCCGGGTCGAGGAGGCGCGGCCGCTGTCCATCACGGACGTGTCGAGGATCCACGTCCTGGGCGGGTCGATCCTCCGGACCTCGCGGGCCAACCCGACGGTCCGGGACGAGGACGCCGCCGACCCGGACTGGAGGCTGCACGCCTGTCTGGAGTCGCTGCAGAAGCTGGGGATCGACGCGCTGGTGACGATCGGCGGGGACGACACCGCGTTCTCGGCCTCCCGGCTGGCCGAGACGGCCGGTGGAAGCCTGCGCGTGGCGCACGTGCCGAAGACCATCGACAACGACCTGCCGCTACCAGGCGGCATACCGACGTTCGGCTTCGAGACGGCGAGGAGCGTGGGGGTCCAGCTCGTCAACAACCTGATGACCGACGCCATCACCACCCAGCGGTGGTACCTGGTGGTGGCCATGGGCCGCTCGGCCGGCCATCTGGCCCTGGGCATCGGAAAGTCGGCCGGGGCCACTCTCGCGGTGATCGGGGAGGAGTTCCCCGGCGACGAGCCCATCCCGCTGTCGCGCCTGGTGGACGTCCTGGAGACCTCGATGCTCAAGCGGATCGCGCACGGTCGCCCCTTCGGCGTGGCGGTGCTCGCCGAGGGCATCGGCCTGCGCCTCCCCCAGGAGGAGCTCCAGAAGGCCATGCCGGAGGTCGAGCTTGACGAGCACGGCCACGTCCGGCTGGCCGAGCTCGAGCTGGACCGCCTGCTGGCGAAGCAGGTCAAGGACCGCTTCAAGGAGCGAGGGCAGAAGATCACCGTCGAGGGCAAGAACATTGGCTACGAGCTCCGGTGCGCGCCCCCCATCCCGTTCGACATCGAGTACACCCGCGACCTCGGCTACAGCGCCGTCGACTACCTGAAGCGGGTGCTCAAGGGCGACGAGCCCGGTGGCATGATCACGATCCAGGAGGGGCACATGGTGGCGCTGCCCTTCGGATCGTTCAACGACCCCGAGACGGGGCGGGTCCTGATCCGGCTGGTGAACGTCGAGTCGAGCTCGTACCGGGTAGCTCGCGAGTACATGATCCGGCTGGATCCCGAGGACCTCGAGGACCCGGGCAAGCTCAGCCCGATCGCGGCAGCGGCCGGGCTCACGCCCGAAGCCTTCCGCGACCGATACGGCTATCTCACCGGGGGCTGAGTACGTACGGTGTCACCCGCTACCCTCCGGGCCTCAGGGCCAGCCAGTGACCCACGTGGCTGAGCAGGAGGAATCCGAGCATGCCGCCGGCTACCAGGCTGGCCGCGATCAGCCACTGCCGCGGGGCGGCCCCGGTGACGTCCCGCCGTGATCGCCGCAGCCAGTCCCTGCAGCAACGGCGGCGGCCCCTTGCGCTGGTAGGCCGGGACGCCGCGGTAGTAGCGGGCGAACCGCCAGCCGGTGCTGGCCACCTTGAGCAGCACCGGCGGGACGAGCACCATGCCGATGAACACGTGCGGCGTGAGCAGCGCGCGGACGCGCAGGATCGTAACGCCCTCGGCCGCCAGCAGGATCAGCAGCACGGCCGCGTTGGACGCCGTCAGGCGCGCGTTGGCGGCCACGCCCGCATCGGCCCGTCGCTCCGACCGTCGCGCTGGCTGTTGCCCGGGCTGGCCGGGCATCAGGATTTCGTCGTGACTCTCCGCGCTCACCGTGCGGAGGGTACGAGGAGAACGTGACGGCTAGGTGAAGGACCCCGACCGGGGCGCCTGCTCGTCGTCGAGCGACAGGTACGCCTCGTCCTCCTGCGCCGTGTGCAGCCGGAGGATCGCGTGCAGGCCGTACAGGGTACCGCGGAGATCGGCGACGTCCGTCTCGTCGGGGGCCCGGTCGCCGATGTCCGCGATGAGCCGGCCGAGACGGGCGATCTGGTAGGCGATCTCGGCGTGCGCCCTGCTCATGGGGGCGGTCGGGTCGACCCCGCCCAGCAGCCGGTTCAGCGCCGGGTACAGGTCCGCCTCCTCGGCGCTCTCGTGCGCCCAGATCTCGCCGGTGAGCAGGGCGTGCGCCTGGCGGACCCGGGCCATCGCGGCGGGGGCGGCGAGCGGGTCGGTGGTGAGCGCGTCGGCGGCGATCCGCAGCTGCTCGATGTCGCCCCGGATGACCTGGTGCTCGGCGCGGAACCTCCTAGTGAGGGCGGCATCGGCTGGGGGCAGCGGCACGGCGGCGGCCACCGGCTTGAGCGCGCGCAGCGCGTTGAGGATGGCGACCACGTCGATGCCCTCCTGCAACAGCGCGCCCCACACCGCCGGGAGGAACCCGGCCGCGGCCACGCCCATCGCGGCCAGCGACAAGCCCATCCCGGCTAGCACGCTCTGCAAGGCGATCCGCCGGGTCCGGCGGGCCAGCGCCGCCGCCTCGCCGACGCGGCCGAGGTGGTCGACGGTCAGCACCACGTCGGCGGCCTCGGATGAGGCGGTGGATCCCCGGGCGCCCATGGCCACTCCCACGTCGGCCAGGGCCAGGGCGGGTGCGTCGTTGATCCCGTCACCGGTCATGATGACGGCCGCGCGGCGCTGCTCCCGGCGCACCGCGTCCAGCTTGGCGGCCGGCGTCAGCTCGGCGAGCACCTCGTCGACTCCGGTCAGCGCGCCGACAGCGCTGGCCGCCTCGGCCCGGTCGCCGGTGGCGAGCACGATTCTGGTGATGCCGCCGCGGCGCAGCGCGCGGATCGTCTGCCGGGCGTCCGGCCGGATCCGGTCCTCGAGCAGGAGCGCGCCCGCGGGCGTGCCGTCGACGGCGACGAACACGGTGAGCGCGCCGTCCAGCCAGGCCCGCCGGCGCACGGTCCTGACCCACGGCGGCGTGCCGCTGACCCCGACCCAGTCGGCGCGGCCGAGCCTGACCTGGCGGCCCGCCACCATTCCCGCGATACCCTGGCCGGGCTGCTCGGTCACGCCCGCAGGCTGGGCGAGCGGGCAGCCGCGTTCGGCCGCCGCGCGGACGACCGCGGTCGCCAGGACGTGCCCGGAGGCCTGGTCCAGCGAGGCCGCGAGGCCCAGGATCTCCTCCGGATCCAGCGCTCCCGCGGGCACGATGGCGGTCACGGCGGGCTGGCCGGCGGTGAGCGTCCCGGTCTTGTCCAGCAGCACGGTGGTGCACCGGGCCAGCCGCTCGAGCACCCCGCCGTTCTTCACCACGATCCCGCGGCGCGCCGCCGCCGACAGGCCGGAGACCAGGGCGACCGGCGCGGCCAGGATGAGCGGGCACGGCGTGGCGACGACCAGGACGGCCACCGCGCGGGCCGCGCCGCCCAGCGTCCACGCCACCCCGGCCACGGCCAGGCTCAGCGGCAGGAACCACAGGGCATACCGGTCGGCGAGCCGGACGAACGGTGTCTGCGCACTCTCCGCCTCGCTGACCAGGCGGACGATGCCGGCGTAGGTGCTGTCCGCCGCGCTGGTCGTGGCCCGCAGGTCGAACGGCCCGGCCGCGTTGACGGTGCCGCTGCGCAGCGTGTCACCCCGGCTGTGCTGGACCGGCAGGGCCTCCCCGGTGAGCGCGGATTCGTCCAGCACCGCGACATCGGCGGCCAGTGCTCCGTCCACGGGGACGACGTCGCCCGACGCGACGAGCAGCAGGTCACCGGCCACGACCTCGTCCAGGGGCACGGTCTGCAGCGATCCGTCCCGGTAACGCCGGGCGGTACGCGGCGCCCGGGCCAGCAAGGCGCTCAGGTCGTGCCGCGCGCGGGACGCGGCCCAGTCCTCCAGGGCACGCCCGCTGGCCAGCATGACGCTGATCACCGCCGCGGCGAGCAGTTCGCCCACCGCTATCGCCCCGGCCAGCGCCAGCAAGGCGATCACGTCCACGCTGAGCCGGCCGCGGGCGATGGCGGCCACCGTGACCCAGCAGGCGTAGGCCACCCCGCAGGCCGCTACGCCGAGCCAGAGCAGGTCGGCGGCCTCGCCGACTCCGGCCAGCCTGGCCGCGCCACCCGCGACCAGCCCTGCCGCCGTCACCAGGAGCAGCAGCAACGCCACCCGCCGGGCCAGCCACGCCCGCGCGCCACGGGCCACAGATGCCGTCATGCCTCCAGCCTCGCCGCCCTGGACGGCGACGACAGCGGCCGAAGGTCCTCCCGGCCGGGACGTTGGCCCCTCGCGCCGGATGCTGCCGCCAGGGAACGTGCGGATGGGAGGCAGCGATGGACGCTCGCACGGAGGCCACGGTCCCCCGGCCGGTCGGCGCCGGCCCGGAGATGGACGCGCTCGGCCGGTTCTACCAGGACGTCACCTGGAAGGGTGTCATCCACGAGGGCGGGATGGGCCCGGGCACGTGCCGCGGTCACCTGACGATCAGGACCGGGCGGTCGGTGAGGTGGATCACCTTGTGCGCCGTGCTGCCCAGGACCAGGCCCGCCAGGTCGCCGCGGCCGCGCGAGCCCATCACGATGACATCGACGTCGCGGTCGACCGCATCGTCGACGATGCTCCGCGCGGCGTAGCCGAATATCGTGTGCCCCACGTCGCCGTGCGCCTTGACGCCCGCCGCGGTCAACTTGTCGACCGCAGCCTCGACCGCAGCGCTGGCCTCATCCGCCGTCTCGTCGGTCAGGACGACTCCGGTCTTGGTCGCTATCTCGCGCTCCCGCAGGTGCAGCACCCATACTTCGCCCTTGGACAGCAGGGCCAGGTCGCGGGCCGCGAGCAGCGCCCGGTCGGATGGCTCGGAGTGGTCCACCGCCACCAGGATCTTGTCATACATTGCCTTAGCCTCCCTACGATGAAACTCTTCTTTCCCAACTCAAGTGTCGGACGGGACTAATCCGGCAACCAGGGACGAAAGGGGGGCGGGAAAGGGACCTTCGTCACTGACGATGGCTGTGTTCAGGCGGACCGTTTGGCGCTGGTATCGGCGCGCTGTGCGAGGCCGACGGGAAGCACTGGTCTGAGGTAGGTCCCGCCGCTGCCACGTCGATGGGCGCTAGGTCGCGGGGACCGGGGCCTTGGCGAGGTAGCCGGAGTCGCCGTGGAACCAGGCGTCGGGGTCGTCGGCAGTGCCGGGCAGCTCGGACACGGTGGCGTGGGCGGCCGCCACGGCGGCGCGCGAGACACGATAGTGGTGACCGCAGAGCAGCAGTTCGCTCTCGTGGGGCCGATCCGCCGTGAGCGGCATGACCACCCGGACCACGGCCCGGGCCACGCAGCAGCAGGCCTGGCCGGACAGGCCGATGGTCGGCCCGGGCGAGGCGGTTGCGTCGAATAGGCCGGCCGCGCTTTCGACCTGGTCGGCGGATGACGGGCGGAATCTCGCGTTCATGGATTCAGCCTCGCCCGCGGGCCGGGCCGTCCGGAAGGGCCTTAACTCACCCCGGCAGATGCCAAAGGTCCCGGCCTGCGCGGCGTGCGTAGAGTGGGCCGGGTGGTAGTGGTGATCGGTGTCGGTAACGAGTACCGCCGGGACGACGGAGTCGGGCTCGCGGTGGTGACCAGCCTGCGCGACCGGGTGCCGCCGGGGGTGGAACTCGTGCTCACCGACGGCGAGCCCACTCGGCTGATCGAGGCCTGGACCGGGGCGGCGCTCGCGGTCGTGGTCGAC